>Ga0222712_10001535_pt1 | contig 28237 bp, 41 predicted proteins | sample C33_657DmetaG_FD_165043 | JGI IMG/M metagenome (GOLD analysis project Ga0222712, IMG submission 165043) | Estuarine water microbial communities from San Francisco Bay, California, United States - C33_657D | ecosystem: Environmental > Aquatic > Marine > Unclassified | place: USA: California... | reverse complement strand
TTTGCTGTTGCTTCCCCAACTTTTCTTTTTATTTTTTCAACAGCTTTATTCATTTCTTCTTCACTAACTGATTCCAAAGGATTAAATGTAAACTTGTCTAAAAAATTTCCTAAAAACGCAAGTTTCCCATCATATGATTCATTACCTTTATCATCAGTAGTTTTTTTACCTCTTAATTGGTCAATTAATGCTTGTCTTTTTTCAGCAAAGGTTTCCATAAATTTATCACTTGAATCTCCAAAATTTTGAAATGCTAAACCTACAAATGGTATTAAAGCTAGACTTTGAATATATACATCGCCAAATCTATGTTGTGCTGTAAAAATAACCATATTAAAAAATATAAACATAGCAGACATCATATAACCAAGAGCAATTCCAACAGGTGCTGAAAATGGAATAGGAACAAGACCTATTATCATAGGAGTATATTGTTGAGCTAATTTTGCTGCAGTTTTATTGAATTCAGTAGCAATAGTTAATCCCATACTTACTGCTTGACCTGTAACTGGTATTCTTGCTACCCATCCTTCAGGTTGTTCATTTCCGTCAACCATTACAGGAACTTCACTTAAAGGAAAAATAAATTTACGAATTGGATCTAAAATTCCTTTGATACTTTCAGGTGTCAATAAATAAGCATAATCTAAACCTCTTTGAATTAATGCGTTATAAGCTTTACCACCTCCACTTTTTTTAACGACTTCTTCTGCTTGATGTTTTGTAAATAATGGTTTTCCATCTTTTCTTACCTTTTTTTGTAACTTTTCAACTGTATTAATATTATTTTTTTTAATAAAATTAAATAACCCTATTATTTTTAGAACGCGATTAATCAGTGATTTATTAGATAAAATTTTACTTAATTTCTTTTCAAGTTCATGATCTTTATAGTCTTCATATATCCAAATACCTTCCATCCCCCAACTTATCTCTATCGCGTTAATTTATTTTTTGATATATTTATTATAAATGGAAGATTCTGAAATTGAAGTTGAATGGTCTTCTCAATTAGAAGATATTTTAGCAGCAGAAGGTGAAAGATGCCGTGGACTAGCTTGGTTACATACTCGTGCTGAAATTCTTACTGGAAAATATAATTCTTACGTTCAAGTTCCTGTTATAATTCTTTCGACTTTAGCAGGAACTGCTTCTGTAGGTTCTACAACTTTATTTGATGGAGATACAAAAACATCAAGTATTGCTATTGGTTTAGTTTCTATTGGCGTGGGTATTTTAAATACTTTAGGTGGATTCTTTGCGTTTGCTAAACGTTCAGAGGCACATAGAATAGCACAATTATCTTATGGAAAATTATCATCAAAAATTGCGATTGAATTATCTTTACCTCGTGATGAAAGAACTTCAGCTGAAAGTCTTTTAGTCCATGTTCGTGAAACTATGGAAAGATTAGCTGAAACTACACCGAATTGTCCTCCATCAATTATTGATGAATTCAATAAAAAATTCAAACATAATCATGGAATTTCCATGCCTAATGAAGTAAATGGTATTCATAAAATATCAATATTTAGAGCAGATCATCATGTAATGACACCTGTAACAGTTCCTGAAAAATTATCATTAGTAATTCCTAAAACTTCCAACGACGGTCACACTCCAAACAATTCATAAATGTAGTCATAGGTTCATCAGCAGAACGAGTTTGCATTTGATAATAATCACATTTAGATTTCTTTTTACATCCTGAACACCACATAAAGATGGAGGCAGTATTATTTTTAGATTGAAGTTTCTTTTCATTTTCAAGTTGTTTTTCAAGAGCATCTTTCCATCTTTTTGGACATAATTCAACTGCCGATAATTCAGCAAAATCACGAATACTTATCTCGCCTTTTTTAATTTTTGTTATCCAATCTTCATTATTTTGAACGTAACTTCCAAATCCTTTCAGATTTTCATAAAGCGTAATTGCTTTACTTCTATACATATTCCAAAATACACGATTAGACCAATCAATATCCATATTTTCTTTAATTGCTTGATCACTAATTACATGTAATAAAGATTCTTCTAATTGATTCGAAAGTTCATTATTTTCAAGAAGTTCATTGAAATTCTCAATGACTTTTTGACGAATCGCACAATCAACAAATACATTTTCAGATTTTCGTTGAATTGGTTTTGATATAAATACAGGTCTATTACTAACTTCCTCTTCTTCCTCTTCTTCCTCTTCCTCTTCTTCCTCTTCCTCTTCTTCCTCTTCTTCCGAATCAAACGTCCATTCTTGATATAAAAGTTCATAATAATCAGATTTTAAATTTGTATATGAACTACTAAGACGATCATATTCATCTTGTTCTTCTGAATCAGATGAGAGAATTACAATATGACCGTAATAATTTTCTTCGTTGAATGGAGATGGAAGAATATGTTGATTAATATTTTCTTCTAATCCTTCAGATGAAGCAAATATAGAAAGCCATGAAGATTCTTTTAAAGGGTCTTGAATTTTTCCTTGAAATTGTATGGATGTATTCTTAAACTTTTTACGAATAAATTCAAGAACATCTTTTTCTTTTGGAAGAATATTCAATTCATTTATTCCTCCATTTGAATTTATAGATATACAAATAACCATTTATATATTTTACAATTTCTAATACGTAATTCGTTTTTCGTTCAAAACGGATCAAAAAAAAATTATTGTATTTCTTAATAAAATGGAGGCAACTAAAGAAGAATATCCGAAACTAGTAACAAAAGAACTTCGTATACCTAAAAAATTTCAAGGACCAACATTTGCCGAATTAGCATCCGAATGGAAAATGCATGATGATTATAAAAAATCTGTAATGCCTGAAGATAAACAAACATATAAACCTATAATTATTCCTACATTTGAAAAGTGTAATAGATTTGAAGAAGAACAACCTATTCCTCAAAAACCTAATCAGCAAGAAGATGAATGGATTAAAGTAGAACGAGTAAAGAAACAAAAGAAAGAACTTACATTAATTGAAAAATATGGTGATCCTGATGCTCCTCAAGAAGAAGAAACTGTATGGGGAGGAGAAGAAAAACCTTCTCACCAAACATGTTGGGAAGATAAGCGTTAACTAAATCCAAATAATGATCTTATTAATCCTGCAATCCATTCAAAAAATTTTATCACAAATTTCAATGTAGAACCTTGTGTAAAAGAATCATTTGCGTATTTCCATCCATAAAAAGCAGTAACAAATAAAATTACTATATCTATTAAAGCAATAATTCCATTCTCTGCTATTTGTTCGGACGCCCAATCTGATACTTTATCTAAATGTCCTTTTTTCTTGTTATCACTTTCTTGTCCCAAAGGAGCTTTAGATACAGGTTTTACATCTCCACCTTTTTTTGCTACTCTTTTACAACGCATATAAGCTTTATTATCATGAGGCATAGGACCACCAGCTAATTGTTGAGTATCATTGAAATAAACTTCTCTATCACCTAAAGATTGAAGAGGTCTTGAACCAGGTGCTACATTTTTGATTAAAAGAGCAAAATTATTAGAATCAATATTAATCATAGATTTAAAAACTACCCATGTACATTGTGAGCATGGAGGAACTATTAATGAACCTTCATAAACAAAATATTGTCCTGTTGAAGGAACCATTTTAAATAGTCCCCAATTATCACCTAAACTTACAGGGGTATATTCTACTCCAGGATTAGCGTAAGGAATAAAAGAATTAAAAAATGATGATGAATCAGACTCAGTCGAATTGACTCTAAATAATGAACTTACACATAAAATCTTTCCTGAAGGATTTGTAAAAACTGCTACAACTTCACCATCTGCTTGAATGTTTTCAATTGTATGGTGGCTTGGATGTGTAACTAATAAATTCGTACATGTATATCCTTCACCATTAAATTTACATGATCCTAATCCAGGAGTATTTTGAAGAACTATTCCTTCATCTGAAACCATAACATTTGCTTGTGGAATAAAAACATTATCAAAAACAAGATCACATAATAAATCACAAGGTTTAGCAGAAGATTGTGATACATTAATAGGACTTTGATGTGTTGAAGAACATTGCCCTCCCCATGTAGTTGATGAAGAGTATATACTCATTTATTATTTGACTTTATTTTGTATCTTGCGAATAAACAATATGGCTATATTAAGTAGTGATCCATATCAAGCAGCATGGCAAGTTATAGGTATGATATTAGTGTCTTTATTGTTACTTGGAGTGTTGGGTCTTTTATTCATAAAATTTATTTATCCATACTTATCTCTTGATGTGCTTGAAGTAATTAAAGAATTCTTTACAGACTTAATTCAATATTCGCCTACAGCTGTATTTTCATTTGGATTTTTACATAGTATTATTTTTCAATCTTATACTGCATTAATTCCTAATGCATTTGCAATATTAGGTCTTATAATAAATAGAGTATTTAGAAGTTTTTCTTTAAGTCCTCGTGAAGCGGACTTGGTTTCCAGGTTAGCTGCTTGGCGCTCGACGGGCGCGAGGGGTGACCCTCCTAGGATTGCCAATCCTATTGGAAACAAATTTTTCTGTTATATTTCCGGAATGCCTTTCTTTGATAATAGTATTTTACCACCAAGTATAATTTTAGTAACAACTATAATATGGCATTATTTAATGTTACAATGGTTAAGTGGTGGAGGAATTTCAACTATTGCACCTTCTGTAACACTTGCCATTTTATTAATAGGGCATATAACACTAGTATTACAAAATTGTGCTGATGATGGATGGTCTATTACAAAAGTTTTATTGGCTGTGATTGCAGGTATTGGTCTTGGTTCTGCTTCAATGGCAGCCGTAAAATATGGGTTGAATAAAGGTGGTTCTTCTATTGGACCAACTGGATTATTAGGTGCTCCTAAAGGAAATGATGGAACCCCAGGTGTTGGAACATGTTCAGCTCCCAACGACCAAGATCAATTCGTATGTGAAGCATATAAAAATGGTGAATTAATTACAGAGACAGTTGTCGAATAGAATTTCTCAAAATACGATAATAATTTATTAGATTTGTTCCTGATTGTTTTTCAATTAGAATAGATTTATTATCTTTTAATGTTTCAACTACAATTGTAGGAACAACTGTAACTTTATATTTCAAAGCATAATCATGAGGATCTTCATGAAGATTTACAGAAATCCATTGAACGCCAGAAAATTCTTCTTTTAATTGTTCAATAGAAGGTTTTATAACTTTACAAGGTTGACATGTAGGAGACCAGAAATGATATGCTACAGTTGTCATTCTTCTTTTATTATTACTGGACCTTCTACTATTAAATGGTTTTTAGAAACTAATCTAAACATGTTTGACCTGTGTAATCTTTGTTTTGATAATTCAAATCCTTTATTTTTTAGAGTTTTAGATAAGGCTGAAATTATAGCTGTATCTAATTCTTTTTTATCTATCTTATCCATATTTTTATAACACCATTCCAAAATAGAAGATTCAGAAATTGGAGGACCCATTAATGATAAAGGCAATCCAGTAATTGATTCTTGTTTATTTGTTGAAATAACTTTATCTTCATTCGGATTTAAAACTTTTGTTGCCATTTTATCAACAATATCATTATTCTTTGATAGTTCATCTTCTTTTCCTGTATGTGCTAAAACATGAACTATATTATAAGATTTAAATTTAGATAAGTTCAAAGATAATTGTTCAATTATATCACGATGACATACATCTTTACCTTGTGTAGTTTTCCATTCTTTTGCTACCCATCCAGGTAACCATGAAGTTAAAGAATTTTTTGAATACATAGAATCAGTATAAATACTTAAAGAAGTTTCATTTGGGGAAAACGATTTTAATGCTATTTCAATTGCCTTGAAAATTGCCATTAATTCAGCTCTTTGATTAGTTTGAATATCAGAATCAGGGACTCTTCCTGAATCTGATAATTTTTTGTGTTCAGGAAACCAACATGCCCATGCTGCTTTGGAATTTTTCTTACCATTTTTGGAACATGCCCCATCTGTGAAAATACAAACATTCATATTATATTTATAATAGGTTTATGTATAAAAGTATTCATTCGTTTTATAATACAACGACTTTGAATTGCTGATTGAATTAATGTTGGGTCTTCAACATGAAACCATACTCTACATTTAAAAGATCTATTTTCTAAAGATCTTCTAAGCATTTGTTGACATGAAAAAGTTAAAAAATCTGAATGTAAAATAAGTAGAATACGATATCTTGTTGAAGATAGTTGTGTTATCCAATTATCAAACCATGGAGCAAAAGTATCAACGGAATTAATTTCTGCTGCATCAATTTCCATAAACTCACATGACGTTTGATTATTTGATTTATAGATTTTCCATTCATCTAATGTATTTTTATCATTCAAAGGTTCAAATAAAAGATAATGTGGAGGAGGATACTGCATTATATTATATTTATTCTGTTTGTGTAGGTTGGAGAATTTTCTTTATAGGAATTTCTTTGGAAACTACATATACACTATTTTCAGTCATAACAATATAACATTCTTCACATTTAAAAACAGACTCAATACTAGATGTATATTCACTATCGGATTTTACAAGATATTTTGTATTTTCTTTGACACCGATACAACATTTCTTTTCTATAGAATCTCTGTAATAATCTAGATAAATAGGACGATCATCATCAAGAGCAATTTGAGCGGCACGTAATAAAACACTAGCAGGAGGTAATGCCATTTATTCTATTATACGTTAAGAACTTTAATCTATTAAACGCATTTCAAAATATCTTCAATTCTGAATTTGGATCTCATAGATAAATTTGGTATTTCAGATCGAGGAATCTTAATAAATTCTTCTAATGAAGTTTTAAGAAATTGTTTTATGGAAATAGAATCAGGACGAAGTTTTTTAGAACTTTCAAACAAGAAATCTACATACTGATTTGTATTTTCTTCTGTTTGTGAATCTTTGGATTGACGAGCAATTACATTCAAATCATCTACAATCGTCTTTAAAGAAGCAAGCATTAATTCTTCCGAAACAATTTTGTGAATAAATAAACAAGTCATAAATTTTGAATATCCTCGTCTCTTTTCTTTTTGTGTTACCCATAACTTAAGCTTATCCTGAAATAAAGGATCTTCGCGTTCAGGAAATGTAATTGTTTCATTCATGTCATACAATTTTGGAAATAAATGAATTTGCTCTAAAATATCTTTTTTAATTTCAGGAATGACTTGAGAAATTCTTAAGATACAATCCGACATAATTGATGCAAACATATTTTCACTAATAGATTTGTTGAAAACGAGTGTAACAAATCTAATACGAAATTCTTCGTTACGTTTAACAAGAATAGGAATTATTTCATTTACTAATTTTTCAAAATTAGAAATAGAAAGTTTATTTAGAATTCCAAATACATTTGCGTAATCAGGATCGTCATGTTCTTGAACTTTTCGAAGAGAACTTTTAATTACATTTGCTCTCCAATTTTCTTCATCTATATGTGAACGTGAACTATAAAATTTAGGAGGGGGGCGTACAGGTCTATATGACATAGGAATAATACGTAATTTTGCGATGTTTTCATGAACACTTTGAGGCAATGCCAGTTTTTGGCAAGACCTTAGTTCGTATACTATCCTTGCTGTTAAGGACATTATTTAGCTATACTTAAGAATTATTTAAATGAAAAACGAATCCGTTTCTTACTTAAATGTTATTAACAAGGCAAACAATAAATGGAGACAACAAAGCTCCAATATTCTTGGATTCTATGGTATCACGACCCTGAATCCAAGGACTATTCTATTGAATCATATTTAAAAGTTGTAGATATTTCAACTATTCAACAATTTTGGAGTATTATTGACTCAATTTCTCGTGAAGCTTGGGAATCAGGAATGTTCTTCTTTATGCGTCGTGGTTTCAAACCTCTTTGGGATGCGCCTGAGAATGAAGCAGGTGGTGCATGGTCAAAGAAAATTGAAGCTTCTAAATGTTATGATATTTGGATAGATGCTATGGTAAATTGTATTACAGATGAAATCCTTTTAAATCGCAAAGAAACTTTGGCAGGTATAACTATTTCTCCAAAAGGTCCTTTCTCTATCATTAAAATTTGGAATACGGTTACAGCATTATCTTCTATTGATAACTTGAATCATGATATGATACATCTTAAAATTGGTTCAGATGTTACTTATACAGCACATAAATCTCGTCCTAAGTAATATTCAAACTATAACCTCTATTATTTGTTTCTTTAAACAATTCTTTGACTCTCTTAATATACTTATTTTTCAATCTTTCTATATGTTCTGAAGTTGGATTATCAATTTTCTTTACTAAGATAGGTTTTCCTGTATATGTATGAATAGGTTCAAGAGGATGTTTGGAAATATTTTTCCAATTTTGAATTGATGTTAAACTTGGGAATGGAAATCTTACTTTAAACAAGAAATAGTAAATATCATTTATGTAGTCAAAAAAGTCAATATTACTTCTAGGAAATATTTCATTTTCACCATACGTAATTATAGGAACAATTGGTATTCCAGTTTCTAAAGCAATTTTAAATATTCCTTTACGATTATTAACTACAACGTCTAATCTTTTTTCTTTAAAAATACCCATTTCTTTTGCTCCACCTAATGTTATAGATATAGATTCTTGTTCAAGTGTTCTTTTGATACTTGAATAATCAGAAGGAATAGCATTCAAATGTCTAATAATGTCTTTTACAACAGGAACACAAAAAAAGAATGAATGAACTACACCTTTAGTAGGTTTATAAGATGGATCTGTTAATTTATAACCATTATGTATTACTGCTGTCACACCTGACATTCCATGTGGACTCCATATATTTATTGATTTTTCAGGTATAGGATATAATACTTTGATTAAAAATGTTTTTCTAATATTATCTTCTGTTTTCTCAATAGAAGATAAGAATGCACTTCTAAATAATTTATTAGATAAATCTAATATATAATCTATTGCCCTTGTAGGCAAAATAAAATAAATTATTAATAAGACAACTGATACGATTAAGTTAGTATATAATGATAATAGACTCAAACATGCCAATGAATAATTCCATGTTATACACGAATATAAAAATGGACTACAAATAGCAAATAATAATATTCCTACACAAATAACAAGTATCATTAAGTTTGTTAAAATATATTTTTTTACAGATATTTAACAATGAATAAAATTTATTATTGTTTAGATTTTATCATACCATTTATAATCCAATTCTTTGATACATATTTTCCCAAATGGGTAAAAATGTATTATTTTATAGGAGTATTGCCTTTTTATTTTTGTATTTTATTAACCTATCCTGAAAAACTATCTGTATTTACAATTCCATTTGAATTAGTTTCAATGTATTGTCACTATTATTTCTTTCATAGATTATTACATATATTTCCAGATTTTCCTTTAAATTTACATACACAAGTTCATCATATTAAATTATATGAGATAGATAGATCATGGGAATTATTCATTGATTTCTTATTTGAAATGTTTTGTTTTTGTGGATTACCTTTAATAATACAACATTATATTGGTTATCGTATATTTTCACCAAGTGTAGTTATTATGATTACTTTAACTATGACATTTGGACATATAATAAACTATTCTATATTTGGTTCAAATGAAATCCATCAGACGCATCATAGAAATACAAATTTCCATTATGGACCTGATTTTATGGATCATTTATTTGGAACAGCTATAAACGATCATGAAGATGGAAATATGCATATAATGCCTATAATTATGGCAACATGCTTTACATTAATTTTAAAAATAATTTTTAAATGGAAAGATTAAGTTGAACAAGGCATTAAACATAACTTAATTTCACCTAGATTAGCTACAACATATTTAATCATTAAAAACCAGTCATTTTTCATATGAATGTCTAAGTTATTACATAAATTAGTACATTTCGTAAATAAAACTAAATGAGGTAAAGAAAAGCTTCCTGTAACAATATCATCATTTGTTTTTTTCTTAATATTAAATTCATTCTCTGAATCTCCCATAATTGTTGTTCTTGTAGCAAAATGCCCTTTACATCCAAATGTCAATGATGAAGCTACATTTTTAATTTCTACAGTTTTTGCTCCTAATAAAGTCATATCTCTACAAATCTTTTGAAAATCCATTGAAGGCATAGTAAAATGTGTAGAAAATTCAGTTTCAGGTAATTGAATATCAGGTTCATCTCTATCTAAAAGGTTAAGTTTATAACGAGTTACTTGTTTTTTCTCACCATCTTCAAGTAAAATTCCAAGAGAATTTGAATCATTTGAATCAACATAAAAAGTTACCGTATCATCATTTGTAGCAGTACGAACAATACGATACAAATGATCTGTATTAACACCAATAACAAATTTATTTGCTTTATGATTATACATAAATTTTTCAAATTTATCGGCATGTAATTTCAAATGAACTAATACAGTTCTAGTATTATCCATAGCAATCATACGAATTCCATCTTTATCAAAAATCAAACTCATTTCAACTAAAATACATTTCAAAGCTTCTTTTAAAGTTCGAATCGCAGCAGTTTGAACTGTTTTAGCTTCAACTATATAATCTGGCATTTTTATTTTATAATTTCATTGCGTTTAAAACATATTCTTTCTCATTGTCTGCGCTCGTTTTTTAGATACTATACGACCATGTTTATTATATTCTAGGTCACTTTTAGTTAAGCCACCACTAGTTTTCTCAGCAGTTCCATGCATAACTTGTGCTCTTGAACCACGAACTCTTAAAGTTTTATTTGAAGGCATTTCTTTATTAAATTTAAAAGGTAAAGTTTTTTACCCTTTAAATTTAAATTTTCTTGATTAACTAAAAAAATATATAGATAATAAGATTATTAGTTGGAGTACGCTAGACCACCCATACCAGACATTACACGGAGTACGTTGTAGTTTAGAGCGTATACGCGCACTTGGGCTGTATTAGAACCTACTACCGTGTTTACAGATACCGTTAGTTGTAGAGTAGCTTTGTCAATACGAGAGAAGTTACACGTTCCTGAAGGTTGGTGTTCTTCCGGACGTAGAGCGAAGGAGTATACGTTAACACCTTCGGACGGGCAACGCGTATGGTGTTGGAAAGGTTGTACTTTAGAGAAATAATCACCTTCACGCTCCGTAAAACGATCTTGGCCGTTGAGTTGTAGTTTAGCTACTTCTACAGGGTTCTTGCCTTCGCAACGTACACCAGACGCAAGAATTACTTTGGCGAGTAGGTAGTTCACACCTGCATCGAACTCACTAGTACCAGCGAAATCTACAGAATCCGCACCATATCTCGGACCAGTCGTGGCAGTACCTTGCATAGCATTTTGACCAAGTAGTTCACCAGGTACAGGGACACTAGCATTAGTACCACCAAATGCTTGAGTAGCCGTGATAAAACTACCACTTTGCGAGCCACCAGCCACCGCCTGCGCCGTTCCTTGAGCTTGAGTTAGTAGAGATGTAATAATACCATCCGTTGAGAAATCATCGGAATAGTTGAAAGGTTGAGCACCACCTACAGATGCTAGCCATGGCGCTACAGAGCAATCAACAAAAGAATCACGTTGTACTACCCACATGAGTTCTTTTACAGGGTGGTTAAAGTTGAGTTGTACTTTGTTGGATGAAGATGTAATAGATTCAGCACCCGTGTACTGTAGTTGTTCAATTAGGTATTCATGAGATTGTTGAGCAAAACGACGACGCTCTTCCGTGTCTAGATATACATAGTCTACGTATAGAGATGCCGCAGCAAGAGATTGTTGAGAAGCAGCTATAGGTACACCTAAAGTAGTTTCCGTGTACTGGCAATTTTGCCACGTTTCGAACGTTACATTCACACGCACTTCGTGGTATTGTAGAGCGATTAGAGGAATCGCTACACCAGGATTGCGGCAGAACCAGAATTGGAGAGGTACATATAGAGTCTTCGCCGGAGTACCTTTACGAGGTACACAAGATACCGTCGTTTCAGAAGCTGAACACGTACTATCAAGAGCTAGACCATTTGCGCGTTTCATTAGTACTAGATCGTGGGTATTGCCTACGAGAGATTCAAAGGCGGGCATGATACTTTCATCTACGGATAGCTGCGTCCAGATTTGCATCCAATCACCATATTGACGATCAATACGTTGACCACCAATTTCTACTTCTACTTGGTTAATTAGACGGTGACCAATATAATTGAGCCAACGGTAACCACTTACAGTTGCAGTGCCAAACGTACCAGTAGCCGGCGTTAGATCAATTTGAGGTAGAGTTACCTGTAGGTAAGTCTTGTACATTAGATCCGCATTACGATTAATTACAGCAGTTACACGTCTATTAAAATCAGCTTGGCCATTGAAAGTTACTTCAATGGATTCTACTGCGAAGTTTGTGTGACGTTTATAAAGAACTTTCCAGAAGGTAATTTGAGGATTACCTGAGATATAGATATCTTGTGCACCATACGATACAAGTTGCATTAAACCACCACCCATTTTGTGTTTATACCTTGAAGCAAGAAAAAAATTTTCAGAGAATTTTGACCTTGACGCAAAAAAAACTTGTATTAAATTAATGAATGTTTTTCTTGATATAGATGAAGCATTTTTAAATTCACAGGATGTTTCATCTGTAAAAAAAACTCTTGATGGATGGGATGAAGAAGTAAGAGAAGAATTTGAAGAAAATGTTAAACAGATTATTTTTAATCCTGCTAAAGGTCCTGCAAATTCAGCAGTGTTTTTAATGAGACCTAAATGGAAAGAATATTTTAAATTTTTATTCTTGGATCCTTCTGTTAAGAGTGTTAATTTATGGACTTGGTCGGATGTTCCATACGCTAAAATTGTTGCGAAAACAATTGAGACAGAAATTAAGAAAATTGTTAATCCAGCAGATAAAGAACGTATAAAATTTAAACTAGTTTTAGGTGATGAACATGTAGAAGAATCTATTGAATGGGGAATGGAAAATTATCCTGATACATATGATAAAACAAATACAAGAGATAAAGATTTAAGATGGATATGTAGTAAATATAAAAGTCAACAATTTTCTATGCGAAATTGTATTCTTGTTGATGATAATGTTAAGAATACAAGAAATCCTTCAAATGCTTTGAATTCCATTAATGTTGTTGAATGGAATCCATTGGATACAGAAGATTTTTATGATAAAATTACTATTAATGGTGTTAAAAAAAATGTATTAGAATTTGTTATGGATAACATAACACAGGCATATATAAATAGAAAGAAAAAGACTTCTGGACCATTTATGGAAACAATTGTATTAAAAAATCCAAAAAAATATATATCACGTCAACATGTTTTAAAAAAACATAGTGGAAAAGTCCCAGAAGGTAGAACTACTCGTCGTGCTGTATTTTATGGTTCAAAAGAATGTTCGTTTAGTAAAGAAGAAGCAGATTCATTTCATTTCAAAGTTAATATGCCTAAACTTAAAGGCGGACTAAAAACCAGTAGAACCAAAACCTCCAAAATTCCTAGAATCAGGCGCAGCAGGCAATTCTTCCAATGAATTCACAAATACAATTTTCTTCCAAGGCAAAAAGTTATATTGACATACTTGAAAGAGTCTTCGTCCATAAGGAATTTCATATGAATCAAGCATAGGATTAATACAATCTACTCTTGCAATTAATTCACCACGATATCCAGCATCTGCCAACCCAATATTATTTGATTGTCTTAGTGGAGTCAAACTTGTAGATGATCGAACAATAAGGAGATAAGGAACAGGATTTTCTTCAGAATCTAATGCGGCAAAATACATTCCAGTCTTGATTTCTATACCAATTTTACCGGTAGTGAAATCAAGATTATAATAAGGACTTAGTAAATCTAATCCTGAATCAGTCCATCTACGATTAAAAAAATGACTTTGCATATCCGTGCGTAATTTAGAATCAGGAATCCAAATATAAATACTCATTTGTTATTATATAAATCGTTGTATGAAAGTCTTTATTGGAATAAAAGTTAAAATAATACATATAGCAGCAGAATATTGAGCTAGTAAATAATACATTGCTTCAGTAGTATTCATTCTACCTAGAGAATATTGAACAAATACAGCTAAAGGTGAAAAAAATCCATGAGTAACTCCTTTACCTATATAAATCATAGCAAAATAAACTAATGCCATTATAGCTGGATCAGCATCAGTATGAATTTTTGCATATAAAATAGTTAATGTTCCTATAAAATCAATAAAATATTTATAATACATTATTAATTAGGAAAGTAAATGTTTTAGACATACAGACATATACTTTTCTGAACTTCCAACATCAATTTGTTCTGAATCAGAAACAAGTTTTTTCGTATAATGTGCAAATGTTCCGTCTTTACATGTTAGACAAAGAGCATTCAATTTTTGTATATTTGATGCGTAGGGAATACAATCTAATACTTCACCAAATTTTTGTTGTTGTGCATCTCCATCTAAACCAACCAAAAGAATATTTTTCTTATATTTTAGAAGAGCTATTTTAATAAAATCAAGAAGACCTTTAAAGAATTGTGCTTCTTCAATAATAATAGAATTTACGGAGAGAAATTCATCTTTGAATTCAAGAGGAGTTTCATGATCCCATAGTAAACATGAAACTTCTTCTTTATTATGTGAAACAATTTTAGCGTCTGAAGAATATCTTGTATCAATCATAGGTTTTAAAGCTAAAATTGAATTCCCAATAAATTTCTGACGACGAATAAATGAAATAGCATGAGTAGTCTTACCTGAAAACATTGGACCCATAATAATCTCAAGTGACATTTATTAAGTTCAAATACTAAAAAATATTAATTCATTTTATATAATGTATTTCATAGCTTCTCGTAGTTTACTTGCTATATGCGATCATAAAATTGAAAATCCTGAATCCGAATCTAGAAGAATTCCTTTAACTTATCCTTCTCGTAAAGGAGAAACTATTTATTGCCATCCGACAGCTTTAAATAATTTTGTTTTAAATTACCTTCCAAATATAAAATTTCCATTTGTATTAGTTTCAGGTGATTCAGATACAACAGTTCCTACTGATATTCCTAATGAATCACAAATAATTTTAGATCATCCTTTATTATTAGGTTGGTATGCCCAAAATTGTGTTTCTGATAAAATTCATAAATTACCTATTGGATTAGATTTTCATACTTTAGGAAATATTCCTAGATCTAAATTAAAATTTAAATTACAACAAAAACATTCATGGGGATCTCATCAATCTCTTTCTCAACAAGAAGAAGATTTGATTAATTTATCTAGAATTCAATTAGATAGAATTCCAAAATGTTATGGAAATTTTCATTTTTTAATGAATACAAGATATGGCAAAGATAGAATTGAAGCTTATTCACAAATTCCACATTCTCTAATGTTTTATGAACCTATGAAAACTCAACGAATTAATTGTTGGAATAAAATGATCAAATATAAATATGTTATTTCTCCACATGGTAATGGTTTAGATTGTCATAGAACATGGGAATCTTTGGCGCTTGGATGTATTCCTATTATAAAAACATCTCCCTTAGATCGTATGTTTGAAGGATTACCTGTATTGATTGTGAAAAATTGGTCTGATGTAACACAAGAATTATTGGATAATTTTGAACCTTCTGGAAATTTAGATAAATTAAGGTTAAGTTATTGGAATGAATTACTTGGTAAATATAAAAATGTGGTGTCCCAATGATAAAAATGATTTTCTAAATAATAATACTGGCCAAATAACACCAAATAATTTAGTTGGAAAAACGTTAATAAAATATGTTAAAGAAAATAATTTAAAAAATGTAGTAGAAATTGGGACATGGAATGGGTTAGGTAGTACTCGTTGTTTTTTATTAGCCTTACAAGGAAATACTACTACTAATTTTTTCACCCTAGAAACAAATAAAGAAAAACTAGAAATAGCAAAAAATAATTTATTATCGTTAACAACAGAAAAATGTAATTTCTTATGGGGTAGTGTAATAAGAAGTTCTGATATTATAAACATCCAACAAATTTTCCCTGAACTTTTAAGAAATTCTGAATTCAGAAGATGGCATAATCTAGATATTCAAAATATTAATTTATCACCGAATGTCTTAGATAAAATACCTGCCGAAATTGATTTTCTTTTATTAGATGGTGGAGAATTTACAACTTACTATGAATTCGTATTGTTATTTCAAAGATGTACAAAATTTATTGCATTAGATGATGTTAATGTTTCAAAGTGTAGAGAAATAAGAAGAATATTAAAATCAAACTCTAATTGGAAAGAAATTCATTATATTAATGAACGTAATGGATTTTCATTATTTCAATTAATATAAACAATGAAATTTTTAGTTGCAGGAACATGCCGTAATATTTCTCCATTTTGGCAAAGTGTTCAATTATCTTTACAAAAAATATTTCAAGTATTAGATTCTTATGATATGATAATTGTAGAATCTAATTCTGATGATAATACTTTGGAATTATTAAGAACATGGAGTCAAGAAAAAGAAAACATAAAAGTTATTTCTATGGGAAATTTAGAAGGTTCAAGAACTCAACGTATTTCAAGATGTCGTAATGAATACTTGAAATATATTACTGATCATGATTATTTACTAGTTGTTGATTTAGATGATATCCTAAATATCCAAGATAATTTTCAAGAACAATTATCTTCTTGCTTTTCTCGAAATGATTGGGATTGTATAGCAAGTAATCGGCTAGAAAAATATTATGATATTTGGGCTCTGAGATCTTTAGAATTAGGATGTAATTTTGATTGTTGGGAAATGGCAAATAAATATGGTATTACAAAATTAACTTCTCGTGGATTTCAAAAAATACCTGATCGTAAAAATTATGTTGATAAATTTATGATAAATATACCTCAACAATCTGAATGGATTTCATGTGAATCAGCATTTGGAGGAATGGCATTATATAAAACTTCTGCTATAAAATCCAAAAAGTATAATGGAGATAAAACATGTGAACATGTAGAATTTAATAAAGGTTTACGTATATTTATTAATCCTTTTTTTCTAAGCGGTTAAACATCTGTCTCTTGAATAGGATGAACAGTAGGATTTCCATAATATCTTAAATCTAGTTTAGTTAATTGACATATGTTTATATTTAGGTTTTTAATATACATAGCAAATTGAACTTCCCACGAAGGAGGTTCAGGTGATTTTAAAAATTTTAAGACTTTAGGTTTTTGAATTTTTGTATAATTAAATTGTTCTAAATATTTAGATTTTATAGCAAACATTCCTAGCACGCAATCATATAAACAATATTGTTGAGTACATACGTTAAAAAATTTAATATAAACATCGTATTTATTATTTTCAATTACATAATTGAAAAAATAAGGTGATAAAAGATTATATCTTCCAGTTAATTTTATAATTATATCATTATCCTGAATATTAAAATTGGCAATTGTATCTTTAATATCTTTCAATTCTTTTTCTGCTTTATCTAAATTTAATGAATTATTATTTGTGTAAAAAACTTGAATGTTAAATTCATCTAGTAGTGTTTTTCTAAAACCATTATTTTCAACAATAATTGGTTTTATAGAAGAGGGCAATAGTTTAAGTGTATTTGTAATAGAATCTATATATAATTGTTCCCTTACGTGTGTATTTTGTTTGGTATATTTATCAACAATAGAACTTGTAATGATTAGATAAATCATTTGTTATATTAATATATATATAAAGTAGCGTTTAATTTTATAAAAAAATATTTGATTTTTTATAAATGAATAGTCTTTCTTATAATGAGCTTGTAAGTGGTACAGAATATATTGTACATCATGAAGCAGGAGGATGTGAGGCAATGAAAACAACATTAAAAAGAGTATTTTTCATTGTAATAAGTTTAACATTAGAAAATATTTCATTAAAATCTTCTTCGCTTACTAAAACATCAATATCATCATCTCCTTCTATAAAGTTAGAATCTCTATAATATCCTAATAAAGATCCATAAAATAATATGAAATTTATATTCAATGTCTCAAAAATAGATAAAACATTAATATATAATTCTTTTAATTCTTCCGAAGATTTTTTAATACCTCCCATTATTTTCTAAGACATTAATTAAAAATGTTAAGATTTAGATTACCTAAAACACAAAATTTTAAATCTGTTATAACAATAGATAATTTTGAAGGAACTAAATATAGATTAGCGGATAATTGGTTTGATTTTATACCACAAACAAATACTCATATCGAATATTTAGAAATTGGAACATTTCATGGTGCAAATGCTATTTCTGTTAATAAATCTTATGCTAAATATCAAGATTCAAAGATTTACTGTGTAGATCCATGGACAGATTATTCCGAATATCCGGAATATAAAGCTAAACAAAACATAAATTATGATATATTTATGAATAATATCTCGAATACAAATGAAGCTTCTAAATTTATTATAAAACGTGGATTTTCAAATGATGTAGTTCCTACATTTGAAGATAATAAATTTGATATTATTTATATTGATGGAAATCATGAACCTGAATTTGTATTAGAAGATGCAGTATTAAGTTTTCGTAAATTAAAAGTTGGAGGATATATGATATTTGATGATTATGGATGGGGTGGACCAGATTTAACAAAAAGAGGAATTGATGGATTTATTACTGGCTATCATAAACGTATCAAAGTTCTAGGTAGTGCAAATACACAAGTATTTCTTCAAAAAACAAAATAGCGTTTAATTTTATAAAAAAAAATATTTTGTTTTTATAAATGAATAGTATTTCTTACAGCGAACTTGTAAGTGGCACAGAATATGTCCTACAGCATGAAGCAGGAGGATGTGAGGCAATGAAAACAACATTAAAAAGAGTATTTTCTCATTTAAATGAAGATGGATATCCTTTATGTTTTGATGATTCAATGGGGTGTCTAGTTATTTATAAAGACGGTTGGAATTTTACTCAAATACCATTCTAGGAACAATATGCATTGCTTCTAATTCTTGTGTCCATAATTTTACAGCATAAGGAATAGTTTTCATTTCAAAATGTGTTTTAATTCCACATGTACCGCATTGATAAATATTTTCTACTTGATTTACTACTGCTAAAGTTCCACAAGATTTACAAAATCCTGTTGTGAATGGATCTGATACATCCATTAATCTCTCTTTCGTAAACATACTAATGCCATGTGAAATCATACAATCACGTTCCATTTCACCTACACGCAAACCACCATCACGACTACGTCCTTCACAAGGTTGACGAGTTAGAGATACAATAGGACCACGAGCACGAGAATGAGTCTTATCTTTAACCATGTGTTTGAGTCTTTGATAGAATGTAGGACCCATAAAGATTTCAGCTTCCATCATTTCTCCAGTTTGACCATTATACAAAACTTCATTTCCATATGGATGCATACCTAAACTAAGTAATTGTTCACGAATATTATCAACTTTCAAATGTGAATAAGGTGTTCCATCACCCAAAGCTCCTTTTTCACAACATACTTTACCATACATAGTTTCCATTAATTGTGCAATAGTCATACGAGAAGGAACAGCGTGAGGATTCATTATCAAATCAGGTCGTAATCCAGTAGCAGTAAAAGGCATATCTTCTTCATCTAAAATAATACCACAAGTTCCTTTTTGTCCATGTCTCGATGAAAACTTATCACCAATTTCAGGGATACGTTCAGAAACAACACGAACTTTAATAAATGGATATCCATCAGAATTTTTGTCTTGCCACACACCATCTACACGACATTCTTCGGCATTTTTATGAGTTGTTGAAGAATCACGATAAGTATATCCATTAGGATCAGATTTAATTGAAGTTACTTTTCCAATAACAATATCATTTTCTTTAATAAGAGAATTTAGTACTGGAACACCTGAATCTGTAACACTAGAATAAGATGAAGATTTATATCCCCTTGTATTTTCACGACGAGGTTTTGTGAATTTCTCTTCTTTACCAGAAGCGATATTACGATGTTCTTCGTCTTTATAGATTGTATAATATAAAGTTCGAAATAATCCTCGGTTAATAGCACCTTTATTCAAAATAACTGAATCTTCTTGATTATATCCACCATAAATACCAATAGCTACCATAATATTATCACCTGATGGCATATCTTGAGTTTTCAAAACATTCATCATTCTTGTTTCTACAAATGGACGCATAGGACTACAAAGAATATAACCATTTTTATCTAAACGCTTCGCATAATTACGAGCAAAGATACCCATTGCTTGTTTTCCCATAGCAGATTGATAAGTATTACGAGGTGATTGATTATGATCACTAAATGGAATACTACTTGCCATATGACCTAAAATCATAGTAGGATGAATTTCACAATGTGTATGAATTTTAGTAATTTCAGATGGAGTCATAGCAACACGAATAGTTTCAGTTTCACATGGATCAACAAATTCAATACATGAACGAACCCATTCATTCCATTCTTTTGAATTGGGCGCTGATAACAAAGAACCTTTTTCTACTCGAAATAAAGGACGAACAAATCTTCCACCATCAGATTCAATACTAATATTTTCATGTTGAATATTCCATGTAATTCCTGTATGAGGATGTAATTTGAAATTCTTTTTTGCTTGTTTTAGGTCATTAAATACTTTTACAGGATTAGAAGTATAAGCTACAATAACACCATTGACAATAATAGAACAATCTTTGAATGATTGACTAATATTTTCAATCCATTCAATATCCATAAAAGATTTTAGAATATCAAGAATTACAAGAGAAGGTGTATGTTGACTAATAGCTGAAAGCATACAAATAGATTTAACAATACCAACTGAATGACCTTCAGGTGTTTCTACAGGACATACATATCCCCATGAACTTCCATGTAATTTACGAGGTGCTAGTAACTTACCTGATTTTTCAACAGGTGTTTGAATTCGTCGTAAATGACTAATTGTTGCAGAATATGATAGCCTATTCAAAACTTGAGAAACACCAACTTTAGTTGCATTAGACATAGTAGAAGTTGTTCCAAGACCTTGAACTGTGAAATTACCTGTAGCCAAAGCTTGTTTTAATTTACCTTCAATTGTAGAAACTTTCAAGATTTTATATAAATTGTTTACATTCAGAATTTCTAATGGACGAGCAATACCTTTTTTCCAATTATCATTATTAACTTCATGAACGAATTTACTACGAATATCTTTACATACTTTTTGAAATAATTGACGAAATAAATGTGTTAGCAATGATCCAGTGCTTACAATACGTTTATTTGGGTAAGCGTCACGATCATCAATATTTTGATATCCTTGTTCGGTCATAATAAGTTTACGAATCATTAACGCAGTTAAATAAACTTTGCGTGCTTCTAAAGTTTCACGAGGAGATTTATCATTTCCAAATTTTACATGAGGTAAATATTCAGAATCAAGAAGAGATTTTACATATCCCTTTTTATCTTCTGATGCTGTTCCATATTGTAAATGATGAACTAGATAATTAATTGCATCATCTCGAGTATAAATACCAATATCCGCAGATTCTTTAAATGAAGCAGCAAGTAAATTAATAATTTTTTCATCCGTATCTTTTGCCCAAATTAAGTTTACAATATCTTCATCACATTCCATACCAAGAGCACGAAACATAACAATCAAAGGAATATCTTCACGAAATCGTGGAACACAGATAGTTAAAGGATAACCAAATCCATTAAATTTTGAACTCATCCGAATTTCAAGTTTTTTAGGTGGAGTTGTAAATGATTCATGTAAAGATTTCATTTCAGCAGAATATGTGAATTTAGCACCATTTTTCTTATTATGGAAAATCATAATACGATTATCAGCAACTTTTTCTTGTGATAAGATAGTTCTTTCAGAACCGTGAATAATAAAGTATCCAAATGGATCATATTGACATTCTCCAATTTCTTCTTTTGATAAAGGATAATCTTTCATAATACATAAAGATGATCCAAGCATAACAGGAATTTTACCGAGAGAAACACCTTCAAATACTTTTACATGTTCATCATATTCTAAGAATAAAGGAGAACGATATACACGAGCAGTAAATTTTACATCTACAAACATTTGTGCGGAATATGTAAAATTACGAACACGAGCATCTTGAGGAAACATAGGTTTGATTCTTCCAGATGCTTCTTGAATTCTAGGTTTCATATAAGTAACATTATCAAATGTTAGACGAAGTTCGTATTTATATTTTTTAGTTTCAAGGTCTTGTTCATGCCAAACAACTATGGGAGCAGTTGAAATAACAATCAAAGGAATTTTATTACGAATAAAATCTTCAAAAGATTCAAGCTGGTGCTCTACAAGTTTAGATACACCATCTTTTTGAAAATATGTTGTGATTGCGTTCCACTCCATTGGTAGTAATATTAAAAGTTTAATCCGTAAATCTATTGTATTCGTTTTTAAATAAGAAGATGATTAAAATTACAAAGGCTCCTGAAGAATCTAAAAAAACACCTAAAAACACTAAAACATACCCAAAGTCAAGCTTAAAAAAAACAAAAAAAATTATTCCTGTAAAAGATCCTGCAAAAGCTCCTCCACGTAAAAAAGGTTCTCGTAAATTTACAATGAGACTTAATTTAAGACCTACAAAAGTTAAAGATTTAAAACCTGAAGAAGTTGATAAAAAATTAGAAGAACTAAAAATGAAAAATATTCCTCCAGATCTTAAAAAAGATGTTGTAGAGAACGCTATAGTTGCTGGATTTGTTTCTTCTCCTTAATATTAAGATGACTAAATATTGGGGTCCATTAGGATGGATGACTTTACATTCTATTTCATTAAATTATCCTGATACACCTAGTGTAGAAGATAAACAAATTTTATTAAGGTTTATGGATAATTTTACTGAATCTATAACATGTCAATATTGTCAATCACATTTCAAAACAATCTTTCAAACTTATAAAGGATTATTTTCATCATGGAATTCAAGTAAATATGATTTATTTGTTTTTATTGCAAGAGCACATAATACAGTAAATAAACGATTAGATAAACCTTTAATTAGAACAGTTGCTCAATGTCTTGAAACTATAAAATCTAATACAAAAAACACTTCTTTAAGTGGATTTCGCCAAGCATATATTAACTATTTAATTTCTAATTGGTCTCGTGAATTAAGTGGTGAAGGAAGGTTAAAAATAGGTCATTCAAAACAATTACAAAAAATCAATAATGAATATTGGTCTTTTAGAGAAGTTGATATAGATTCTTTAAATTTTCCTGAAACAGATGTTTTATTTGATATCGAACAAAGATCTGTATTGCCAAAAGCTACAGGTGGATTACCTTCAATATATAAAGGTTCTTTACCAATTGTAGGATTTAGATTTTCAGGGGGGAAATTGAAGTTAGGGAACATGTAGGATTCCATGGTAAAGAAATTCTAGGTTTCATTTCCCACTCAAATTTTTTCATCCATGGATTTCTTGTATGAGTATAAGTTTCATCAGGAAACTTTACTACTTTTTTTGCCTTTCTTAAAGAAGATTTAGGCAAAATAAATTGTAATTGATTTATTACTGAAAAATTCAAAGGTTTTCTATCTAAGATTAAAGATTGAGGAAATTTAACAATATCTATAATTAAAGGAGCATCTGAATAAGGATAATACCAATCCCAATTTGGTGGTGAACTTTTAGTGAAATATTCTAAAGTCCAACTAAATGTTTTCCAATACGCTTCAACTACCTTTTCCGAATTTATTACACCATCTAAAATATGTAAATAATATCTTTTATTGAAAAGATTATCTTTTCCAAGAATATATTTTTCTTCTGGGCGTTTACGTAATAAAATTCTTTCTTTTAAAATTCTTTGTTCTTCCAAAGCAACATAGTTCAAAAAAACCTTTCTTCCTTCATTTGTCAAAAGATTTGGTTTTTTAGATTTTTCATAAAATTGTAATGCACGATTATATCCATCTTCTCTTAATGAAAAAATACCTAGACTAGGCATAAAATCATTACCAAAACACATTATAGACAAAGCAATATATTGATAAATATCCATGGGTAATTTTGCAAATAATTTCCATATATCCATAATAGCAAATTCTTCTTTTTCTCCCATTTCTGAACTTTCTCTGAGTAAAAACATACCATTCTCTACTGATAATTTATGATGTTGAAGACAAATTAAAATTAAATCAGCATCCAATCCATAAATAGTTATTGTTTTATTTTTTTGAGAATGCTGAAGAAATTGAATAATTTTATGTTCACCTTCACCTGGTTCTTGTGTTCCTGATATAATTACTTGTGGAAATCTTGATTTCATAAATTGTTCTAATTCAAGCATATAAGGTGTCCCTGGAGATATTTGATTTCTATCAAAATTCCCAGAAACTTCTTTTTCACACATACGACGATAACGTTGTTGAACTATTTTAGCATATGGAACTAACCCATCAAATGCAACATAAATAATTTTTGCTTGACAATAATCATTTAAAATCATTTGAAATGCTTTTAAGATAGACTCAATCGGATTGTTTTCATCTAAGTATCTATGAATTAAACAGTTAAAATCAAAACATAAAATATCAGTTTGATGTTTTCCCTTTAAAGATCTTACTATTCCTCCATGTGTTTTAATTAATGTAGCAAAATAAAAAGGTATACCCATTACATATGTAAAGTTCCTAATATGAAAACTCTTACTAATAAAATAAAATGGATTGGTTATGGATTGGTTTAGGTGCGCTAGCTATTATAATGTTTATTGTAACAAATTACGCTAAAATAAAAGTTTCTGATGGAAAAGGATGTTCATCATGTCCAGGTAAAAATAATCAACGTGAGTTATAAGAATGTCCTGTATTATGGATAAAGGAGGTCGTAAAAGAAAAGTTACTATGCGTAATCGTGGAAAAACTAAAACTTCTAAGAAGAATCAAACAAAGAAAAAGTTTATGTAAATATAAATGGATGTTGTAAGTTTTCTTTTATCTGCAGTATTATTTTATGCGTTTGTTCCTGGTGTATTACTAAGACTTCCTCCTAAATCATCATTTAGAACTTCTTTAGTCGTTCATTCTCTATTATTCGCAGGTGCGTCCTCATTAGTAATGTGGTATTATTGGACCCAGATTCGTGAAAAATTTGGAAATCATGGTGCTGGATGCCCTGTATCCCATCTTCCTACGAATGCTAGTGTTGATAATTGTGTTCCTAATTGTCCTCCTGGTGGATGTGAAAGAGGAAAAGTTTACGGACAAACACCTACATCTAAATAATGGATAAAGATATAACTACATTAGTTACAACTTGTGTAATATTTATACTCATAAGTATATGTTGTTATTTCGGAATTTATAAATATAGAACACAAGGCACATATTCTCAAGAAGAATTATTAGAGTTAGATTAATAATGGGAAATACACAAACTAAATCTTCAGTAGCAGTGGCAATGGAACCACCATTACCACTATTACCACCACCTCCATTAGTAGAGTCTAATGATTTTGTAATCTTAATTAGAGATAATTTAGAAGATCAAATAGTTGATAATGAAAAAGAATCTGGATTATCAGTTGAAGTTTGTTATGGATTAAAAAAAGGAAAAGTATTAACTAAAGATGTAACAACAAAACAAGTATATTTGTTTGGAAATAAAAGTCTTAAATCAGATTTTTTTGCAGAAGAATTAATAGAAGACTATCAAAAAAATAATTTTTTAAGTGAACATTTTGAATGTAATTTAAAAATAATATTAGTTCTTAAAAATCCTATTTCAAACCCTGAGAAAAAAGAACTTTTTATAATAGGTGATACAGTCAAATGTAATCCACATACGAAAGGATTAGGTAGAAAAATGTTGTGTAAGACACTTAAAGATTTTAACAAATATAAAGGCGATGAAGGATTTAAAAACATATTTCCAAGCACTCCTTTCGATAATAAAGACTCTATTTTATTAAAATACAATAATTTTTGTTTTAATTTACAATTTTTAAAAGATGAAACACAAGTAAAATTAACAGCAGTTTCAGAATATGGACGAACTCTTATTAAAGAGGGTGAAAGAGAAAGAATATTAAGAATATTAACAACTGGAAAACCAGGTGAGAAAGAATTTGATAATCTTGATAAATTAAGACAATCTGAACAAGAAAAATTAGAAAGATATTATACTAGATTTTATGGACTTGTAAAAGAATCTGATATGAAACTTTGCGTTCCAGAAGATATAACATCAGGTTATTGTACTGAAATGAGTGGTGAGGTAAGACAAATAATTTCAAAATGTGATGAAAAAGGTGGAAAAAGAAAACGAACGCATAGAAAAAAATCTCGTAGATAAAATATAAAAATGTGGGCGTATCTTTTAGTTACTGCGTTAACTTTCTATCTTCTAGTACCTGGCGTCGTCCTCACTTTACCTCCTGGTGGATCTCAACAAACTGTTCTTCTAGTCCATTCTGCAGTATTTGCCGTAGTTCACTTACTAACCCACAAATATGTATTCCGCAATTAAAAACGAATTAAACAAATTATTTTTAACCTGTTGTATGTTCTTAAATAATACATTCAACCTTAGAGGAATAGCAAATGCTTCGTCCTCTAATGAACAAATGGGTCCAACAGAAATATTTATTACGTTTATTATTATCTCTGCTTTATTCTGTTGTTGTTGTCTATGTATAATTTCTGGAATGAGACATAGTTTTAACTAAAAAACGGATTCAAATTTTAATTGTATTTAAGTAGATAAGATGAGCAGCAAAAGTAATCCTAACACAGTGGCAAATGTCCTCAGAAGTGTATCAAACTATCATACAGGCAACGGTGGAACGTTTTGGTGTCCTAAAGGTTCAATCCCTGATCTTGGATTCACTCTTCCTAGTCGCGTAAATCCTTCTATGAGTAAGGCAGTAGCCGAACAACGAAATCCTAAACACAAGGACGATTGTAGAGTTCGTCAATGGAACTAATTGAAAACGGATTCTCAATTAATGAACGTTTGTAATCGTATAGCAAGAGATGGAAAAAACAAGTCAAGGCCTCAGTTATTCTCAGATTGAAGAGAATTCCAAATACAAACTAGATGGAAAAGTAATCTTTATTACGAATAAACATATTGCCCTAATTACTTCCGCAACTGATCCTGAATTTTCAGGTTCAGAAGAACGTATTATTTATTATTTTGTAGATAACAAAGAACTGTTAATTTCTTCTGCTCTGAAAGATGTGAATATTACTTATTAAAAACGGATTTAGACGTCTCATATTTTTAATTGGTAAGGATGACTACACTTTATGTTCTTCAACTTGTAAGCAAGAAGTGGTATGTTGGAAAAACGACTGATATTGTTCGTCGTTTTCAACAACATGTTGATGGAAATGGATCTGTATGGACTTCAAAATATCCGCCTATCAAAATTTTCTCAACTTCAAAACTTGTTTCAGAACATGATGAAACAAATTTCACCAAAGACTTGATGAAAAAATATGGAGTTGATAATGTTCGTGGTGGTGCTTATTGTCAAGTAGAACTTCCTGAAAGCACTAAATCAGTTCTTGAACATGAACTGAAATCAAATAGTGGTGCTTGTTATAATTGTGGGGAAGTTGGGCATTTTGCTAGTAGATGTCCGGCAAAAAAAGAAGTGGTTGTTTACGTCTACGAATGTGAAACTTGTGGACGTGAATTTGAAAAGTATAGTGCTTGTACTATACATGAAAAAACTTGTAAAAAACCCAAACAAAAGGGAGCATGTTTCAGATGTGGACGCAAGAGTCATTATGCTTCACAATGTTATGCGTCTACACATGTCAATGGTTATCAGTTATCGGATGACGAAGAAGACTAAACACTCTGAATAAATTCCCATCTTAAATAATCACATATTTTTTTCCATATTTGGTCATGAGCAATCAATCTATCACGAGATTTTAGTAAAGGGAAATATACCTTGTATTCATCTAATTCCAACAATTCAAAGAATTTGAAAAGTATATAAGAATAAGATAGAAAATTAGTACGCTCATCAGGACAATATAATAAGAATGGTGCTTGTATTTCTTGAAACATAGTTCTGATCTTTTCTTCAATGGCTGGTGTAATTGTTGGTGGTGGATTTCCATTAAGTCTTGATAAGATATGGGCG
>Ga0222712_10001534_pt1 | contig 28252 bp, 21 predicted proteins | sample C33_657DmetaG_FD_165043 | JGI IMG/M metagenome (GOLD analysis project Ga0222712, IMG submission 165043) | Estuarine water microbial communities from San Francisco Bay, California, United States - C33_657D | ecosystem: Environmental > Aquatic > Marine > Unclassified | place: USA: California... | reverse complement strand
AGGTGATGCGTTCGACGGCGCGCGCGCGAGGCGCGCCCATGCCGTCGAGTGGCGTCATTCCACGACATCGACCGACACCAGCGTCGAGGGTTCCCTCGCGTTGACGTCGAAGTTTGCGTCGAACAGAAAGGACGAATGTCACCGCAATGCGCGAATGCGAGCGCGCGCATGGCGTCGGGCGCGCGATCGCGCGTCGCCGTCGCCGGGACGCGTTCAAACGGCGCGAGCCGCGGACGAATGATGGTGCGAACGCAACGATCGATCGACGGGGGCGAATGACGACGGGTTCGTTCGACGTCGCGTTTTGAAAGCTTTCATGCGTGGAGACGGATGAGCGAGCGGGGAAAGCGACGGGACGTCGATCGCGCGCGCGGGCGGGGTCGAGCGAGCGAGAACGAACCCTACGCCGAGGGCGGACGCCGAGGGCGGACGACGGACGGAGCGGGGAAAGAAGAGATTTGAACTGACGGGAACAAAATGGAATCGCGATGATGTTTGCATGACGTAGGTTCGAACGCGCGTGACGCCGTCGACGAGCGCGCAAGAGGTGGAGAATCAAACGCGCGTGCAAGTGCTTTCGGAGGCGCTGCCGTATTTGCAGCGGTTCGCCGGGCAAACCGTGGTGGTGAAATACGGCGGGGCGGCGATGTTATCTGAGGATTTGAAAGCGGCGGTGATTCGCGACGTGGTGTTGCTGAGCACGGTTGGTATTCGACCGGTGCTCGTGCACGGGGGAGGGCCAGAGATCAACGCGATGCTCGAGAAGATTGGGATCGAAGCCAAGTTCTTAAATGGCTTGCGAGTGACGGACGCGGCGACGATGGAGATCGTCGAGCAAGTGCTCACGGGGAAGGTAAATAAATCTATCGTGAGCTTAATTTCGGTCGCGGGCGGTAAGGCGGTGGGGATTTGCGGTAAGGATGGGAATTTGCTGCGCGGAGAGATTAAGAGCGCCGAGCTGGGATTCGTCGGTCGCGTCACCTCGGTGGATACGACGCTGATTAAAAATCTGGTAGACGGCGGGTACATCCCCGTCGTGGCTACTGTCGCCATGGACTCTAAGGGTCAGGCGTTGAACGTCAACGCCGACACTGCGGCGGGCGCCATTGCGGCGAAGCTCGGAGCGGAGAAATTGATTTTGATGACTGACGTTCCGGGCGTGTGCACGGATAAAAACGATCCTTCGACGTTGATTCGGGAACTCACCATGGAACAGACCGAAAAGGCTATTACCGCAGGCGTCATCGCGGGCGGTATGATTCCTAAAGTGCAGTGCTGCACCACGGCTATTACCAATGGGGTTAAGAGCGCGCACATCATCGACGGTCGCGCCAAGCACTCGTTGCTGCTCGAAATCTTGACCGACCAAGGTGTCGGGACGGTCATCACGTACTAACAACAATACGCCACTATCTAGAGTACATAATGCGATAGATTCTCGAATAAATACTGCTATGTGGTGCTATATGATTCTAAACGTGACGATGCCTTTTTGAGCGGGGCGCACCTACGCTCTCGCGCTTCGTAACAGTCGCACCCACACGGCCTACGCTTTAACGTCTCGAGCCCTCGTGCTGCGACAGTTTGCTCCTCACACGACTCACAGCAGTACGTGCCGTCATCAGGACAGCTCTCGCACGTGATGATGACGTAGTGACATCCCCGCCCTGCGCATTTGCCCAAACGCTGCGAGATTTTGCCGCACCCATCGCACCACGACGTCGCTGGCACCTCTTCGGTGACTTTCACCGCCCCGCGCGCGTCGAACACGTAATTCGAACCCTTGAACAAACTATCCTTTGCGTCGATGTGCTTTGCGTACGCGACGATGCCGCCATCGAGCTTGTGTACCGCTCGAGGTCGCTTGGATTTTGGAAGCGTTGTCAAATACGCCGCGACTTTCTCGCACCGAACGCCGCCGGTACAAAATAAAAACATCTCCTTCCCGGTGACGTGGTTCTCGAGCACGTCCTCGCGATTTAAATATTCTCTAATTTGCGAAAATCGCCGAATCGGCGCCAGCACGGCGCCTTCAAAGTGTCCCAGTCGACTCTCGTAGTAGTTTCTACAGTCGATGACGATTTTTTCGTCGCTCGGCTTCTGCAGCGCCTCGTGCCACGCCTCGGGCGCTAGAGAATCCACTTTCACACCATTTGTTTCGCGAACGCATAAAGTTCGATCACCAAACGGCACGAGTTCGTCGACGATGCGCACGGAGAGCTCCGCGAACGCGTGCGCGCAGCCAGGCTCTCTCTTCCAAAAATCCTCGTCGTCGCGCGCGCTCGCGAGCCCGAGCTCTTCGATGCCGCACACGTGCGCCACGAACGCATCGATCGTCGCTCGATCACCCGCTGCGGAACAATTGATGCCCTCTCGAGCGATTCGAATCTTTCCCGTGAGCGCGGTGGTTGAAAAAGCTTTGAGCAGGGCGTCTCCGAGCGCCTTTGCGTCGACCAGTTCGACGTACTTGTAGAATAATATGACGTGACCTCGGGAAGGATCGCACGAGCACGACGTACGAATGGCGTCGGAAGTGCCGACAGGGCAGCGCCGAGCGGTGCTCATCGAGCTCGCTCGGACGCCGATAAATGGTGAAAGTCACGTCTGACGATTGATGTTACAAGATTTGCTAAAGTTCTTCGACGACGGCTTTGGCGCCCAGCGATTTCGCGAGCGGCTTGACGACCGCGACCGCGGATGCGGCGACCGCGAGATGGTCTTGAGCTTCATTCATGGCTTTCGCGGCGGCAATGCGCGCGGCGGTGTGATCGATGACGGGTTCGGTGGCGGGTTGGAATTCTTCGCGTAACGCGGCGCGTGTCCATATCGCGCCGAGCAACAACCGCCACTTCAAGCACGCCTCTTTGTACAGCTTAGCTTCGAGTGCGAGGCGACGTGCCTCCTCGGCGAGGGCGTGCTGCTTCAATATCTCATCTTTAAATTCCTCGCAGACGACGATGCCGTTGAACACTGGGAGAGTCTTGCCACCAGCCTTGTACTCAAAGCCGACGAGCGCCGGGGCGTAATCGACGCGCATAATCTTGGCTGTCCTGGATATTCTCGGCAAGTTCACGTGCACTGTGCCCGGTGGAGGCAGGGCGTTTCCATACAAATCGACGTTGCCGCGATCGTTTTTAGGCACCACACCGCCGACGGCGGCGGGCGGCGCCCAAGGTTCGGTTTGCCATTCGCCGTAGAGCGCGATATCGCCGACGACTGTCGCCGGGTCCGTCGGGCAGTCCTCAGCGGCGCTCACGGTGATGCGCCATTCCTCGGACTCCAATCGTTCTTTCGAACCTTCGGCTTTGGCAAGAAACCATGCGTCTCGCGCGCGCGTGAAGGCTTTGACTCGCGCTTGTAACGCTCGACTGTGCACCTTGCGTACCGGCGCTCGCAGGCACTCATCCGTCACCCGACGTCGACATTCGCTCTTCCACCGTTCAGCGCTCTTCAGCTCCTTGACGCACGATCGAGGGAAAACCGCTTCACCGGCGATGAAACCTTTCACTGGATGACGCGGATGAATGGTTTGTGTACGAGACAAGAAACGTTCGACAACCCAAAGCGGATGGTTTTTGATTTCTGACATCGTTCCAGGCACGCGCTCCTTAGCGCTTCGTGCGTCCATCTCAAACGTCTCCGCAGCGTTCGCGGCTTCGATGAGCGAACGAAGTCGAGGTGCTGAATCACGCGCGATGGCGTCGCCGTTTACGCGCTCGACGATTTCAACGACGCGGTCCCACCATTTCCAGTCTGGCGTGCGATGATGCAGCGCCTGTGAAAAGGCCGGTGCGTACTTGCGCGTGACGTCCCGCGCGCCCAAGTTACTATGAAACGCCAATACATACGGCATCGAGGACGACGCATCCGCGGTGGAACCGCGTTTTCGATCGCCCACGATAATGTTGATGTCATCGGTGGAACCTCTGACGCGTGGTGCGACGGCGACCCAACGCGAGTTGCCTTGAATTTCGCCCTCCACACCGTGTCGCGCGCACAATACCTCGCACCAATGACGCGTGTAGGCATCATGCCGTGATTTGCTCGGGGCGAGCGGTTTCGCTTTCGCATTTGAGAGCACGCCGAGAGATTCGAGTTGAGCGGCGCTCGCGCGAATCGGCACGGGCTCGAGCGACGCCACGATGCGGCACGTCAATCCTAATCCTTGGCAGAACGCTGCGAAAAGCGCCGCGCACGATTCCTCATCGATTTCTTCTCGTCCTCGCTTGGCCCACATAGCGGCGAGTCGCGCTGCGATGCCGTAAGCGCTCCCCGAAGACGTCGTCCCTGAACGAAACATCGCGACGCGAAACGCTCGTCGACGTCTTCGCGCGTCTCTAATCATCAGCTTTCCCCCAAACGCGCTCGCGCAGTCCACGCGATCGACCATGTCATCATCTAAAACTATCGGCGCCGCGACGGCGTTCGCAAACCAATCCACTAAACGCCCCAACGCTTCGACTTCGATCGTCAAACCGCGCGTCGCCGCCTCCATCAATCCTCTCGGCGCGCACGACGCCGTCGCCGCCCTCAACATCTCGCTCGCGCTCGCCGCGCTCACCAATCGCCCTCTACCCACTAAACACATCACGTGCGTGTGATGCGTCGACAATAACCCCGCGCGTTCGTCATCTGTGAGCCGTCTCGACGCTCGCTTCGTCGTCCCTTTCGTCGCGCTCGCCTTCGCCTTCGTCTCTTCGCCTTCGCCTTCGCCTTCGCCTTCGCCTTCGCCTTCGCCGTCTTCGACGACGACGTCGCCGTAATCCCCAGCCATCATCACCTCCTCCCACTCGTCCTCATCCATCGCGCGAGCGATGCGTTCGGTCGTCGCATACGCCCCGCACGCGCCGACGCCGCTCGCGCGCCCCGTCCCGCTCGCCCCGCTCGCCGTCATCGGTAACCTCGCGTTCAGTGTTTTCGCGATCGCCAACGCGCGATCGCCCCAATCGAACGGTGATGGCGACAAAGCCGATGGGTTTTCCTTGACTTTTGCTTTCGTTTTCCCGTCGTTTTTATATTCCTCATCGTCCTTGTCTTCATCATTCGCAACATCATCAGCATCATCATCATCATCATCATGTTGTTGTTGTTGATTCCATCCATCACGACGTCGTCTTTTCCGTCCTCGAACGATCGCACGATCGATCGCTTTTTCACTTTCATCTTTTACGCTCGTCATCTCACGTCTTCATTGCGCGACTCACGATCGCGTGCCCATTCGATGACGATCGATCGGCCACCGCGTCGCCGCATTGTGACGCTCGCGGTCGTCATCGTCATCATCATCATCGACGAACATCGAGTCGCGACGAACGAACGCATCGAACACGCACGCGCACGCGACGGGAAAAAATACGATTCATTCGTCATTGACGTCATCGCACGCATCGTCGTCGTCGAGAGGCGTCGCTCGTGTGCGTTCGCTCATGACGATGATGATTCCAGGCACACGTCTCTCGGACGACGCGAATGCGGATGATGCGATCGCCGAGCGAGTCGACGCGATCGCGCGCGCGAAACGCACTTCGAGGCACAAACGAGCTCCATGTCAAGCGCAAAATTTTGCACATCTTCATCCCGCGCGCTCGTGCGCGATCGCGTCGTCGCGAGCGCGCGTTGGGACGTTCGTAGAGCTCAAAGCGCTGGGGAGCGTCGGGACGCGCGCGAGCGCGCGCGCGAACGCGTGCGATAAAGCCCTGTCGTGCGCGTGGATCGGCGACGGGCGAATCGTGATCGGGACGAAAGATCACGCGTTGTTCGACGTTGAAGTCGCGAGGCGAATGAGACGCGATGGGGACTTGGTGAAGGCGCGAAAGGTGCGATTTCTTGGATTGACGTCGCGCGAACGCGAGGACGCGGGCGAGCGCGCGACGATACGAAGGGAAAGCGAAATGATGATGTCCTCGAGCGTGGTGACGACGGAGCTCGGCGAGACGTCTTCTTTGAGAGGGTTTGCGTGTGAGAAGCGAATGGGCGGCGCGCACGCGATAACGGTGAGTCCGACGCTCGAGGCGGTGTGCGCGAGCGGAGGACCCGGACACGACGTGTGCGCGTTTCGTTTCGCGGACGATTCATCGTCATTCGCGAGACGAGAGAGCGCCGCGCACGACGACGGAGAGTCGACGTGGTCGAATCTCGTGCCGTATTGCGCGTTGCGAGGGCATAAAGATGTGGTGTATGGGGCGGAATTCGTGTCGCGCGACCGCGTGGCGACGGCGAGCCGCGACGGTTCAGTCAAAATCTTTGTCGTCCCACCGCCGAGCTCGGAGGAATCTTTCGTGTACGACATCGCGTACGCGCGAGGAACGGGGTATCCGAACACGTCTGGTCCGTCGACGCGCGTCCGCGGGGTGAAATATGTGCGCGACGTTTCGTCGCCTTGCCTAGCGTGCGTCACTACGGGTGCCCACATTGTTCAAATGGATCACGAAACGCTCGCGTGCGCGCGAAGTTGGTGGCTGCGCGGGTACATCGAGACGTCGTGCATTGCGACGAACGGTTCGACCGTAGTCGCGGGCTCACGCACGCACATTGGGTTCTGCGATTTCCGCACTTCGACGCTATACGATAGCGTACCGCTGCTCGACGCGAATAGCGCGCGATCGCTGTCGTTTCGAGGACACACACTGACGGTCGGGGGCGGGCGCGGGACGATTCGGTTCTTCGACGACCGCATGCGACGCTGGCTCGACGTCCCGAACGGGGCTCCGGGTCAGTTGAAGGTTCTCTCTCACGCGAGCCCGTGCGCACCGTTTAACGATACGAATTTGTTGCGCGACGACGACGTGTGGCAGTTGTTAATCCCGGCTATTCTGGCGCACGCGTGGGACGAAAATCATACGCGACTCTTCGTGTGCGGAGGCCCGCTCCAAGCCGTGCTTCAAGGCTGCTTCGCGGGACTGTGGATGTGAGCGACGTCGTGACGAGCGCGTGAATTCTCTTTCTTCGCGTCATTTTGCGCTCGTAGTTTGCAACATGGATTTGGAACGCGAAACCAGAGCGTCGGGCGACGAGCGGTCTGGCTTCACATGCGCGCGCATGTCATCCCGCCGCGCCGGCGTGTCCCCAGTGCGTCGCCCACCGGCGATCGAGAGCATCGCTCGTGATACGTCGAGGCCGTCGACGCCGCCGTCGATCGCGCCCGTGCGGTGTCCGATTTGCGACGTGGACTTGAGCGCGTCTGCGCTCTGCGAACGCGAGGCGCACGCCGACGCGTGCGCGTCTGCGCTCTCCCAGCGATCGCCCAACGCGGGAAATGCGACGGCGAGCGACGATGACCCCATCGTCGTCTACGAATTGCGACGCGGCGATGCTGCCGATGCGAACGTTGCGAGTTCGAGCGCGCCGGCTCGCCTAGTCGACACCCGGCTCGGTCGCTTTGAAACCGTCGAGGCTTGGCTCGCGAGAATCGGCATGCACGCGCGCTACTTTGAGCTCTACGTCCGCGAAGACTTACTGGACGTTGAAATCGCGCGCGAATGCACGGAAGAGGATTTGCGGAGCATCGGTGTGAGCGAAGAAGACTCGCGCGTCTTAGCGCGTTGCGGGGCCGTTTCGGCGCCGCCGCGTCGGTCGCGAGGCCGCGAACTCCCGACTAATGACGTCGCCGTCGCCTCGCGTCGCCCCACGCGCGACGCTCTGGCGCGGGCAAAATTGCGCGCCGAAGCGAGCACCGAGCGCTTATGGGACGTCGCTCGAGGAAACGCCGAGCGCGGTCGCGGAGAGTCGCTTCCGGCGATTTCTCGCCTCTTGCCGAAATCGAACGACGCCGAGCGCTCGTCCTAGCCTCATCCTAGCTCCTCCCCCTGTCGTCGTCGTAGAAGCGACGAAAACGAACGCACGTGTAAAACTATAGACTCTCGCGAAATCATCGGCGCGTGTCGCTTTCGCCAGTCTTTTGCTCGCGCCCGTCCGAGCCGAGCCGCCGCCATAAGCGTCACAAGTCGCCTCCACACTCCGCGAACGATGGCTCAAGAAATGCGCGCCATGCTCGACCAGCTCATGGGTACCGAACGCGATGTTCCACTCGAGCGCCGCACCGGTCGCGCGCGGTCGTTTACGGTGCGTGAAGGGCATTGATTATTGATTGACTCGCGCCGCCCGCGAACGTCTTCGCGACGACTGACGGTGAGGTCTCGCACGGCGCCCAGGACGAGGACGTGTGCAAGTACTACTTGTGCGGGTTAGATATCACGTGCTTCAAGAACACGCGAAGCGACGGGGACGTCGCGCGATGGGTTTCGGCAGAAAGTTTCACGCGAGTCCGAGACGACGGGTTGCGAGCAGCGTTTCAAGCGGTGAGCGACGAAGAAAAAGCGAAACTCGGCTACGAACGGGCGACGAAAGTTGTGTTGGATAGCTTAGTTCGCGAGTGCGATCGACGAGTGGAGCGAGGAAACGCGAGATCGAAAGCCGAGCGAGAGGCGGCGACTGTGAAGGTTAATAGCGGCGCCGATAACGACGTGTTGGAGCTGTTGCGAACAAAGATGAACGAGAGCGCGGCGAAAGCGGAGAAACTCGGCGAAGACGGCGAAGTGGACGCCGCAGAGAAGGAGTTGGAGCATTTAGAAACGTTGAAACAGCGCGCGGAGGAGATCAAGGTGAAGATGGAGAAGATGGAAAATATCAAGTTGACGGAGACGTGTCCGGTGAGCGGGACGCTCATGAGTAGCACGGATAGTGAACAGCGACGACAGGATCATTACACGGGGAAGCAGTACCAAGGGTGGTTGCACATACGAAAGCTGAGAGGCGAATTGGAGGAGAGGTTGAAAAAGTATGAAGAGGCAGGGTACGTCGCCGGACGGCCGTCGGCAGCGGCGGCGGAGGACCGCGTCGTCGGCGGCGGACGACGATACGAACGAGGAAACGACCGCGGACGAGGCGGGGAACGACGCTCGCGCTCGCGCTCGCGCTCGCGCTCGCGCGAACGTGGTCGCTACGGCGGACGCGATCGTTCGAGATCGCGAGATCGTGAGCGGAGCTATCGACACGAGCCGTATCGACGCGACGGAAGAGATCGCGGTCCCGATCGCCGCGACGACGGTCGGCGTCGATACTAAACTCATGCGCATCAATCTAATAGTAATACAAACACATTCGTTCCAATACTGAATTTATGCGAACCAACCTCGCTTTTTGACAAAGCCCGAAGCCTTTGCGCTCTTGCGATGGATGTAAATTTCAGGCTTTGTCTTGACGAAGCGCAACGGTGCCTTGACGTCAAATTTCAAGCCGGCGTATCCGTTCTCGACGTGCACGACGTCGTAACCCGGAACGCGCTCGTGTGCGTTCAACAGGTAATCAAATTCCTTAGCTTGAAACGCTTCGATGGGGATGTTCTCCTCTTTGCTGTACGTCCACCCGCGCCCCTCCGGCGCTTCGCCGAATCGGCTCACGCCTGTCATAGCCGCCGGTACATCAATGTGCACGAATCCCGGAACGGGCGCGATCGCCGCGTCGTGGTGCAAGCGATGGAACGCCACCCCGCCCGGGTAATTCACCGCGGATGCCGCTGTGAACACGCCGACGAGCGCGACGCTGACGCACAGCATCCCGAGCGTCGCGAATGCGATGAGTCTTCGACCAAACTCTGGTTTGCGGCGCCCGTTCCAAATTCTCGCCAATACCGTCGCCGCGCTCATGTTAAACAGCGGGAGAACGGGGAATATAAACCGCAATTCCTTGTGCGCTAAAATGCTGATCAAACACACGTAGAACATGGCGACGAACATTAACGGTCGCGCTCGCCGTTCGACGAACGCCGCCGCCAGAGCCAGCGGGTACGCCCCCAACAGACTCCTCGGCAACGCCGAGGTGAAATACCAATGCCACGGCGACGTCCCCCACTCCACGCTTTTATTCAACACCGCGCTGAAATAAAACCCCGACCACTCGGGCCACACCCAATATCCCCAAAACCAAGAATCCACGGCGACGGAGATCGCCACCGACGCAACCGCCGCGACGCCGCCGACGACCGCCGCCTCGCGAAAGCTTATCACCCTCGTAAACAACATATCCAACCCAACGCCCGCGAGTAGAAGCACGACATCGCATCTTAATACGAACGCCACGAACGTCAGCAACCTGACGCTGGTATTCCTCGCGTTCGCGTCCTTGGTCCGTCTCGCCTCCAGCCAGGAGCTCAGCGCCGGCGTCGTCAGCGTCGTCGCGAACACATTCATCAGCGGTCGCGACGCGTAGAACGCGGTGTGAAACTCGCACAAGAGCAAAATTGCGAAACACATCGCGGTGACTTCCCCGAACGTCAGCGAAATCGTCCGTCGCAACCTCGCGAGCGCGAAGACGGATGCGCCGCCGAGGACGACGCGCGTCGCGACTTGCTCCCCGATCGCCGTCAACGCATCCCTTTTGCACGCCCTATACGCGAACACCACAGGCGAACTCATGAGCGCTAAAACAACGGCCGGGACGAACGATCGCGGAACGACGCCTGGGAACGCCACGTGGTCACCGGCGACGGGCGTCGACGCGCCGATGACCAGCGCGTCCCGCGTCGCTTGCAACGAAAACGATTCCTCCACTTTGCAATACCGCGTCAAGAGAACGTGAGCGATGACGACGGAGGCGAACGCGACGTCGAAGACGTCGAAGGCGCGAATGCGCGAGATGGAGGACATGGAGGTGATGCGTCGCGCGCGGGCGAGCGTCGCGCGCGGGCGAGCGAGCTGTGACGTCATTACGTGACTGCTGGCGTTGATTTGTGTTGGATATCACGAACGCGATCGACGAACGTGAACGCGATGACGATCGAGGACGACTCGAAAGTCCAGGGAAAGGCAAACGAAGAGGGAACTGGTGATGATGAAGAGGATGCGCTTCGCGCGCGCGAATGTCTCGCCTTGTGCGCGAGCGCCGAGCGAGAGAAGAAACTGGTGGGGATGTTCCTCGCATCGAAAATGTTGAAGAACGAAACGAATGAGGAGACGTTCGAAAACGTGGCGAACGCGCTGGGGAGTTCGTTTTTGGATCAATTGGTTCGTCCGCGAGCGCGAACCGAGGCGAACGCGGAGGACGTCGCGATGAGCGCGACCCTTGGGCTGTCCGTCATTCGCGCTCTGTGTCGAAGCGAAAAGTTCGCTCGCAGTGCGACGGTGAAGTTTTGGTTCGACTCGTTCGTCGATGCGGGGAAAAAGAAAGGGCCGTACGAAGGGTTGAGCGACGACGCGGCGGCGGATGCGTTGACGTGCGCGTACGCGCACATGGTGGCGAAAGGGCGACATCACGAGAAAGAGACGAGACGTGAGAATGTATTGGTTTACAGTGCGTTCGAAGCCGCGATTGAGGCGTTGGTGCGGTCGAAAGGCGCCGAGCCCGTGGCGTCGGCGGCGGTGGGGATTATTGATTTAACGTTTGCGGCGACGGAGGGGTCGTCGGCGACGGCGCGCGCGGCGGCATCGTGCGTACCGGCTTTGTGTTCGATTTTACATCACTCCGTGGGGGAAGAAGTGCAGCTGTGCGCACTTTCGATGCTGTATAATATTTTTATGGATGGGTTTTTGTGCGGATTCGACGCGCCGACGTGGATGAGCGCGGCGCCGACGGAAAAGGCGGACGCGAAGTGGCAACACGATTGTCTGTCGGGATTGTGGATCATTTTGAGCTCGAGAACGTCGCGGGACATTCGTTTTACAGCTATGTCCCTCGTTTCACTCGTGGCGACGCGTTCAGGCCCGCGATGGATCACCGCGGAGAACCTCTTGCCGCCCGCCGTCGTCGTCGCCGGCGCCGTGAGCGGCGGCGCGCAAAAGAAAGTCCCGAGCTTTCTCACGCTCGTCACGCAGCTCACTCGCGTGGAACTCAGCGTCGCGATGCACGCACTGTTGAACGATGCACATCAAGACGAGCTTTCGGAGGAAAAGAAGCAAGACGCGTTGAATGTTGCGCAGACGTCTTTAGCGCTCTTTGAAATCTTAGTCGAGGCGGTGTCCGTCATCGCTGAACTCGTCGACGACGAAGCCTTCGAATTGACAGACGCCATGGGACGAATCAGCGCCACCGAGTTGACGAAAAGTATGGAGACATTGGAGGATATTTTCCGAACGATGCTGTCAGTGATCGAAGACGCCGAAGACCGCGCGCTCTTGGATCCGTTTTTCATCCTCGGCGTGTTGCGTTGCCTCGGTTGCCACCTCGCGGAGAATCAGCTTCTCGAGAGGCGGCGCATGGAGCGATTGATGCCGTACCTTTTCTCGGATTTCATCAACGAATGGACGCATGCCGCGGTGAACAGTCGCGGTGGAGCACTCGACGAAAGCGAGGCCCGACAAATGTGCGAAGAGTCGCTCGTGCGCGTCTTCGCCTCGTACTTCAATTTACTCGCCGACGAACCCGCGGGGGCGGAGACGTGCATCGAGAGCGGATGGTTCAAACTAACTTGTGAGGTGATTGTGAAAAGATTCCACTCCGAAAACGAAATGGGTGCGATGTTTGTCGACATGACCGCACCTATGATACGACAACTGGTGGAAAAGATTGCGAGTTTCGACGCCGAGTTGTCGATCGACGTCAAGAAGCAATACATGGACGCCATAGCGAGCGCGTCGAGCGCGCTCAATTTTAACGCTTCAGTAGACGACGCCGAAACGAAAAATGAAGTCGATCTAGTTCGACTGTTTGGTCGAGTGACGATGGATGAATCGACAGACGTATGCGACGCGTTCGCGGCGTTCGCAAAGCGCCTTGGCGAGTGAGAGTGGTGTTCATTTAAGGTTGGTACTACCAGTACAGTACTGTACATTAGGCACAGAAACAAAATTGCGCGTAGAAAGAAAGAATCATGCAAACGAAAGAATCATGCAAACGAAAGAATCATACCATCGAGAATTTACTCGGCGAAATCGGCGTCAAACACCGGAGCGTGCGCGCGTTGCGCCGATTTCCCCTTTGGTTTCGATCGCACCGTCTTGTAAAACTCCCGCATGCCATCCTTATCTTCCCCAGACGGTGCGACGATTTCCCCACCCCCCACTGCTCGTCCTCGCATCGACCCTCCCCCAGCCTTATTCTCCTCCTCCCACCGTTCCATCGTCGCCAAACGTTTCGCAACCTTGGCCTCTCGTCGTCGCACATCCTCCAACGATGGTCCATCCTCCGGTTTCAGCGCTAAGTACGCGTTCTTCCAGCTCTTCTTATCCTTCGGCGCCTTTCCTGGATTCATCGGTGCTTGCCCGGGCTCGTACCACGCCGCCGCGCACCGCGGCCACCACAGCTCGTCGCAATCGACGAATTTCCTGTACTTGCACGCCTTGGCGCACGTGCACAAATTCGACGTTCTCGCCAACTCCGCCGCGCTTTGCGCTTCTAAAAGCTTCACCACGGATGTTTTCGTCACATTCCCCGTCAATTCGGGGTCGAGTAATTGTTCCAAAGCGCACTGCTGCCAGTCCTCGCTCGACGAGCTCGACCCATCGTCCGCCATCGCGCCAACGCTCGACGCGTTCGATTCGATCGATCGATCGTTCGAATCAAATCACGAATGCGCTCGCGTGCGGACGCAACGCGCGAGAGCGTCAAATGTAAAAAAATTCCCGCTCACGAATCGCGCGATCGATCGATCGCGTCGCGCACTGGCGTCGACCGCCGTCGTCGAACGACGCGCGCGATGGCGACGACGCGCCGCGTCAGCACCGTATGTGCCTCTATGTCTCTATTCACTCTATGTACCAAATGTCCGAGTTATCTATTCATCGTGACCCTTCGCCATCGCCGACGCCGCGTCGATCGCGCGCGATCGATCGCGCCCATCGGCGTTGGCATTCGTCGACGACCGCGCGCGCGATCGACGCGAAAGACGAGCGATTGACGTCAAAGTTTTCTTTGTCGATCGCGCATTCGCGAAAGTTCGTCGCTTTCCCGGTCGCACGCGAGCGCCCTATCGCATATATATATGCGAACGATGAAGCCGATGGCGATCGCTCGCATCGATCACGTTCGCGAGACCAGGGCGATGTCTTCCAGCCGCGCGAGCAGTCGCTCGAGCGACGTCAATGCAGTGGCGCTTGGGATGAGAAAACACACGCGCTCGCGCGCTGTGCGAGGTGGAGGCGGTCGAAGCGAACGAGGGCGACGCGGGATCGGGACGCGGGCGAGCGCGGAGTGGGCGGACGTCGCTTCGTTCGCTTCGACGCATTTCCCAACGTTCGCGGACGTCGTGGCGACGTTTGATGCGACGCATGTGAAGTTTCCGTTGGTTTTGGGCGATCAAACGGCGCGGAGTTTCGAGGCGCTGTCGCCGAGGATAACGGATGGGGACGGGGTGACGCCGTTATCCTTCGTGAAACGCGGGGTGGAGTTTGGACAGGAGCTTTTGGGATTACTGAATGGATCGCGCGAAGAGTCGGCGCTACCGACGGGGAAGTTAGTCGAGGCTGTGGAAGATCCGGGGCGGTTTATGGAGACTATAGTGGACGCTGCGCGATTGGAAGCGGGCGCCGGCGCGTTATTGGATGAAAATGAGTGGACGAAAGTTTTGAAATCCGTGGATATCGACATCGGATTGCTCCTCGCGTCGGTGGTGGTGATCGTGCCTTTATTTAAGAAGCTGGCGTTGAGCCCGGTGCTCGGGTTTTTGGGGATTGGGTTAGTATTAAATCGGTTCGGGTTGTTTGTTGAAAATCAGGAAGTGGACCAGTTTTGTGAGCTCGGCATTCAATTTTTATTGTTCGAGATGGGGTTGGAGCTTTCGGTGAAACGCCTGACGTCATTGGCAAAGTATGCGTTCGGATTGGGCTTAACGCAGGTGCTTTTCGTGAACTTGGTTTTCGCTGCGGCGCTCCTGCCAGCCGGCTCGGCCATCGGGACGGCGGTGTTGGAATACATTCAACCGGGTAATGACGAGATGCTGCAGGTGTCATCGGTGTTAGAGGCGGTGGTGATTGGTTTCGCCCTCTCTTTATCGTCCTCGGCGTTCGGATTGCAGCTTCTATCCGATCGCAGCTTGTTGACCACCAAGTTTGGCACCGCGACGTTGGGCGTCTTGTTGTTTCAAGATTTAGCCGTCGTGCCATTCATCATCTTGCTCCCGGTCTTGCAGTCTTTAGTGAAAGGTGGTGATGCAGTCGACTTGCCCCTTCTCGCCGCGGGAGGTGCCACGTCGCTCCTCGACCTTGGCTTCTTGGCGTTTGGGGGACAGTTTCTCGCCGTGAATGGATACAAGGCGATCGCAAAGGCGGAATGCGGAAACGACGTCTTTGTCGCCATGTCTTTATTGGTGCTGTTCGGCTTTAGCTTTGCCACGAGCGCGATCGGGTTCTCCGACTCTCTCGGTGCCTTTCTGGCGGGTATCGTCCTCGCTGACACAGTGTACTCGCACACTATCATTCGCGAGCTTCAAGCGTTCAAGGGGCTATTTTTATCCCTCTTCTTCGTCACCATCGGGACGACGATCGATTTGCCGCTCGCCATTCAGTTGTGGCCCGTCGTTTTAGTCATGACGCTGACGCTCATGATGAGCAAGGCTGCGGTGGTCACTGCACTCGGTCCTGCGGTTGGTTTGACCTGGCGCGAGGCGCTCGTGGCGGGCGCTTTCCTGAGCCAAGGCGGAGAGTTTGCGTTCGTGATTTTCGGCCAAGCGACGTCGGGTTCCACCGGGTCTTTATTCCCCATGGGTCTCGATGAACTCCTTGTCGTCGTAGTGATCTTATCCATGGCGCTTACGCCGATCACCGTAGACTTGGCGTTGAAAATCGTGGGTCCGGATTTCATGACGTCAAACGACGACGACTTTGAAATCGCCGCGTCGTTTGAGCCCATGCCGCTCGATTTACGCGCGCTTGGGAACAAATCAGTAGATATGACCATGGACGATGACGCAAAGTTAGATATTTAATACAACATGAATTGATGCGCGAGTTCCTCGCTCGGCGACGACGAATGCCGTTGATTATGCGATTCATGACGCGCATTCATGGAATTGAACGCGCCGACGCGTCCACCGCCGACGCGATTGATTCATTCCATTCCTCCCCGCCCCCATTCATCGGCGATCATGCCCGACGACGCTTTTTCGCGAACGCAACACATCCTACGCACTTACGTCAACGACACTCGCGCGTTCCTCCCTAGTGCCGTGCGTCTCGAGCAAAGCGCGCCCTCCCCGCTCGCGTTCGCCCGCGGTCATCTGCGCGCGCGTTCGCCGTTCGTGTGCGCGAACGCCACGCCCGAGTGGCGCGCGCACGTCGAATGGCGCACGAAAACATCGTTCATCGCTCGATGTTTGTCTCGCGGCATCGAGCGCATCGACGTGAACGTGGCGCCATTCGGGCGAGGCGACGCGGCGGTGCTTTGCGCGGATGGCGTCGCGTCTCTGGGCGCGGTCGGGGACGAAGCGAGACAAATCGCGCGAGTGCGCGATCTCGATCGTGGATTTGCGTTCGTCGAGCCCGAGAGGCGAAATGTACGCGTCGAGCAGTTCGTACACAGCTTGAGCGACGGAAAGGAGGAGGGAAAAGGGAAAATGGATGTCTCGCTCGAGGCGGCGTACGCGTCGACGCAGAATGATAACGCCCGACGCGAGTTCGCGGCGATGGTTGGGGATATCGGTGAGGTTTCGTTCGCTAGAGAAGGGTTTGGATGCGATGCGGATGCGGTGAATATATGGATAGGCGATGAAACGTCGAGCACGACGTGGCATCGGGATTTTTATGAGAACGTGTACACGGTGGTGACGGGGATGAAAATTTTCTGGCTCCGGCCGCCGTGCGATTACGCGTTTATGAGATACGAAAAGTGCGTTCGGGGAAAGTTCGAGTGGGAAGAATCGACGAAAACGTGGGCGATTCGCGCGGCGCCGCACGAGTCAGCGGTGGAGTGGAGCGTGGTGGACGTCGATAGCGAAGGAGTACCGTCGATTTCGGGCGGAGACGATTCGATGACGTACGCGACGGTCGCTGGGGAGCCAGCGCCGCCGGCGTTTCGAGTCGAAGTGCGCGCTGGGGAGACGTTGTATTTACCCGCGATGTGGTATCACAGGGTTCAGCAGCGAGGTTTCACGATCGCGGTGAATCATTGGTACGACATGGCTTTTGACGATCGATTCACCAGCGCCAACTTTGTTAACGCAATCTACGACGAGTTCAAAGGTCGCGACAATGACGACGGCGGCGATGATGCGGGTAGCGATCGGCGATCAAAATAGTTTTAGAACCTAGCGTGTTGTAGTTGGTAGTTGTAGTGCTAGTGTACAGTAGACAAACTATCGCCGTAACGTGACGGTAACAACGTTTCGCGCGTCCAAGGCGTTCGAGACGTCAAGGTTTGTACGCGAAACGCGTCGCCATTCTTAGAAGCGCGCCATGTCCTCACTATTTAGATTCCTAAGCATCATGACGTTGCTGAACAACAATCGATTCGTCACGAGAACAGATGGCGCGCGACTTCCTCCGGGGACGACTCGTTTGCCGCCAATGTCGGTGCCGGCGACGAACACCGAGTTGGACGCCACGACCGCCTCGCTGCTCATTTGTCGCGACCGGTGCGTGAACGTCGCGTTCGATCCCGCGTGTCTTGATGGGGGAACGTACGCAAACGCGTGCTGGGCGAATTGCGCGTTCGAAAGTGGCATTTTGGGATCACTCGGTCGAGCGTACGCCGTCGTCCCCGGGGCGTGTCGCGTCGATGACGAGAAATTCGGCACCCCGTTCACGTGCGCGTCCGCGTGCATCTTGCAATACGCTCCAGTGTGCGGGGAGAATGGCTTAACGTACTCCAATTCATGTTTCGCGTCGTGCTCGGGAGCGCGATTCATCGAAGGCGGATGCCACGCGTAACAATCAGCTCCGAGCAGTAGAGAGACGAGGAATTAAACGACGCTTGTCTTTTACGTCATCGAAAACCTCCAAGCCTTCACGGTGCCATCATCGCTCGCTGAAAGTAACTCCATCGGGTCGTGCGGCGACCACTCCACGCAATTCACGTCGTCGTCGTGCGCGTTCTCCACCCGCGCGACCTCGCGCCACTCGCCGTCGATTTCCCCGTACACGCGTACCGAATTATCCCCGCCACCCGCGGCGATGAACCCATGCCTCCCCCAAGAGCAGCTTAACACCGCCTGATCGTGTCCACACGCAAACCTCGTCCCGAACGACAGTTCGGTGTGACAAAACCCGCTCCCGTTCCACACGATTATCTCCCCATCGCCGCCGCACGTCGCCATCCTCGTTCCGTTTCGTCCATCCATCAACTTTCTCGGCTCGAAACTCGCTCGCCACACCGTCCCGTGATGTCCTTCACCCCCAATTCCATTCTCTCCTCCTAATACTTGCGCGCAATGCCAATCATCCCCATCTAAATCCTCTCGCCACACGCGAACGCTCTCGTCGTAACTCACGCTAATCAACGCATCCTCGCTCGGGTGCCACTGCACGTGCTTCACATCGCCTTGATGTCCATGCAACGCCGCGACGACGTCAAATTCCCTTTCCCCGTGCGCTTCCCATATCCACACCGTGCGATCGCGTCCACACGTCGCGAGCAACGACCCGCTCGCGTTCCACGCGCACGCCTTCGCTTCGCTCTCGTGTCCCTCCAGCGCGCACACTTTTTCCCACCTCTCCTTCGCGCGCTCGCGCGCTCGAGCGAATATCCCACACGTCCCATCGAACGACGCCGACGCCAGGGCGCGACCGCACGGGGAATGCGCGATGAAGCGCACCGCTCGATCGTGCGGTCGCGGCTCGACGGCGCGCGCGCTCGCCCCCGCGCGCGCGCGTCGATGGACGACGACGATCTCACCATTCGCACTCGCGATCGCGATCGCGTCGACGTCGATGACGTCGTACGATGCGCACCAAATCGATGACGACGCGCGATAGATTTCATTGATCGACGTCAACGCGTGAAGCGCCATGCTATGCCGCGGAGTGCGAGCGCGAGAGATTTGAGCTCAAAGCGGCATTTCGTGACCGATCGACATCAGAGCGCTCTACTTTATTTCGCTTTCGTTCGTTCGAGCGAACGCAATCGAAGGACGTTTCGACGACGATCGTTCCGTGACGTCATTTCGTCCTAAGTCGTCGAAACCGACGTTCGATGCCATCGATGGATGATGGGATTGATTTCGAATCGCGCGACGCGTTCGCGCGCGCCGCTTCGATCGCGAACGCTCACGAACGAGGCCCACGCGCGCGAGAGTTTCAAGTATGTTTTGAAAACGCACTGAAATCGTGCGTGGAAACGCCCACGGCGCAGGTGCGTGATGGATGCGCTGATGCGAGAGCGCGAGAGACGCGAGCGCGAGAGACGCGTCGGCGTCGTTCCCCTCGAGCGAGCGACGCGCGATTGAATGACCAACTGACGTCGCGCGTGCGCACGAGCGTGATCTGACGTCGTGACGAGAATGAATTTCACCTATCACAGGAGTTCATACGCGCGTTCCCTGGGTTAAACCCATCGCACCACGAACCGTTGTTTGCGTGCTACGCGGATGTTTTAGCGCTCGTCTACGAGAACGCGAAGGCGGAGTTCGCGACGATTTGCGTCGAGGAATGCATCGATGCGCGATTGAACGCGATCGACGACGTGTGTGCGCGCAGAGGGGTGAGTGAGTTAGACGTGTGTGCGAACGCGATGCGCGTGGTGAACGCGGGACGAGTGCCGGATGATGTCGCGCGGGCGACGCGAGCGGCGGCGAAGCGAAACGAGCTGGAGGCGTTGCGCGTCGAAGCGGCGAGCGCGGAGCGAGCGGCGCAAGAGACGATCGAAGCGTTGGAGGGTAAGCGAGATGCCGTGCGTCAGGCTTCGAATAGTTTGAAACTCACGATGTCGGGGGATGATGCGGTGCGCGAAGCGTCGTTACAATGGGCGTCGCGAGCGTCGCAACGCGCGTGAGACGCGAGCGACGCGGGACGCGCTCAAAGGTAATTTCATTGTAATCAATATACGGGAATGTAATCGACGTCGATCGCTGTGATGATGACGACGATGACGATGATGACGATTGAGTTCAATCTACGTGACAACTATAACAATACGCATCGAGCTCGAGCGCTATAATTTCGATTCCGGCGCGCCCGCAAAGTAATCGTCGACGACGCGAGCGGATGTCGGCGACCACCCCTCCGTCGGCGGCGCGCCCGTCTTTTTTATCAACATGGCGTCGACGCCGCGCTTAAAATCGTCCCCAACCAGGAACTTCCGAATGAGCACATTATCCGTCGCTAAAGACCACTCCAACGATTGCCCTCGCGCGCGTCGCATGAGCTCGAGCGACACCGCCAAGCTCGTCGGCGACGCCTTGCGCATCGACGTCGACGCTTCGCTCCAAAATCCACGTTCGCCATCGTTTCGCGCCGTGGACCGTCGCACGTCGATTTCTCTCAAAATATCCTCCACTGTTTTCCTCCGGTCGTTTCCAAACACGTCCTCGATCGCGCAGCGTCCTTCATCGCTCGCGCCGTAACTCGCCGCGAAATCTCCCGGCGCTCGCGATTCGAGCGCCGAAACCGTCGCGGCGACATCCTCCGCGCGACATCCCTCACCCAAAGCCTCCACTTTATGCGCGACGTTGCGTTCCCAATGCGAGAGCTCGACGTAATGCGTCGCTAAACCTACGATTTTGCACTCGTACCCTCGCACGCGCGCGCCAGTTAAGCTTAAATACGTCGCGAACGCGTGGCCGACGTCCCGATGGAGAAACCACGCCGCGCCGACGTCGGGCCACAAACCAATCGCGCACTCCGGCATCGCGAACGTCGTGCGTTCGGTGCACACGCGAACATTACAATAACAACTCACACCGGCGCCGCCGCCCATGACGATGCCGTTCCAAATCGCCACCGAAGCTTTCCGCGAAGCGAACGCCGCGAGCTCGGCGTTGAGCGCGAACTCGCGAGTGAAAAACTCCAACGCGGAATCGATGTCGTTCGCCGCGAGTAAATCGTGCACGGCGCGCACGTCACCCCCGGCACAAAATGCGCGATCGCCTGCGCCCCGAATGGTGATCACAGAAATCGTTGGGTCGTCCCCGGCGCGAGCGAGCGCCGTACGAGCGCCGTCGACGCACGCCCGGGACAGCGCGTTGAGCGCGTGCGGACGGTTGATCGTGATACAAAGCGCATGCGCGCGTTTTTCAACGATTAAGTCGTCCATGAACGAAGGTCTCGGGGCGAAAGCGTCTGACGCGGCGAATAGTGGAGGGGCGCGCGCCCGCGTCGGTTACTCGTCGCGTCAAAGGGTCTAAGGCGCGCTCGGCTGTTGAGCGACGCGGCTAAGACCCGCGTCGTCAAAATGGGATGTGATTCTAAGGCAAATCTCGTTCTTCTATGCGTTCTGAGAAACGCTCGCTCGCTCGCGCGCGCGTCACGTCTCCGCGTGCGGACGTTTGGTCGGTGAACGAACGTTTGCGAATTTTTCCCTCCATCGCCGCTCGTCGGTATCGTCGTCGCCCAACGCGGCGAGAAAGGCGATCGGGGATTTCACACTCCGTGCGTTCGGCGGCGGCTCGGTGAGCGAGGGCGCTATGCTCGCCTGAGTTTTACCTCGAACCACGGGTTTTCGCACCCTCGTCCTCGTCTCGGTCTGCTTGGTCGTTTTGGTCGTTTTGGTCGTTTTGGTCGTTTTGTTTGTGTTTTTCGTCTTGGCGTCTTTAGTCTTCGCGGACTTGTCTTTTACCGTCGCTCTCTCGTCGTCGCTCTCGAACACGGCCGTGTCGTCGCTCGAACGAGCGCTGGGATCCTTGGCGGTCTTCCTCCTCCGAGTGTCCGCGACGACTCTCGCGTCACCTTCACTCGGACGTTTGCGCTTCGAGTTCGTCGATGGCGTCTTGTTTTGTCTATGTTCGTCAATTGCGTTTTGGCGCCTCGACGGGCGCGGCTCTCGCAAAGGCGCGTGCACTACCGTCTTTACTGGGGGAGCACTCTCATGAATCACGAGATGCGCTTCCAATTCGTCCACCGCGCTCGATTTCCATACCTCGTTACCGAGCGTCACGTGTTCGACGGCTCCGTATGCGGCGACCCATTCCGGTCGCACCTCACTTCGCGGCACCGGGGAATCTTCGACATCCGATGCGTCTAACTCGTGAGCTAGCGCTTTGGCCGATCTTGATCGCGTCCTCTTTGCCCTTGCGTCGTCGCTTTGGTCGCCCCGAGCGATTTTTTTCGCATCGTCTGCGCCGACACCAATCGCGTCGTCTCGCGGCGCGACGCTTTGCTCGTGCGGCGTGTTCTCTGTTGATTTCCTCGACAACTTGGGCAGGGTCCACTTCTTCTCATAGAACTGATTGCACGCCAAGCACAGTTTCGGTTTTATTGCAGTTCCTTTTTTCCAAACCGACGTTCTTTCTCCGCAATGATCGCACCACTTGAAACTTGCTGGAGCCGACGGCGATTGCGACGCCGAAGCGATTTTCACCGGCGCGGGCGTCGCAGTGATGTCCGACTTGCCCGACTTTGATGAGGAGTTCTGACGACGAACACCGCGATTTTCCAATGCGGTCGATTGACCCGCCGCAGACGGCAGCGATGGCTCGGGCTCGTCGGTTTGAACCGCAATCTCTCTTCGGCTGGGCGACGGCACCGCGACGGGATCTGGGGACACGATGCGAATGTCGAGCGTGATGCGCACCGGCGCCTCGGGCGCGGGACTGACTGCGGTCGGCAGACTAACCACAGGCGCGGGGCTGACCGCAAGCGACGGGATGGGGACGAATTCCTGATCACTGGGCGCCGTCTGACTCGTCGGCTCGTCGACATCGTTCGCTCGCACCCCAGGGGCGTAAATGCGAATTGGAAAGTCGGACAACTCGACTTGAACGACGTCATCTGGCGCTCGAAACGCCGGATTTGGTGGGGGCATATCTAAAGCGCGCTTGTCAAGCTTGACCTCCTCATCACCAGCTCGCGCCAGACTTATGAGTATCTGCGCTTTTTCGAGCTTGGTGAGCTCTTTTTTAGCCTCCAATCCGAGCACGCTCGAGGTGACGGCCATGACGGCGCCGACGTTCGCCACGTCCTCGTTGATGATGGTCAGCATGGACGGTCTCGCCACAAGCGCTCGAAACTCTTGGACAAGTTGCTTTCTTACCAGCGGCATGAGGCAGTTTTGTGCACATTTCATCGCATCTTTCGTTCCCAGAGTCACGGCGGGGTACATCCAAGCGGTGACGCTTTCGTACAGCGCGTCGGCGAGCGCGTCGGCGACGGTGATCGAGGATAAACTCGCGAGCGTGGAGCAACCGCTGACGACTTCTCGCATCTGTTCCTTCGTCCATTCATCATTGAGTTCATCCGGATTTTCGACGGAAAATAGCGACATTAAGCCTGCGCTGATCGCCTTTGTTTGATTCAAAAGCTCTTTTTCCAAGGCTTTCACCACCGCCTTGTGCAACGCCTCGGCCGCTTCGCGTTTGCCCTTCACCGATAAATATCCCGATTTTGATGCCTGGCTCAACTTGAGCTTGTTTAATACTGCAGTGACTACCGCGCGCAAAATCGCACATCTTGGATCGGCTTCTTTGCCCGTGAGATCCAACAGTGTTCTTTGGACGAAGTACGACAGCGATTGTTCACCTTCGGTGGCCACGATGTGGTACCAGCCGTCGACGAAAGTGACACACGCCTTGAGGAGCTCGTCCGACCGTTTACCCTCTGTGGGCAAAGAGAATGCATTTCGATACAAGGCCTCCACGGCACTCACAGCTCGTTCGATGACGAGCGGAACGCTCGCCGCTCCTAATGTTTGAACATTTGCAAGCGTGGCTTCGACGGTGGACTTGAACGAGGGCCGATAGTCTTGGGTCGCTCTGGCGCTGAACTTGTCAAAACTGCTAATAAAGTGCGTAGCAAACGTTCGTTTGAGAAATTGCGTCGCATCTCGTAGAATGACTTTCCCCGCATAATCCGCTTGCTCGCCAAAGGAAACCTCTAAACTCTCGTGAAGTCCTCGAAGAGATTCATCTGAGCACTCGGGTAGAGCGTGTATTGGACCGGCGGCGGCACAAAAATTCATCAATGCGTCGTGCACACGCTTCGCAACTCGGCGAACAAATTTAAGCATTCTCGCATGTTTCAATGTTTCAAGTTCGGCGTACAGCGAACCGTGACCTGTGACGTTCTGCACGTCGACCTTTGAGGGATCCAACACTTTCGCCCATGAAGAACGGAGTTCGAGAAATTTCCAAGCCACTGCGACAACGGCGTTCGCCACCTGCGGGAGCTCGCGAACGCTTCCATTAGGGTCACTGAGCATGAGCGTAACTTCCATGCGACGAATGCTAGCCAGCTCTTCAGCGTTTTCGCGAATGACTTGATCGACCGCCCATTGTAAATCCTCGCTCCGCGGTGGCTGTTCTTTCAAGAAATCTTTAATATCCACATCCTTACCGAGGCGTTCCTTAAGCAACGCTTGCGCCGTCCTAAACGTCGTAAGCGTGGATCCCCAAATCCGATCACCCTGTACGGCATTTATGAAGCGTCTCGTCGCCGGACGAACGGTTAGCTGTTGGAGAAATCCGCTCTTGTGGAGCGCTCGAACAACGTCACCCGTGACGTCGCGCGAATCACCGAGACAAATCACGGCTGCGGCGTTACGCAAAGCCGCGACTAGATGCCGATCTCGAGCCGGATCGGAGTCGCCCGCTCCCGGGGCATCGATCAAAACTAGTCCTCGCTTGTGCTCTGGCACGGGAATCTCTACTCTGACCTCGCGCAACAACCCCCAGCAAGACGCTGGAATGTGTGTTTGCGTAACTAATGTTTGCTTTGTCGCCAACAAACCGCGTCTAAATGTCTCTTCGTCGCTATAGTCAACCTGGTCGACACCATCTGGCCGATATTCAAAAGTCACACGCCTCCCCAGACGTTCGATGTACTCTGCTGGAAGCGCCACTTCCTCGTCTTGGACGGTTTCGAGCGATGACCGGTTGGGGTCTAATCCAACCATCGCGCACGCCACGCGCAAGGGAGATTCCAAACCATGACTATCATCCGCGACACCGTCCGCGCCGCTTTCAGCCTTATCGCTAAAATCTAGAAGCGTTAAATCATCATCCCCGTCTTTCTTCATCTCACCCTTCACGTACGTCTCCGCGAAAAAGCCCAAATTTGGACGATGCAGCTCGATCAATCTCGCCTCTCGCGCCGCGCGCTGCAACGCATGCAGGTGCTTTTTCACAACCTCCTCGGAGAAATAAACCAACGTAACTCTAAATGCATCAGATGTACTCACGGAAGACGCCACAGACGTCGTATCTAACACGTCGCCCTCGGGAAGCAGAAACGGCGCCCGAGGCGAGGTGCTCAAAAACTCTTCAATCGGCACCAACGGCGGCTTGAATGGAATTTTGCGAATCGGCAACTCGTAATTTTTGATAATCGTTTCATAACGCTCAAGCTTGCGTTTCTCCGCCGCTTTCGCCTCTTCCTTGCGCTTCTTCTCGTCCATGTGTTCCTTGAACAGCACATAGCTCGGTTTAACTTTGGATTTCTGCTTGGACTTTTTCGCGGCGAGCTCTTTGATCCTATCTTTTCGAATCTGCGCCTCATCAGCAAATTTCGCGGCCTCCCCCGCGATCGCTCGCCCCTTCATGTGCCTCGGAGCGTAAACTTCTCGAGATTTATCTCGATCCAACGGCGGCGGCGGCGCGAAGACGCTCGCATCCGCCTCCATCACCACGTGCGCAACGCCTTCATCTTCGAGCGCCCGCGCGCGATCCGCCGCGCGTTCTTCCTCCGCTTCATCGTGTTCTACTGAGTTCACTATCGTCAGCCCAAACCCTTCAAGTCCATCCTCTAAATCATCTCCCCCTCCATTCCCTCGCGCTCGCGGCGTTCGACTCGCGAGCTCGCTCAACAACTGATTCAACACGTGACTCTTCCCAACCCCCGATCGGCCGAGCGCGACGACGCGCAGAGGCGCACGCAGGGCTGAGTCGTATTCCCCTAACCCTCTCGCGATCTCGCGCTCGATCGTCTCTATCGCCGCTCGTGGAACGCAGTACGCGCGCTCCGCGTTCGTCGCCGAACGCAGCTCGCCGTGCGCGCGCGCGACCTCGCGCGCGCGCTCCATCGCTCGTCTCAACTCCCCGCTCTGTGCGCGCGAAAAGTCAGTGTCATCGTCGAAGTCGAACGAACGTTCGTCGAAATCGACGTCGCGTACGCGTCGCTCGCGGAGGCTCGGCTCGCGAGCGAGCTCGCGGTGCGCGCGCGCGCGAGCGCACCTCGACGACGCCCAAGGCGTCGCGTACGACGTCTGCCCTCGTCAAGTCCCCGCACGCGCTTTCGGAAAACATTTCAACGTGAAGTCAATCGCGCTCAACGTCATCAAACGCGAACGTGTGCGCGGAAAGAGAGGATTGGCGAGGGCGAGCCGCGCGCGAGCGTCACAGTGCGGCGCGGAGCGCGCAGCGAGACGCCCATGGTGACGTTAACGTCGTGCGATGACGACGACGACGACGGCGAGGACGAACGCGTGAGAGGGGAAGAAAACATCGAAAGCACCGACGTCGAGCGCGCTCGACAAAGGGCGTTGGAGGCGAAGAGGATTGGGAATGATTTGTTCGCGCGAGGCGACGTTCGCGGAGCGAGCGACGCGTACGCGCGAGCGTTAACGTCCCTCGGGGATTTCGACGACGACGACGACGACGACGACGTAGGGAAAAACGCGGCGTTGAATGATCAAATCGAGAAACCGTCGAGGAAAGAGGGCGGGAATGATAAAGAGTTACACGCGCTCATCGCGGTGACGCGCGCGAACCGAGCGGCGTGTCGCTTGAAGCTCGGGGATTTTCAAGGCGCGAAAACCGACGCCGAGCGCGCGATCGCGCTCGATGAGACGTACGCCAAGGCATACGCACGCCGAGGCGCGGCGAATGAAGGTTTAGAGAACTACGAAGGCGCGCTTGAGGATTTTCAAAAAGTACAGACGTTGGCGCCGGGCGACGCCGGGGCGAGAGCGGCGTGCGCGCGTCTGACCCCGATCGTGGAAAAGAAACGAGAGGAGATGAAAGAGGAAGTCATGGAGACTATGAAGAGTTTGGGGAATTCTTTGCTCGGGAATTTCGGTTTGAGCTTGGATAATTTCAAGGCGGAGAAGGATCCGAACACGGGGTCGTATTCGATTAATTTCGTGCAAGACGCCGGGCGAGCGACGAAGTCGTGAAATCCGATGAAAGAATTCTACAATACTGTACAAAACATAGCTATATCAACAACTTTGTGCTAAAACATAACACGTTCGCGGCGATACGAACGCGGGTAAATACGACTACGTGCGCGTCTTCGCCGACGCGGCGGCGAGCGCCAACTGCTTGCACCGTTTTTCAAACGCTTGGATTTGGCTCTTCGCGACGTCATCAAACACCACGCTCACCGCCGCGGCGTGCATCGCATCTTTGACTTCGAAATCAATCTCAAAATCAACGATCACGCCATCATCCATTCCCGGAATCGCGCTCGCCGCGACGTTCGCGCTCGTCCCTTCTCCCTCCCCGTCCAGCGGCGTGAACGTCCACGTCGTGCGCATCGATCGAAACAACCCACTCGCGATCGCGCGCGCCTCAACCTTGTGCGGCTTCACACACGTCACCGCACTGGTATACTTCTCATTAAACACCGCGAACCCGATCTCGAGATCGGCTTCGAAATACTCTTCCCCGCTCGCTCGCTCCGCGTTCGCCGACCCGCGCTCGCGCTCGCGTTCATTCCTCACTCGCGACGCGCGACAAAACGGTACGAACTCACAATATTTCCCCACATCCCGTACGACATCGAATAACGCCACGCGGTTGAGCCCTTTCACGATCTTTCGCGCGCGAAACGAGCGATGTTGTGATGACGACGACGACGACGCCGACGACGCCGCCGCCGCCGCCGCCGCCGCCGCGGATGACGACGAATGCCGTTCGTCCACCGCACGCGCGTGTGCGCGCGACGCCGATGCGAGCGCGCGCGAGACGCGCGCGCGCATCGCGCGCATCGCGACGACGAATGCGTGCGCGTTCGAAACGCCCTGTGACGTTTTGAAATCATCGCGCGCGCGCTTTGGGTGTCCCGTGCGTGCGTGCGTGTTTGTGTGTGTGTCCGTATGTGTATACAGACAGGACGACGACGACGCCTCTCGACGACGACGACGCGGACGACGCGACCGAGGACGCGCGATCGGGAAACGGTTTTACGAGGTATGACTCAAGAACTTTGTCCCTCGGCGAACGCGACCTCGATCGTCGATCGCCGACGTCGGTCGATCGTCTCGTCCGAGACGACGTGATTGGAACGCGACGAGTGGTCACGAC
>Ga0222712_10001533_pt1 | contig 28263 bp, 23 predicted proteins | sample C33_657DmetaG_FD_165043 | JGI IMG/M metagenome (GOLD analysis project Ga0222712, IMG submission 165043) | Estuarine water microbial communities from San Francisco Bay, California, United States - C33_657D | ecosystem: Environmental > Aquatic > Marine > Unclassified | place: USA: California... | reverse complement strand
CCGATACACGTGAACCCATCAAGGTGCACGTGTATGTCGATAGCCAGGGTTATGAAGTCACGGCGGGTGGCACATTCCCCGGGCTCGCCACCGCCTATCCAGGATTTGGCGGCGACCACGCGTTCTTCACCGTGGTGCCGGTTCCGCTCGGAGCCAAACAGGTCTGCGCGTATGGAATCAACGTGGGCTCTGGAGTGCACTCGCTTCTCGGCTGCAAGTCCTTGGGCGGCGATCCCTTTGGTGTCATTGATACGGCGCGTGCTGCCGGCCCAGGTCGTATCGAAGTTTCGGGATGGGCGATCGATCCCAACGGCACAACCCCGACGCAGGTTGTTGCGCGTGTAAATGGTGTCGACACCGTCGTGACCGCGAATCAAAACCGTCCTGATCTTGGCAATCCCAGTGGCTTAGGGAATCTGCATGGCTACACCGCAAGCGTTCAGGTGCCTACGGGCGGCAATATCCAAGTGTGTGTGAGCGCAACGAACTCAATCGGACCGGGCAGCTCGGCCTCTCTTGGGTGTCGAACGGTTGCCATGCCGGGTGGTTCGCCGATCGGGGTCGTCGATACCGCAGTCGGTGGCATGGGTTCGTTGTCAGTCACTGGTTGGGTTGTCGATCCCGATACCTCCGCATCGATAGACGTGCACGTGTATGTCGACGGCGTTGGACGCGTGGCGCTTCGTGCCGACGGAACCCGTAACGACGTAGCTGCGGGATTCCCCGGCTACGGGGCCGCACGCGGTTACAGCGGAAACGTGTCCGTCCGAGGTGGTCCGCACAGTGTCTGCGTATATGCCATCAATGTTGGTGTCGGCACGAACGTATTGCTGGGTTGTCGAAACGTGCAGGTCACCGGTGGTGCACCATTTGGTGCGTTGGATACAGCGACGTTCACGAACGGAGCGATTCAGGTCACTGGCTGGGCCGTTGATCCCGATACCGCTGCATCGATTCCGGTGCATGTGTACCTCGATGGTCAGGGCTTCGCCTTTACTGCGAATGGGAATCGGCCCGATATCGGCGGGGGTTTACCTGCCTACGGCGCAGCACACGGATTTAGTGGACCACTTCCTGCACCCGACGGCCCTCACAATGTGTGCGCCTACGCCATTGATGTTGTCGGGGGAGATGGAAATCGTCTTCTCGGATGCAAGACCGTCAACGTGCCGATGGGAAATCCGATTGGATCAATCGACGGTGCATCGGTTGCGAATGGAACGGTGTACGCGAATGGTTGGGCAATCGACCCGAACACGGCCTCACCCGACATCGTCCATGTCTATGTGAACGGTTATGGATTTGCGGTCTCGGCAAATCAAAGTCGTCCTGATCTGGGAAATCCGTGGGGCCTCGGCTCTGACCACGGTTGGAACTTCGCCACGCCTCGAATCGGCAATGGCGTCCAACGTGTCTGCGTCTATGCGCTGAATATCGCTGGATCAGGCTCCCATCAGCTTTTGGGCTGCCGGGACGTTTCCTAGGAGTCGTTGGGCCGTCGGCTAGTTTGATCTGACCATTCGGCGACCACGGAAGGCCCCGCCCCCACATGGCAACGATCACCGAATCTGACCTCATTCGCGGCGTCTACGTGGTGGATCCCGACATCCATGGTGACGAGCGAGGGTTCTTCGTCGAGACCTATCGCCGTGAGTGGTTCCCACAGGGCCGAGAAATGCTCCAGGGCAATCGCGGCGATCGCCAAGCCGGCGCCGTGGTCGGACTTCACTACCACCTGCATCAGGCCGACTATTGGTATGTGCCCTATGGGACGGCACGAGTTGTACTTCACGACCTGCGCACCGAATCGCCCACCGATGGATCGACACAGTGGCTTGATCTCGGTCGTCAGGCAGACGGAACCCATAGCCATCGCGGAGTCTTCATTCCGCCGGGCGTGGCGCATGGATTCGCAGCACTGACCGATATGACGATCACCTACCTCGTCGACAACTACTACAACCCGGCCGACGAACTGGGCGTGGCGTGGGACGACCCCGCCATCGCCGCCGACTGGGGAGTGTCCGATCCGATTCTTTCGGATCGTGATCGCAAGAATCCGGCACGGGCTGACATCGAATCGCAGTGGCAGCCGCACTGGCGTCTGCGTCCTTGAGAGGTATTCCATGAAACTGTTCATCACCGGAGGAGCCGGATTCATCGGCTCCAATTATGTGCGCCACGTTCTCGCTACATCTGACGACGAAGTCACGGTGTTCGATGCGCTGACCTATGCAGGCAACCTTTCAAGCCTCGCCGATGTCGCGAACGATGCTCGGTACTCGTTTGTGCAAGGTGATATCTGCGACCGTGACGCCGTCGCCGCAGCAATGACGGGCCACGACATGGTTGTCCACTTCGCCGCTGAAAGTCATGTCGATCGATCAATCGTTGATCCCGACACGTTTGTGCGCACGAACTGCCTCGGAACCAATGTCATGTGCGATGTCGCGCGCAACACCGGAGTCGAGCGTTTCCTCCATATCTCGACTGATGAGGTGTACGGCTCGATCGACGACGGTTCATTCGTTGAAACGGATCGCCTTGGGCCCCGTTCTCCGTATTCATCCTCGAAAGCCGGATCGGATCTGATTGCGCTCTCGTATCAGGAGACCTACGGATTGCCAGTTATCGTCACGCGATCATCGAACAACTTCGGTCCATTTCAGTTCCCTGAAAAAGTCATTCCGTTGTTTGTTACCAACTTGCTTGATGGCAAGAAGGTTCCGCTGTACGGCGACGGTCTCAATGTCCGCGACTGGATCCATGTTCTTGATAACTGTGCTGGCGTTGACACTGTTCTTCGCACGGGCACAATCGGCGAGATCTACAACATTGGTGGTGGCAACGAAACCACCAATCGTGAACTTACGTCGATGGTCCTTTCGAACATGGGCGTCGGTGAAGAAATGGTCGAGTACGTGCAAGACCGTCTCGGCCACGACCGTCGCTATTCGATCGATTGTTCGAAGGCCAACGCTCTTGGTTGGAAGCCCTCTCGTGATCTTGATGTTGCGATCGCTGAAACCGTCGAGTGGTACCGGGCCAATCGTGCCTGGTGGGAACCGCTGAAGGCTCGCTGAGGTGCGAGTACTGATCACTGGTGCCGGTGGCCAGGTTGGCCACGAACTCGTGAGCGTTTTTGGTGCCGGTGGCCACGAGGTCGCTGGTTTTGATCATGCGAGCCTCGACATCACAAGCCGCGATGCGGTTCACGCAGCGATCGTCGAATTTCACCCGGATGCAATTGTGCATTCGGCAGCGTGGACAGCAGTTGATGCATGTGAGGCCGATCCCGATCGGGCCTATGCGGTGAATGCAATGGGAACCCGCTTCATCGCTGAGTCGGCTCGACTCGTGGACGCCGCGGTGCACTACATCTCCACCGATTACGTCTTCGACGGCACCAAAGAATCGGCCTATGTCGAATGGGACCAAACAAATCCTCAATCGGTCTATGGCGCTTCGAAGCTTGCCGGTGAGCATGAACTCGGTGAGAACTCGTCGATCATTCGTACTTCATGGGTATGCGGTTTCCACGGGCCAAACATGGTGAAGACCATCCTTCGTATCGCAGCAGAACACGAGACGCTGTCGTTTGTTGATGATCAGCGCGGGTGTCCCACATTTGCTGACGACCTTGCTGCGATGATCGCTCAACTCGTAGTTGAGCGGCGGACAGGTATTTTCCATGTGACCAACGCTGGCCCAGTCAGTTGGTATGAATTTGCGCGCGAGGTTCTCCTGGCAAGCGGGCAGGACCCTGACCGTGTGCTGCCAGTCGCTACTGCGGATCTTCAACCGCCGCGTCCGGCGCCCCGTCCTGCAAATTCGGTACTTGACCACGCTGCACTTCGTTTGTCAGGTATCGACACTATGGCCGATTTCCGCGATCCATTGCGTCGTTTAGTGGCAGCGCTTGGCGAGGTGACGAACTAACGCAGTGTGTTCGCTGGCTAGCGACGTGCCAGCCACATACCTGACATCAGCGGTGGAATGACAACCGGTTGACCGCTCCATGGCATTTCCGGAACGCCCAGCTCGGGGCATGGAGTGAGACGTTCGATTGATGAGAAGCCGCTTGCCAGAACGGTCCGCTCAAAATCTTCGGCACCCCAGGTTCGGAAGGCAATAGTGAGTCCATCTCCTCCATGGATCTCGGGGTCAGGGTCAACGTGTGATGCACCGGTCGAATCGGTCCAGTGGAGTTCACCGTTCACCATTGACCAATCAGTGATGTCTGGGTAGTACTCGTCGGTGCCGCCATTGCTCACAGGCACAGAGACCATCGCAACGCCCCCGGGTCGCAGGAACGAAGCGAGCGACACGATTGCACGATCGGGTGATGGCGGAACATGTTCAAGGACGTCGGAACAAATCACGAAGTCGTACAGGCCAGTCAGGGTCTCCGGTGGATTGAGTAAGTCGATGACCGGATGTACGTCAAGTTGCGAATTCGAATAGTTGAAACAGCGACGAAAGAACTTTGCCATTTCTGGGTTGTCGCTGATGCCAAGACCATGGCGGCGATCGTCGGGCTCAAGTTCAAGCATCGGACGGGGCTCAATCCCGAGGCCCTGCATAACGAGTAGTGCTGTAGCGCGTGTTCGCCAACTTGAACCGCAGCGTGGGCAGGTCTCGCCTTCTCGAATGGGCTGAGAAAGGACCACGTCGCGATGGCCGCACAGAACACAACTCGGGATCATTTGCGAATAGTAGACCCGGCGTACTCAGTCAACAGTTGATCGACCGATAGTCTTGCGAGGCCGAGTAGTGCGTCGTTGACGTTTGGTGTGGGGGAGTTTTTAAGTTGGTAGGTAAGCGATGGACTCGCGGAAGATCTCCCCATTCAGAGTCATCAACACGTGTGCGACAGTCGAAGCTTGTGTGCGAGCCTTGGTACCGGGACACCTACATCGGATCGGATGAAATCGCTGTCGACTCGACAACGCACTTCCTTGAGCGCTCGCTAGGTGACGTTGTCGATCCAACGCCGCTGTTCGACGGACATTGGTACCGCACCATTCATGGGCTGCACTCCGTTGTCGACCCCCTCGATCATTACCTCACGACAGGCGCTTCTTTAGGTCTTGATCCGAGTCCCGTCTTCGATTCCATTTGGTATCTCCGTCAGGTGGGAGACATTGCCGATGGGATGACAGCGCTTGAGCATTATCTGAGCACCGGCGGCTATGGCGGTATCGATCCTCACCCTTTGTTTTCAACCGCGTGGTACCTGCAGCAGGTCGAGACTGACCTCGAGGGACTCACACCACTGGAGCACTACCTCGCCTTCGGATGGCGAAGGAATCTGGACCCGTGCGAGCTCTTCAGCGCGAACGGGTATCTCCATCGCAATCCAGATGTTGCTGCAGGAGGCGTCAATCCATTTGTCCATTATTTGAAGTTCGGATCGAGCGAAGGGCGCGAAGGTACTCACCTTTGGACCGAAGCCGAATACCGCGAATGGTTTGCTGACGATGTTCTCGTGCAGCGCCTCGGCTCGTTGGCTCATTTCCGCCAGGTGGCGGGTCCCGGTGGAAAGAAAATTCTCGCTGATCCTGTGATCGACCGGGTCGCACAACTGCGGGTCTCGCTCAATGTGCAGGCCAATCGAGTACTTCGAACAACTCCCGGCGGGGAGCGTCCACCATGGATCGACTGGTCGGCACGCTTGGGCGCGCTTGAATTTCCTGTTTGTACTGAGCCGACAATCGCCGTGGTCGTTGCAGGCAGGGGACACAACGCGTTGAGAACACTCGAAACGCTTTCGTCCTCGTCATTACACCAGCAGGTTGAAGTTGTTTTCGTGAGTAATAAACCTTTCGCTGAACCAATTGCTGGTCTCCGAGCTATCGATGCAAATCCAATCGATTTGCACGCAGTGTGGACTGCAGCACTTTCGGTGACGACGGCTCCGTACATTGTGTTTCTGGATAGTGCCATCGACGTAAGTCCCGAGTGGCTTGATTCGCTTATGAATCGCATGAAACCGGGTGTTGGAATTGTCGCGTCGATGATCGTCGGCGATGACCTCAGTCTCCAAGAGGCTGGTCGTGCAATCCTTGACGATGGTGCCGTTGTACGGATTGGTGCTGACGACCGCGTTGGACGATGGATGTACGGGGTGGAGCGAGAGATCGACTCTTGCTCTCCTTATGGCTGTCTCGTTCGTCGTTCGCTACTTGAGGAGTGGCTCTCTTCTACGAAATCGGCGCCTTTTGAAGTAGCGGGAGAGTTGCTCTCGTCGTTTGTGCGCGGCAGAGGTGAAACGGTTGTGTTTGCGCCGCGATCGGTTCTTGTGGAGCGTTTTGCCATCGATGTCAGGTCTCGGGCGGATTCGTCGCCGCTCGTTGAGCAATTGCGCCGGAGAGATCGGCGGAGCGGTCCGCACGTTCTCGTTGTTGTTCAAAGTGTTGCATCGCCCGACGGAGTCGCGGGTTCGACACTTGGACAGAAACTCCTCGAGGACTTGGTTGTATCGGGTCGGATTGTCCACGTGCTTCCTTCGGACGGTCGACGCGTGCAGCCTCAAACCGAAAATCTTGAGGACCGGGGAATCGAAGTTATCGATGCGCCGCTCGGATCAGAGGAATTGCTGGCGTTTGTGCGATCACTTCGGGGCCGACTTGAGTTTGTTCTCGTCGCTGATCCACTTGCTGCCGTTCGGTGGGCGAGTTTCCTGCTCGAACATCTTGGCGATATCCCGTTGGTGTATGACGCTACGAATGTGGACCTCACCGATGAGCGAAATCGGTTGATGGAAGTGCCGATCGCCCGAATCTCGGATGTTGTACTCGCTGATTCCAGCGACAAGATTTCATCGCTTCAACGTCGAGTCGGATCGCCACTTGCGTCGGTGGTTGCGCTCTCAGACGACCAAGCGAAATCCTCGCACTCATCGTTGGATGCACTCTTCGAGGCGATTAGCGCCGTAAACAAGCCCTAGAACTGAGGCTCTGCCGACGGCGAAGTGGGGCGGTCTAGCCTTTCACTTCCATGGTGCCGGCTTCTTCTCTCCCGCTCGTGCGGGTCGTGCTTCTCGATTACAACGGCGGCCACACCATCGTTGACGCAATCGAAGCCGTTACGAAAACCCAGTGGCCCGCAGATCGTCTTGAAATCGTTTGTGTCGACAACGGTTCAACCGACGGAAGCCTCGAAGAAATCGAACGTCGGTTCCCGTCGGTCGTGACGATGCGAAACGGCAGGAATCTCGGATTCCCTGGGAACAACGTTGCAATGCGCGAGCTTGACGATGTCGACTTCGTGGCGCTCGTGAATAGTGACGCACTGGTAGAGCCAAACTGGCTGGCACCTTTGGTCGGACGTGCGGACACCGACAAAGGAATCGGCGCCGTTTGTCCGAAGATTCTCCTTGCCGATCGCTTCATTGAGTTAAGCGTCTCGATCAAGGGTGGTGAGGACCAAACATCGAACGCGGTGGTTCTTCGTGGAGTTTCAGTCAACGGTCGTGATGTTTTCTCTAGGACGCATGTTGCGAACGGCGGAGGACGATCAGCTGGCCGTGATGGAATTTTCGAATGGCTTTCAGATAGTTCGGTCATCCGTATACCCGTCGATCTCGATGAGATGACTGCAACGGGAGCGGCAGACGTCGTTATCGACCTTGCGGCGATCGAGAGCTGCGTCGTTTCGCTGGATGGCCGCAAGGGAATCGAGCGTGCAGTTGCGGCTGGAGATCGACTGTCTCTGCCGATGTCTCTCTACCATGAGCCAGTCGATGTCGTGAACAACGTTGGTTCCTGGCTTGATGAAATGTGGATTGGACACGAACGCGGTCTCTATCAAGTTGATCGAGGCCAATATGACTATGCAGTCGATGTTGGAACTTGGTGTGGTGCGGCAGTCCTGCTGCGGGCGAGTTTTCTCGCTGACGTAGGGGTTTTCGAAGAGAGTTTCTTTCTCTATTACGAAGACACTGATCTTGCGGTGCGTGGTCGGGGGAGAGGCTGGCGGTTTGTCCTTGAACCAGCCAGTGTTGTGCGCCACATTCACTCGGCTTCCACGATCGAAGGCTCAGCGGTCGCTGCACACCACATTGAGCGCAACCGGTTACTTCTCGTTGCGCGTCATGGTTCACTTTCTGAAGTCATCCGGGAATTTGTTCGCTTCCCACTCAGCACGGTTGGCTATGCGCGTGTTGCGATCACGCGAGCAGTGCAATTCCGTCGGAGCCCCGACTTGGTAATTGTGGGCCGGAGGATTCGGTCGTGGTTCGCGGCGTTAAAGATGTTGCCCGCCACGCTTGCGGCGAGACGTGTCCTCGAAGCGCGTCGATATGTCTCGCGGAATGAATTGCGAATTCAACTGGCACTTGGCTCAAGCGATAGTGCTTCCGGGGCTGAGAATGATGGTGGACTACAATCTGAGTCGTGACAACGCCGAACAAGCAGGCCGCGGGCCGGATTCCGAGCGGCAGCGTCAGCGTTCCGGTTTGGTCGAAACTTCAGTCGCAGATTCATCAAGCATTTGATTTTGGGAAGTCGAATCGTCGTTTTTTGATTTTCCCAGCTGTTGTTTTCGCTGCGCTCTTTCTCTTCACGGCACTCGGGATTTCTGGATCCTCCAGCCCGCTTCTGGCGAAAGACGCCGGGAGTAGCGACACCGTCATCATCGGCATTCCCCGATCAATTCGATCCGACGAGTGGATTGTCCATACGCCAATGGTGGTCTCGCAGGTTGAGAACGGTCAGCCTCGCTATGGCAATGTCGGTGTGGGATCACATGACATGTCCGTGCTTTCGGACCTACCTGTTGCTGACTGGACTCGAATTTTCCATCCGAATCATTGGGCGTATGGGATTCTTCCCATCAACAACGCCCACGCATTCGATTGGTGGTCGATTGCTGCGGGCCTGCTTCTCGGGACGTACGCCTTTCTGCTGGCGGTGCTTGGCTCTCTTCGTTGGTCAATCGTCGGGGCGATTGCGCTCTATGGATCGCCTTTCCTGCATTGGTGGTACACGGGCTCGACGTTTGGCTCGATTGGGTGGATGGCGTTCGCCGGAGCGTGCCTCCTGCTCGCTGTGACGTCATCGGGGCGAAGGCGCATCGTTGTCGCGTTACTCGCTTCTTATTTTCTGACATGTTTCGCCCTCAACCTCTATCCGCCGTTTCAGATCGCGGCAGGAATCGGCGTTGGAATCGTTACTGCTGGGGCACTTTGGCCGCGATGGCGTGAAGGGTTGGCGACGCTTCGGTCCATCATCACTGCTGTCGTCATTGCCGTCGGTGTGGCACTCGTTCCGATCGGAGCATTTTTGGTCACTCGTAGGCCAGCCATGCACGCGATCTCACAAACTGTCTACCCCGGGGCTCGGGTCGTATCAGGCGGAGAACTTCCGTGGCACCAGTTATTTTCGAGTTGGTTCGGGCTGAATTACGTAACGAATGGCTCAAACCTACGTGGTGTGATCTTTCCCAATGAGTCTGAGGGATCCTCGTTCCTCCTTCTGGGCGTCCTGTTGCTCGTTCCACTCCCACTCGTTTGGAGATTCATTGCTCCACTGGGGGACCGTCTCCGTGGGGTCATCATCGCATCGACCATCGCGATGGCTCTTTTCCTCACGCAGATGTTTGTTGGACTTCCCTCCATCGTCGCAAAGCTGACGTTTCTTTCGATTGTTCCTGAGCGGCGAGCGTTGATTGGCCTCGGTTTCGCGTCGATGATGCTCATCGTTGCAGTCGGATCTTCGCTTGAACGGTTGTCGGTTCCGACTCTTGCCCGCAGGTTCGCTGGCGTCGTTTTGGTGATGGCATCTGCAGCTGGTGTGATTGGTCTCGCTCAGGATTTTCGCGCGGTAGACGCGCCCGTCGGAAATAAAATGATTGCGGTGGCACTTCTGGCTGCTGTTGGAATCGGAGCGTTGTACTTCTGGCGTCCGTTCGTGTCGGTTTGCCTCATTGCTGCGTTCGGGCTCGTTGTTTCATTGCCAGCGAATCCGCTCGTCAACGGGTTGTCCCAAACTCGAGACTCTGCAGTCGTGTCGATGGCCAGAGAACTTGCGGCTGAACCCGGAGAAACTGGAGCCTGGATTGGGGAGACGTATTTCATCGCGTCGATGCTTACGGCCGCAGGGGTTCAGAATCTGAGCGGCGTGAACTTGTATCCAAACGTCCCAGCGTGGGAACTCATTGATCCGGATCACGAGTACGAAAACGAGTGGAATCGCTATTCGCAGGCTGTCTGGTCATTCGACACGTCCTCGAAGGCTCCGGTCGTGAGGCTCATTCAGGCCGACATGATCGAAGTCATCATCAATCCTTGTGACCCGGTGCTCGACAAATTCAATGTTCGCCACCTTGTGACCCCTTGGCGGATGCAGGGATCGTGTCTCAGTTCGCCCACCGAGGTCGTTGGCCCTGATGGAGTTCCGGCGTATTTCTACGAACGAAACCCCGTTGGAACGCCTTCCACGGAGGGCTGGGAGGTCCGATGACCTCGAGAACCCCCCTGCTAGCCTTTTTCTCTCCCGCATTCCCGCGTTTTGATGTTCGACACAAGAGTGGAAGAGCCAAGCCTTGAAGTCAGTCAAAGAACTTTGGGCCTATCGCAGCTTGATCTACAACCTGGCCCAGCGGGAGCTGAGAGCACGGTACAAGAAGAGTCTTTTGGGGTGGGTCTGGTCGCTTCTGAACCCCGCCTCGGTACTTGCGGTGTACACCCTCGTCTTCGGCTATTTCTTTGACAGCCCTGCTCCGGTCGCAGGTAATGGTCACACAACAGTCTTCGCGCTCTATCTCTTTGCTGGCCTCTGGGTCTGGAACTGCTTTAACGGCACCGTCCTTGGTTCCATCGCTGCGTTGCAGTCATCTGGTCCGCTCCTGAACAAGGTCTATTTCCCACCAGCGTGTCCAGCGCTTGCCAACACCATCACGGTGCTCCTTCAGACCATGATCGAGGCAGGAATTCTGCTGTTCATCATGATCTTGCTCGGCAATGTTGGCTGGATGCTCATTCTCTTCCCGCTCTTGGTGTTGTGCATCACGCTTTTTTCTGTGGGTGTTGGACTTGCGTTGAGCGTGTACAACGTCTTCTATCGCGACGTCAGTTATCTCGTGACGATCGGCATGAATGTCCTGTTCTACGCGACACCGATCATCTACTCGATCACACTCGTGGAAAGGAAGAGCGAGACTCTGGCGCGAATCATGGAATTGAATCCCATCGCCCAGTACGTGCAGTGGTCGCGCGACATTTTTTATGGACTGACGCTCCCCAGCACGGCGTCGCTCATTGTCGTTCCGTTGGCGTCATTTGCGATCTTCGTCCTTGGATTGTTTATCTTCAATCGCAAGTCCCGAGACATTGCGCAGGAGTTGTGACGTGACGAAGGCAATTGAAATTCAGGACGTCTCCAAACGCTTCCGGCTCTACACCGACCGTCCGGGAAGCGTGAAGCAACTCTTCACAAATTTCGGCAAGCCGAAGTACGAGGATTTTTGGGCGGTCAAGAACGTCTCGCTAGATGTGAGCCAGGGGAGCGTTGCGGGCCTCATCGGCCACAATGGATGCGGGAAATCTACGCTGCTGCGAATGATGGCGGGAATTCACTTTCCGACATCAGGCACGGTCACAACCAATGGGCGAATCTCCGCTCTTCTCGAACTTGGCGCTGGCTTTCATCCAGAACTCACCGGTCGCGAGAATGTGTATCTCAATGCATCGATTCTGGGATTAAGCCGCAAACAGACCGATCTGATTTTCGATCGAATCGTCGATTTTTCCGGACTGGCTCCATTCATCGATAGCCCGGTGAAGCATTACTCCAGCGGCATGTACGTCCGCCTCGGTTTCGCTGTGGCCGTGCATGTCGAACCGCAGGTGCTTTTGGTTGACGAGGTCATCGCAGTTGGTGACGAGGACTTTCAGCGCCGCTGCCTTGACCACATTGCTGGTCTAAAGGCCGACGGGGTCACGATCGTTCTTGTTTCACACAATCTTGGTGTGATCGGCGAGCTTTGCGACCAAGTCACCTGGATGGATCATGGAGTCGTTCGCAACAGCGGCGACCCCGCCGAGGTCATTGCTGACTACCTCCACGAAGTCAACGAAGTCGAGGCCGAGCGTCTGCGCCAAGAAGCCATGGCCTCAGGGTTTATTCCCGTGCCTGTTGAGTCAACAGAAGCGGAAATGGTTGACGACACCGGCACGCCTTGCGAATTTGGCATCACTGGTCAACCGATCAATTTCCGAATTGCTCTGCCTGAATCATTCGCAAACGAAGACCATTCCTATTCGCTCTTGATTCAGACCGAATCAGGAATTGTGGTCGGCGAAACAGAGATGAGTTCGCCCCTATGCAAGCAGGAATGGTCTGTTCCCGGTTACGACGTTCGCTGCCGATTCGATCCACTCTTGCTCGCTCCAGGCGTTTACACCGGTCGAATCCGAGTTCATGGCGGCTCAACCCGCGGATCTGGTTCGGCCAAGGACCTTTCGTTCCCGTTCCGGGTGCGCGCAGAAGGCGCAGCGCCGGAAGGAATGTTCCGTCTTCCTGCGACGTGGCTCGAAGACCGCGGTCGGTGAGTTGTCGGTGGCGCAATTCGCAAGCCTTCTCCCTCAACTGGATCCATACGCAGGGTCCTTTAACGCTGAACGATCCAAGCGAGTCTCGATGCAGCGCCGTCAGTTGCATCGAAATGGCCAAACTGCGGGCCTTTCTATCGTTGTTCTTCACAAGGATCGTCCCGAGTTGCTTGAGCGCCTCTGGCGGGGTTTTCCGATGCTCTGGGAACTTTGCCAGCAGGAGGGTATTGCACTTGAACTCCTTTTAGGTGACACCGGCTCGACAAATCCAGTCACCCTTGAACTTCTTGAGAAGCCGCCAGTTGGCGTCGAGATCACTCGTGGAATGCAGTATCAGTTCTCTCGCTGCAACAACGATCTATTTGAACATGTCAAGCACTCAACCGTGCTGTTCATGAATAACGATGTCTTCATCGACGAACGACCCGAAGGTGTCCTCGAGATGTATCGGGCGTTTGTTGATTCGCCGACACTTGGTGCAATCGGGGCTGTCCTTCTTTTCGAAGACGGTACGGTGCAGCACGCAGGAGTCGAATTTCTCCGCACGCCCGACCTCTTCGCAGTGCCATATCATCCAGGCACGAGGCAGCCTTCGGTGCATCAACTGGGCGACACCTTCGAAACAACCGCGGTAACTGGCGCCTTTCTCATGACCTCGAATGAGTTGTTCGCCCGTGCGGGTGGATTCGACGAACGGTATGTGGCCGAATGCCAGGACATCGACTATTGCTTGCGGCTTCAACGCGCTGGTCTTGCTGTGCAAACGATGCATGTTGGACCGATCTTCCATGTCGAAAATGGCACCCGGGAACCTGGTGAGGAGAACTGGGCTGATCGGGCCCTCTTTATTCGGCGCTGGAGCTCGTTTGTGGAATGTCTCCAGTCATGAGAAATGTCTTGCTGCTCACCTCGGTCATGAAGCGCGGTTACGGCGTTTCTGTTGTTGCTCGTGAGGTGGCCGACCGAATGGGTCCCGCTGGCTGGAAAATGACTATCGGTTGCCTCGAATCTGATGAGTTCTACGCCGGTGACGATGTCTTCACCCTCGTTCCTTCCTCGCAGACAATTTTTGAGTTCTGTCAATCAAACGACATTGAAGTCGTGGTTGCGCAGACCAGCCCGTACTTTGAGGTTCTACCGGCGTTAGAAATGTGGATTCCTACCGTGGTCTTCGAACACGGTGACCCGACCCCCACGATGTTCGAACACGACGTCTCCGATCGTGAGCAACTCAAAGTTCATAAACTCAAGCGTGTCTATCCAAAGGTCGATGAGGTTCTCACGAGTTCCTTTTTCCTTCGTAATGACATTGGCTGGCCTGACGCAAAGGTTGTCGCACTTGGTTGCGATCACGTCGTCGATTTCGGACCGAAGTCGTTCGACGGCAATTCGCAGTCCGCAGCACCCCTCCGTATAGGCACGCTCATGCGTCTCGGTGCCGGTGAAGCGTTCTATAAGGGTCTCGGCGAGTTTCTGGCGATCGTTGATGAATTCCAGAATCGACCTGAATTTGAGTTCTCGATCATGGGTCGCGGTGAGGAAACAGACCGCCTTTGGTGGGAAGAGCGGGGTGTGCGCTGCCTGCTTAATGCTTCGGACGAAGAGCGCTCAACGTTCCTCTCGGAGCTTGACGTACTCATTTCTCCAAGCCAGTGGGAAGGGTTCAATCTTCCGCTTGTGGAAGCGCACGCTTCGGGCACCGTCGGCTTGGCCTTCGATGTCGGAGCTCATCCCGAAACCACGCCATTCCTGCTTTCAAATCTCGCTGACGCAACGTTCCTCTTGGAAGAATGGCAGCGCGACCGCTCGAAACTTCATGTCGCATCGTTGCGCTGTTACAACTACGCCCGCAAGAAGTTCCCGTGGCAGGCCACGGCAACGGAACTCGGCGCTCATCTCGATCAGGTCGTTGCATCGGCGAACTGGGGACCATGGCGTCGCAGCCCGATAATGAAGGTCTGGCGGATGGTCGTCGGCCGTTATCGGATTGATGGGTTCATGGGAATTTCGAAAGCAATTCTCGCTCGGCTTCGGTTGCTCCCGTCACGAGTTCTAAGGAAATTCAAAAAGAACTAATACGTGCCTTTTTCGATCCATTCGATACGACCCGATTCAAGGTTTGGGTTCGAATAAGGATCGGAATTCAGCTGCTTGCCCCAGCGTGAGAAAAGCAGGTGAGCTTCGTCTGCTGTGACGGTGCCATCTCGAGTGACGCTTTCAAAGTGAAAGAGCACCGCGTGTGGGGTGACGATATTTCGCAATCCGCGCTCTCGAATCCGAAGGGCGAAGTCGACATCGTTGAAGTTATTAGGGAAGTCGAGGGCCATTCCGCCAACTTCGTCAAAAACATCTGATCGAACAGCGAGACACGCAGCGGTGACACCGATGCATTCGCGGGTGACGCGACACATGTCCTCTGGTCCGGCGTAGTCGCCGTCATAGCCCGCAAAAAGATGAAAGGTTCCGTCGGCGTAGCGGTGCCCGATGTGTTGAAGGCGTCCATCAGCAAGAAGAAGGCGTGCCCCAACTGCGCCGACACCAGGTTCAAGAGCAATGCCAACGAGTTCCTCAATGAAATCTGGGGAAATGACTTCCATGTCGTCATTGAGGAGAAGCAGAACCTCGCCTGTCGACGCCTGGCGGCCTTTGGCGATCTTGTCGGAGAAATTGAACGGAAGGTCATAATCGACCCACACCAATTGACCGCCGCAGAGCTCTGACAGTGATCGCTTGACGACCTCGGGAGTCGTCTGATCTGCGATGACGACGAACTCGACGTTCTTCCAAGTAGACGATCTCACGATCGACTGCACGAGTTCGATAATGAAAATGCGATCTTGACCCCACACGGTGCCAGAAGATCCGCATGTCGGGATGACAAGGCTGACTTTGGTTGAGGCCGGTGGATGACGGTGAAGGTGAAGAACGTTCCCCGGTTCTGAGACCTCTACATCGGCGTCGATGCCGATGCGTTTGCAGTGTGCTTGAACGACAGCGGCCGAGGTCAACATGTCTGCTGAGAACCTGCTGTATGGCTCTGGTCCATCTTCCTTGCTTCCGTAGAGCAATTCGGGAAGGTGGAGGACTTTTCCACCATTCTCGGTGAGTCGCAGGACGAGGTCCCATCGAAGCGCAGGGCCGTGCAGTGGGGGCAACGAGTCATCAAGCGCAGAGTCGAGTACCGCTTGGAGGGCAGGCGATCGGCGAACGGCGAGAATGTTGCCGAGGTAGAAGTGGGAACGAAGTCGCTCGGGTGACCAATCTGGTTTATAGATTGACCGCAGGTGCCGGCCCCGACGATCGACGACCGATTCATCGGAATACGCAACCATGACCTCAGGATCGCGGAAGGCCTTCGCGAGCAGTGGCAGTGCACGCGGATTGACCCCGCCTCGGTGTCCTGAAAGTACGACGACTTCGGCGAGCGAAGTGTTGAGGGCCGCATTGAGCGCGGGACGGCCACCGTTTTCGTCGAGTACGACAATGTCGACGGAGATCTGGTCGTCGTCTTTTCTGGAATCGAAATTCGCGTTCATTTTCGACTGAATCGAGAAAAGACTCTTCCGATTACCGGAATTTTTCGGATCACTCGATCACGGAACCACACAAAGTCGCGTTGCCAGCGACGTACTTCGTTTTCCAGTTCGACAATTTGGGCCCGAAGTCGACCAGTTTCCAATTCCGCTTTTCGCGCAGCGTCGCGCGCGCCAAAAGCGTCGCGTTTTAGATCTTCGTACGACTTCTCCGATGGACCAACAAGTTCATGGAGCCGAGCAACTTCTTCTCGAAGTGCAGAGAGCTCATCGGCGGAGGCAGTTTGAGAGGCATCCATTTGATTGGAAATCATAGTCGGACCCTTTTCGGATCTCAGCGGGTTCGTGTCGTCCACTCATCAAGAGTGAGACATGCATCACAGAGCCTTGCGAAATCAAGAGCAGCAGTGGGTATCGGCTCGTCGAGGCGGCACATGGTTGAACCACTCGGAGCTTCTGTTGTCTTGATGCGTTGATCGCTGAAAACGCGTCCGGATTGATTATTTCTGGCCGATCGACGGTCACACCGTCGAGGACAAATCAGTGTCTGGGAGGGCGGCGTTCGGGGAACTGAGTTACCCCTTCGAGCCGAATGCTTGGAGCAGCTGAAGCGCGGCTTTTGCTGGAGTGATTTTTCCGGCCGCAACGCTTGACTCAACATCGGGCAAGAGCGAAGCAACTGTTGCGTCGGCGCGAAAGCGATCAATCAGGGTGTCGCCGATTTCGCTCCAGAGCCATGCAGTTGCCTGAGCTGAGCGGGCCTCAAGAAGTTCTCCATCAGCAGTGACAGCCGCACGGAAGGTGGTGACTGCTTGCCAGACCTCGGAAACGCCGGTGCCGTTAAGTGCCGAGCAGGCGAGAACTTCAGTTGCCCATGCATTCCATTTCGGTCGAAGTAAGTGGACAGCGCTTGCGTAATCGCCTCTGGTGCGGGCTGCAGCGGGAGCGAGGTCGCCGTCGGCTTTATTGACAATGACGAGATCAGCGAGCTCCATGATGCCGCGCTTGATTCCTTGGAGTTCGTCGCCGCCGCCGGGTGAAACGAGGAGAGCGAAAAGATCAACCATGTCCGAAACCGCAACTTCGGATTGACCAACTCCGATGGTTTCGACGATGACGACATCAAAGCCGGCTGCTTCGCATAACAACATCGCTTCGCGGGTTCGTCGAGCGACGCCGCCAAGTTGCGATCCGCCGGGGGAGGGGCGGATGAACGCTTCGGGACGGTTGACGAGCTCGCCCATCCGGGTCTTGTCGCCAAGGATCGAACCGCCGGTACGGCGACTCGAAGGATCGACGGCGAGAACGGCGAGATGATGGCCTTGGTCGAGGATGTGATTGCCAAATGCTTCGATGAACGTCGACTTTCCGACCCCAGGCGGGCCCGAGATTCCAACTCGAACAGCATTGCCGGTGAATGGCAGTACTGCTTCAAGCACCGCGTCTGCAATGACGCGGTGCTCGGCCCGAGTGGATTCTGCAAAGGTGATGGCGCGGGCTAACGATCGCCGATCTCCCGAACGAATCCCCTCGATGAGGGACTCGGCAGTCTCGGCGGGTTGGGTCACGCGTTCGGGCTCGTAGCGGCGATGAGGGCGAGAACCTTGCGAGCAGCCGACGGGATGTTGGTGCCTGGGCCGAAGATGGCTGCGACACCTGCTTCGTTGAGCATGTCGTAGTCCTGAGGCGGAATCACGCCACCGCAGACCACGAGGATGTTGTCGGCGCCGGCCTTCTTCAGTTCATCAATCAGCATCGGCACAAGGGTCTTATGGCCGGCAGCCTGACTTGAGACACCCACAACATGGACGTCGTTTTCGATCGCATCGCGGGCGGCTTCGGCCGGAGTCTGGAACAGGGGTCCCATGTCAACGTCGAAACCAAGGTCCGCAAAGGCTGTCGCAATGACCTTGGCGCCCCGGTCGTGTCCGTCCTGACCCATCTTGGCGACGAGCATGCGGGGACGACGACCTTCGGTTTTCGCGAAGGCTTCGATCTCACCCTGAAGGGCGGTGAAATCTTCGTCGCCTTCATAGGCCTTTGCATACACACCGGCAATGGTACGGACCTCAGCCTTGTGGCGGCCGAATACCTCTTCCATGGCGTCGGAGATCTCTCCGAGCGTTGCGCGTGCACGAGCTGCTTCAACGGCGAGGGCCAGAAGGTTGCCGTCGTTTTTGGCGCCCTCGGTGAGAGCAGCGAGCGCAGCGGCGCATGCAGCGTCGTCGCGGTTGGCGCGAACCATTGCCAACTTGGCGAGCTGCTCTTCGCGAACCTTGGTGTTGTCGATATCAAGAACATCGACCATCTCGACATTCTCAGGCACGTACTTGTTGACGCCGACAACGATGTCTTCGCGTCGATCGATGCGGGCCTGCTTGCGAGCTGCCGATTCCTCGATGCGCAACTTCGGCATGCCGGACTCAACGGCTTTCGTCATGCCGCCAAGTTCTTCGACCTCGCAAATGAGTTGCCAGGCTTCATCGACAAGCGACTGTGTGAGCGACTCGATGTAATACGAACCGCCAAGCGGATCGACGGTGCTTGTGACGCCAGATTCTTCAGCGATGATGAGCTGCGTATTACGCGCAATGCGAGCACTGAAGTCAGTGGGAAGGCCAAGTGCCTCGTCGAACGAGTTCGTGTGAAGGCTTTGTGTTCCACCGAGCACCGCTGCAAGTGCTTCGATCGTTGTGCGCACGACGTTGTTGTACGGATCTTGTTCGGTGAGTGACACACCCGAGGTCTGGCAGTGGGTACGGAGCATGAGTGATCCGGCCTTCTTGGGCTCGAACTCGCTCATGACTCGATGCCACAGCACGCGTGCGGCGCGCAGTTTGGCGACCTCCATGAAGAAGTTCATGCCAATAGCGAAGAAGAATGAAAGGCGACCGGCGAAGAGATCGACATCAAGTCCCTTGGCAAGTGCGGCGCGGACGTATTCCTTGCCGTCGGCAATGGTGAAGGCAAGTTCCTGCACTGCGGTCGCGCCCGCTTCTTGCATGTGGTAGCCGGAGATCGAAATCGAATTGAACTTCGGCATTTCGTTCGCTGTGTAATCGATGATGTCGGCGATGATGCGCATGCTGGGAGCAGGCGGGTAGATGTAGGTGTTGCGAACCATGAACTCTTTGAGGATGTCGTTCTGGATGGTTCCGGCCAGAAGCGCACGATCAACGCCTTGCTCTTCACCGGCAACAACAAACATGGCGAGAATCGGAATGACCGCGCCGTTCATCGTCATCGACACACTCATCTGATCAAGGGGGATTCCCTCGAACAGAATCTTCATGTCTTCGACTGAATCGATCGCCACACCGGCCTTGCCAACATCGCCGACAACGTTCGGGTGATCAGAGTCATAGCCGCGGTGTGTCGCGAGATCGAAGGCCACCGACAAGCCCATCTGGCCGGCTGCGAGGTTGCGACGGTAGAAGGCGTTGGATTCCTCAGCAGTGGAGAATCCTGCGTACTGACGAATCGTCCACGGCCGATTCGTGTACATCGTGGCCCGCACGCCTCGGGTGTAGGGAGCGAACCCGGGAAGGGTGTCGACCTCGCCTAGCGCCTCGAGATCGGCGGCGGTGTAGAGCGGTTTGACGGCGATGCCTTCGGGCGTCTCCCAGACAAGGTCGGCAGGGTCTGCGCCTTTGAGGTCTTTGGAGGCCGCATCGGCCCAGGCGGTGGGGAACTGTTCTGAGGAAGTCACCCCGTCAGACTAAGAGGGAGGGCGCGCAGGTGTCATGCTGGCGATCATGGGATTGGATCCTCGTGCCAACCACGAACCGGCGCTCTTGGACTTCGACACCGTTTCCTTTGTGGGGCTGGACGGGGCCACCATCCTCGAAGGGGTCACGCTCGGCATCCTCGAGGGACAGGTCTCTGTCGTTGCCGGGCCCTCTGGGGCTGGGAAATCGACGCTTCTGCGTCTTGGGAATCGGCTTGAGGTGCCCACGGCGGGTGCGGTGCGCTTTCGCGGCGAGGACCTCGGTCTCAGCGACCCTCGGGTGCTTCGCCGCAATGTCGGGATGGTCTTTCAAAAGCCCATCCCGTTCGCAGGAACCGTTCGATCGAATCTCAAGGTCGCCGACCCAGTCGCGAATGAGAGCGAACTTGGAAACGTGCTTCAACGGGTTGGCCTCGACTCGTCGTTCCTTGATCGCGTGGCTGACGTTCTCTCAGGGGGTGAGGCCCAGCGGATGTGCATCGCTCGGACGCTCCTGACCAAGCCCGCCGTGATCTTGATGGACGAACCAACCTCGGCGCTCGACCCGAAGAATCGGTTGGGTATCGAAGCGCTGGCTCGCGAACTCGCCAATGAAGGAATAGGCGTGGTGTGGGTCACGCACGATCTCGATCAAGCGCATCGAATTGCCGATCGCATCCATGTCCTTGTTGATGGTCGTAATGCAACAGCAAGTGAAACTTCTTTGTACCTCGCGCAAGACACTCCTGAGGTGGGAACGTGAACGCCACGACAATTGGCTGGGCCGGACTCGTCGGTTCGTTCGCTCTCGTTGCGATTGCGATTGCGCTTTCGTTCTGGCAACGGTTGCATCTGACGCGTTCCATCGTGTGGGCATCGGCACGTGCGGCAGTGCAATTGCTATTGGTGGGGATTGCATTACGACTTGTGTTGGACTCGAAAGCTTCGGTGTGGTGGGCGTGGTTGTGGGTCATCGTCATGATTGGGTTCGCTGGCTTCACCATCCGTGGCCGCGCAAAGGAGGTACCCGGCATCTTTGTGCTTGGAACTCTTTCGATGGCGACGGTCGTCGTCGTCAGCCTCTCGGTGATTTTCGGATTTCATGTCTTCCCGGTTGAGGGGCGAACGATCGTTCCGCTCGCCGGAATGATGATCGGAAACTCCATGACTGCTTGTGTTCTTGTGGGTCGGCGCATTGTCGGGGAACTTTCTGACAAGCGCGATGAAGTCGAAGCGCGACTAGCGCTCGGACTTTCGTGGCAAGACGCGTCACGACCGTACGTTCGGTCCGCTCTCCGGACAGCGCTGGTACCGCAGATCGAATCGACAAAGGCGGTTGGGTTGGTTTTTCTTCCAGGGGCGATGACTGGACTCGTGCTCGCTGGGGTTGATGCCGTCGACGCTGTCACCGTGCAGTTGGCGATTATGTATTTGGTGCTGGGCTCTGTTGCGACAAGCGTGACGGTGATTGGACTGGGACTTACTCGGCGTGTGTTCACCCCCGATCATCGCCTTCGCTTGATCGTCCGTGCTTCTCACTGATGGTTCGTGAACCTGATGTGAACTCTGGCTTGAAAGGACGGTAGGAGGCCATCTCGCAATCTCGGCCCGGTAGCCTGATCGCTTATGGCCAAGCGATTCGTGATCATTGGCGGTGGTCCGGCGGGCAATACCGCTGCGACCTACGCGGCCCGCTTCGGAGCCGACGTCACGATGATCGAGAAGGATCTCGTGGGCGGCGCGGCGCACCTTCGTGACTGCATTCCCTCCAAGGCCATGATCGCTACTGGTGGAGCGTTGGGCACGATTAACGAGGCCCAGCGCATGGGGCTCACGGATGTTTCGGCCACGCTTGATTTCGATGCGCTCCGCCACCGGATCGACACGATCGGCAAGCGGCTCGAACGGTCAACCACCACGTTGCTTGAAAGCCAGGGCGTCACACTCCTTAAAGGCACCGGTCGAATGGTGGGCCCCCACCAAGTGATCGCTGAGACAGCCGATGGGCCGGTCGAGATTGATGCTGATGTCGTCTTGATCGCCACAGGTAGCCGTCCTCGAATCCCCGAATGGGCACACGTCGATGGCGAACGGATGCTTACGACGCGTGATGCCTATCCGCCTTCTTCGCTTCCCGAGCACCTCGTTGTCATCGGTTCTGGTGTCACTGGCGTTGAGTTCGTTCACATGTTCAAGTCCTTTGGGAGTGACGTCACCTTGATCGTGAGTCGACAGCAAGTGTTGCCACTCAAAGATCCAGAAGTAGCGGCAGCACTTGAAGCGGACTTCCTTGCTCGTGGAGTTCAACTGCTGAAGGGCGCGAAAGCCCTCCGTGGGACGGTGAGCGCCGATGGCGTCACGATCGAATGCACCGACGGACGCATTGTGAGCGGTTCGCACGCACTTTTGGCGATTGGATCGATTCCGAACACCGACAACCTCGGTTTGGTTGAGGCTGGTGTTGAACTCGTCGACGGTTACGTAAAAATCAATCACAACTGTCAAAGTTCCCTGCAGCACGTCTATGCCGCCGGCGATGTCTCAGGAAAACTTCCGCTCTCTTCGGTTGCTTCCTTGCAGGGACGCAAGATCGCCGAACACGCGATGGGTCTTCATGTTGGTCCCCATCGGCATATCGATTACGAAAAGGCGGCTTCGGCAATTTTCACCGAACCCGAAATCGCCGATGTTGGTTTGGCTGAAGCTGACGCATTTGCAATGGGTCGCAAAATTCGCGTCACGAAAGTTCCATTTTCAGCGAACGCCAAGGCCCTTATTGAAGACGATTCGCGTGGGTTTGTGAAGATCATTTCTGATCCGGCAACAGGTGTCGTCCTCGGTGGATCAATCGTGGGTCGTCATGCGGCCGAACTCATCGCTGTGCTTGCGCTCGCCGTGAGCGCTGGACTTCGGGTTGCCGACCTTCATGAGTCACTCTTTGTGCATCCCTCAATGGCCGAGGCACTGTCCGATGCAGCAGAGTGAGCAAACTGATCCCCTCGGTGCTCCTCGGAAGGTGCCCACAGCGAAGGATTTTCCTGCGACCGGCCCGTTCAGCCTTGCTGCGCCCGGTCCTCGATTCGGTGCCCGAGCGCTGGACTTGTCCGTTATCGCGCTGCCGGTTCTGGTCGTGATTGCTCTGACGGCGAAGACCATCGACGGGCAGTTGCAATTGGATGTTCCGAATTGGTTGCTTCCGGCCGCCCTTGCATTTGGCGTCCTCTATGACTTCCTCTTCACCTTTTTTGCGCAACGGACCTTGGGCAAAATGATCTTCGGGCTGAAGGTTGTCCGATACGTCGATGGAACTCGTCCTACCGCCACACAGAGCGGCTTGCGGTCGCTGCTTCCTTGGTCGCCTCCAGCTCTGCCGCTCGGCCCATTCGGATTCGGAGCCGTACTGCTGGTCTTTGGCACGGGGATTGGCGGCGAACTCCACCGGGGCTGGCCCGATGTGGTCGGTGGAACTCTCGTGATCTCCACCCGCTAACCAGTCCCACGGCCTACCCTCAGACGTTTACGAGCCTTCTGGGCATCGCAGCGTTTGGGGGAACAGATGGGGTCACGGGTATATCGAGTTGTTCAGTGGACGACCGGCAATGTCGGTCAGCGGTCGGTCATCGCTGCGGTTGCGAATCCTGAGCTCGAAATTGTCGGTTGTTATGCATGGGGTGCCGACAAGGTCGGACGCGATGTCGGCGAACTGTGCGGTGGTGATCCCATTGGCGTGCTTGCGACGAATGACGTTGACGCGTTGCTTGCGCTCGCTCCCGACTGTGTGATCTACAACCCTAAATGGCCCGACATCGATCACATGGTGCGAATTCTCGAAGCTGGTATCAACATCACCGCAACGGCAGGCTTTATTACGGGGCACGCGCTGGGTGCCGATCGTCAACGAATTCTCGACGCGTGTGAGCGCGGTAAAAGTTCAATCTTTGGTTCGGGTATGAACCCTGGGATGGCGAATCTTCTCGGCATCGTTTCGGCGGGTGTTTGCGATCGGATTGATTCCATTCGCATGCTCGAATCGGTCGACTCCACGGGCTATGACTCGGGCGATACCGAAAAGTCCGTTGGCTACGGATTATTTCCTGACGACCCGAATCTTTCGGCGATGACAAAGCAGGGGACTGCGGTCTTTGGTGACGCGGTGTATCTCATGGGGCAAGCCCTTGGTGTCGAGTTCGACGAGGTGCGTTGTGAAACTGAGTATGCGATCACCACGGATTTCCTTGATCTTGGGTCATGGTCGATCGACGCTGGTTGTGTCGCCGGCGTGTCGGCGAGCTGGCAAGGATGGATCGGCGATCGCAAAGTCGTGTCCTGCGATGTGCGCTGGCGGAAGGGTCGCACGCTCGAGCCGGACTGGAAGGTCGAGCACGGTTACATCGTCGAGATCGAAGGCATGCCTTCAGTGCGCACAAAGCTTGAAGTGTTCCCGCCCGCGGACTTCAAGCCGAAGTCGTTTAGCGATTACATGGTGCTGGGAATGGTGATGACATCGCTGCCTGCCGTGGATGCAGTCGCGTCGGTGTGCAATGCCAGTCCTGGCATCGTCACCTATCTCGATCTCCCGTTGCCCTCACCCAGTGGCTGGGTGCATTAGCCAGCGGTTACTCGATCACCACGACGACATCGCCGGAGCCAACGGAATCGCCAGGGGCGACCTTGATCTCCTTGACGGTGCCTGCCTTGTCGGCGGTGATGTTGTTTTCCATCTTCATGGCTTCAAGGACGCACACGGTCGCGCCGGCTTCGACTTCTTGACCGACTTCGACGAGCACCTTGACGATGGTTCCCTGCATCGGGACGGCAACGGCACCCGATCCGCCGCCAGCGCCTGCACCGCCGCCGCCACCTGAGCGACGAGGGCGGCTTGCGCCGCCGGCAGCACCGCCAGCGACAACGGCGCCAGCCTGTGACTCAGGGACGAAGACTTTGACCGAGAATCGCTTGCCATTGACTTCGACGTCGACGTCGCGCTGGACCTTTGCTTCGGTCTCGCCTTCGGCAACAGTTGCGGTGCTACCAACAGTGCTGAGATCGAGTGTGTCTTCCACCCACTTGGTGGAATGCTTTCCATCGACAAAGTCCTGGTGTTCGAGGATGGCGAGGTCGGCGGGAATCGTGGTGGCGATGCCGTCGATGCGGAACTCACGCAATGCACGAATTGTGCGGCGAATTGCCGTTTCACGATCGGAGCCCCAGCAGATCAGCTTGCCTACGAGGTTGTCGTAGTACTGGCTGACGGTGTCGCCCGATTCGTAGCCGCCGTCCCAGCGTGTGCCGAAACCTGCCGGCGGAACCAGCGTGGTGATGTGGCCAGGGGAGGGAAGGAACTTGCCCTGCGCCGGATCTTCCGCGTTGATGCGAATTTCAATCGCATGTCCCGACAGTTCGATGGACTCTTGTGTGAATGAAAGCGGAAGCCCAGATGCGACGCGGATCTGCTCAGCGACGAGGTCGATGCCCGACACCATTTCGGTAACGGGGTGCTCGACCTGAAGTCGAGTGTTCATTTCGAGGAAGTAGAATTCGCCGTCCTGATAGAGGAACTCGACGGTGCCAGCGTTGAAGTAGCCGCATGCTTTCGCAACGGTGACGGCTGCTTCGCCCATGGCCTGACGTACTTCAGCGGGGAAGTTCGGTGCCGGGCTCTCTTCAACGAGTTTCTGGTGGCGACGTTGTGCAGAGCAATCACGCTCGGCGATCCAGACGCAGTTGCCGTGCGTGTCGCCAATGATCTGCATCTCAATATGGCGCGGCCATGTGAGGTAGCGCTCGACATAGCACTCGTCGCGGCCGAATCCCTTCAGCGCTTCGCTTCGTGCGGAGTCGAACGCTTCAGCAGCTTCATCTTCGCTTCGAACAACGCGCATGCCACGACCGCCGCCGCCATAGGCAGCCTTAATTGCAACCGGCCAACCGTGTGTCTTGCCGAAGGCGATGACTTCAGATGCCTCGTTAAGGAATTCGGTTGTGCCTGGAACTCCGTTGACACCTGCAGCCTGAGCAGCGATGCGACTGGAAACTTTGTCGCCCATGATTTCGATTGCGCCGGGAGGCGGACCGATAAACGTGACGCCGCGCTCGGTGATGGCGCGTGCGAAGTCGGTGTTCTCAGAGAAGAAGCCGTAGCCAGGATGCACGCCGTCAGCGCCGCTGCGCTCGATGACATCGAGGATCAGTTCGGTATTGAGGTAACTCTCCGCAGCTGTCGTGCCGCCGAGTGCATAGGCCTCGTCGGCGAGGCGAACATGGAGGGCGTCACGGTCAAGATCGGAGTACACCGCCACGGTGGCGATGCCCATTTCCTGACAGGCACGAATGACACGGACGGCGATTTCGCCGCGGTTTGCGATGAGGATCTTTTTGAGCACGCTCTATGGTGGCACGCGTGAACGGGTCCTTCGCCACATCTGGGGTCCCGGGCACCCGATTCGCCGAGGTGCGATGGGTGGCCGAGACCGGTTCGACTAATCGAGACCTTCTTGCGGCAGCCGCCGAGGGGGCTCCCGAGGGTCTTGTTCTGGTCGCCGATTACCAATCGGCGGGCAGGGGAAGGCTCGACCGAGCCTGGATTGCCCCTGCAGGGGCCTCATTGCTTGTCTCTGCGCTTCTGCGGCCGTCTGTGGCCCCAGAGGACCTCTTCTTGCTGACTCTGGCCTGTGGTCTCGCAGCAGTGGATGCGGTGGAGGAAGTGGCGGGGGTGAAGCCCGGGTTGAAGTGGCCCAACGACCTCGTCGTCACCGAGGGGCTCCTTATCGATCGCAAGCTCGCGGGCATCTTGGCGGAATCGCATGTGGTCGACGGACGCGTCGATGCCGTTGTCGTGGGCATGGGACTCAATCTCGATTGGCCAGATGACCTTCCCGCCGAGCTGGCAGCAACGGCAGCTTCGGTCAACCACCTGACTGGTCGCCCAGTTGATCGTGAAGAAGTTCTCGTTGCGTGGTTGCGTCATTACGACCGGCATCTCGATGCGATTGCCAGTGCTGGCACCCGCGAAGACTTCCTCGCCGAGGTCCGTTCAGCGTCTTCAACGATCGGGCGCGACGTTCGTGTGGAGAATCCGACAGAGACGTTCGAGGGTCGCGCTGTTGGAATTGCCGACGATGGGCGTTTGCTCGTGGATCGTGCCGGCGAGGTTGTCGCAGTAACAGTTGGCGACATCGTCCACGCAAAATTGATTTAGCGACTGGGTTCCTCTTCGCCCTCAAGTTCGAAAAGCCTCGAACGGGCAAGAGTCGTAAGCGGTCCATTGACTGCATAGTCGCGTGAATCAATCCGATGAATCGGAACGATCCCCGTTGTCGATGATGTGATGAATACTTCGCTCGCGCGTTCGAGATCTGCCGATGTGAGGTCGCCGTCAGTTGCGAGTTCGGCGTCAAGAAGGACCTCACGAAGGATGCCGGGCAAACACCCGGAGTCGAGAGACGGGGTAACGATGCGTTGGTCGATCACCAAAAACAGATTTGAGGTTGTGCATTCACACAGTCGGCCTGTGGTGTCGCAAAGTAAAGCGTTGTCGAATCCCAGTTGCTGGGCGTGACGCAAAATCAACGCATTGTCGCCCCAACTTGTGGACTTGATCCCAGCGAGTGGAGATCGTTCGTTGCGGGTCCACTTAACGCTGCACAACGACACCGATGCCGGGGCGTCGGGAAGCGGCGACAGCGCGATGAGTGTGAGTGGTTGTGTGCCTCGTTCTCGAGGGCTTACACCTGGACCCGGCGTCATTGTGATGCGAACGCGCGCGGTCTCAATGTCGTTGACGTCGATGAGTTGATGGATCGCCGCGGTGAGTTCTGAATCGGTTGGCGTCGGTGTGATCGCAAGACGGTTGATTCCTGCACGCAGCCTTCGGAGGTGTCGTTCAAGAAACACCGGAGTTCCATTACGGACAATCAATGTGTCGAAGACACCATCGCCAAGGAGGAGACCGTGGTCGTGGGCAGAAATTGCGGGAAAGGAGGAGTCGACGAGTTCTCCGTTGACCCACATCATGTGAGTGCTCACGATGGTCTGCCTGACGCAAGCGAAATGAGTCGCGCTGCTTTGAGTTCGGTTTCGGCCCATTCGTCATCGGCCGTGGAATCCCACGTGATGGCGCCGCCCGTTCCAAAACACAGCTGGTCGCCCTCAACCCAGAACGTGCGGATTGCTACGTTGAACTCTCCAATTGCGCGATCAGCGTCGACCCATCCGATGGCGCCGCAATAGACGCCGCGGTCAACAGGTTCGAGTTCGTGAATCTTTTTCACCGCAGCGATCTTCGGTGCACCGGTGACTGAGCCCGGAGCGAATGTTGCGTCGATGAGGTCCGACCAGGTGACGTGAGGTCGGAGTTCACCTTCAACGGTGCTTACGAGGTGGTCGAGACCAGGATGGTGTTGACGCTCCAAGAGATTTGGAACGACAACGGAGCCCGGCTTACAGACGCGACCAAAGTCGTTGCGAACCAA
>Ga0222712_10001531_pt1 | contig 28270 bp, 32 predicted proteins | sample C33_657DmetaG_FD_165043 | JGI IMG/M metagenome (GOLD analysis project Ga0222712, IMG submission 165043) | Estuarine water microbial communities from San Francisco Bay, California, United States - C33_657D | ecosystem: Environmental > Aquatic > Marine > Unclassified | place: USA: California... | reverse complement strand
AGATTGGCAGAGGAAGACAGATTAGCCGAGGAAGACAGATTAGCCGAGGAAGCCAGATTGGCAGAGGAAGCCAGATTAGCGGAGGAAGCCAGACTGGTGGAGGAAGCTAGGTTGGTGGAGGAAGCCAGATTGGCCGAGGAAGCCAGATTGGCAGAGGAAGCCAGATTGGTGGAGGAAGCCAGATTGGTGGAGGAAGCCAGACTGGTGGAGGAAGCCAAGGTTTTAGAGGAAGCCAAGGTTTTAGAGGAAGCCAGATTAGCGGAGGAAGCCAGACTGGTGGAGGAAGCCAGAATTGCTGAAGAACCTGCTACAGAAGAACTCTCCGAATAAATGATTTACCAAATTATAATAAAAAATATATTATTCTATTTTATTATAATGTTCTACATAATCATAATAGCTTGTTTGTTGACAAAAGTTGCTTCGCTAAATCAGCTCTCGTTTAGTGGCGGCGGTTCCTTTGGTGCGGTTGAAATTGGAATCGCAAAATACATTGCAGAGAAAGATCTCACAAAAACATACGACTTGTATACCGGCATTTCCGCCGGTGCATTAAATTCCGGGTTTCTCTCTTACTACAAGGATTTAAACACTGGAATCCGATTCGCAGAGAAACTTTATGGAGATATGCGCAATCGAATGGTGTTTGAACTGTTGCCAACCACGGGTGTCTCCATTCTTAATACTGAGCCTTTAAAAAAGACTTTGAGTACAATCATCGACAAGATGCCGAATGAACCGGTTGTAAAAACCTTGATTGGCGCAACCAATTTATACAGCGGAAATCTGGATGTTTACGAATTTAACCAAAATGATAATTCTAATAAAGTGCTCCTGCTCCTTTCCTCCTCGGCGATCCCGGGGGTTTTCCCACCGGTTGAATACAATGGTTATTTATATGCGGACGGAGGCACTTTGTCCAATGAATTGTTGCAGGTTGAACATGGAGACTACTTGAATATCACGTATATTACACCGTATGAAGGAATCAAATATGATTCTTCGCCAATCACTTCACTCAAAGATATGTTGATTAGAACATTCGAAGTTGCAACGGGCAATTTCAATAATCCGTTGGCAACCATGAACCAAAATTGTGCAAAACCAATTGGAGAGATAAACAAGTATTTTGTGGATGCCAAGTTTTTATCTGGTTATAGTTCCATGAACTTTGATTATGGAACCGAACTCATAGAGATTGGATACAAATACGCGACGAAAAAAACGTATAAGATTTGTTAGTATAAAATTGAACTTAATTTTTGGTGTAAAATTGAACTTAATTTTTAGTAAAAAATTAAATTCATAAAACAGCCAATTTTAGAAACAATCCAAATACAATCAGAGAAAATGCAATCACCAAATATTGAGAAGAGCGAAATCAAAATGCATCTCAGCTTAGTTGCTGAGACCATTGTTGAAGACCATGTTGTTGAAGACCATGTTGTTGAAGACCATGTTGTTGAAGACCATGTTGATGCATCAACACTTACGATTCAAACAAATTTTGAGTCAAATTTTCAAAAATCATGTTTCATTGAGTCGCATTCTGAATCGGACGATGAAGATGAAGAAGAAGAAGAACCTGTAGAGAAAATTCAACTAAAACATTTTGGTACATTCGAATTGGAATTGAAAAAAGTCCAAATCTCCAGTGAAAAAAAAACAATCCACTTAATGATTGATAATTCAGGTTCAATGGAAAGAAAATGCAGTGACGGAAATACACAACTGGAACAAGTGCTTTTTGTAACTGAACGAGTTCTGCGGTTTATCGTAGAAAACTGCCCCGAAGGAAACATATCGGTCAGCGTAAAAACATTCAGCACACGTGTTAAAACCATATTTGAGGCGACACCCGTTCTAAGTTCCAACTTAGACGAGTTAATCGGAAAGTTGAAAAAGATATACAGTGAAGACGAAACAGACATTGGCCTAGCCCTAAAAAAAATGCACACTACCGGCCCCGAACAATACAACGTATTATTGAGCGACGGCGATGCAAATCAAGGAATTAAACATCCAATAGCACTGGCAGAATGCGTAGACAAAAATGCAATCAATACATTTATTGGATTTGGTGTTGGACACAACCCTCGAATATTTGCAGCACTGAGTAATACAAAAGACAGCAGTTATTATTTCATTGCAACTATTGAAAAATCCAAAAATGCGTATGCAGAGATATTGGAGCGTATCTTATATAAATGCATGGACGCAGTAACCATTGAAGTTGCGGGTGGGAAAATATACAATTACAAGACAAACACGTTGGAATCCGAACTGTATGTTGGAAATATGTCTGGGTCAATGAAAAAGACATTCAATCTATATTCGGAAACCCCGGAAGACCTTGTGATTGTTGTAAAATCAAATGGCGCAGTTCAACATGTTGTCAATTTTGAAGGTAAATATGAAGACTTACAAATTGCATTTTACAGACAAAGAACGCTGGAATTATTATACAAAGCGACAAATTGTGAAAACCAAAATCACTATTTGTTGAAAGCGGAAATGAAATTAGTTATGAATGAAATCAACACTTATATGAAAAACAATGGTATGACAGAGAATGTTCAATTGAAATATCTGTGCAATGATATTGCAATTGTATATCAAACGCTGGGAACGCGTAATGCATTTATGTATTCTTGTTCAAGACAAGCTTCCAATGGAGATCAACGAATGCATAATGTAGTAGTTGAAAATAATTCTCAATTTACTTATGATTCGGATTGGGATTCAGATTCTGATTCTGATGATGACGATGTTACAAGAGCATGTGCGCCTTCAAATTACGACGATGACGACGACGGCGATATTCCTCAAAAAGCATGTGCTCCTATTCAAAGAGGATGTCCTCCGTCAAATAACAACAACTACAATGACATTGACAACTTTTGTATAACAGATGAAACACCTTTTAGTTCGGAAAATGTTAGCACTATATTGAAATCATTTACCAAAAATTAAATTTCCAAAGAAGCCACTTCGGTTTCCTTCTTCTTCTTCAAAATATTTTTTTCATAGTAATGGTTCCCCAAATTGAATATATTGGATAAAACATTCATTGCAGATCCGTAATTGAACACATGAACCAAATTGTTTTCATCTTTCATAAACTGGATACTGTAATGCCAAAACGGTGGCACATACAATACATGCCCAGGATGCACAGTGAAATCCAAGAATTTCATTTTCTGAATCCCCGTATATTGCGCTTGCGGTTTCCATACATTCTGGGGCGAACTGAATTCATATTCACGATAATCTTTATTGACAACCATATATTTGGTGCTTCGCCACGGGGTCATTTTCACCTGCATTTTTCCACTGGTTAAATAAAGATACCTGCGTTCATAAGTGTGGTAAATGAGTGGTAAAGTCACACCGGCTGATCCAAAGATTACATCATATTTGCTAAAAACATTGAACGTCGGTTTCAGATATTTGTCAAACTGGTTATAAAATTTTTGGATACCAGTTTCTTCAATAAAATGCTGGTTGCCATCGCTGTAATATTTGGCATCGGGGTCAGTTTTCATAAGATTGTCAGTGGCGTTCAAAGTAAGAACAATGCTGTTGCTTGGTTTATCCGCATAGTAGTCGCGATTGTCCTTGACAAACACATCAAAACTACCGTAATCCAGAATAAGTTGTATTAAACTTATCTCTTTCAGCGTATTGTCAAAATTGCTAAATGAAAAGAGAAACGGCTGTTTTAAATTGGCACTATCATTTAACTCTTTATTATTTGTGAAATCGGTTTCGTATATTTCTAGGTCATCGCCCTTTTTTAATTGGAACATAATCTGGCTATAAACGATTAATATTATTAGAAAAACAATGACTTGGTACAACATTCATAAAAAACAATAAGAATTTTATTTATGAAGGCAAACTAAGGGGAACCGTAGGTTCAGCTTCGCTTACGCCCTTTGACCCCTCCTTTAATGACAAAAACCCATGATTATTCCTTTCAAGCATGGGATCATAAGGGAACGGCGAGTTCCCTTATTGGGGGGCACAACCAATCTCCAAAGGAATGCGTCCGTAATCGGGTTCATAAGTGCTCTGGTTCCACGGGCCAACATCTTGCTTGGGGATAATGGGGTCGCTTCTTAGCTGAAGGTTGGGGTTCTTCAAAGTCTGGCCAATGGTGTCAAGACCAATGTGGTAGCCAGCCTGCAACATATCACCATTAAGCATATCACCTTTGTTCATGTTAACGGGGTTCAAACTTGCCCATTGGCTGTTGGTATCAATAGGCAAAAGCCCATCTGGATTGGCAATTGGTGCAGGAGTTGAAGCTGAAGCCGAAGCTGAAGGAGGAGTTGAAGAATCAGTTCCAGTTTCCATGCCAGCTACATTAAATGATTTAGTGTCGGAATAAGAAAGCAAAAACCAAGCAAGAACAGCGAAAACTACTAAAACAAACAATCGTTGAGGTGTGACAAACTTGGAAAACCCACTTTGAATACTATTTAGACTTTCGGAAAACATTCTTAGTTATATATTACGGATTGATAAAATTATTTACTATTAATTTTCTAAATCGTCTAAATCACTTTCATCACTGTCGTCAATATCTTCCAACATATACAAGTTTTTAATTCTACGAGCCTCCAAATAAGAAGAAAGTGCTAAAGATTTTGCAAGTTTTGCTTTTTGTCTGGCTTCTTTATACATTTGATAGTAAACCTCAGTTTTCTCTTTCAAATAAATTGTTTCAGAGTTTTCATCCACGTCCAGGTTTATTTCTAAAATATCACTTTCGTTAAAAAAAGTGTCTAAATCTTTGGTTTTTTTTTCTTCTTCTTCTTCTTTTTCTTCTTCTTCGTAATCATTTTCTTCTTCTTCGGAATCCTTTTTTATCTCAAAATCTTTTTTTATCTCAAAATCCTTTTTTATCTCAAAATCCTTTTCTGTCTCAGAATCCTTTTTTATTTCAGCAACAAAATTTGATTCAACTTTTACTAAATCTTTTTCTTTAGATTTTATGATGCATTTTTCAAAAAGATTTACTGGTTTTAAAATCATCATTTGTTTGAGTTCAATATCAATTTGAAAGCTTTTTGCAGAACATCGAACTCCTTGTATCTCTAAAATAGTTATCATTGGTGTGTTTTCATTGATGGATTCCATTTCTACATCAATCTCATTTTCGTCGTAAATCTTCAAAGGTGTACTCCCGATGCGCTGGCTCACATTTACACGCATAATGTATTGTTTTCCAGACTTGAATATTTTGACAGTGGGGCTAAAATAACTTTCAATGTCGTCTTCATTCAAATCCATATCAAACCATTTCTCTCGATTTGTGAAAATGTGTTTTCGAACAGTTAGCTCCAACATTTCAATCCATTGGATAAATTCCTCATCGTCATTGGAGAAAACCAGGTCTGTATGAATTTTTTTGCCGGATTTGACAATTCCCTGCTTAGTTTTGCATTTAGGACTTTGAATATAAAGTGGTTTTTTATTAATAAGTATTTTGCTAAAATGGACTCCACCTGAAGCAGTTGTGGGTGTAATCAAGTTTATTTTGTCAAATGGAAAATCCGCATTCGTGTCATATATATCGCTCATTGTATACTTTAGTAATGATAAACTAGAAAATGGTTTGTACGCAGGGGAACCGTAGGTTCCCCCCTCCCTTTATATCGGAGTGATTTTAGACCATTTGTTTGATTATTTTTTGCCAGTATAAGGGGAAGGATTATAAGGCGTAAACGGCTTGGAGTTCAACTTCTCTGAATCCGTAGGATTGCAGAATACTACTCAAGAACCTACAGTTCTCCCTACTTTCGGTCAAATACAACAAAAAAAATACTAAAATAAACAAATGAAATCAATAAAAGAAACAATTTACGACCTAGTGCAGAATGAGAATATTCAAAACGAAATCAAACAAATTTTTAAACCTTTTGGTGTAATTATTTACAATGAAATTTATTTTTACATTTTGCTAATATTGGTTTATTGTGGTCTTTTGTTTCTGGCAGTTTTAGGAACTTTATTTTATCTGATAAATATCCATAAAAAGTTATCAAAAATAGAGATAAATATACTGGGTAATAATATATAACAAATGGTATTAGCTTTTGATAATGCAGGCGATTTTGCCAAGGCGGTTTATGGAGATACAAGTCAACAACATGCAGGCACCAATGGTGCAATTGCACAAACGAATCCTACACAATCGACAATGCAGGGTGGTAAACGCAGTCGTAGAAACCAGAATGGTGGAAGACGTAGTCAAAGAAACAAAAAACAGAGTCGCAAACAAAAACAGAGTCGCAGACAAAGACAAAGTCGCAGGCAAAGAGGCGGAAAATGAATGGGATCTTTTAACCAATAAATAATATAATGGCTCAAGAATTTGAACGTGATTTGCGCAAATGGGCGGTTCTCGATAATAAAATTCGCGCATCAAATCAAGAGTTGAAAGATATGCGTAACCAGAAAACAGCACTTGGTTCCACCATTTGCGAATTCATGAAAACTAAGGGTTTAGAAAACAAAAAAGTAGATACTGGCGACAGCATTATTTCATTTTACGAAAAGAATGAGTATCCTGCACTAACCTTTGGATACATTGAAAAATGTTTAGGGGAAATTATCTTGGACAAAGACAAAGTTGCAATCATTATCAAGCATTTGAAGGACAAGAGAGAAATCAAAAAATCCAACGATTTGCGACGACGCTTTAAAAACACTAGTGGATATGAAACTGATGAAAATTAGTGGACCTTACTGTGTACAATATATAATAATATTATATACTATACTGTTAAATGAGTATTCTAGCAAAATCACTGCATGTATTTGAACTTGAAAATGAATACAAAGAGGAAGAAAAACAAATTATAAGTGGGGGCTACAATATCTCTGAATTATTGAACAATGATAATGAACAAAGTGGTGGTGGTCCAGATATTTTCAAAGATTTGCAAATCCCGCTTGGATTATATTGCGACGATGTAATTATCAAAGACTTTTACAAAAGTGTAAAGTCCAATGTGATCGAGGATGATTTATTTGACAGACTGTTTGATTTGGTTTCCAAAAGTAAAAATAAATCAACCAGGAGAGAAAAAGTAAACCCAAATAAAATTACTAAAAAAAAAGGTAAATAAAAAGGAAGGTTCAAAAGGAAGGTTCAAAAGGAAGGTTCAAAAGGAAGGTTCAAATGGAAGGTTCAAAAGGAAACCTTGGTTTCCTTTAAAATTGAACTCTTTTTTTGCATTTTTACAAAAGGTATAAAATATAAATTGTTTAAATAAATTGATAAAACGAAGTAAAAGAAAAAAAATGCACTCCGCTACTGCATCTGCTGCAAGTTTCATGATTGATGACCTTGTTAACATTTACGAGATTAAAAAGAAGCTCGTTGAACAAAGCGTGAAGCGGTTGCTTGATGTGCATTTGGGTAAGTATGTTCCAGAAGAGGGCGAGATTGTTAGATTATGGGAGCCGGCTGAGCTTGAGATAGTCGCAATAAGAATTGCACGATACAACATTGAAAAACTTAAATTTCAAGAGGAGGAGGATGAAGAGAAGGAAGAATATGAAAAGTATTATGAAGAAAAAGAAGAGAATTAAAAATGTTGTATTTTGTATTTTGTATAAATATTTGTATTTTGTATTTTGTATTTTGTATTTTGTATTTTGTATTTTGTATTTTGTATTTTGTATTTTGTATTTTGTATTTTGTATTTTGTATTTTGTATATTTTGTAATTAATTAAAAAAAAGACAAATGTCTTTTTTTTCTCTAAAAATTGAACTATATTTTGTATTATTAAATGCAAAATATAAATCTAAAAAATGATGAACATTCAAGGTGCTACAGAAATTGTCGATATGGCATATCGTTATCAAATGCCCAAAATGGATACAAGAATCGAGGGTAAAGGTAATAAATTAAGAACAAAAATAGCAAACATGAAAAGTGTTGCCCAATCTCTTCAGAGAGACCCACTCGAGATTACAAAGTTTTTTGGCTACTGGTGTAATACAAATGCCAGATTGGATGATGATGGTAACTACATAGTATATGGTGAATATTCAAGTAAAGACCTCCAGCAATCACTATGTAATCAATATATTGAAACCTTTGTTCTTTGTTTAAATTGTAAACTTCCAGAGACATATTACGAAATATCAAAAGACGATGTAATATTACAGGTGTGCAAGTCATGTGGTAGAAAGATAGAATGCAAACAAATATCCAAACTGGATGGATTATATAAATACATACTTAGTAAACAAAAAGAAAAATTAATAGAAGAAAAAAAACAAATTTCTTTAAGTGATTCGGATTCAGATTCGGATTCAGATGAAGAAGAAAAGAAGGAGAAGAAAGAAAAGAAAGAGAAGAAGGAGAAGAAAGAAAAGAAAGAAAAGAAAGAAAAGAAGGAAAAGAAGGAAAAAAAGGAAAAGAAGGAAAAGAAGGAAAAGAAAGAAAAGGAGGAAAAGGAAGAACCAGAACTTGATGAAAGAACAACCCCCTGGAATAACAAAAATCTTGACAAAATTATCGAAAAATATTCCAAATTTGTTATTGAAAATGAAAAAGCATCATCAAAAACCCTGGTTAACTACCTTTATGATGATATTATGAAACCAAATAAAATGAGTTGCAAGGTTGGATATTGTGTGTTTGTTGCATCAGTATTTACAGAGAACATAATTATAGACTCCGAGATTGGATACAAGAAAGATATTATTAAAACTCTATTTGGTAAAGAAGCCACACACATAAAACAATTGTCTTTCATTGGTGCATTTGAATGGTTTTGTTCTGTAAGATTTATCTCCCTTTTCAAAAAATTTCCATTGATTATGCTCAATCTATTAAATCTCAAATTAATAGATGTCATGGTATTCAATCAGTGGATAAATGATCCATTGACAAGAGGAGATAATTCTTATTTGTTGCAAGAAAGTTTGATACCAATGGATGCTATAACAAACCTTCGCCGAATTAGTGAGCCATTTATTACCCTTATTTGTGAAATGATGGAAACAAGTGATGATGATGAAAATGAAAATGAAAACGAAAACTAAAATCATGTAAAATTGAAATCTTTTTTTAATATTTTATAGAAAGCATAAATTATAAAAAAAATGGATTGTTCATTAGAAGAAGAAAGCAATAGATTGATAAGCCTATTTCACGAGCTTATTGAGTCGGAGGAATGCCAGGGTCTCCAGTATAAGTGTTTATTAGCTCCCCTCACCAGTATTATTAACAACAAAATTGCATTGGATAAAATGTGCCAATTAAACACGGTGGGGTTTGAAAACATGTATAAACAACATTTTATTGAAAAAAGAAACACATTTACACTTGTGGTTGACCCATACCAGAGCATGTGTATGGAATTTGTCATGCGAAAGTGGCATTAAACAAAAATCATAATTGCATCATAATAAAAAATAAAAAAAAATAAAAATAAGGTCATTTGACCTTTTTTTACGCAAATAATATTTATAAAAAACTTAAACAAAAAACCCGAAATAGAGAATATAATATATTAAATATGGAAGCCGAGAAGAAGAAGGGAAGACAGTCAAAAATCCAGCCAAACATCAAGATTGAAGTTGTTGAAGTGATTGATGATTCAAAGAAGAAAGGCAGAAAACCTAAGGGCGGAAAATTAGTAGCAAAACCGGCAGAGAATGTAGTTCCCGAGGTTCCGTTGTCAAATATTATATTGCATTTGAAATGCTCATCCAAGGATTTGCTTGAATACAATTCCAAACAAAACTCGCTCGCAACTATTTCCTATAATCCCGACGTCCCAAATATTATGACATACAACGCAATTGAAAACGACAATTTCTGCACATATGGCGAATCCAAGTCAATAAATAACAATGCATATGATTCGGAAACTTATGTCTGCAAAGTGTGCAATACGAAGGATACTGACGACGATGCAGTTAATTTAAAAGACATCAATGCAAAATTAAAAAAGCTGAAAATTAATTTGTACAAAAATAACATGGCAGACAAGAAATCCGCATGTTTTTGGTGTACTTACGAATTTGACAATCCCACGTGTTACATCCCCAAATATGAATCGGAATCAGGAATTTTTGCATATGGGTCATTTTGTAGACCCGAGTGTGCAGTTGCTTTTTTATTAAAAGAAGGTCTCGATGATTCCACCAAGTTTGAGCGATATCATTTGTTAAACCAAATTTATGGAAAGATTTATGATTACAAGAAGAATATTAAACCTGCACCCAATCCTTATTATACACTGGAAAAATTTTACGGAAACCTTTCTATCCAGGAATACCGCAAGTTATTGAAGACGGAGCATATGCTTTTAACTATTGATAAACCGCTCACGCGAACTTTACCCGAATTGCATGAAGAGACTGATGAAATGATTTTGAATGTGGGTGCCAGCATTGGTTCATATAAAGTGAAGCGACAAAGTGAGAAGGTATCTGGACCAAGCAAGTCAAATATTATGTTGTCAACTTTTGGAATAGCGCAGTAAAGGCAACTACGTTCCCTTTTAATCCCTCCTTTTGTGGAACGTAGTTTCGCTTTGCTTAACTAAAATATTGTTATCACATATAAATCATACCATATTCATATTCTTCATCATTTGGATATGTAGTCCCGCACAATAAATCTATCCAGTATTCTCCATAATTATAAGAAGGATGTTTATGGTGTAATAAATGGTGGTTTCCAATAAATAGATTGCTTCTTGCATCATGTCGCATCATTCCGCGTATATTTATCAAGACAATTGCGGTTGCAAACGGAACCGTTTTGAAATGGATGAAAAAATAAGGAAGAAAAACCCCCAGACCTTGAAAAGGCCCTTCTATCCAATGTCCTGTATACGCATCTGAAAAAACAGGGTTAATAATTTTGTGATGGTCGGAATGAATACTGTACAAATGTTTATGCATAATAATGTGCGAAATGTAAAACCAGATATCATATCCAAAAATGACAAATAGAATTTCTAAAAACATTTATATATAAAAATATTTTATAAAATACTTTTATATAAAAAAAATGAATGATGTATATAATATATAAAAAAAATGAATGATGTATATAATATATAAAAAAAATGAATGATGTATATAATATATGAAAAAATGAATGATTTCTATAATATGGATGTAGACCCATGCAGTTATTCCAGCATGTTTTTTGCAATCAATGTCATGGTTAATTATTGGTATGGTTATTTTATTTATTCCGCATTATTTGCATTTTTACTGACAACTTCCATAATTCATCATTCAAACAAAACATTTTATACATATGTGGTTGACAAAATTGCAATTATATGTGTTGTCCTTTATGGTGGCTATTTATTTTATCAAAAAAATTGGACTGATAATATAATTTTAGCATCCAGCATTATTCTAACCTTCCTATCAACCATTTATTTGTATTATTATGGATACACATGTGACCAATATTGCTTTGCACCAGATAAATGCGAATCAGACTGGTATCATGGATTAATGCATTTGGTTGCGTCGGTCGGACACCTTATGATTGTGTTTTTATAATATGTATAATATATATATATATATGTGTTGGTCTTTTGATGTTTCGCTTGGAACACTTATTTTTGGAACACTCTGTTCAATTTACTTATATACAAGAAATGGTCCAAATGACATATTGTATGCAATATATATTTTTGTGATTGGGTTGATGCAGGGAGCAGATGCTATTGCGTGGTATAGCATAGACAATTCTATTCCGAGTTTAAATAAGTTTGCAGCGATATTATCTTTTATATTGATAAACATACAAATCCCCATAATTTATTTGTATTTATATAAAACCACTGGCCAAAACTTATATTTAAATGTTGTTATTGCTTACATGGGATATATTTTATACACACTATATCAAATATGGATTCAATATGATTCTATTAAAATTACAGTAAAACCAAACTGTAAAAACGAATGTCATTTAGATTGGAGTTGGCTTGTTCCAATTCGTAATTTCATACATTGGATTATTTTATTTTTATATTTATTTTTGTTGGTGTACCCAATTATATTGATTCGCGATCGGAGAAAATATTTTATGATAGTGATGCCAGTGTTAACACTTATGTATTCTTTATACAAATTTAAAGAAACAAAAATATGGGGAAGTTATTGGTGTTCAATGATTAATTTATGGGCAATTGTTGCGGTATTTTATTAAGCGCGAATCATGGAGTAATGCATGTAAACACCTTATCGCCTACAACGATTTCAGGTTATATAAATCGGCAATTGAAAGGTTAAAATGTTTATAAAAAACAAATTATAGAATTGTTTATATAATTCTATAATAATGACGGTTCTCTCTTGCAAATTGATGGGCGGATTAGGAAACCAATTGTTCCAAATCTTTGCAACCATTTCTCTCGCGTTAACTACCAAGAAAATATTTTTGTTTCCCTATTCAGATACGTTGACAACAGGTATAACACGACGCACATACTGGTACACTTTACTGGATAAATTATTCAACAACACAACATGGAGTCGGCCGGATGTTGACAATCCGCACATATTTTCTTTACCTGAGATTGGTGAAACTGGATTTGAACATGATGAATTAGTTGCCATTCGTGTGAATTTAGAAAAAAATCCAGCATGCCTGCATGGATATTTTCAGTCTTACAAGTATTTTGAAAAACACTATGAAACTATTATCCAGTTAATTGGATTACGGGCGAAACAAGAAGATATTCGTGACAAAACGACATTATTACATGGTGGAACCCCAACGGTTTCTCTCCATTTTCGTCTAGGAGACTACGTTTCAAAACAAAGCCATCATCCAATTATGTCAATTAAATATTATATCGGCGCATTGACCCATATCATTGACCAAGTAGGTTCGGACACATTCCGTGTAATCTATTTTGGAGAAAAAGATGATGAAACAACCATCAAAATTTGCATACAAATACTTACAAAAAAATTTCCACACTTGGAATTTGTAAAAGCTGATTTGGAAGAAGACTGGGAACAAATGTTGTTGATGAGTTGTTGCACTCATAATGTAATTGCAAATAGCAGTTTTAGTTGGTGGGGGGCATATTTTAATGCGAATCCAGAAAAAATTGTGTGCTATCCATCAATCTGGTTTGGACCTGCAATGCGGAACCATAATACAAAAGATTTGTGTCAACCGAGTTGGCAACGTATATAGGAAAACTGTATGTTTACAGCCCCCTTCTTTTAAATAGTTCTTTAGTATGGGTTTAAAAGGGAATGACAAGTTTCCTTTATATAAATGAAAATCGCTTTCTACACTTGTTTTTTTGGCGCGGATTCCAATGAGAAAAACAAAATTCCACAGTGTCCTTCCAATGATTGTTTTTTTTTCACCAATAATCCAAATACTTATGTGCAGTTAGAAAACACTAATTGGAACCGCATATTTGTTGATATACCCATCAAACATAATTTGACAATGGATGCAATGGATGCAAAACATTTGAAGGCGTGTCCCTACATGTATCCCGAACTGAATGGATATGATGCAACATGTTATTTTGATAGTACTCTTACTGTGAAAACAGACGAAGTCATTGAATTAGCAAACAAAGCATTTACTTATAGTAACTACGATATGTTGATTGCGCGTCATCCGTTTATTAGTGCAACGTGGCCACCTTCCGCCAAAAGTGAGTTCAATGAAGCAATGCTTCAACCAAGGTATCTGGCAGAGAAAGACAAATATGAACGATATATGGCTGAACAGATACAGTCAGGCCTTTTGGAGACAGACGATATTCATTATGCAACTGGTTTCATTGTGAGGAAAAACAATATGGAAATGCGGAAATTAGGTGAAGTGTGGTATCGACATATTTTGGCGTGCGGAATAGAGTGTCAGATCAGTTTTTTCTTTGTCCAACAAATGTTCAAAGGAAAAATTTATGGGATAGAGCCGTATTCATGCTTCAAGGCTTTTTTGGTAGGGAAACCTAGTTCGCCTTAAGGGGTCTCATCACAATCAATTCTCTCTAAACATCCCTTGGCGCAAGTGCAACAACGAATGTTGCAATCCATGACAACTTCGCATGAATTCAGGCAGAAGCGCCAGCAACAAATACATGTTTTGCAAATAGTTGCGGTTGTTTTGGTGCATTTCATGCAACCTCTCTCCATCACTTCTGGTTTGACTGCTTCCAGCTTCGCTCCTTCGTTCTTCGTTCCTTCGTTCTTCGCTTCTTCTTGTTTGAGTTCAGTGTGCTTTGTATCGCTTGACATTATACAATAGAAAAACATAAAATTAAGGGAAGGGAGGGATCATAAGGGAACCTACGGTTCCCTTAAAATTGAACTTTTTACAAAACAATTTATTAAAAATATTAAAGATATCCAATCAAATAATTATAACCAAATAAATGTCGTCCAAAGAAATGTCGTCCAAAGAAATGCAAAAGACCCTCAAGTTGCTCATGAAGATGCCAATGTATAAGGAACTCATAAAGGAGAACAATGTTTTAACAGAAAGAATTCGTTCGTTGGAATATGCGGTTCAATACCTAGAATCGAAGAATGCAAAGCTTGAAAAGAAACTTAGTAAAAAACAAAAAGTTGAAAAAATCATTGATATGTCGCATGACAATCACAATGACGATGATGATACCGAGGAACATATATCCATTGTCATTGAGGAAGCAGATGATCAAGTTGTCATATATGAAGAAATTGTAGTTGTTGAAAATACAAAGAAACATGCACTGGATGAGTTGCTTACAAAATATCCAGATTATCAACAACACAAAGAAGTTGTTATCAAACAAGAAAAAATAGTTGAGAAAGAAATTATCATAATCGATGATGATGATGAGGAAGAAGAAGTAGATGAAGAAATTATGATAATCAATGATAATGATAAGGAAAACGATGTTGTTGTAATAAATCTAATAGAAGAGGAAGAAGAGGAAGAGGAAGTAGTTGAAGAAGAAGAAGTAGTAGTAGTTGAGGAAGAGGAGGAAGAAGTAGTTGTCGAAAAGGAGGAAGATGAGGAAGAGGAGGAAGAAGTAGTTGAGGAAGAGGAAGAGGAGGAAGAGGAAGTAGTTGAAGAAGTAGTTGTTGTTGAAGAGGAGGAAGAAGTAGTTGTTGAAGAGGAGGAAGAAGAGGAAGAGGAAGGCGAAGAAGAAGAGGACGTCTATGAAATTCAAATCAACGGAAAAACATACTATGTAACAAATGAAACTGACAGTATTATTTACGAAGCCGATGAGGAAGGCGAAATCACGATTGAAGCAGGTGCTTACAAGAACGGAAAGCCTGTATTCAATTAAGGGGATGAAGTACCCCCCTTAAAGTTATACAACATAAAAAAATTATTTTTTATGTTGTAATAATGAATCACAATGCATATGACTCAATAATTCTCAGAGATGGGTTCATGCCTTAAAGAAGGAGGATTCAAAAGGGAAACTACGTTCACTTTATAAGAACCGCATTTCCATCGTTGATTTGCGCTTTTTATAATTCAATGGTTTATTTCCATTTTTCAAATCATATACAAATTTTGTTTGTTTTACTTCTTCATATCCTGTTTTAAAATCGGTAACATTAACAAAATCTGTTTTTTCATCAATATTGTAATCCAGTTTCAAAATGGTGTAAAGACCCTCATTTGTTTTTTTTGAATATTTATCAAAATCAAACCGGTTCATTATGCGTTCTGTTCCATGTTCAAAATGCACAATATTTTCATTATCGCCAATTTTAAAAAAAACGTCGCGGTCAATTCCAATTCCAGCATTGATTGCCCGTTGTTGCAACAAATTGTCCTCATATCCCCAGCCCCAAAAATTGGGGAATCCACCAATGCGTTCAAAATCACGGCCTAAAATAGAAACAATTCCACCAAGAGTGTAAGTATATCCATAAAAATGCTTGATTTTATTTGCAGTAGTCATGTATGGCAATATGTTTTTTCGCGCAGGCATATTATCAACGTCATTGAATACAAACGTGATATTCTTGTAATCATTTGGATATAGTTTTGACGCAACAATGAATCCAATGTTTTTCATTGCCCCACGATTAAATTCGCGCGTGTCTTGCTGATGAACAAACATATATTTATATGAACCCGCTGGATAATCTTCCATAATCATTTTCATATGATTTTTAAAAATTTCTAAATGAGCTTCGCGGTTGCGATATGGAACAATAAAAATAATTCGTGGAATTGGAATTAATGCATCATCCGACATTTTACTTACTATATGTTTTTATTTATTTCCCGCAAATTTTTTCATAAGGCACGGCGGAATTAAATCATTCTTGATGGACTCCAATTTTCTATAACATTTGCTAATTGTGACTTCACTCACTTTGCAAACGGTTGCAATATCGCCCTTTGTCTGGGTCAAATTAAATGTCTGGCACACAAAATAAATAATTCCAGCGGCCACAGAATGTGGCGTATTGTCTTGAATAATATTTGCTTTTTCAACTTTGGATGCAATAAATTTGCAAAGCATTGTCTGGTCTTTGCCCACATTTAATTTACTGCAATATCGTTCAATGAAAGCGCTTGGCATAGTGACGCCTAAATTGGTCACTTCTAAACCATTGTTGCGCTGGACATTGTTCTGTATTTCTAATGCAAGACTGCATCCGTGCGTAGCACTTGCATTGTCCAAATTGAATATCTCGGCAATTTCATGGGGGGTTCGGATGCAACCGTTTAATCTGCATGAAATATAAATAGATGCGGCTTTTATACCGTCGCGATTGCATCCGCGAAACATTTTTTGTTCGGAAATGTCTTTGTGAATGGCAAGCGCATCATCTACAAATATTTTAGGAATACCTGCATTTTGCGCCATTGTGCTTATGTACATAAATTCGTTGTAAAGTGATTTTTCACGATGTGGGATCGATTGCCATTCAGTCCATTTGCCAATTTTGCGCATTTCGTATGAGGACTTATTATTATACAGGACTTTGCAACCAAGTGATGATTCTTGCAACAGTGGATTTACTGGATTACCGCATCGAGTCGGATCTGCTGAATTTTTGTCATCAGCACCGTAAAAACGCCACTCGGGACTTAAATCCACAATGTCTTTGAATATTTTTCCACATTCAGGGTTAATGCATGTTGGAAAACCATCATCAACAACCATTAATGTTGTGTTACAACTTGTGCAAATGTCAGAATTAGATTCATACACACATTCAACTTCAGATTGAGCAGTTTCACAATCATTGTCAAGAATTTCCCATATTTTGTTTTTTTCTAAACTGGTTAGTTGGCTCTTTCTTTTTTTAGTCTTGGATTTTGATTTTTCAGCAACAGTTTTTTTTTGGTGTTCTTCTTCCATTATAAGTATTTAATAAGTATTTAGTCTAATATTGAACGCAAATTATTTTTATATTCTTTGCATTTATTCTGTGAAAAAAAATCAATTTTTAGGAAAACTAATATCCTTTGTACATAATTTGTAAGGTTATAATAATAAGGTTATGAATATAGGAACTCAAAGTCTTCAAAACGCAGTTAATACAGGAACTCAAAGTCTTAATGCAGTAACTCAAAGTCTTCAAAACGCAGTTAATGCAGGAACTCAAAACGCAGTTAATACAGGAACTCAAAGTCTTAATGCCGTAACTCAAAGTCTTCAAAACGCAGTTAATGCAGGAACTCAAATGAAAACCTCATTATTTAATCTTGATATTGAAGCAAAATTGAATGCAGCAAAAGAAAGTGTTAAACAATTTTTACCACCTACAGAAGAAGATGAATTTCGCAACAATTTATTGGTATTAAGTACTAAACCAAATTTCCAACAATACTTTGCACAAAGTGTAAGCAATAAGCTTGTTTCAGAATTTTTAAAAATTTTATCAAAGTTGGGAGAATTTTCAAAAAAGTATTCTGAATTATTGAAAAAGTATTCTGAATTATTGAAAAAGTATTCTGAATTATTGAAAATAAATAAATACAATGAAAAAGAAGAAGATTTTTTTTCCGAATTTTTTTTGGATACACCCACCGAAGAAAGCAATTGTTTGGTTCAGGCTGATGACAAATACAACTTGTTAACTGATGACAAATACAACTTGTTAACTGATGAAAAAATAAAAAAATTTCTAAAGGATGCAATGATATTATATTTGGGAATTATTCAAGCTGATTTTACAAAATTAGTAAAGGTAGTTATTGAATGTAAGAAAGTACATGACCCAACTGCGCTAATAAAAGAAATTCTATCATACTTTGAACAACCTCAATACCAAAACGGTGGTGGAAATGTAGATGATTACTTCTACTATGAAATTTTATTAAAAATACTTATGCAGAATAAAGCCGAATTTTCAAGTTGTTTACGAAAAAAACTTTCACCATCACTGAATAAAGTACTTGAAAAACTGTATACAATTTCTGGAAAACCAATGAAGCCAATTGATATTAAATATTCAGATAAATCTTATGCAAATGATAATACAAATACCGAAAAAATAATTGAAAAAATGGTTTGTCAAATTCAAAAAATTGATATTGACACAGAACCATTAATTAATATTGTGAAACCAATATTAAAAAAAAAAATTAAAAAATTAAATAGTATAAAAAATGATAAAAAAATAAATAGTATGAAAAATGATAAAAAATTAGTAGAAATTCAAGAATTAGTAAAAGAAATTCAAGAATTAGTAAAAGAAATTAGTGAATATATAAAAATAGATTTTAAAGAAGCAAAAAATACAAAAAAAGGTGGAAAAAAAAGAAATACAAGGAAAAAATGTTGCACAAAAAAACAACGCAAATAGAATAGCAACAAGAAAAATACGTAATTACAGATCAAACGCCGGATTATCTCGAATAGTCATCCCGCAGTATTTCTGCGGTTCCTTCTTATAGTCTTTTGGTGTATGGATCCCTGCAGTTTTTGCCTGCTCCAGCAAAAATTTAAAATTCTCCCAAAATTCCGTCTTATGTCCAATAGATTTAGTTGCAATATGGCTAAGTTCATGTATTGCCACAAAAGTTAGCGTATGTTCATCAATCATAGTTTTTCCACCCTTCTCGGTATTCAGACAAAATGCCAGTTTCTCGCCCTTGTTCTCGCTATAGGCTGTATATTCACTGGTAGGCAACGTCTCCATCACTTTTTTTGGATTGAATCCATCAACAAGTCTCTTCACATTGTCTTGGTCTGGAAATTTCTCGCCCACATAAACAACCAATTTCTTGCATTTTTCGGTCACCTTGGCCAACATGTCCGCGGATTCTTTCACTTTGCCAGTTTCTCTCACACAATATTTGTTTCCATCCACTGTAGAGACAACGCATTTTAATTGGAAATCACTTCTTTCAAAATAGATGTATCCGCACAGCGCAATAATTGCAATTATAATTACGTAAACAAATATTTCTTGGTTCATTTCTAAAGTATATATTAAGCCCATACTTTATCAACAAACTTGCACAATTGTTTTTTGGAAGGTGGATCCGCAGACACAACAGAAACAACCATTCCTTCTCTGCAGAAATATTTGCGAATACATTGATGAATATCTTTTAATGTTATCGGTTCAATAAGTGTCTTGTATTTGTCTGCATATTTGGGCGCCGACAAATTATTGAATAATGCGTTTTTTCCATTGTACTTGGCAATGACCGACGAATTTTCTGCGTTTATTTTTTGCGACCCCTGTGTAAATCCTTTTGCCAAAATCATTTCATCTTTGGTTATACCGTCTTTCAACAAATCACAAATCATTTGACAAAGTAAAGGAAAAACACCCAACTTAGATCCATTCTTGAAAAATTTTTCTGGATCGCATTCGGCGTACATTTTAAAATCACCCATGTGTTCAAAGAAATCTGTGTATGCATACGAGCTATATGTGAGTCCATTCTCTTCTCTCAACAACATAAACATCCGACTGTTTATTTTCCCACTCAACACAGTTTTCAACAACTTCAAACAATATTTATCAGAATGCATTAATTGGCAAGTGCGAAACCCAATACATATGTGGACTGGATTAGTCGTCCGTTTCTCTAAACAATAAACAACATCGGTTTGGGGTTTTAAACAAAGATTGATGAACGGTCTTGGTTCTCTGTTAACCGGTTTTGTAAAATCAGATTGTTCCACATATTTGCAAATGGTTTCAAAAGGAATATTGGAACAAACACTCAAGATAAAATTGGCAGGAACATAGTATTTTTTGTAAATTTCTAAAATATTTTCGTATTTTAGGGCATGTTTTCCCTCGTGGTATTTTAATTCGTCCACCGAATGTTCATATGGCGAACCCGCATAAATCTGTTTGTCCGCATTTTCTAAAGCAAGAAGTTCATAATCGTCGGCATCCTTCACCATCTCTTCTTTCACGACGTCGCGCTCCTTCGCGTATTCGGTTTTATCAAAGACTGAGTTCAACAACATATCTGCCAATACAGATATGCATGTTTTAACATTTGATTTGTCGGTCTCCGCGTAATAACAAGTATATCTGCGGTCGGTGTACGCATTTGAAACAGACCCAGTTTCGTCAAATATTTGACTTACTTCTTTAGATGTCTTTAAACGGTTGGTGCCTTTGAAACACATATGTTCAATGAAATGTGCAGATCCACGCGATTCTTCCGGCTCATGAATACTTCCGATGTCACAGAAGACTTGGAGAGAAGCAATATTGGATAAAGCTATTACCGGCTTTTCGTATACAATCCTAAAGCCATTTTCATAAGTTTTGGTAGTAGTAGTAGTCATTGTTTATATATAAATATATTATAAAATGATTGCATTTTATGAAAGACCAGAAAAATATGTTCCAAAGAATAAAACAAGAAAGGTAAAAAAAATATATAAATAATTATTTATAAAATTGTCTATAAATAATCGGCGTTTGAAATGTTAAAAGGTGTAAAAGACGCCGACCCTTTGGGTCGGTATTTGAAAGGTTAAAAGGTGTATAAAGGAGCATGGGACCCTTATACCAACACGTAAATATTCTGGAACTCGTCGTCGTTGATTGACACCATGTTTATTTTTCCATGTTGAGAGAAACCACACTGTTGTGCAATTTTTAACACTGCCTCTTCTGAATCCATAAACAAGGTTCGTTCATTTTGTCTCACATTCTTGGTTCTAGCATCCGTAAATGTCTCTACGAATGTAGATGCGTTTTTTTGCTGAATATCGTATTTTGCAAAATAAGTGAAATCGCCAAAATCTTTCTCTGACTTTGTAATTCTCTCTTTGACATATTTTTGCGGATTATCAAGCAAAAATGTTTTACCAACCACTGTGTTGAACCGATTCTTATCAACCAAATGTAGGGCAAGAACACCTCCATTTCTCAACCAATAACGGCAATTTGTAAAAAACGCGTGCTTGTCTTCAATCTCGTAGATGGTCTGATTCAAACATAATATGTGTGTAAACTGGTTTCTTGTAAATTGAATCGGTTCTGTGACGTCGCCATGTTTTACCAAGGGTCCACACTTCTCTTTTGCCATAGAGACCATTGCCTCTGATTTGTCAATACCGATGCATTTAGCGCCAGATTCAGCCAAAATTGACAAAGTGGCTCCAGTTCCAGAACCCACATCCAAAAATCTACTATTGTTGTCAGCGCCGGTTATTTTCAAAATCTCTGCAAGTTCTTTTTTCGGATTGGATGAATGGATTTTGTCGTAAATTTGCGCGTAAAAGTCGTCGTATGATTTGCCGTCTTTTTTCAAAACAAATCTTTCCTGTTGGACAAAACCCTCTTTCATAATTGCTTTATCTGAAAAATACTTGAATGTCAAAATACAAACCGCTAAAATAAATAAATTAATTAATATTTGGAGCAGACCTTTATTCTTGAATTCAGGAATCATTATATAAATAAGGGAACAAAGTTCCCTTATAATCCCTCCTTTTACCTCGCTTCGCTTGGAGGCGACGTAAAAAACAAAATACTAAAGTTTGATTTTAACCCTCCCTTTACCTTAAGCGAAGCGACCTACGGTTTCCTTAACTGGGTCCGCGTACTATTGAAAAACTGGTTTTTTCCAATATTTGATCCAGCATTCATCAGATTTGGATGCACACTTTGGACAAAGGATGGCTTGTCAAACAAATGGCTATATGGTTGATCAACTGGTCTGGAAACCACACTGACTTTGTACAAATCACTATCACTACTTGGAACATAGACACTTTGTGAAGAATTTTGCGCAGCCATCGTCTGGTTTCTTAAAACCGTCTCTGTATCAACATTTCTTGCATACCCTTTAAATGGGGCATTGCGAGTAGCAGGATTAAAATTCATGTCAACAATGTGTTCAAACTGTGGCTGAATCCTAACAGTAGGTTCAGGATTGGAATTTTTTGCTATAATGGGCATCAAACTGTACTTGGTGGAAACGGGTCTTGGAGAAAAATTGGGTTCCAACGGATAATCGGAAAATTGCCGACTTTTGATTCGGTCATTTATTTCATCCAATCGTTCGTGTTGTCCTACAATTAATTCTCTATGAACTCCATCAATTAATCCTGATTTTGAAAACATTATATATATATATATATTCGCTAAACTTATTTCTCTGCAATAAATATATACAATCATGTTTTTATCAACCACTTTTTTCTCAACTTCGTTTATGAAAACCTTTCTGACAATCCTAGTAATAATGCTTTTACTAGATTCAGTATATTTGTATTTCACCAAATCCATCTTTGGCGTATTGGTCGCAAAAGTGCAGAGAACTGCAATGCAATTTCGTATAGAAGGTGCAATTATTGTTTATCTACTTTTGGCACTCGGTCTTTATTATTTCATTTTGAAACCCGGATTAAGTGCTTGGGAAGCCGGGCTTTTAGGCCTGGTCATTTACGGCACGTTTGATTTCACCAATTACGCAATGTTCAAGAATTATGATTTGAAAACGGCGATCATGGACACAGTATGGGGTTCTTTCTTGTTTGCACTCACAACACTTATTTTAAGGGAACTTAGCAAAGCTTACGCATTATGAACCTATGCTTAAAATACTCTGATGTAGCCTGACGGCTATATGAACCCATGCTTAAATTAAGTAAGATAAGGGAAGGGGTCATAGGGGACGGAAGCGTGCAAAGCACGCTGGACCCGTAGGTTTCCCTATATCCTTTTTAAAATAGTGAGTCCGTTATTATTTTGATAATGTTCGTGCAAAACCCATTCTTTATGAGTATCCAGAAATTCGGTAACTGCCGGAATTAATCCGCGATTTATTTCATGTACTGGAAATCCAGATTGTATGGATTGTTCTTGTGCGTTCCATCCAACTCGGATTGTTTCGCCGTATATCCCATCCACTTCGGTGTCGTGCATGATAATGTATTTCTTGGTTATCGCGCTGTATTTTTCAAGCTCGCGTTTTAATTGGGCATACACATGCCACGTATCAATAAATGTCAAGTCGGTCTCAATTGAACTTGTATCAACCAACAAATCATTGATCCACTGGTAAGTTGCGTCGATTCCAACTTGAGGACACAAACTAAGTAATTCATCAATGTTGCATGGCGTGATATCATTAAAAAAAATCTTTTTTCCAACTTTTCCATTTTCCAGAAGTCCTTTGCAGAAAGCCCACGAAGAGACACATCCACGAACCCCCAGTTCAATGACACTTTCACATTCGGACGCATACTGAGCAAGTGTTGGCAAATGTTCATTAATATCACCCGGGTTCTCGCAGTGTAATTTGTATTTTAAAAGAATCGTTTGCATTATGAATACATTGGAAAAAAATGTTTATATTCTTTGTTTTGGAAAAATATAAATATTATAAAACCTTACTAAATCACCTTATAAAACTCGGTTACAGTCGGATTCGTTTTGATTTTCTGCGGATTGAAACCACTCAAATAAAGCCCTTCTAAACTTCGCACGCGACTCAGACCCACATATGATTGGCCATATTCAAATACATTGGATCCCAAATCCATCTCTGCAATATCCAGTGTGATTCCCTGCGACTTATGGATCGTGAATGCCCATGCTAAGCGCAATGGCAACTGTTCAATTCCAATTCTGGGGTAATCTCCGTGCTGATATATTTTGGGTGAAATTTGCATCGTAACACCGTTTAAGAATCGGACAATTGGGTAAGTGGTGCCTTGAACAAAATCCACAATAACGCCTTGAGAGCCATTGCATATACCCGCGTCAATATCCAGGTTTGCCAAACACATCACGAGCGCACCCTTCTTCAATTTAAGCTCCTTATTTACCTTGCAATTCTCCATCAAAAGTTCCAGTTGTTGATCCACCTCTTCTCTCGACAAATCCGCGCACCGAATCAGAATTTCTGGCTGTATCGGTTTTCCAGATTCCGCGTAGGTCTGCATATTGATGTGCTTGGCAAAATTATAAGTTTGTTCTTCATCTTTGAGTCTCATATACATCAGTTGATTCACGCGATCCGCATCCGCATTTTTGGGGAAAAGTTTGGTAGGGATAATACCAGTTCCATTATCCACATATTTAGCTACAGTTCGTTGTTTCAATAATTCTGCGGACTCTTCCGAAATTACACCCTGTCTAACTTCATCCAGTACTTTGATGTAAGTTGGGTCCTTTTGTCTAAAAAGCGTTTTCAAAACAACATGATTTTCTCTCGAAAATGTGGAAAACCAATCAGATGACTGGAAACAAAACATGGTAGTTTCGGGTTCGGTATAACGACCAACTGGTGGCAATTGGTAGAAATCCCCAATGAAAATGACCTGGATACCGCCAAATGGTTTGAAATGGTTTCTGCGGATCGTTTGACCAATTTTATTCAGAGTGTCAAATATTTTCACAGACATCATGGATACCTCATCCACGATTAAAACGCGTGTTGTTTTCCAGTTTGTATTGGCTTTGCGATTCTTCACTGCCTTATCCACAATATCGTGGATTTCGCCTGCACCGAGTCCAATACCGCTCCACGAATGAATAGTTTTGGCGCAACAGTTTAATAGGACGGATGCACACCCGGTGAGTCCGCAGACAGCATGCTTGATTTCGCGTTGTTCCAAATCCGATTTAATAGTCTTAATTAGATAAGATTTTCCAGTTCCGCCGGGGCCGGTAATGAATACATTGTGACCCTGCTGATAACGCTCAAATGCGTGCTTTTGCTCAGGTGACAAGTCGTCCAATTGCGTCGTTATTGGTTCTTTGTAAGCAAATACTGATAGGTCCAATGGTTTCCCAGTAGTAACTGTTTTTGTATTCATATAGTCAGTTGCTTCGGCTTCAGTTTTGAATTTTTTGTATTCAGCTCCACTAAATCCGTCAATTTGTTTAGCGCATTCTTCCCATGAAAGATAAATACCTGGTTCAATTCCTTTTTTTACTGCATAAAATGACATGATTTTTATTTATTAATAAGTATTAATAGATAAGTTTTAATTCAATTTTACAAATTATTTTTTTTGCTTTAGGATGACGAAGAACTTGAAGCTGACATTGATAACCTGACAAAGTACAATCAATGGTAAATCCAATAAAAGACACAGATCCAAAAGAAGGCGTTAAATTTTTATAAAAACATTTTTTTATAAAAACTATATTTTCACACAATTGCCCTTTTTGTTTCGCACGGTTCCTCGTTTGCAAACATTTCTACAACGACCCGTAACTATATTTATTTCTTTCCCTGGTGGACAAACTTTGCGTGTTGAACTACTGTAAGATACCAAATCAACTACTTTAATTTTTTTGCAATTCTGTTTTGAATCTCGGTAATGGTTTGGTGGACACACATTTCGACAACGCTTTGTTATTGGGTTTAGTTCTTGGCCGGCAGGACACGTTTTTATTGAAGAAGTTAAAATTAATGGACTTGGTTTTGATGAGCTTGATGCACTTGATGCGCTTGATGCGACCGAGGCACTTGATGCACTTGATGCACTTAAAGAGCTTTTTGTAGGCGTTAATCCAATATCCGCAATTTTACCATCAACAATTTGTTTACCAAGACGCGACAATACTCCCGTGTTTTTAAGAATTTGCGCATACCAATTTGTATAATCATTAATATTAAATCCAGTTCGTATATTAATATCTGGATGGAACATACGCTGAAACAATCTATTGTACCGAAAATAATCATTTTCGCTCAATGCTCCTTTGTCATAAAACATATTAATCATATGGTTCATTGTAAACCCAAGAGCATATACATCTACATTTCCAAGTAATTTGTTAACAAGCAATGCATATGTTTTTTCTGGATTATGAATATAATTTCTCAAACCTCTAAAAACGTCTTCTATAAATTTTTCTTTTGTAACTGGAGATAGTCGATTTTCCGCATAACGAAAAAAAGAATTAAAAGAACGTGGTTTAATACTATATGTATTTGGTGTATTTTCATCAACTATAATTTGGGTAATTTCTTCTTTAATATCGTTTAACTGATCTTCATCTAAATTTTTAAAATAATAACTTTTGGAGTCGTTTAAAAGTCCAAATTCGAGTGGATATGACCAATGAAAATTTTCGTGATTTAATTCACTTATAATTTCAGAAACCAACACACTTTTTTTCTCCGCCAATCCAAAATCAATATAATTAAATTTAAACGTAGCTGGTTCAAATACAATATTTTGAGGTTTGATATCGTGGTGCAACAAGTCCTTATTTATAAAAAGTTTAAGGCCCTCAAACAAATTGTACGCGTTTAAAAAAAACAAATCTGTTTGTTCTTGCGGATTTGGTGATAAATAAATAGTCAAATTATTTTGTGTAAATTTATTTAAATCGTATCCACCATCATTGTATATGAGAAGTTTGTAGTCATTTATATTTGGATTTTTTTCAAATACTCTGCATTCACCTGGCAATATTTCATGGTCAGCATCAATTGGGTCAGGTTCACATTCAATTGGTGGTCCGGGATAATATTTATTTTTTTTATCAACCGTTTCAATGAATTCATATTCTTTCATTTCTTTTTTTGCAGCATCGCGTGTCATTAATTTTGATACCTTACCAAATCTGTATTTTTTACCTTTTTTACATTTTATTGGTGGGCGATATACACATCCATATGTTCCTTCGGCTACATATACCATTTTATACTATATGTTAACATATTAAAAATGCATCCACATATTGTCTAAAATCCTTCTTGGAAAACCCATTTATATCATCATACGCAACAATTTCATTGTAACGCGTCATCTTTTCATTTATCTCATTAAACTCATCATAATTGGTTAGACCCTCAATATAATTAACAGAAACGCTAATTTGGTGATTTTCACTTAAAGCCATTGACAAATTAATAAAATTATATAAACTGTTAATATTATCAAAAGTCTTTGTATACTTTACATACTTTGAACCCTCGCGTGAACCATATACGTAAAATAAATTGTCGTCTGTGTCAAACAAGATAAAAACGGACATGTCTTGGTCGTTATTTCTGTCGTATTCGATGATATTCATAACCATCATGGGGTCATAGTAAGTAGTGTCGGTAGGCTCGTCGTAGTATGCACTCATTAGATACCATAAATATGGGGTTGCGTTTATATTTATTTGCGAATTCTTTTTTTAGTTCTTTTGCCTTTGACTTTTGAACGACTACTCGCGGTGGAAGACATATAGTTTTTTGATGCTTTTTTACCAACACTTTTTGTTGTGTTGGTGCATTCTGATACATCTCTGTTATTCAAGGTTTTATTTATAACGCACAATGATGCGGTCATAACATTGTCTTCTTCTTCTACAAATCCACTTTCTGCGTATTTATTTTTTATTTTTTGGATTGTTTTTTCCTCGTCTTCTTTGTTTTCAACACCAGTTGGAAAAACAAACAGTTCAACCATTGTTTTGGAACTTAACTGTTTTCCAAACAATTCACCATTTTTTGCTGTTTTAACAAGAATCTTCATAAATTCTTTGAAACAAATGCCCTTAAGTTCTGGAATGTCGCATTCAACCGAACTCAAATTGATTATATTTTTTAGAAGTCGCAAACTCATTTTTGTATTTTCAGATAATTCTATGATTCGGTATCCATCTTCTTCGGAATCGCGTATTTCGTAATCGCGTATTTCGTAATCCATGGCTATATATATTTATCTTTGAAAAAAAAGTATGGGATTTATACCGGTGAAGATTTAAAATGGGACACCCCGTCGGGGTGTCATTTCAAATCGTTACCGATACCGCTCCCTTGGAGAATTAAAATGTCCCATTTTAATTCTTCAATGGTGTAAAGGGATAAGCGG
>Ga0222712_10001530_pt1 | contig 28291 bp, 48 predicted proteins | sample C33_657DmetaG_FD_165043 | JGI IMG/M metagenome (GOLD analysis project Ga0222712, IMG submission 165043) | Estuarine water microbial communities from San Francisco Bay, California, United States - C33_657D | ecosystem: Environmental > Aquatic > Marine > Unclassified | place: USA: California... | reverse complement strand
TTTTTCGTATCTTTATTATATGAAAGAGCAAATGTATACCCCGTCTCACACCCGTGAGCAGCTCCTTGGTACAAAGCTTAAAGGACTACGAAAATTGAATTATAACCCGTTTACGTGGTGGAGGATGTATGAATCTACCAATAAGCCCTTATCTTCGAGAGCCCATATCTCGGATAAGATCAAGAACGGAGATTATGATTACCCCCATTGGAAGTATCAAGCAGAGTTATGCGAGCATGACCTAAATGATATGTGGAAGAAGGTAGCACCCGATTACGCTAAATGGGTAGAGGAGTCGTCCTTGATGAGAGCAAGAAGGAAGAGATTGATGGAGGATCATGAGAAAGAGGAGAACAGGAAGTTAGAAGAGATAGTGAAAGAGTTCACAAAGTATTACCGAGTGACTAAAGAAGAGGTAGTAGATATGATGTTAGATTGGGATGGAGACTTATATGGATTCTACCAATTTATGGATGATCGCTACCGCATCAAACCATCACCGGTACCTAAATTTTAAAACAAGTAAACTATTTATATAAACAATCAATCAAAAAAACCATGACAATTATTGTAATTATTGCAGCAATCGCCCTTATTGGAGGATTCATTTACCTAAAGAAATCGGAAAACAACACTGCCGAAACTGTTGCTAACATCGTAGAAGAGGCTAAAGCCATTCATGAAGAAGCAAAAGCGGAAGTAGCTAAAGCAGACAAGCCTAAGAAAAAATCTGCGCCGCGTAAGAAGAAGGAAACTGCTTCTGCAACGGAAGGTCCTATTAAAGGAGAATACTACAAACAACCACGTTAATAATGGAACAAAAATTAAATATTGGTATCGACCAAACAAGTCCGGTTTTATGTGATGAGTGTGGAGGACATTTTTTCAATCAAGTCTTACATCTCAGAAAAGCATCTGGATTATTAACAGGAACCGGGGTACCATCTTATGTACCGATTCCGGTTTTTGCTTGCACGGCCTGCGGCCATGTTAATGTTGAGTTCCTACCTCAAGAAGTGCAAGAATTGAGTAAATAAAATTAAAGAAACGGACCGGGAGGAGGGTAGGAGCAAGGCCCGGTCTTATAGAGAGGAGTACGATTAATTTCGTGCTCCTTTTCTTTTTGGCCTATTTATAACAAAGAGTTGCGTAAAAGCATGTAGTGCGTGGTTGTAGCTTAACTTAAATTTAAAAAATTAAAAGCTATGGCATTTAAAGACATTTTCAAAGACAGTAATGATTACAACGAAAAATCAATCGTTGGATTTGCATCATTCGCGGTAATGGTAATCTTCGCAGCAGCGGATATCATCACAGGTTTCTTAGGCAACCCATTAGTAATTGAGCCAATTATCTTCAATTCATTCGTTTACATCACATTAGGTGCATTCGGTATCGCTGAAGTAGGTAAAATCTTTGGTAAAAAATCAGAAGAAAATCAAGATCAAGAATAATAAATTTAACTAACAATGAGTTTAAAATCACTACAGACTAAATTAGGCTTAACAGCTGATGGAGCTTTCGGTCCAGGTACTATGAAAGCAGCAATGAAATTTTACAATCTTACTCCGGAAAGAGCAGCTCACTTCTTTGCTCAAACAGGACATGAGACAGGTGACTTCAAAGTATACAACGAGAACTTGAACTATTCAGCTCAAGGCTTACAAGGTATATTTGGAAAGTATTTCCCAGGTAACTTAGAAGAATCTTATGCACGTAATCCAGAGAAGATTGCTAACCGAGTTTACGCAGACAGAATGGGTAACGGTAATGAAGCATCTGGAGATGGTTGGAAATTCCGTGGTCGTGGAGCAATCCAATTGACAGGTAAAGATAACTATACTCAATTTTCTAAGCATATTAATAAACCTGAGATCTTAACAAACCCAGATTTAGTGTCAACTGACTATTCATTTGAATCAGCGTTATTCTTCTTTGATAAGAATAAATTATGGTCTATTTGTGATCAAGGTGTAAACGAAGCTGCTATCTTAGCTCTTACTAAAAGAGTGAATGGCGGTACTCATGGATTAGAAGATAGAAAAGCTAAAACGTTGAAGTTCTACGGATACGTTAAAGCATAAGAAAAAGTTGCTCAATTGAGAATTTTTTCGTAAATTAATTAAAGGTTTAAAACATGAATAAAACAAATATTATCTTAATAGGGATCATAGCGGCTTTGGCCGCTTATATCCTGTTCTTTGTACAAGCACCTTTAAAGGTAGATGTTAAAGGATATGAGGTTAAGATCGACTCTCTTCAACATACAGTAGATTCTATATATGTTGAAAACGGCAAACTAGATAACCAAATTGCTGAATTTGAAGCTGAAGTAGATATTCAGGATAATAAAATTCAGAGCTTAAAAGACAAATTAGTATTAATTAAACAAGAAACACATGAAAAAGTTAAGTCTGTCGATTCTTATACTGATGACGAGCTTGAGCGTTTTTTCACAGAACGTTACAAAGGACTCATCAGCGATTCAACTGCGAAAGCCGATAGCACGTCTCGTAATTAAGGATTTGATTAAAGGCGACGGAGCTCAAGTTGAACTCAATAACCTACATCAAACTTTAACAGCTACAGAACAAAAGGTGGCATTGAAAGATAGTATTATTTTTACACAAACTAGTAAGATTGTAAACCTTAATGAGATTATTCTCAAGAAGGATGAGCAGTTTAAATTACAACAACAGCTTTCTAAGGATTTAGAAAGAGCATTAAAAGCCGCTAATACGAGAGTATTCTTTTACAAGGTAGGCTCTGGAGTAGCTATAGTATCTACTCTCTTGTTGTTGGTTAAATAATATAGAATGGAAAAGTTACGTAAAGGTTTATTCCCCTTCATTATTGCCCTTTCAGCATTATCAGTTAGTTTATCCGCGGCCTTTTACTCAGTATCAGGCCTCGGTAAGCTATTTGCTGGTGCTTCTACTCAGGTTATTATAATGGCATCCTCTTTAGAGATTGCTAAACTAGTAATAGCCTCTCTCTTATACCAATACTGGGATACTCTTAATAAAGTATTGAGAGCTTATTTAGCAATCGCTACAGTTGTATTGATGTTAATTACTTCAATGGGTATTTACGGATTCTTATCTGGGGCTTATCAAGAGACAGCTAATAGAGCTGGAACTGTTGACGCACAGGTAACTCTATTAGAAACTAAACGAACTAATTACATCGGACAAAGAGACTTACTCGTAAAAGAGAAAGAAGGACTTGTAACGAGTATGACTAATCTTCAATCAGGATTAGCTAATAATAAAACTAGCTACGTTGATAAGAAAGGTAATCTAATACAGTCAAGTAGTTCTGCAGATAGAAAATCTTTAGAAAAGCAATTAGACGCTTCTACAAGTAGACAAGAGAGTCTTAATACAAAGCTTGATGATGTTAATAATAAGATCTTTGAATTAGATAATCAAATTATAGAAGTAAAAACAGGAAGTGATATTGCTGCAGAATTAGGTCCGTTGAAGTATATTTCTGGACTTACAGGAACACCAATGGATAAGATTGTGAATTACCTGTTGCTTATTATCATATTCGTATTTGACCCTCTAGCAATCTCTTTAGTAATTGCAGCTAATTTTGCATTTGCTCAGTTAAAACCAAAAGAGACCTTATACGAAGATAAAGCATATCATGAAGAAGTTAAGGAATGGGATACTACTTTACAAGATGGCTTAGAAGATGAAGACGATGATTACCCTGAACCTAATGAAGCATTAAAAGAAGCTGCAGAAAGGTATAAAGAGTTAAAGAACCAGGGAGAGATACAAGAAGAACCTATCAGATTAGCAGAAGAAAGGATATTAGAAGAAGATTGGAAGATAGTAGACGAAGCCGGAAAGGAAATAAAAGATCAACCAGAGCAAGTAAAAATAGTCAAGATATTGCAAAAGACTCCTTCCAGAATGAGAGTACAGTATTCAAATGGCAAAGAGGGTTGGGTATCTAAAAATATAAAGCCGGACGACGATAATACTATTAGGTATTTGTAAAGTATATTTGCTACTCTGCGTATTTTTTCGTATCTTTAAAGAATAAATAAAAGTTTTATCATGAGTAAAATAGAAGAGGCTATTGCCAAGAGGTTATTAGAGAGGGCTGATGTAGGCTTCCGGAAGTACGGTGTAACAATGGAGAGAGATGATCTCAACTTTTTAGACTGGTTAACACATTTACAGGAAGAATTATTAGACGCTGCGGTTTACGTAGAAAAATTAAAAGGTTATGCCCAAGAAAATACCACAACTAGTCAAGCTAGTACAGGAGAGTAAGATTAAGCAAACAAAAGCTAACAAACATATTTCATATAGCCAGTTATCTAGTTTTGAAAATTGTCCTAAGCAGTGGTACTTAACTTACGTAAAAAATTTAGCTCCTTATAAACCATCCATACATGCTGTATTCGGTACAGCTATGCATGAGACTATACAGTCCTGGTTAGATGTTCTTTATAACGATACTATAAAGAAGGCTAATGAAATGGATTTAGAAACTCTCTTGACAGAGAATATGCACAAGGCTTATAAAGCACAAAAAGCAATGTATAGTCATGAGCATTTCTCAGATCAAAAAGAACTAGACTCCTTTCATAAAGACGGTATAGCTATTTTAGAGTTTATAAAGAAGAAAAGAGTTTTATACTTCTCTAGTAAAAATACTTACCTAGCAGGAATAGAAACTTTACTCTATCAGGAATTAAGACCAGGAGTATTTTTCAAAGGATTAATCGATATAGTACTATACAATGAAACAGTAGATAAGTGGTATATTATTGACTTAAAAACTTCTACATCTGGATGGTCTGATTACGTAAAGAAAGACGATACCAAGATAGCCCAGGTACTTTTATACAAAGAATTTTTTGCTAAGCAGTTTAATATTGATATCGATAAGATAGAAGTAATCTACTACATCTTAAAGAGAAAAGTACCAATGGAAGCTGAGTTTGCTTCTATGCAAAGACGAGTACAGGAATTCAAACCACCTTCTGGCAAAATTAAAACCGGTAAAGCAGTTTCAATGATGAATAGGTTCGTACAAGAGACTTTAGATGAAGCTGGAAGCTTTTTTGATAAAGATTTTCAAGCTACTCCATCAGAAAGTAGTTGTAGGTTCTGCGTTTTTAGAAATAATCCTATATGCCCACAGGGTGTTTAGGTATTTTCTATATATTTATATATGTATATAATATTATAAGTTATGAGTAATGGTTCAAAAAAACTAACAACAGTACAGTTGGAAGAAGATCTACTTCAGCAGTTTAAATTTACCTGTGTAAAATATAAATTTTCTTTTCAAAAACTTGCTTCACGAGCGATTTTTCTTTATATTACAGATAAGCAGTTTAGAGATTTAATTCACCAACAGACAGACACAAAAGTTAAATAAGTTTCATGCAAGAAAAAATCGGTTATTTAAAGAAAGAAGAGCGTAAAAAGATTTTACTTTTATGCGACGACATTAGAGTACATTCAGGAGTCGGTACAATGGCTAAGGAAATTGTCTTAGCAACAGCACATCGTTATAACTGGGTTAATTTAGGAGCAGCAGTTCAACATAAAGAAGAAGGTACTATTATAGACCTCTCTGAAGAGACTGCTCAAGAAACAAGGATAGAAGATCCTTCTGTTAAAATTTACCCTTGCACAGGATATGGAGATCCTTTTAAACTTAGAAAGCTTTTAAAAGACGAAAAACCTGATGCTATTTTTATCTTTACAGATCCAAGATACTGGGTTTGGTTATTTGATATGGAGAGAGAGATTAGATCTAAAATTCCTATCATGTACCTTAACATCTGGGATAACTTCCCAGCCCCTATGTACAACAAACCTTACTATGAGTCCGTAGATTTATTAATGGCTATTTCTAAACAAACTAAGTTGATTAATGAACTAGTACTTGGAGAAGTAGCTGAGGATAAAGTTATCAAGTATGTACCTCACGGAGTAAATGAAAAGTATTTCTTTCCAATTAACGAGAAGTATGAAGACTGGGATAAGTTTGTAGAGTTTAAAAAAGAAGTATTTAAAGAAAAAGACATACAATACGTTGTATTCTTTAATTCACGAAACATTCACAGAAAGAAAGTTGAAGACCTAATATTAGCTTATAGATTCTTCTGTGATAGTATAGGAGAAGAAGCAGCTAAGAAATGTGCATTAGTAATGCATACTCAAGTAGTAGACCAGAACGGTACAGATCTTGCAGCAGTAAAAGAAGCATTATGTGACCCTTCTTATGTAAACGTATTCTTTTCAGCAGATAGATTAAACACTGCTCAGATGAATCTACTTTACAACTTAGCAGATGTTACCGTACTGCCTTCAGCAAACGAAGGTTGGGGATTATCTTTAACTGAATCGATGATGGCCGGCACAATGATTATTGCAAACGTAACAGGCGGTATGCAAGATCAGATGAGATTCTCTAAAGACGGTAAATGGGTTGAGTTAAGTAAAGACTTCCCATCTAACCATAGAGGGACTGTTAAAGAATGTGGCGAATGGGCAGTACCTGTATTCCCTTCTAACCTATCAATAGTAGGATCACCTCAAACCCCTTATATCTTTGACGATAGATGCTCTCCAGAAGATTTAGCTGTAGCAATAGAAAAGGTATATAATATGACCCCAGAAGAGCGACAGATTAGAGGAACAGAAGGACGTAAGTGGGTACTGTCTGATGAAGCAATGATGACAGCTACCAACATGGGTAAGAACGTTATTGCTGCTATTGATGAAACTTTTGAGAAGTTTGAACCCAGAAGTAAGTACGATCTTATTAAGGTAGGTACTTTAGATACAAATTACATTCAACATAAATTAAGCAAATACAGTTATGAGTAAAATAAAGGTCGTAGTAAGTTGTCCGATAGATACCTATTCCGGTTACGGAGCAAGAGCAAGAGACTTTGTACAAGCTCTTCTAGAGTTAGGTAGATACGATGTACGAATTTTATCACAACGATGGGGTAATACTAGACAGGGGTATTTGGAGGACCATAAAAGAGATGACCTATCTAGCCTAATTATACCTCAACTAACATCAGAACCGGATATATGGATTCAGATTACAGTACCTAATGAATTCCAGAGAGTAGGAAAATACAATATTGGAGTAACGGCTGGTATAGAAACTACCTTAGCATCTCCTCAATGGATAATGGGCTGTAATGTTATGGATTTAGTAATTACATCTTCAAAGCATTCTAAAGTAGTTTTTGAAGAGAGTAAGTATGATATGATCGATCAAGCAAAAGGTACTACAGAAAAGATTGAATTAAAAAAACCTATAGAGATTCTTTTCGAAGGAGCAGATACAGGTAAGTACACTCCTCTAGCATTACCTACAAAATTCCAGCTAAAGGATATACCAGAAAACTTCTGTTTCTTGACAGTAGGACATTGGTTACCAGGTTCATTAGGTCATGATAGAAAGAATCTTGGATTACTTGTAAGACTATTTTTAGAGACATATAAGAATAAACCAAACCCACCAGCATTAATTTTAAAGGTAAGTATGGTGACTTCTTCTATTATGGATCGAAATAGAATTTTGAGTAATATCGATAAGATTAAAAAAGACGTTAAGGGTACTCTACCCAACATCTACTTACTCCACGGAGATCTAACAGACGAAGAGATGAACGAACTGTATAATAACTCTAAAATAAAAGCTATGATTAGCTTAACTAAAGGAGAAGGTTTTGGAAGACCGTTATTAGAGTTTAGTTTAGTAAATAAACCAATCATCGCTTCTGCCTGGTCTGGACATGTAGACTTCTTAGATAAAGAATTATCTATATTAGTAGGAGGAGAGCTAAAACCTCTTCATAAAAGTTCTATACAGAATGAAGTACTTGTAGAAGGTAGCAGTTGGTTTTTCCCTTACGATAACCATGCCATGGCAGCTATGAAAGAGATACAGAAGAATTATGACAAGTATAGAGTTAACGCTAAGAAATTAGGTTATAAAAATAGAAACAATTTCAGCTTCGATAAAATGAAGGAAGCTTTGGACGAGATCTTAACAAACTACGTACCGGTGTTCCCCAAACAAATAGAGCTGATGCTCCCTAAATTAAATTTACCAAAACTAGAAAAAATAGACTAATATGGATACTTTAACAATCTGTAAAAGATGTAGTGGAAATGCTTGCTACGAGCAGCATATAGATGACAATACAAAGACCTGGTTATGTATGGCTTGTGGTTTTACAACCTCAACAGTAATGCAAGATAACGGCGCAGTTGTAAAAACTGCTGTAGAATCTTCACCAGAGTTATATAAAGATTTAAAATTCGTAGACGATACCAACCTCGCATGGCTACCTGCTACTATTACTATTCCAGAAAAAGGAATGGTATTTTTAGACGGTACGACTGCTAAGGAATGGACTTGGGCTGGTGTTCGAGCTATTAAGTTAACTCAAGAAGAACTTGATAGCAAGAAGTACCCAGAAGGGCATAATTTTAAAATGGATATGCAAAACTTAAAGCAATTCGGACAGAGAGATTTTATGGATGCTTTAGAGTATATTGGATTCTTTCAAGTAGAGATGTAGTATGAAAATTAGTTATGCGATAACCGTTTGTAATGAGTATGAAGAGATTCAAAAACTTGTTACTTTCTTAAAAGAAAATAAAAGAATACAGGATGAAGTAGTTGTACTTTATGATCAAAAAAACGGTGATGAGCGAGTAGCTGAATGGCTGACTAAGATGAATATCTACCCTAATATTCAATTTTGGAGAGGTTTGTGGTTTGAGGGTCATTTTGCAGATTGGAAAAATAAGTTAACATCCTACTGTACTGGTGATTATATCTTTCAGATTGATGCTGATGAAATACCCCATAAATACTTATTAGATGCTCTTCCAGAAATTCTAGAAAAAAATGATGACCTAGAAGTTCTTTTAGTTCCTAGAGTAAATACTGTAGAAGGTCTTACAATGGATCACATTAAGAAGTGGGGTTGGAGTGTTGATGTTGGTGGTAAGGTTAATTGGCCAGATTATCAGTGGAGAATTTGGAAAAATAAACCGGAGATAAAGTGGGTTAATAAAGTACATGAAAGGTTAGAAGGCTTTAAAACCTATGCACCATTACCGGCTGAACAGAGCTTTGCTTTATACCACCCGAAAGATATAGCTCGTCAAGAAAAACAAAATAGTTATTACGAAACTTTATAGTTATGAATATATACGTAGACATCGATGAAACGATTTGCTATTACGAAGGAGAAAGAGAGTACCACTATGCTATAGGTATCCCCGAAAACATAGAGAAAATTAACAAACTCTACGATGAAGGAAATACAATTACTTACTGGACTGCAAGAGGGACTGTACATAGAGATAGAATTCCTGAATACGAAGATTTAACTTTATACCAATTAAATGCATGGGGTGCAAAATTCCATCAACTAATTGTAGGAGAAAAACCTGCTTACGATTTAATTATCTGTGATAAAAGTAGGAGAATTGAAGAAATTTAATTATATTAAAATATGAAAAAGACTTACATTATCGCCGAGATCGGAATCAACCATAATGGTGATCTCAAAAATGCACTTAGACTTATCGATATTGCAGCAGCAGCAGGATGTGATGCAGTAAAGTTTCAAAAGAGAAACCCAGACGTATGTGTACCAGAGCATCAAAAGAATATTATGAGGGATACTCCATGGGGTCAGATGACTTACTTAGACTATAAATACAAGGTAGAGTTTGAAGCACCAGAGTATAACGCAATCGCAGCACACTGTGAGGCACACGGTATAGAGTGGTCTGCATCTCCTTGGGATATGGATTCTTTAGAATTCTTAAAACAATACGATGTACCTTTCTTAAAAATTCCGTCAGCTATGCTAACAAATGATGAGTTGTTAGAAGGATGTGTGGCATCTGGAAAGCGAGTTATATTCTCTACAGGGATGTCTACTAAGGAAGAGATTGACCATGCAGTAATGGTATTACGTAAAGCTAAACTTGTACATAATAACCAACATAAGATTGGATTACTACATTGCAACTCTACATACCCAGCTCCTATCAACGAACTAAACCTAGCCGGTATTCAAACTCTTCAGACAGAGTATTCTGATTTTGAGATTGGCTACTCAGGTCATGAGTTTAGGTTAGGAACTACGGTTGCGGCTGTTTACTTAGGAGCCTCTATTATTGAACGTCATATTACGTTGGATAGACAGATGTGGGGTTCTGACCATTTAGCATCGGTAGAGCCACAAGGTCTTTTCAAACTTGTAAGTGGTATTAGAGAACTAGAACAAGCTTATGGCGACGGTATTATACAGGTAACAGAATCAGAAAAACCAGTACGAGCAAAATTGAGAGGATAGTGTTAGGAAAGTACAAAGATAAAAGTATATTAATTTTAGGGGGAGGTCAATCTACTTTAGATACTAAGTGGGAAAACCTCCCCTATGATTATATATGGACTTGTAACGATTTTTACCTAGAACCTCGAGTATTAAATCAAGAGATAGATCTATATGTTCTTGCTTTTACAACTCCCCTTAAAGAAGAAAAGCTAGTTAATAAACTAACTAATAGTAATACTACAGTTCTTTATGAGACATCTCACTACAGAGGAAAAGAACGATCCCCAGGTTTTAAAACTTTCAAAGAGGCTATTAACATACCAATTCACGAAACAGAACTACAGTTCTTTAAAGATACAAACCGCCCAGCTTATAAATCAGGAGCCGCTTTTAGATTGATACAGCTTGCTTTATCTACAGAAGCTAAGACAATTTACTTTGCAGGCTTTGATGGGTTTAATAAAGACTTTAGTAATATACATGCCTTTACAAAACATAAAGGACTCAAAGATACGGATACAAGAAGAGATTACGAAGGGCATCCAATGTCTTATTTAAGCATTTTTACAGATGCTTATACCGTTCTAAAAGGAGTAAGAGGTCATGAAGCCTTACAAAACTTAGGAGAAGGATTTGATTATAATATAGGAACTCCTATAAGTAGAGAATTCTTTCCATTAACAGAAGAAACAAAAAAACTAATATGAAAGATATAGCAGAAGTTGCTTTTGTGGTACAAGCAAGACTCAACAGTCAAAGAGTACCTCGTAAGATGATTAAACCTTTCGCTGATACAAATCTATTTGAATTAGTACTAGATAAACTTCTACAGTCTTCTATAATCCCTAGAAATAATATTATTGCTTCCGTACATGAGACTGAACTGTCAGATATTGCCTCACAGAAAGGCGTCTTTGTATTTGGTAGAAGCCATGAATCAGCTAATAACGACAATAGCCTTCAAAAGATATATGAATGGCATGATAAACTACCTTCATTCTACAAATATGTAGTATTAATCTCAGGATGTAACCCTCTATTAACTACTCATACTATTGATGCGTATGTAAGACAGTTCTTAGTTCAAGAAGAAGAGAACTTATTCGCAGTTATAGAAAAGAAACAGTACTACTGGAATAAAGAAGGTGCGTTAGTAACACCTTGGCCTGAAGACCAGACTATAATGAATACAAAAGCAGTAGAACCTACCTATGAAGCAGCTCACGTGTTATATGCTTCAAGATTAGACTTAATTGCACAAGATAGATTTATGGGTGATTTTCAAGCACCCGGAGGAATTAAATTATTCACTATGCCAGAATTAGAAGCATTCGATATTGACTACGACTGGCAGTTTAAAGTAGGAGAGGTTTTATATAATGAATTCAGCAACACCAAGCGTACTAGCTAAAATACATCAATCAGGAGATTCTTTTGATAGAATACAAGCATTAAAAGACGCGTACAAAGGGCAGACAGTTTACTTAGTTACTTGTGGACCTTCTCTATTGACACACGATAGAGATACTCTAATAGAAAAACTAGAAGGTAAGTTAGTTATTGCATGTAAACAGTCTTATGAATATATCAAAGAGGTAGTAGATTTTCATTTACTATCTGTCTACAATTATCAACCCTACGAATACTTCTCTGAGAATACAATAAGACATTGGCAATTAACTGCTATGAATATTCAAGGAGAATTAGATAGAATACAGCAATGGAACCAACGAATCGATTTAGCTATTCCAGTCTATTCTACTCCTTGGGTTACTAAAGATCAGACTACAGCATATACTAGAAATTTTGATAATTGGAAATTATACGGTGAAGGTAAAGTAGTATGGGGACCTGGTATAATGTATGAATCAGGATTCCCTTTAGCATTACATTTAGGGTGTACAGACATTGTGACTATTGGATGGGATATTGGTGACTTAACTAAGTACCCTTCTAAAAACTTAATGTCAGTAGATACTAATTGGATAGATCAACATGCTAAGGAACTTTACAAAGTAGATGTAGGAGGGGGACCTGAATACGAAGAGCTTTTACATACGATAGAATGTACGGACAGAATGTACGATTGGTTCTTGGAAAATAAAATAAAAGTTCGTATATTGTCTAATAATAATCCTGCAGATCAGCGATTTGAACGTATTACTTTAGAACAGTTATGATATTATTCCAAATGCACATAATGTGGTATGAAGCCGAGATGGTTAATGAAACCCTCGATTCAATACAAGCTGCTTTAGAACAAGCACCTGACCTAGATGTACGTTTGAAATTCTGTATTAATAAGCAGACATATTTAGAGAAGCCGGAAGTAGGGACTGTAGATGAGATGGTAGAGAAGTTTATAAACCATCCACTAATGAGTAGAGTTGAAATCTGGGAGAAAGATGATAGGTCTGAATTCTATAATATAGCTGACTGGAGACGAGAGATCTATAACCCTAAAGCTAAGTATGTAGTTTGGGGAGAAACAGACACGCTACTACCGGTAGACTTCTTCTATATCCTTCAGCACATTGAAATACAAGACCCACACTTACTTACCTTTGCTTCTAGACCGATGTGGGATAATAGCTGGGATACAGTTACTCATAAAAAACTACAAGGCTACAGTAAGCCATGTAAATGTGGAGATACTCATCGAGAGGATTGTATAGAGCTTTTAGAAACTCCTTTTAAATACAAAGATGTAATAACACAAGAGCAGTTAGATAGCTTTAATCAAGAAAGCGATATAGAGATGCAACAAGTACCGTTAAAGATTGACGGATCTCTTTTGTGTATCTCTTCCGGAGTACCTTACCCTTGGATTCCTGCTGATATGCATTTTGTAAGAGAAGATACTTGTGCAGAAAATTTCTTTAAAGCTAAGTTGATACCGCAAGTTTGTATTACAACCAGGCTTAAAGGACATAACTATTGGCATCCAAAGAAGAGAGTAAATACCTCTGCTACTCGAAATGATGAGTTATTTAAAGTATACGCAAAGAAGAGTGAAGACGCAATGATAAAATTTCTAAGAGAAGTGTATGAATCTAGTAACAATATATAGGATAAGCGATTACAGCAATCCAGAGAAGGTTAAACCTGATTATGCAAGTAAAGAAGATTGCTTGAGAGTTTATGTACGAGAGTTTACAAATAAGAATTTAATTGTACTATGTGATAATATTACAAAAGAAACTCATGAAATGGTTAAGAAGTATGCAGAAGAAGAAAACATACATCTTACTAAAAACGGTAACACAGGGTCTTTTCTAGCTAGTTTACAACTAGCGTACAGTATAATTGAAGAAGGACTAGCACCTGAGGATACTGTTTTTTATTTTCTAGAAGATGATTATCTGCATAGAAGAGGAGCGTATTTTATTCTAATGGAAGCTTTTAGAGAATTAAACGCTGACTATGTAACACTATACGATCATCCAGATAAGTATCAGAACTTTAAAGACCCTAGATATGAATGGGGTCATGGAATGGTAGACATAGAAGAAGATGGAATTAGAAAACCAGGAGTATTATACAATGTAGGTAAGCAAGATACTATCTACGTAAGTAAATCAACCCATTGGCGTACAGTAGATAGCACAACAATGACATGGGCTACTACAGCTAAGAATATTAAAGAAGATTTTGAAGACCTTTGGAATTTACATGAAGGACAGCCTTTACCGATGGGCGGTACTACTTTTAAGTTATTAGCTGAGAAAGGTAAAAAGCTTCTTAGTCCAATTACTGCATATTCAACTCATGCAGAAGAAAAATGGATGTCTTATTTTATTGACTGGAAAAAAGAATCACTATGTTAACACATTGTATTAGTACGTATAATAATCTACCGTACTTAAAATTAGCAGTAGAGTCTGTTAGAAAGAATAGTTACTTTAAAGATGCTCCGTTTATTATTCATGCAGAGAATTGCACAGATGGAACTTATCAATGGCTAGCTGATAATGGAGTAAAGTATAACCTGACAGTTTACATTAAAGATTTAGAACCTTCTGGTTTAGGTCAGGGTATGAATTTTATCGCTAGCAAAGTAACAACACAGTACATCAACTTTCTTCATTCAGATTTCTACGTTACGGAGAATTGGGACTTAGAGTTACTAAAAGTACATGAAAGGGAACCTGCTAAGAAACTATGGGTTAATTCTTTTAGAATAGAACCTAATATGTTCAACTCTCCAACTCGTCATGGAACTTTATTAGTTGATCCGTCAGACTTTGGTGCTTACGCAAACGATTTTAATAAAGAAAGATTAGAGGATTATGCTAAAGAGTTTACTTTATTAAATGATTTCGAAATACCGAAAGGAGAAGGAGTTTCTGGTTTAGTAAAGAAATATGTTTGGGATGAGTTTGGGGGAAATGATCCTTTATTTGCTCCTACTAGTTGGGATGATATGGATCTATTTTTAAGAATGAAACACGGTGGTGTAGAGTTTGTAATGCCATCTAAATCTGTAGTATGGCATTTTGGAGCTAGAGGCAGTCACCGGCTAGAAGAAAACGGAGGGCAATCCTCAGAAAGACAGAAGAGAGCAGAGGCTGAGAATGTAAGAAAATTTTATAGTAAGTGGAACGGTTTACCAACCTTTGATGCTTATGGAATGATAAACGGAGTTAAATAATGGAAAAGATAACATTTTGTATTCCAAGTAAAAATAATCTTAGGTACTTAAAAACCTGTATTAAATCTATTAGAGAAAATGCATATCGAAAAGATCACGATATCATCGTATTTGTAGATTCAGACAACGACGGTACGCTTAAGTGGCTTGAAAAGAATGCAAAACAATACAACGTAGAGTACTATAGTAACCCTAAATTAGGAAAAGAACTTTTTGGAATTGGGTTAGCCTATGATTTTTGTATTAGTGAAAGCGATACAGACGTCTTTATGATATTCCATGCTGATATGATCTTAGGAAAAGATGCTGATTATAATGCATTCAATCAACTGCAGAAGAAAACAGTAGTATGTTCTACTCGTATTGAGCCCCCTTTGCACCCCAATGCTGGAGAGAAAATACTAATGGATTTTGGGGTATGGCCAGAAGAGTTTAAAGAAGAAGCTTTTAATGAGTTTGTAAGTAGAGAGAACAAATCAAGTCAGGTAACAGAAGGAATCTTTGCTCCATGGATGATGTATAAAGAAGACTACTTAACATTAGGTGGACATGATCCTATTTTGAAATCAGCTAGAGAAGATTCAGATATCTTCAACAGAATGCTTTTAGCTGGATTTAACTTTGTACAACCTTGGGCAAGCTTAGTTTACCATTTTACAGGAAGAGGCGGACAATTCCAGCATGGAAGCGTAGGTCAAAAGAAAGATGAAGACTGGCAACAGCTTATGAATAACTCTACTAGAGAGTTCATACGAAAATGGGGTTCTAACGTGAAACACACGTCGCTAATGAAGCCAATTGTGAGTCCTAAGTACAATATAGGTTTTGCTGTTAAACACTGTAATTTACAATTATTAGACGCATTAGAACCTTGGTGCGATAGGATTTATACTGATGATGAGTTGCAGATTATATTTGCAGCATACTACGAATATGAACATAAAAGAACTAGTTATGATTTAAGAAAGAGGGTACTCACCTTAGGGTATCAAGATCCACATGACTATGATGATATTACGGTAGAGATTGATGGGAAAGCCTTTAGCAATCATGACTTTCAGGTATTACAACAGCTACCAGATATCTTACAAGAACAAGGGCAACCAGGTAAGTTTAAATTAGGGAATATGGTGGTGACAGTTAGACGTTTAGAAGAGCACCAAAATTCTCTAATACAAGTATCCTAAGCTATTTATTTACATAATTGAAAACATTTCAAACACTATGGACTATATAAAAGAAATTAAACAAGTAATTGGTGAAGCAGCAAAAGTAAACTTTGCTGGTCATTCATTTATACTTAAGGTAGACGTAAACGAAGATCCTCAGAAAAAAGGTATCAAAGTACAATTCCTACCTACCCAATTTGGAGCAATTACTCCTACAGAACAGAACGATATTGCTATTGAGTTAGAAGAAAGACTAGAGAAAGGTCTAGCAGAATTTGGTATGAGAGTAGAGAGAGACCGTAACTTGAAAGATAAGACAATTGTAGGTTTCTTTATTTATATTGAGTATATAGATAAGATTGTACGTCAAGCATTATCTGGACAGAATCCAGGTGCTGAAGCAGCCCCAGAAGAAAATCCAGAAGATAAGTTAACAGCTTAGTATTTTAATAACAGGTTACTTTAAATTGATTAGATATGAATGAGAAAACTGCTATAAGATCAATTGTAAAGAACTACTTAAAGGTTGGTTTTAAACTAAAGCTTAAAGAACAAGATAGAAATCTTATGAATAAGAAGCTGTTTGTAGAGACCTTGACTATTTTGAGAGAAATAGAAGATAGGAGAGACTTTATGGAAGAGGAGATTGGACTTGACCCTACAGTGTATGAAGAGAAGTTCATACAAGTCATTGAAAATCTCTTCAAGATGATATTTAATAAGCAACAAATGACGTTGATAAATCTCTACCTCTTCGACTTAGTTCACGATCAAGAGTGGGATGGAAAACTGAAATTAGATTTAAAAGTAGGTAGCGGAGAAGTACAACAACAGGTATTCAATTTCAGAACTCCAGCAGAGGTTTGGGACGTTATAGAATTACTTAAATAAGTCTTTATCTAATGATAGAGGTGAAGTATGCTGACGCTGTCTTTTAGTACCCACAGGTGCAGAAGTTTTGGCGATAGTATAACCAAATGAAGAACAGATAACAAAAATAGAAAGTATTAAGTTTAACATATTATAATTATTTTAATATAACTAGTACTAAAAAACCAATAAACACTAAAAAAATATAAGATTCTAAAGACCTTAATAAAAGTTCTGTAAATTTTAATAAAATGATTTCCATAGATTTAAAAAAATATAAGACCCTTGATCAAGCATTGAAGGCTTATAAGCAAAAACATAACAAAATAGGAATAGTAAAAGAGCTGAGAGACCGTCAGGAATTTGTTAAACCTTCAGTTAAGAAGAGAGCTGAGAAACTAAAAGCACAATATGTGCAAAAGAAATTTGGATCTAAAGATTAGGGAAATTCTTTTTATAAAGTAGTGGCTTTAGAACTTTATTATTCATATCTTTATGAACATTAATTTAAAACGGTTATAATATGGAATTAGAAATGATTACTTGCACCAAGTGCAACTCCCCAATGCCTAAGTTGAGAAAAGAAAAATACGGATATTCATTCTGTGTCAATTGCTCAACAGAAAAACCCTTAGTAGCCCGAACTGTTACTTTTGGGACTGGAGACGATATCTGGACTGATACAGAAATACTAACACAAGATCAAGCTGCAAGAATTCTAGAATTAGAAGCTAATGCTTTAGGTAGAAAAGTAGTAGGTGAGATTGAAGTATTAGATTTTGATGCAGAAGAGAGCCCAGTTTCATCATCGGTAACCCCGATTGTAAAACGTTTAATAGATGACGAAGAGTTAGATGACCAGTCTGCTTTTGTCTATGATGCGGATTACGATACAGAGGAAGAAGAGGAAGAAGATAAAGAAGATATCTCGGACGATTAAAAATGGCTAGACCTTCAAAAATATTAACCAAAGAAGATGTGCTACGTGCAATAAAGATGACTCGCTCTAATCGAGCAGCAGCTAGATATCTTCATGTTTCTTACAACCATTATAAGAAGTATGCTAAGCTTTATAAAGATGAAGCTAGTGGGTTAACCCTACTTGAGACACATTTGAATCAATCTGGTAAAGGTATTCCTAAGTTCTTAAATAATGGAGGTAAGGAGCCGCCTCTAATGGATCTAATAGAAGGAAGAATACCTGTAGAGCATTTTGATGCAAAGAAGATTAAGCAGAGAATTATATTTGAAGCTTTAATTGAAGAGAAATGTAATAAATGTGACTTTAGTGAAAGAAGAGTTATTGATAATAAAATACCTTTAATACTGAGCCACAAAGACGGTAATCAGAAAAACTATCATCTAGACAACTTAGAGTTCTTATGCTACAACTGTTCATTCTTATATGCAGCATCTCCAATAACAGATGCACAGATAGATGGAATGGAGGACTACGTACCTTCTAAAGAAGAGTTTACTTGGGAGTTGGATGAGTATCATCTTGAGCATTTAAAATCTCTAGGACTTTATAAAGAGGAAGAAGAAAAACCAATTGGACATGAATATATAACACGACAGTAGTATTTATGTATATGGAAGATAATTCAAAGAAAGGAAAACCTAAATTAAAAGGTAAGAGACCCAAGCCTCTAGAAAGAAAAGTAGCTGATGATCTAATCAAGTTACACGAACGTAACGAAAAGTTACGAGAGAAGAATATTAAGACGGACTTTTTTAAGCTATTCTAGTTGGAATTTAGCAGAAAAATTCGTACATTTATTAACTAAAGGAAGTAATTATGATATACAAGTTCAATAAAAATTCTTTAAATTTTGAAAAAACAAGTAAGTTCAAATTATTAGCACGACCTATACTTGTAACAGCTCTTATAACAGGTATATTTGGATATACTGCAAAACAAGAAGTAAGCATTCCAGAAGAACAAAAGCTAATTGTACTACAAGAGGTAAATAAGTTCTCAGAAGAAAGATTAGTAGACGAGATTGCAGGATTGAATTTTAGATTTCCTCATATAGTCTTAGCACAAGCAAAATTAGAATCGAATAATTTCCGTTCTTACTTGTTTAAAGAGAATAATAATATGTTTGGTATGAAGTTAGCAAGCTCTAGACTAACATTAGCTAACGGCTCAGAACATGGGTATGCTTCGTATGAAACTTGGACAGAATCCTTAATGGATTACGCCCTGTACTACTCTAGCTATTTGAAGAACGTTAGAACAGAAAGAGAATACTATCAGTTCCTATCTAAATTTTATGCGGAGGATGTTGCTTACGTATCAAAAATACAGAACTTAATTAAAAACGAACAACTTAAATCTAAATTCAACTAAACAAAACTAAAGGTTATGATCAATATTTTTCAAAAAATTGAAAGCTACTTTAAACGGAAACCAAAGTATAACGACAAAGAAGCTAAACTTCTAGAAGTTGTGAACAAGATGGTAACAAGTCCAGATGTTGATTTGGTTTGCAATCCAATGAATGGTGTTTACTATATCTCAAATGAGAAGATTCACTATTACATGAAAGTTACTGAGTTTGAAATTAGTATTACTAATACAAAGTTTGCTTACAATCATGTATACACTAGTGGCTTTGGAGCAGAAATCTTAAACATAGTAAGAACAGCTATTGATCAGCAAGTTGAAGAATTTGATAGAAAGGTTTTTATTAATGAAGTGAATCTGTTAACAAATATAGAACAAGCCATTAAATAATATGATAGAGATAAACGTAAAAGATTATAATGAGTTAGATGAGATATTCAATCCAGAAAATGAAATCTTAATTGAAGGAATGTACAAAGCAGTAAGTGAAGCTTTTAAAGAAGGTAAATCAACTGCTGAGGTATTTAGAATAACAGTAGGAGAAGCAGATTACAGCTACGAAGTAAGTGTCCCTAGAGAAGAATGGCATAACGTATTAGAAACAGTCTTAAATTTCTTCCACAAAGAAGAAAGAACTGATGAATGTATCGACGTATGGCAACTTAAGGAAGGAATAATAGCGGGAAAAGTTAATAAGAAAAAAGTTGCAAATAAGAAATAATAACCGTATATTAAATTATATAAACAATTAAACAGTTATAAGATGAATTACACACAAAAGATCTCAAAGATCGCAAGCAAGCGCCGTAACGGTGACGTTCCACGTATCAGTGACGTATTAGAGAACAACTTTAGTACTTCTCACATTACTAATGTATTAAACGGAGTTCGTTTCAACGATCGTATCGTTAATGCAGCTTATCGCTTGTTGTATCGCAGAGAAAGCAATGCTACAAAGATTAGCAAATTGACAACTAAATTGACAGAAACTAAGTCAATGGTTGCTGCTAAGTAAGCAATGTAGAATTTAGAAAGAGGCCTCCTTTTAGGGGGTCTTTTTTTGTTCTTTCCGGAAAAAAAAGTGAAAAAAAAATTGTGAGTTAGTGGCTTTTCTGCGTTCTTTTTCGTAATTTAAGGTATGTTAGAGAGATAGATACTTTAACAGTTACTTAAATATAAAGGTTATGTCTAGAAATGAATTAAAATTCGAAATGCTACTAGCACAGCTAGAGCAAGCCTCCATTCGCTTGGAGCAGTATAAGGCCAAAGGTTGGTCTTCTATGGTAGAGAGCACTACAGCTCTTATGGCTAAATTGGAAGCCAAAATCGACGCTTTAGAAGCGTAGAAAATAAAGTTCCGGAAATAGTTGCTAGTCTGCGTACTATTTCATATCTTAAGGTATAATTAAAAAATAAAGGTTATGATGAATAAATTAAGCAGTAAAAAAGTAGCAGAACTCACAGCAGAGTTTGGTGAGTTTGAAATCGGTCAAGTGATGGGTGGAGCCAACGATGTTTATCTTCGTTTTGGGTACTGGAGACGTGTTAATGTAGTTAAGCTTCAGGAAATGTTAGGTTTCGGATTCAAGGTTGTTGAAGATGATATCGACGATGACGATTGCGGTACTTTATATTCTTACAAATTAAGATAAGGTTATGTCAGAGAAAAGAGGACTCACAGTCAAGATTGAATATCCATTCAATACAGCAGGGGTGTTAGAATGCTACTACCCAGATTCAGATGCCTGGTATAGAACGACAGCTTCTGAGTTTAGAGCATTTGACGGCAGACGTCGAATAACACAGCCAGAATATGTATCTAGAGCTAATAGAGATATTCCTATGATTACAGAAGAGTATTACGGACCAGTTTACCAACTGTATACCAATACAGTAGTTGAGAGCAAAGGGCTTAATATGATAGTAGGAGGTACTAAATGGACGGAAATATACAATCCACCTTCCGGAAAAAAAGAGAAAAAAAAGAAGGTGAGTTAGTTGCTTTTCAGTAACTAAGTTCGTATCTTAAGGTATAATAAGAAATCAATTAAACAATTAAAACAATAAAGGTTATGATGCAATCATTTAACAAATCGCTAGACACATTTATGACGAAAGAAGACATCAACAAAGTATGTCCATTAGCTTTCGCTTCAGCTCCAACTAACCCTAAGGTAAGTGGAAAGTATTTACACGTTAATACTGAGACAATTATTGACGACTTGGCTAAGTTGAACTGGTTTCCAGTTACAGCTTCTCAGAGAAAAGGCCGTAAGGCAGGTAAGAGTTCTATCTTCTCGAAGCATATGATCTCTTTTCAAAACCCTGATATTATGATCAAGGGTGCTGACGGAGACGATGCTTTCCCTCGCATTATCATGACTAACTCTCATGACGGTTTTAACTCATTCCAGTTTGCAGTCGGTATCTTCCGATTAGTATGCTCTAATGGATTGGTTGTAGCAGACGAGCAATTTGCTGACTTCCGTATCCGTCACGCAGGTTATACTTTTGAAGAGCTTCGCGGAGTAGTATCTAAAGCAGTTAACGACTTACCTAACAAGGTAGAGGTTCTTAATAAGATGAAGCAACGCATCTTGACTGACGAAGAGAAGATGAAATTAGCATTAGATGCTATGTCGCTTCGTGCTACTAACCTTCCAGAAGGAACGGTTATGGGGTATGATGATGAAACTCTTCGTGATATGTTAACACCTAAGCGTACTGCTGACCAAGGAGATGATCTTTGGAAAGTGTTTAACGTAATCCAAGAGAAAGTAACTCAAGGAGGCTTTAGTGCAGCTCTTCGTGGAGCTAAAGTTCGTAAGGTTCGTAAGATTAAGTCTTTCGAGAAGGACTTGAAAGTAAATAAGGAGTTGTTTAAACTAGCAACAGCATTGCTTAACTAGTTAGTAAATATAAAGGAGCCGGATTAATCTCCGGCTCTCTTTTAACTTTTGTTTATGCACGAAATTTTACATATATTAGGATTATGCGGTGAAAAGCATTTAAGCTTCATCGCCTTATTTACAGAACCAACATTAACAACAGAGATATGGAAAATGAGATATTATTTTGGAAGGATGGCGACTACGCTGCAAGGGGCGGCTTCTTTATTAGGAATAACCTAAAAGAGTTCTTACAGACGTTGATCGATGCAGGTCATGAACCTGTAGGAATTAAAGTAGATATGGATAGCTTAAACCTAGAAGTAATCGTAAAAGCTCCAGAGAATGAAGATAATTAGAACTATATGGGGAAGAGATGACCATCAGTTCTTTAGTAATAGTTTAAAATTCTATCACGACGAATGCCGGAAGGCTAGTGAATACGATAAGAGGTACAAACTAGAAAACCAATTAGTGATTGTATGGGATGAGCCTAATAGACTCCTGATGGAGGAGTTAGGCTATCCCTACCACTATATGGGAGAAAGTCGGTATAACTTCCAGACAAACTTCTTGTATAAGATCTTAGCACTTAAGCAGGCTATGTCTATGTTCGATGAGATCCTATTTTTAGATTGGGATTGCTTTATTCAGAAGCCATTAGATTGGAAGTTCTACGAAAGGTTACGAGAGAAAGGACCTATTCAAATGCCTCTATATTTCTACCCACCAGAGATTCTAGAAGAATACAAAACTATCTCTCCATTTGTTAATGAAGCGATGCACTACTTTAATATGTTCTTCTATAATATGTTAAGACTTGGTAAGTGGAAGTTCTGGGGTGGGCTTACTCTACCTAATGCAGGATTTATTTACTGTAGAGATAAAGAATTCTTTAATGCATTACATCAGATTCAGATCGATAATGGGATTACGTCTAACGTAGAAGAGGTTTGTGCATTGATCTATTTTAACAAGCTTATTGAAACTACAGATGAATATCTAGATAGGTTTGAACCAGTAGTTTGTCTAGGTAAAGATGATCTAGAGATGAAAGAGAAACAAGTAATACTTAACCGATACTCTACAGAGAGATTAAAAAAAGATATCTATTTTATACATGAATAATTTAAAAATCATTTACGTTACCTGGACAAAGCCTTTCTTTAATAAGAATAATTTTACCGGGATAAAGAGCTACTTGAAAGACGGTAGCGAAGCTCCTCTAGAGTATAAGCTGGAAGACTATGAAAAGCTTATGCAGATCTATAGCTTTACATCAGCTAAACTACATACAGGTGCTCGTATAAAGATGTACACAGATACAGCTGGTTATGAATATTACCGTAAGGAGAATATGCTACAGTACTTTGATGAAGTAGATGTAGACTTCCTCAATTCGGTAAATGCAGACAGTAGTATTGATCCGGCTAAGTTCTGGACAAGCGGTAAGATCTTGAGCATATGTAACGAGGAACCTCCATTCTTATTCCTAGATACAGACTTCTTTATCTTAGATAAGATACCAGATTGGGTATTTGAAAAGGATGTTACTCATGCTCATTGGGAGTTACTTAGAGCCTGGTTGTATGTTGCTGAAGGAAGAGTTAGAGATGAATTCAGATTAGACATTCCAGAATTCTCAGAGACGATGCTTATACCAAACACCTCTTTTCTATTTATGAAAGATAATGAATTGGTAAGAGCTATTCAAAAGAGGTATAGAGAGTTACACTTACAGATTGTCACTAAGGACTACCATTACGTGCCTGATGAGTTATGGCTGATGACAGATCAGAATATTTTAGGGTATATCTTACGAGATAAGAATGCAGATGTAGGTCATGCTATTAATAAAATTTACATACAGTTTGCAGATAATTTAGGCAGCAAGGCTGTAGGTAATACTCCTAGATGGACTCATTTTGATAATATAGAGAAACAACTACCGGAGGTGAAATACCATCACGTCTGGTTTGAGAAAACACACTTACATCAGAACCCAGAATACAAAGAACGTATTATGAGGGACTGGCGTATGCGTATTAATGAAAATTTAAAAACGTTAAGTTTATGATTTATTGGTTTACCGGACAGCCTGGAGCTGGAAAGACAACCCTAGCCGATTGGCTAGCCACTCATTACCACACTAAAGCTATAAAGATAGATGGTGATGATATTAGAGAGATTTTTGATAATAAAGACTATTCAGAAGCAGGAAGGAGAAAGAATATAGAGCTTGCTCAGAATATGGCTCATTTCCTCCACCATAAAGACTACAACGTTTTTGTATCACTCGTATCACCTTATAAGGATCAGAGAGAAAGCTTTAAAGAGAAGCTAGGAAACGGTATAGTAGAACTTTATGTACATGCCTTTGAAGATAGAGGACGTACACAGTTTCATGTAAGTAATTACGAACCGCCTACAGAGAATTTTATAGATGTAGATACCACAAATGACAGCCCTTTTGAATCTTATCAGAAGATTAGAGAAAAGTTGGATTCTACGAAATAAAATCGTATATTAAAGTATGAGTCAGAAATATTTAGCTACCGCAGCATTTCAATCTTCCTCGAATGAGGTAAAGTATTCAATGTTTATAGGTAGATGGCAACCTTGGCATGCTGGGCATCGCTGGTTGATCGATCAGAGATTAAACGAAGGTAAGAAGGTTTTACTAGCAATTAGAGATGTAGAACCTGACGAAAGAAACCCCTGGAGTCCGTTTCAAGTAGCGATGAATCTTGAAGAAGAATTATCAGATCTAATAACAGAAGATAAAGTTAGACTTATTATTATTCCAGATATTGAGTCTATTAATATTGGAAGAGGAGTTGGTTACGATGTTATTGAGCATGTACCACCAGAAGAAGTTAGAGAGATATCTGCTACAGCCGTTCGTAATAAAATGAAAGAGGAGGGTAAGTTATGATAGTAGAAAAGAAAAGACACGTTGCTAAGACCGTTAGTTATAGAGTAATAAGTACTGCTATCGGATTTGCTACTATGTGGGCAGTGACTGGTTCAATTAAGTTTGGGGCAGCATTTGGAGTAGCAGAGTTACTCTGGAAGCCGATTCAATATTATATTCACGAACGTATTTGGTACAGGTGGATTAAGTACGGATTAAAAAAATAAAATGATATACGCAATAACCTTTGTACTATTTACAGGAGTACTTTACTACATTATTGGTTTCAGTAAAATTTTAGATAGATACAAAATGTACTTGTCTAGAGAGTACTGGACAGACTATAATGTAATTGAGTTGAGCGCATGGCTAGCAAAAGCAATCATTATTATACCTGGTTTGATATTTGGAATAGAGTTATGGTACCTACATTTCATAACGCTAGCTACATCTTCTCTTTTGATATGGGCTAGTATGAGAAAGAGTCTACCCACTTTAATACTCTTTAATACAATTTGGATCTGTATATCGTTGACGATTATAATCAGACATCTAATGGCTTAGGTATGGATATGAAAGAGATTATCGCTGCATGGATTATTAAAGCTAGTCCAAAAGATAGTCAGAAGAAACTAGCACAAGAGCGATATGAAATTTGTGAGCAATGTCCTAAGAAAGAAACTTTATTCAATAATTACAAATGGTCGGAGTACTGTGGGGAGTGTAGTTGCTTATTAGAAGGTAAGATCTTTAGCCGTCTCTACGATGGATGTCCGTTACACAAATGGCTTTCAGTAGAAGATAAGTACTTAAGCGAAAGCTCTGTAATTAAAAAAGATAAAACAATTATATGATATCAGGTTTAATTCAAATAGGTAATTTCTTACAGGATGTAGATAGCGTTAGAGCTGAAGCCTTAGCTTTAAACTATACTCCTTCTTTTGAAGAGCAAGGATGGAAAGGTCATAGATGTTTAGAGCGTAACGAACTAACTTCAAAGGTAACTGACTTAGTTAAAACGGAGCTATCTAAACGAGATGATAAATTTGCAACAGCAGCTTATGATTGCTACTTCCACTATACATTAGAGGATACTACAAAAGAGAAAGGGTATAATAAAAACCGCATACATAAAGATCGTAAGAAAGATTATGCAGGTGTTATTTATCTTGCTCCTAATCCTGCTCCTAATTCCGGGACAGCTTTCTACGATGAGAATTATATTCAAGTAGCTGAAACAAATAATACATACAACACATTTGTATGTTATCCTGCTAATACAAATCATGCAGTTCAAGAACCTTTTGGGGACTCTATAGAGAATGGAAGATTAACCTTCACAGTCTTTATTGAATTTAAACAGAAGCAATCTAAAACATTAATATAATGATAGTACAGCAGTTTGAGATTTCGGATACACTTTCCTTCTATAAAGCTAAATATGACTGGGAGTACGGACAGGATGAGATTGCTTATAGAGTACGTCAGAATAAATGGCTACTAGGTACGACAGATTTTAATACAACAGAGATAAAAATAAGAAGTGCTGAGATAGATTCTATAGTAGATTACGGAATCCGTATTGCAATGAGGCTATCAGAGATAAATACACTACATAACAGAGCATGGACAGGAAAAACCTGGAGTTATATTCAAGATAAAAACTCTAAGGATCCTGATAACGGATTTCACGTTCATACTTCTGCTATAAACTTCCCGGACACTAGAGTAAATGCTCCTATCTTAACTGACTGGACTTACTGTTTCTACTTACAGGTACCAAATGACCTACAGGGTAACGAAGGTAGCTTGTTATTAAAAGATGTAGACGGTAAAGTTTATGCTATCAAACCAGAAGAAGGAGATTTTATATTCTTTAAAGGAAATGTAGAACATAAGCCAAACTTAGCACCTAACTCAGAAGGAACTAGAATAGCTATTTGTTCTAATATTAGCTTTAACATAACAGAGATCAGAAGTGAAATTATACGATAACATCTTTCCAGAAGCTTTCCATCAGACCATTACAGTAGATGGTAAATATGTTGTTGAGATTACTAACGGAGATTATTACCGATTCATATACCCTCCTTATAAATTTGCAATAGATGTAGAAAATTTTCTACTAGGAGCTGGGATTGAGCATCAATGCGATAAGATGTTTGTAAGTAAAAGACCAGCAGACATTAAGACAGTGTATAGCCAATTTGAAGATAAAAACTACTCTACCTTTGTCTATTTTATAAACGACAACTATAAAGGAGGAGAGCTTCTATATAAAGATCAAGTAGTTAGCCCTGTTTCTAACAAAGGAGTCTACTTTGATAATGATGATAAATTTAAGCTAACCGATGTAGTAGAAGGCGTACAGTATATTCTAATAACTTACTTTAGAAAAAACCCCATTAAGCAAAGTAAAACTCTCTTATAAGCTACTAGAAGTAATCTAGTTAGATATTTATATATAAACGAAATAATTTAAACTTACAATATGAAAGCTGTTTTAATAGGAAGTGACTTCTTACTTGATGATGACGGTAATGCAAAGCTAGTAGAATTTAACACTAGCGCAGGAGCCTTCCAGAGTATGATACCTCACTTAGACTTTACTGAATTAGAAAACCTACTTCAAACAAACTCTATAGCAGAGCTTGTATATATCTTTAATGATCAACAAGTAGTAATAGATCCTAATTTTAGAGTTAGTATCACTGTAGGTAGCGAATTGCAAGAAATCTGTGAAAGACTTAATATTGCCTATACACCATATCAGGTAAATACTTATGCAACAACAGTGCCGTATATTGAAGATACACCTACTAAGTTTATATTAAGACAAGCATTCGACTCAACAGCTTTAATAGACGATGAGTATTGTGCAGATAAAGCAAACTTACAAGATTTAATTAAGAATGAATCCTATGCAATACCTACTTACATTAGCAACCCAGGAATTGAAGTAGATACGTTAAGTAACTTTACAGCAGGTAAAGCTCCAAATATAGTAGTTAAGTCTAGATTACCTCAATACGATGCTAAAGTATTTCCAGAAGTACATACTATCTCTAGTCAAGAGGAGTTAGATA
>Ga0222712_10001529_pt1 | contig 28292 bp, 32 predicted proteins | sample C33_657DmetaG_FD_165043 | JGI IMG/M metagenome (GOLD analysis project Ga0222712, IMG submission 165043) | Estuarine water microbial communities from San Francisco Bay, California, United States - C33_657D | ecosystem: Environmental > Aquatic > Marine > Unclassified | place: USA: California... | reverse complement strand
CTGGTACACCCGCGACGGGGTGCCTCAATACACCGTAGAGGCGAAGAAGGGTGGGCAGCGCAATACTACGTTGCGTGATGCCCGCACAATGAACCTAGTCCCTTCAGTAACGACAGTTCTTAACGTCGCGGCAAAGCCCGCGCTACTGGCATGGCTCCAGCAACAGGTATTGCTTGCCGCGCTTACCCTTCCACGCCGCCCCGACGAGCCGGAAAAGGAATACATAGAACGAATCATCCGGGACTCAAAAGAACAGGGGCGTTCTGCGGCGGATGCCGGAACTGACATCCACGCATCCATTCAAGGACATTATGAAGGCAAGGCAACAAGCAAGCACCACGAGAGCGTCCAAGCCTGCGACCTCGCAATCACAAAGCACTTCGGTCAGCAGCACTGGACGTCAGAGCGCTCCTTTGCACATGAACTCGGTTTTGGCGGTAAGTGCGACCTATTTGTTGGGTATGGAGATGGAATCGTCGTTGACGTCAAAACCAAAGAGTTCACCGACCCCGCAAAGGTTGATGGATACGACGAACACCTCATGCAACTCTCCGCTTACCGAGTCGGTTTAGGTATACCCAAAGCACGCTGCGCTAACGTCTTTGTGTCCCGCAACGTCCTAAACCTTGCTGTAGTTCGCGAGTGGAGCGCCGAAGACCTCGACCGTGGGTGGGAGATGTTCGTGAGCCTTTTACAATTTTGGCAACTAAAAAATTCACACAAATAAGGACTTAAAATGTTGAGCGAAGAAACAATCAAGCAAATATTCTTTCAAAGCGACCGACCCCGCAAAGACCCCTTGATTGCAGACGAAGTAGACATTGTGCAGTTTGCGCACAATATTGAACAATTCGTTGCGGTTGAGTATGCCTTAAAAGAACACGACCGCTGCGTCAAGATTGTCAAAGACATGAACCGCGACGTTGGGGAGGCATTAGACAATCAGCGCCCAGTTAAAACATAGTTATACTATTTGTTGCATTTAGTTAAAAAAGCCCCTGCAAGGGGGCTAAAAAGTAGCAAATTCTCATTATTCTGGCGGTCTTTCTCTGAACAGTCGTTTTGCAAAGTCGGGGGCGTAACTAAAAAGACCCACACCACCCAAGCCTTTTGCTCTGGTTAATGTCTTTCCTATCGGGGGGAGCATTGCAGCGCCAGCCGCTCCCGCTTGCAAAGCCTTTAAAACAGCCCCGCTTTCGTCGCCAGCTTTCCAGCGTTTTACAGCCTCTTCGTAACTCATTACGCCTACATACCCAGCGCCAGCACCAACAATGCCTCGCGGGATAGCACCTATTCTCGTTGAGCCTACGCCCACATTCTCCAAACCACGCGCAAAAGCATTTGGCTGGTCTCGCGCACGAGCCAATTTGAGTGAAGCAATCTTGGCATCCATTTCGGCCTTGGTAAGCGCACGTTGCAGCGGAGCCGCCGCCCTTGCTTGGCTGGCAATGACGTTGTGTCTTTGACCCGCAGCCGCTTGTTGTTGACGCAAGAAATCTAATTCCGCTTGGTGCGCCAAACGCTGTTGCTCTAGTTGCTGGGCTTGCGCCTGCTGTTGAATACGATTTTGCTCAGTTCTTTGCGCTAACTCAGCTTGACTTTCTTGAGTTTGTCGGGCTATGTCAGCCTGCCGCCCTGCAACCGTAGTGGGAGGTAGTGCCAACTCAACCCCGCCCGCAGTTTTAATCAGGCCGTAGTCGCCCAAGCCCAATCGTTCTTGTACGGTACGCGCAGCCATATCAGCATCAATGATTGCTTGCCCGCCCCTCGGATTGTCCGCACGCATATTCAACGCACGATTGGCAACCGTTTCGGGAACGCCGTCCGCCATTTCATGTACCCACTTCACGGCTCCAGAGGGGTCTGCTTTTTTCTGCGAAGGTAACTCAGAGGTTACGGTAGGCATTTCCGTTACTGGCGAAGCCTTTGGCAATCCCCGCAAGCGCGACTCGGCTAATATCCTCTCGTTCTTTAAGTCATCAAGCACGCCCTGACTTGACCTAAAAGTATCCTCAAGGGTATTAACACCTTGGGGCGCTGCTCTATTTAACTCTCTACGAGACAACTCCAGCCTGTCCTGAGCGGATAGATTAGCCTCTTCTGCCCTGCCCGTATCAACTTTCGGGGTAAACTGTGGGTTGAAAGGCGCTGACAACAAAGCATTGGCTCCTGCCCCAACCGCCGCACCAATATAACGATTTTTGTTGTCTTCAGGCTCTTCTTTTTTTGGTTCTTCTTTTGGAGAATTACGCACTGCTTCAGCTTCGGGAACGCCTACTGCAAATGGGTTGTTTACATTTGCCGCGTCATTACTTTTAATTAAACCGGTCTCAGTGTCGTCATCAAGGTTGAAGTTCTTTGAAATCTTCAACAAATAGCCGTGAGTTTCCGCAGGCAAAGACATGATTGCTTTGTCGGGGTCTGAATCATAATACTTCATGTAAGTCACTAATGCGGCTGGGCTGGCGTTGTAAAAAGCCAACGCCTTACGTGGACTCTTGTGGTCTTTCAAGTGGTCTTTGAGAATGGCAACGCCACCCATGATGTTGCTGTCCTCGTCATCGGGGTTGATGTTGAGTCCCAATTTTTTGTTAAAAAGCTGCGCGGTGTCGGGCATGATTTGCATAACGCCACGCGCCCCAGCGGAAGAGGTAAGGACTTTGTCACCTCTATATTGCGAGAAAGTCCCCGCCGTCTCCGCATGGGCAACAGCAATAGCTAATTTTGGGTTTACGCCCTGCCGCTCGGCTTCGGCGGCAATCTTCATTACCGTATCTTGCTGGGGCTTTGAAAGAGACTGAAATTCTTTATCTTCCATGATTTAGTCCCCTCGTTCTTTTTTTAAGCGGTTTAAACGCTGTGAAAATGTTTCGCCTGCCGGTGCCTCAGTCTTTGGCTTGGCGGCAGGTTTTGGCGAAGTACGCAAATACTGAGCAGTTTCAGTGCGCATTTTATCAAGCGTGGCAATATAATTTTTTCTGAGTTCTAAGTAACCTTCGTTGTTGTGTTGAAAATATGCAAAAGACTTGTTTGGTTGTTCAGTTTGAAATTGAGACAACAACTGCCCTGCACGAAAATCAAAACGAGCGCGCTGAATAATTGCTTCCGACTTGAGTGCCAAAACTTTTGCCGAGTCTGTGGGGAGCAAACCAATAGCCTCGTACAATCTACCCTCTGATTTGTCTGTTGCTCCTTCGCCGGAAACTCTGGAAATCTTGCGCATCTCTGCCGTAATTGCAGATTGCTTTTGTTGGAACAATTGCAACGCCGAAATATCTTCTGAAGTCAATTGATATTCTTTGTTTCCCTGCAACGCTATGCGAACAGGTAAATTAAAAGCCACCGTCATTGGCCCCGCCGTTACAGATGCGCCCTGCTCAATTGCACGCAAAACAGAATCACGAACGGTTGCGTTCTGCATCAAATTAAATGCTCTGGTGTTTGATTCTGTCAGACTTAAAACGTCTTTAGCCAAAGCCTCCATATTTTGGGAGTTAATACCACGATTTAGAACCAAGCCTGCTTGCTCCTCATCCGCTTCAACCCGTTTTTTTGCGCGGGCCACGTTTGCCTCTTCTTCTGCTTTTTGCTCCGCTGAAGAACTTGCTGGAATAATTGGCACAGGGATTTCACCAGCCTTTGGAATCTTACGCGCACGAACCTGCTCAGGGTCAAGCCAACCTTTACTGTCGTAGAAATTAAGCAACTTTTGGTCGTCTGCATCGATTAGGTACTGCTTGAGTGCGGCTTGGTACTCAGAGTACTCCTGCACGTTCATCTCACGCTCAATTTTGCCGCCACGAGGGATGACTTTGCGCTTGTCTTGGCCTAGCTTCTCGCGTTCAATGCGGTTCTTCTCTTCGCCCTCTTGAGCCTTGCGAATCTCGGTCAAGGTTGAAAGCATCTTTGGCGCAACACGACTTGCCAGCAAAAGAACCTCGTCAGTGATTGCAATGCGACCTTGACGCGCCTCATTTAACACCTGCTGAGGGTTTTGTGCGGTAGCAACGTCAACGGGGGAAGTAGTGCCGGGGACTCTTAACTGTCCGGTCGGCGTAGTCACTGCGCCGCCAGCAGGTGGCGGGGCGCTTACATTTTTGCCGCCCATCAGGGCGCTGATTAACTGGTCGCCGCCCAATTGCTGACGCAACTCCTGCTCTTTCCCAAGCAGTTCCATCTCTAGCTTTTGATTTTCCCTGTCGTGCAACATTTCACGCTCTGAAGCCGCACCAGCATTCTCTGCCGCATACCCCAAGGACTCGCCAAACGAGCCAGTCTTGGTGGGCTTTAAGAAGCCCGCTGCGGCCTGCATCAAGACAGGGTCAAACATCCTGTTCTTGCGACTGTCTAAACTTTCGCGCATACGCAACAGCGCGGTGTTCATTGCCTCGCGCTGCTGCCCAAGGTCGTCAATAGACTTGTCTTTTAAACCAGTCGGTTGCGATTGGCTTAATGCTTCTATGTTCTCGGCCTGCTTACCGCTAGTGTCCGCCACTAACGATGCCGGTTTTGGCGCGACTTGACTCAAGCCACCTTGTGCTGTTGCCATTCTTTACCCCACTAAGTAGCCATCGGCATCGTAAAAATTTCCGCTGCCATCGTGATATTCTGCGCCAGAAGGAGCCATCCCGCCATCGGCAAGACGAACACCGCCGCCATTTGCTTTTCGCATCAATCCGCCCCTCTTTGCCTTGCCTGCTGCCTTGTCTGCGGCTTCTCTTTCTAATTTTGTTTTTTGTTCGTAATAAGCATCCGTAGCAGATTGCTTTGGGAACAGCGAGGCCACCAAGGTACCCAGACCGGCAATCTGCGACAACGGGCTGGCGGAGTAGCCTTCGGAGCCAGTCGATTGCGTGGTTGTCCCCATTGGGACGTTGTAGCCCTGCATCAGCTTGGCAAACTGCTGTGTCTGAGCCATCGGGTAATCTAACAGCTTCTGACCCTGTGCCTGCTGTTGAGCGCCGTAGTCGGACATAGTTTTCAGACCAGCCAGACCCATGCCCTGCTGGGCTTGGCCTAGATTCTCAAAGGCTTGACCAGACTGCATGGCGCGGGTCAGGTCGTTTTGCGCCTGCGTCCCAGCGGTTGTGTAGCCCTGCTGGAGCGCCTGCATCTGCTTCCCCGTCAAGTCAGCTTGGATGTCACGCAATGCGTTTCCCGTAACCTGTTGCTGACGACGCGAGCCAAACTGACCAGTTCCGACTGCCGCCGCGCCAAGGTTAGGCAAGATGTTTTCTTGCACGTTTCGATTAGTCAGGCGACCCATCTCATCCACCACACTAGATGTGTAGGGGTTCATGTAGTCGCCAATGACGTCAGGCACTGTCGTAGAACCTGCCTGACCCAGCAGTTGAGAAGCCGCACCCATAGACCCAGCGCCAGCAAAGGCAACGTCTGGAGCCATCTGGAAGGCTTGCTGCTGCAACGGGCTAAAGCCAGCAATGCCGCCTTGGGTGACGGCGTTTTGGCCTAAGTTGGCAATGTCCTGAAGGTAATTTGTGTAAAACTCTGGAGCCGTCTGCTGGGCTTCCGTAGTCTTGGTAATTGCGGGTAGCGGGTCACCCTGAAATAAGCTGCCCATTATTTCGCTCCTTTAAGGTACGAGGTCAACGCCTTGGTCTTAGGTGGAATCTTGTTCACAGGGGCAGAACGCTTGTGGGCGCGGATGCTTTCACGGAACTTATCTAACGCCTGTGCGCCAGCCTTTGTTGAGCCGTTGCCGATTTGGGCTACGGTCTCGGCGTCAATTACATACTCGCCGTCAGCAAGCATAGCCGGGATGTCGTCCGATTGTCCATCTCCCTCCCCGTGAACGGCGGAGCCTTGACGGAAGTCCATGCGTCCATCTACCATAGACACGTCAGAGGCGTGAGGTAGCCCGCCCCTGCGCATCGGAGGAGGCATACCCTGTTGTTGAGGCATACCCTGCTGCGGCATACCCTGTGGCGTTTGCTGCCCCATTTGAGGGGGTATCTGCTGCGGCAACCCTTGCTGTTGAGCCTTCTGAGGGGGTTGCTGTTGCCCAACCTGCGCCATCATTTCAGGCGGGTTCATTGGCGGCTGTGGGCGCATACCCAAGTTCGCCAGAATGTCCGCAGGCTGCCCAAAGGTGTAGTACGAGGCTACGGGAGCCGCCATAGAAGACAGCCCGCCAGAGGCCATTTTAGGCGCGTCTTCGTAGCCGTAGTCACCCTCGTTCACAGGATTGTATCCCGGCGCGTTTAGGTTCCGCAGCAACTCCTCGTTTGGCGTGTATTCGCCGCCGCTTGTGCCGTAGTCTTCTTGTCCCACGAATTTGGTTGGGCCAATGCCAAAGTCTGTGGTACGCGGGTTAATCACGCCCACCTTAGACATATCTAAACCTTGGTTTGTAGAACCACCGCCAAAATCCGAACCCAACAACGTGGCAACCAAAGCCCCGGCACCAGCGGCAGGAAGCGCCCCAGTTATGGCATCAAGAGTCGCCTGACTCATACCCGTTACATTTTTGATTGCGTCGGTTAATGTGCTGCCCAAAGTCTGTCCCGGCCTATCTCCGCTGCCCGGTGATGTAACTTCTGTTGCCCCTGTTGAACCAACATGCTCCATGTTTGAGTCAATAGTTATAGTAGAGCCGTCAGCGTCGGTATACGTAGCCGTACCATCGCCATTTGGCGTATAACCTGCGGGCCATTTAGTTGACTCTGTTCCTGAAACAAACTCTCCATTTGCATCGTAAGTCTTTGTAGAGCCGTCGTCATAAGTAATAGTGTAGCCACCGTCCTCGTTATCTTCGGTATATCCACCTTCATCATAGCCACGAACATTGCCACCATGTTTCATCATGGTAATCAATCCTCCGCGCTTCGCTTCATAAGAGTAATCTTCGGGGTAGTAATCTTCGGGATAATAATCGGCGGGATAGTAATTGTCCGTATATTGAGGTGAATCCGCTACTACTGTGTAACCATCAGTGTAATCATCAGTGTAGTCTGGGGTAGCGTCGCCAACAGCTACCGTGTCATCACCACCTCCATCGGCCAAACGATACAGGTCATACGAGCCATCGGCGTTCTTTTGATAGACGTTGCCATCCTCGTCTTCATAGAAATCGTTTGTTGCCAAAACGTCATCAGTGGGCGTCTCGTTTTTTACTACTTTTTCGTCTGGAGGAGCATTACCAACCCACTTAGGGTTGTTTTCTTCGTCTAGTTGCCACCCCGGTCTTAGGTTTCCTTCGTCATCGAAAGGAGACCCCCCGCCTGCTGGGTCTGTGGGGAATATGTAAGTGCTGTCGGTTGTGTTATTCGCGGCCTCTTCTTTTGCTTTTGCGTCAGCTTTTGCAATGTCGGCTTTGGACTTTGCAACTGCGGCAGCCTTGTTTTTTACTTCCTCAGCTTTTTTTGCCGCTTTTTCAGCAGCAGTCTCTGCCGCCGTTTTTGAGATGTTTGGCTTGGAAGTAAACTTGTCAATCAGCAACTTTGCAGCAGCGCCGAGAGCCGCGCCCGTAAGAGCGTTGCCTACCTTTCCTGCGGTAGACGTAGTTGCTGGTTTTTTTGTAGAAGTCAGTGTCTGCTTTGGCGTACCAGACGTGCTGGTAGTCAAAGAAGGTTTTGCAGTTGACGTAGTGCTGGTGGTCAACGAGGGCTTTGTCCCACCGGAAGTTTTAGGGGCCGCAATAGTTGACGTTTTAGGCGCTGAACTAGACGTAATAGAAGACGCACCCCCGCTCGTCACTTTGGGCGCACTACCAGAATCGCTGATAATGCTACTCAGCGATGAGCGGTTAATCGCCCTACCTTGCGGCAGCGGGTTTTTTGAAGTGCGTTTTTTTAAAATAGCCATTTTGTTACGCCTTTTTCAAAAGCGATGTCAACGTCGCGACGTTAGTTATTGGAGTCAACTTCGCATTGCTTGCCAAGTTTTTCGGCGGTGCAATTGGAACCGCTTTTTGTATTGGAATCAACTTAGACACATCCATCTTGGCAGGCGGTGCAACCTTGCTAGGAGACTGAACCGCCTGCAAAGCACCAGTAGGACGAGCCACAGGAGCGCGTGGCGCTGGCCTCTTTGGTTGGCTCAATGCCTGCTTCAACAAATTCCCTGCGGTAGCAACCAGTGGCTTGGTAATGTCCGTAGGTTTCAATCCCATAGAACTTGCCATTTTTGCTTCGGGCGTTGTTGGCGCAATGGCGCTCAACCCACCTACAGGGGCTTCAGGGGCTAGGCCAGTAGTCAACAGGTCTGTAGCTACCGGGGCTTCAGGTACAACGGCAGGCAATTCAACAGGCGGAGCCATTGTTTCCAATGGGCTTTTTGGCTCTGCTTCAGGAGTAGGCAAAGCAGCAGCAATGTCACCCACGCTCGCAGGAATGTCGGTGCTGACAGGCTCATCTGAAACTGGCGTCTCTGCTAGGTCAGCAAAATCAGTAACAGTCTCGCTTTTGGGTGCTTCCGTTAATGGGGGCAGTACCGCAATATCAGATGTGGCTTCTTCCCCTACTGGCTTTGCTTCAACATTGGAATCAACTGTTTCGGCGGTGTTGTTTACTCCGCTGTCAGATAACTGCACCTCAGAAACAAGTTCATTTGGGATGCCCGCGCCAGTAACATCTAAATTTAAAGGCTCTCCTTCTTTCTTCTTGTCCCACTCGGTGGCAACATTTTTAAATTGTTCGTCAATCGTGGTGTTGAGGGCTTTTGTCCCGGAATTAACTCCAGAACTAATAGCGCTGTTTGTGAATGCTGTTGCAAAATCACCTTTGCCGGTTATTTCCGAAGTAATGCCAGAAGATAAAGCCTTTGTTCCTGCGTTGTATAAAGTGGTTGCGTCCGTTAAATCTAGGCCGCTCTCTTGAGCCAATTGAATAACATCGTCTTTGACGTAGCTTGCCACCTCGCTAACGCCAGCAGAAACCAAGCTACCCGTAAAGCCGCCAGAAAAACCGTCTTGAAAATCTCCGCCTTTTACTTCAGCAATTGTTCCGTTCACCAAACCCTTGCTGATTGCGGTGCCTGCGGCCTCGGCAAAGGTTTCGCTCATTCCAACTTCTACAAATGTTGAAGTCACAGTAGAAGAAAGCACACTTCCCACTTCCGCGCCAAGGTATGAAGTACCAGCCGAAAGAACAATGTCTTCTAGGTCGCCACCGCTTGCCGCAGTAATTACCGCCGATGTGACCCAAGGAGGGATACCTATAAAAGAACCCGCAATAGACAATAGGGTTGGAAGCGGGTCTTCAATTACCGCCTCGACCACATCGGCTACTTTTTCGATAACGTCGCCAACAAAATCAACAACGTCCTCAACAACGTCACCGACAGACTCAAAAACGTCGCCAACAAAATCGCCAACGTCTTCAATAATATTTGCAATGAATGACATGATTATTCCCTATCTTCACGTTTTGGGCCTAACTTGACCGTTACGCGGAAGCCGCGCTTGGTTCTCTCGGCTCTGTATCCCATGCCCTCTTGCGGAGGATTACGCGAAATGGCTTTAAAAATGTTCATAATGGTCGGGTCTTCAAAATCACTGACCAGCGTATCAAAACCCATCTTGTACGCACCCTGAATGAAAGCGTATGAGTTTTCAAGGTAATTGCGAGCAGTGTCTGCATTGAGTGCGCGGAACACACCAACACGACCCGCTGCGTTGTGAATTATAAAAACGGTGTTGCCATCACGCACAATAGAGGTGCCGGGCATATTCATCTCTTTAATCATTGCTGCGTAGAGGGTGGACGCAGGGTGCGGCGACTTAGTCTCTTGAGCGGCAATCATCAAAACTGCCTCTTGGCTCAGTTGTTTAGTTTTGCTATCGACAAGCATCACATCCCCCTAAAAATTGCGGCGGAGTAGATGTTACCCATACCAGCCGCCAGACTCATTATCAGACCATCAGGTGGCGCTGTCGATTCCGAAATGAATACCGAATCGCTTTCAGTTCGGTTATCAATTGCCGGAACAACACCAGACCTAATATCGTTTAAAAGTAAAAGTGTCTCAAGCAGTCCGCTGCTACCCATCGTGTGACCAATTTTTGGTTTATACGATGTCGCAACAAAGTGCTTTAGCGTTTGGGTCAAGGCGTTCTTTTCAGCCTTGTTGTTGGACGCTGTTCCAGTGCCGTGGGTTTTGACTATTTTAATCTCATCAGGTGAGATATTGCCATAGTGCATTGCGCCCTCCATAGCCTTAATAAACCCCTCGCCGCTCTCACACTGCCCAATTGCGTTTGTAGAGCGCTCTGAGGCGCTGTACGCCCCCACCAGACTGGCTTGGGGCTTGATTTGCTGCTTCTCTACAGCCTTGCTGGAATCAAACACAGCCAAAGCAGCCCCCTGACCCACGCGGAACCCTTGGTTGACGCTGTCAAAGGCAGATGGCTTGATACCCAAATCTTCTTGGGCTTGAGTCAATACGGCCTTTGCACAACCAAAAAACTCCAGAACCGCATTTGATACACCGTCCTCTACCGTGAGAACAATAACGCGCTCAAAGTCGTAGGACTGCATGAGGTTTTGCACATCCATCATTACCTTGAGGCTGGAGGCGCAGGCGCTGGCGTCGGTAATCACCATGTCCATCTCGCCAAAAGACTGAGCGATACGACCAGCGTATACCTGCGTCAACGTGAAGGGCAGGAACTTGTAGGTATAGGTCAGGCGGGAGTTGTAGTCCCTTTGCCCAATTCCGGCAAAGTGGGCATTCCCGCCAGCAAGGATAAAGGCGGTCTTTCCAACAGGATTCTCACGCAAGGAAGCAATCAACTCAGGGTCGAGAACTTTCTCCGCCATCTTGTGAGGAACGTATACCAGACCAGATTTTGTCCGATTGTAGGTGTCTGGAAACCAGTTCACCTTCTGCGGATAGATGATGTCGTCAAAAAGTTCTACTTTTTCCGTTGAGGCTGTACGGTAGTGCGTAAGGTAAATCATCGGCACACATCCGCCACTTCTTCCATAGAAGCCGGTTCTTTTGTTTTGATTGCCATCACGAGGTCATGTAGTTCTTGAATGGACGTAGGTGACCAGTCCTTGCTTTCCTTTTCCGAAATACCGTATATCTCCGTAATGAACATCATCAGTAATATCCCGTCAAGGCTGTCTAATCCCAAGTCCCCAAACTTGTCTTCCATAGACGTGGCGGCAATAACTTTGACGTGCGCCGGTCGCGCCACCTTAGCCACATAGTTAAAAATTTCAATGAAGTTCATATTTCCGCTTCTTGAGTTGTCTGATTGATTGCCCCGACAAGCGCTGATGCCCATTCTTGCCAGCTATCGTAGATGTATGGGCCGGGGATGCCCTCGTTCGTAAAAATATCAATTGCCTTTAACCCCGCAGCCCAATCCTTCCAATTTTCCTCTTGCGTATTTGCTGATAGCTGTTGAGCCGCATACGCTTCGCACATCAGACTCGACCAAGAGTCCCATGTGTGATAACGCGGGTCGTATACAAGCGCAACTGTCATTTTACGTCCCGTAGGGTCTGGAGTCGCCAATAGTTACGCTTAACAGCACCTTGCCCATTTGGTAATCTCCACCGCTCACGTTGCTTCTAAAGCGCAGCCGAATCTCGCGCCTTTGTTGTCGCATGTCAATCTTCCCTGTGTCCGGGTCAAATGGGTATTCTTGTGAAACCACATCCGCTGATTGGGCGTAAGGTCGGCCAGTCACTTGGAAAGTCATTGGCCCTTCTTGAATAAAGTCAGGCTCAACGCGCTCTAAGTTTACCCAGAAGTTCTCGCCCACGGGGGAGGTCTGTGCAGGCCCGCCAGCAACAAAGCCCAAGTCGCTAGTCTCAAAAACGCTATCAATGGCATTTGAAGAATCAAAGAGAACCTCGTCTGTTCCAATCTCATGCTGCCAAAGGGTAATCCTGCCTGCCGTTGTATTGAACGTCACGGAGACGGTTGCTGACGCCGTGGCTGGGGTGTCTAGCGTAATAGTAAAGTAGTTGGGAGTCGCGCTAGGTGCAATTGCAATCACAAGAGAAATATCTGTAATGCCTGTGCCAATGACCTGCTGTCCCAACAAGACCAAGTTGTTAATTGGTATTTCAATGTTTGCGCTACCATTAACGGTAGTCGCAGTAGTGGCAAACACTTCTGTCAACTCACTGAGAGTTGCCCCGGCATTGATGGGGTAATGGAACACCTGAGAGAAAAATCCCGCCGTTCTTTGAGCGCCCGCAGCACCACCAGCGTCATACCAACAGTCTTCGCGAATGTTGTAGATGATGCAGTCGTTGCACTCCTCGGAATTTCCTGACGGGAAGAACCACCAGATTTCGCCAAAACGAGGGACTTTGTTAGCGTATACCTTTTGCCGCTGTTGATAATTCAGATTGTCAAAAAAATAGTTCTGGTTAAACGTGTTCTTGATTTCCTTGACCACACCGTTATAAAGTAGGAATCGGTCACTGCCAATCCAATAGTAGATGCCGTCATACTCAATAACGCACTGGCTTGACATTATGGATGACTGGCTGGTAATGATGTCGTAGCGCCAGTAGAACGTCTGTGGCGAGCCTGCGACCGTCACGGTGGTAGGTGAGTAGCTAACGCGAATCAGCGAGTCCAGAGACCAGAATAATCCAGATGGGGCGTTAGAGCCACCACGCACCGGCAAACCCTTCACAATCTTGGTTGACGATACGTTTGTTTCGTTGGCGTCTGCGCCGTTCCAATCGTATGGATTACCAGCAACGCTGTTCTTAATAAGTCCGTTGTCGCCGTAGACGAATACGTAGGGGTGGAGAACAACTACGCCGCCAGATACCTCAATAACGTCTCCCGTAGGGGTAGCACCTGCGGTATCTGCCAGCGGAGACATTTGAGTGCCACTGATGTCGCCAGCAAACACTGGGGTGTTTACAATGGCATCAATCTGGGCAAGATTTTGACCGGCGTGAGCCAACAGCAATTGAAGGTTTGACCCTTGCGAATCAAACATGGAGTCAAACTGCCACAGGTTTAAATCGCTTGGGGTGAACTGCCCGTTAGTGGTTGCCACGGGGACAGAAAACCCAGAACCTGTTCCGCCGATAGACGCCGCCGTAGCACTCAACACATCCCCAACATCGTAATAGTTGCCAACCGTCGTCACGGTAACTGTAGTAACAGTATTCCCCGCAACAACAATAGTGGCCTGAGCGCCAGTACCGGAGCCTCCAGTAAGCGGCACCAAAGTGTAGGTTCCGTTGGTGTATGCAGAACCCCCAGTAATTGTTCCCAACGTAAGAATTGGCGCACCAAAATCTATTGCGTTAATACCAGCGCCGACGCCGTTGTTGTCTACATTGACAACCTCTAGTCCGTCGTTGTAACCATTAAATACTTGGTTGTTTCCGTCTACGGAGTTGACGAAGATGCCGCGAGAGTATCCATGCGCATCACTGGTGATGGCACGATAGCCACCAATCTTTCGGGGGCGACCACGCTGGAAGCGCACCCACAGTGCGTCGGTGTAGAAGTTCATATCGAAAATAGTGCCGTCCCGTTGAACTCCCGGCAACGTGTCGATAGTGAAAACCTTCTTGACCATTAAAATGCCCCGCCAGAAACCCCGCCTGTAAAGTTACCCGTCCCAACAATTGCCAATCCAGTTGCCGACAACGTAGAGCACAACACGCCCAAGATGGCAAGGTTGTACTCGCCAGAGGCGGCGCGATACAAACCCGTTGTTGGCTCAGAGGCAAAGTACAAAGCAGGGGATGCTACCGTGCCGTCAATCAACCCAATAGACGAAGAACCCGCCAATACCGTGTTGGCGTTGACCAAGTTTACTGAGTCACAAATCAACGTAGATTGCTGGTTTGAGGCAATCGTTGCGTTTGAGCCACCTAAACCCGTAGTTAGCGTAACGGTGAAGTTGGACGCACCTCCTACGGTAGCGTTTTGGACGTAATAAACCTGCACCGTTGGTGGCACGGTGATGGTGACGTTTCCTGTCAAGGTTCCAGTGTACTTCTGAATTACGTTTGAAGCCTCGGCTGCTGTCAGGGTGTAGGTTCCTGACACAACAGCTTTTGTCAGTTGGGTGAAAGCAAACTGTGTATTCTTGCCCAGCCCAACGGTGTAGAAGGTCGTGCCAGAGCAAACAATGATTGCCGAGTCGGTAGGCTGGAAGATGATGGAGCCAGAGCCGTTTATAAGGTTGCCGCTAGTTCCGGCGATGGTTAGGGAGCCAGTACCGGCATTGCGCACCAGCATGAACCAAGAGTTGCCAAGAGAAGCTGCGGTTGGCAAAGTTAAAGTGCCTGCGCCCCCAGTCCACGCATAGCAGTTGGCAAGGTCGGCAAATACCGCCGTGTAGTCAGACGAGAAGGTTGTGACGGGTTGGGACTGGTTCAGCGTTTGGCCGATAGCAATAAGACCGTAACCAGCAAGAGTCGCGGCATCTTGACCAGAGGAACCAATACCAAAAGCAATGATGCCCCAAACACCCTCCTCAGTACCGTTGTCGGTGATGTAGATGTATTGGGCCTCACCTACCAACACCGTCACAATCGTGTTGATTCCCGCAAAATCCATGACCGTGAAGTCTTCCCCCCCCGTATTGCGAATCAGTGCGTCCTGACCCACAGATGCCTGATTAGCTGGCGGCATCCACAACTCAGAAACCCCAGTTGTAGTGACCTCCATAATACGAGCGGCGGCATCATCTGCCGTGCTTCCGTTGATAGGCCACGTCAATTGAAGGTTCGTGTTCGCTATTGAAATATCGCGATACGAAACATCCGTAGGTTGGACTACGTTTCCGGTAAAAGGGCTATTGAATGACATATTTTAGGTATCCATAACGACAGCTTGTCGGTCGCCAATACGCAGCAAATCCTCTGATTTCAATGTCTGAATTATGAGGTCGTAGTTTTGCTGCCACATGGGTGTCCGCTCATCGTTCTTGATATACGGCATTGCTTGCAACAGACAGCCGTAGAGCAAAGCCTGCGGAGCGTAAGTGGTGAACCAATTGGTTTGATTGGCAGAATCAAGCGGCTGAAGCCGCTCGTAATACAGAACCTCAAATTCGTAGTCTTCTGCTGGACTAGGAGACACCAGCCAGTGCGTGTAGTCGTAGTCTCCGTAATAGTCTGGCGCACCAGTCGTTGTGGCGTCAGGGGTGTATTCACGAAGGTATTCGTACTTGCGGAGCAATACGGGTTGCTTCTGACCGTCTACGGTAACATTGAAAGAAACCGTCTTGTGCCAACGGGCAGGCTTGTCAATGATGGGCTGACCTATCGTCATGTTCGATGTCTGAACCGTCAGGTTGCCAAGGAACTTAATTTGACTCGCAATGATTTGCTCTGCCAACATAATGAACAGAGGAATTTTGGCGAGCGTATCGTCATCAGTGCGGTCGAGGTAGGATTGAATATTTTCGACCAAAGAGTCGTAAGTCATTACACTGGCTATCGACATATACCCTCACCATTTTTTAAAATAGCTACGCGCCCCATCATTTTAATTGTCACCCGTCAATTTGTCACTTATTGGAACTTCTGGTTTTTGTTCTTTGGCTTCTTTTTGGATAGCCTCAATTAGCTGAAATACCTCTACGTATGGGCGACTACCAATGTATTGAATGATGGCGTTTACAAGGTTTGCCGATAGTTTGATGTCGTTCATGCCACCCTCTAATCTTGTATAAAAGTTTGTTTATTTTCCAAACATCTGTTTAAACAATCATTCCCTCGGCAGCTTTCTTACTTTCTGCAACCCGATTAAGCCAACCCTTACCGAACGTAGGAAAAGTAGTAAGGCCACGGTAGAAACTTTCTTTAGCTGCTGAGAAATTGTTAATAAAATCTTCTGCATTTGTATCTTGAATAGCCTTCACGGTTACGGGGCCGATGACACCATCGGCAGTTATATTTAGGGCACGTTGAATAGTTTTGACGCAACGAAAAGAACCAGCATTGACAGCAAAATCAAAGGCAAGATAATCAGCACCGCAAGGCAATTTATCGCCGTGGACAGCATCCCAATATTCTTTCCGGTAGAGTGGCGAAACCATCTCTTTTGTGAGGCTACGCATTGTTGCTTCGTCAACTGGGTGTCCGACATATTGCTCCCACACTCGTTGAGTAACGCCGAGATTCGTTCTTCCGCCGGGGTCTAAAGCGTGGTGGACGTAGCCGCCTTCGTGCTGCAACACCAGTGCCAGCGCCTTCTCAAAGTTACTTTGCATCATCTTCCTTACTAAATTTTATACCCGCCAGCAGTCCGATAAATCCACCAATGATGGTTTGAAACGCTGGCCCAAGCAGCTTGAATATATCTTCGTTGTTTACTTCTTTGTCAAACAATCCAAAGCACAGGGCAAACACCATCCCGCCGATGACTACGCACAGGGTAAAACTTACCATCGTTGTAACCACAAAAGTTAATTTGTCGTTCATCTGTTGCTCTCAGAACTTTTTATTTTTTCAACTGACCGCATCGCCCCTAGACCCAACATACCCATCAAAATCTGCAAAGTTAAGTCAGTGCTGATGACCGGAAACTCGCCGGTATACCCAAACCAGACCTTGGCTATAAACCTTGCAAACGGTTCAATCAACGAGGCATACGCCAGCCCTGCTCCACACACCCAACCGATACCGGGTCGCCACCCCGCTACAAACCAATTCGTTGACTTAGCTTCCTCAACATTTACCTGAAGTTGAAGTTTAGCTAAGTCAGTCTCAGACGCAAGCAGTGCTAGTTCCCCATTCTGCTGCATCTTCAGCAGTTCTAACTGAGCAGCGGCGGCAGCGGCTGGGTCTGGAAACAGCCTGTTTATGATGCCCTTGCCAATCTCAAGAATGGGGGCAATAAAGAGCGGGTTCAAAAGTTACCGCCTACAGGATTCAATACGCCAACCGGCGCATCAGTAACAATCTTCGCACCCGGCTTGATATGTCCATTAGTAGCTGGTGATTCATTGATTGGGCCGTAACAGGACGCAAGCTGCACACCGTTGGTTTTCTTCGCTTGCTTGTCGCACAAGAACGACCACTGGTTCGACATACCCGAATCTTTGCCGAGGATGAAGGTTCGCTCCACCAAAGGCGCAACTGCCCAACTAGGCGCTTGTGGCGCTTCGCTAACAGTGGAAAACAGGCTCCATACTTTACCGGCAGGAGCATCGCAGGAGTTATTCATCAGCGCACCGTTGGCTACGCTGCGCCCCGTCAGGATTGGACAGACAGCCATGCCCTCTTGAAACACCTTACCTTTAACTGTTATTGCCCTGCCTGTAGGCGTGGAGCCACTCGCGGCGCACAGTGCATACTCACCGTTACACATCATAAGGTCAGGGCTTGTAGGCTTTTCCCATTGACCAAAACCGACGTATAGCGCAACGCCACTAGATACGAAAATAACCGGCAGCATCAGGAGCAATAAAAGTTTTTTCATTTGTCCACCTTTGCGTCTAGTTTCTCAAATATCCTTTCCAACAATGCTTTGATTTCCCTGATGTCCTCTTTATAGTCGTCTTTTGCAACGTACTCTTTGGGCAAGTCTTCACGCAACGCTGCAAGGTCGGCTCGTAACTCTTTAACCGCGCCCCACAGTTCCCTTGCAAACCAGCCGAGGATTGCAAAGCCGCCACCTATCAGCGCGTTTATTAGTTGTTGGTTTTCCATTATTTAGCTTCCGGTGCTGCCAAGCACTGAAAGTGGGACTCCAATTACCGGCCTAGCCGCAATTATTGCATCAGCTTCGTCTTGCGTAACTGGGGTTTTATCACCTATTAAATGGTCTTGTGAACCGTCTAATTCGTAGGCAAATATTTGATTATCTTGTGTTTTAAATAATTTCATAATCTTAACTCCGACCAAGATACTAAAGTTAATGTGCCAGTATTTGTAACGGTTACGTAAGTTGCGCCATCAGGAACAATTATAGTAAATCCAAAATAACCACCTGCTGAATTTGTAGCGGCAACATAAACGGTTGCCCCAGCAATAACTAAACCTTGAACAGTACCAGCAGTATTACAGCTTGCGGTTATGGCAACCATGATTGGCTTGCCCGTTGAATTTGTATACGTAGTCCCGATGGCTCTAGTAGGGGCTTGCCACGTTTGGCTAACGCCAATAACTTGAGAAGTTAAAGCCACTGTGCCTGTCGTGGCTGGCAAAGTTATCGTCGGCGTTCCAGCAACAGCAGAAGCCGCAACAGTCGCAGTGCCGGAAGTGCTGCCGTTTAAGTTAATTGAGCCGCCAAAATAAGCATCTGACCAAACACCAAGCCCACCGCCACACACAATCGCGCCAGTTATTTTTGATGTGGATGCTGTTCTTGTAGAATCGCCAATGGTCATAACTGCGTTAGAAGCAGAAATGGTTGCACCACTTGCACTCAGCGTCCCCGTAACCGCTGCGCCCGCAGTCGTCAGAGCCACTACCGTAGTGGTTCCCGCGAGCAGGTTCAGATTACCCGTTGCGTCTGCGGTAGTGACAACGCCACCACCACTGGTTGTAACTGCTGCTATTGTTGAGGCCATGTTAGAGATTCTCCGCTGGTTCTGGCGTGTTGCCTTCTGCAAGCCAAATTAGGTAGGCTTTATAATCTGAGTTTTCTTCAACCATTGGAATGGTAATTATTTTCCCCACAATAGTAATTGCACAGGGACTGCTATTTCTGTCAACTTGAATTTGGTATTGCATTTTATAACTCCGAAGTTGCGTCTAAATAGCCGCTTGCATTATTTGCGTTTGTAAGAACTGCAGCATATCCAACTACCATAACTCCACCAGTAGTAACCCTACTAAATGCACCGCTTGTTGTAACTCCAGCAGCGCCACCTATTCCAGTTGCAGCATAAATAGTTGCGCCAACTTGTATTTGAGTCGAAGATAAAGAAACAGTTGGGATTGTTCTCATTGATACGGGAAATTTTGTATAAATATCAGCGTCAACTGTAGAAAAAACGGTTCCAGAACCATGCATTGCATACGCAGCACCTGTATTTTTAAAATAATACCGCTGACACAAAGCCAACTCAGTACCATACGGTCTGTAGTCAAAGCTGGTGGCTGTTGAGCCTTTTTCTAGCTGTACTCCGGTGATGTAGAAGGTGGCTCCGTTTGTTGCGCCAAGTTTTGTTGCTCCTGTTACACCAAAATAATTTGAGCCAACAGTAGACCAAGCATTGTTACTAGTTGAACTATAAGTAGAACCAACACCCAAATCCCAAAACAATTGAATACCAGAACCATTTGTTGTATTCCAAGTCCCGCTTGTATCACCAGTAATTGTTATGGTTTTTTGTTCCCAAGTGTTTGCAGAATTGATTGTGTAAGTAGTTGTATAAAAACGAGCAGTTCCAGTATTACGAAGTGCAATACCATAAGTACCAGTAACACTAGACTTTACCCAAAACGATAAAGTAGATGTTTGTGCAGAGGCTGTTCCATAAGACAAATCTGCCCAGTTGTATCCCTCAATAGCATGATAAATATAAGCATAAGCACCAGACGCAGATGATGCAGTTGTAACAGTAAGACTTGTTGAATATCTAAACCCTGTTGTGCTTGGAACATCTGTGCTTTGTGAGGCATTCCAAACAATAGTGCTTGCTGATAAATCATATCTATCTGTACAGCAATATCCATTTGCACCAGTAACTGATGTTGCTCTTTGTGCTATTGTCATCGCACCATTGATGATGCGGTTCTTGAAGCCATCGTAATTCAGACCAGTGCAGCTTGTTAGAATGCCGCTTGCTGGTGTACCAAGAGCAGGTGCAGTCAGCGTCTTGTTAGTCAGCGTGTCTGTCGTAGCCTTGCCTACCAACGTATCCGTAGCAACAGGTAATGTAAGAACACTAGACCCTGAAGCAGCAGGAGCCTGTAGGGTTATAGTGCCGCTGGTGTCGCCAGCAATAATGACTGAACTCATCTTATTTCCTTTAAAGGACAACCCAGCGTGAGCCGCTGGAAACCGTTACGGCTGCACCGCCAGACACAGTTATCGGGCCTGACGACATACCAGAATAACCCGCCGCTATAGTATAGCTTGTGGCTACAGTCAGGCTGTTCACCACTATGCCGTTACTTGCGACAGGAACCCTTGACTGCAACTCGCCAGTGCTTGGCTTATACAGCAAGTAAGCGTTGCCTGTGAACAGGGTAGCGGCAGTTCCAGTTGTTGCGCTTGCAAACAGGGGATAGACGTTAGTTGCGGTGCTTGTGTCGTTGCTCAGAGCCGCACCGCCAACGGATGCCCATGCAGTCCCGTTGTAGCCCTCAAACTCAAGCGTAGTGGTGTTAAAACGGAGCATCCCGCTCGCTGGGGTTGGGCGCTGTCCAGTCGTCCCCTTGCTGATGATTAAAGCGCCTGTAGAGGAGAAGGTTGAGTCCAGAGTCGCAGTCAGCGCGCCAGTTACGGCGGCAGTACCAGTTACCGCTAAACTGGTGCCGTTCCATGTCAGACTTGCTGATGCGCCAAATACACCGCTGTTGTTGAACTGAATCTGCGTGTTAGAGCCAGCTACAACACCAGTCCCTCCGGTTCCTGCAATGACCTTGACCACACCACTGTCGTTGTAATACAACTTGCCGTCAGTGACGTTGATAGCCAATTCACCAGAAGCAAGGTTTGCCGCCAGAGGGACAGCCGCAGCCGTTGTACTTCTGTACAACTGGATTGGTGTGAAATTCGTTGCTGACATTTTTTATTTCCTTAGAATGTTCCGCCAGAGATGCCCGACCAAACTGGTGCGCTTGCCCCTGCCGACGTCAATACTTGTCCTGCTGTTCCTGCCGCCGTGAACGCAAATGCAGTCCCAGTCCCATATGCAGAACCGCCAGCAGTAGCAGTTGCGGTGCTATTAGTCCCGCCGTTTGCAATTGGTAGCGTTCCAGTAACACCTGTCGTCAGGGGCAAGCCCGTTGCATTAGTTAAGGTGCCAGAACTTGGCGTACCCAGCGCACCATTGAAGGCTACAAAAGCGCCAGCGGAGCCTACGTTAACCGCCAAAGCCGTTGCAACCCCGGTACCCAAGCCAGTAATAGAGCCAACAGCCGGGGTCACCGTGGTGTTGCCTGCCAAAGTCAATTGGCCCTGAGCATTGACCGTGAACGTACCCACTTGAGTTGCAGAGCCATACGAAGTCGCCGTGACAGCCGTATTAGTGATGCTGAACTGCGTCCCCGTAAGGGTTAGGCCAGTGCCTGCGGTATAGGAGCCTACACCAGCAAACTGAACCCAAGTGATGGGAGTTGTTCCTAAAGTACCGCCCGCATTGGAAGTGCAAACCCAACCAGTGTCTGCGTATAGGGTTCCTTGTTCAATGAAGGCGAACGCGCCGGGGACTTCTAGCCAAGTGTCCATATCCGTTGCGCGAGTCCATGCCCCCGCAGCAACCACATAAATTCCGTTGTTTTGGCTCAATGTTTGGTCTTTAACCAAACACCTGTCTCCAGCAATCAACGCCACCCCGTCAATTGTCTGCGTTCCAGACAACGTAATGTTTGCCGTCGTTGCCGCTACGCAAGAAGCCTTGGGGTCTAACCCTTGGGCTACCGCATCAACATACTGCTTGGTAGCCAATTCCAATGCCGTAGTTGGGTCTTGAGTCACGGTCACCGCAGTCAACCCGCCCAAGGTAAGACTTGATGCACCCAAAGCAATTGCAGTTGTTCCAACAGTTACAGAAGAGTTAGTCAGGCTCGCGTTGGCAATGTTAGTCAGCGTGTTGCTTGCTCCGCTGATGGCCTTGTTTGTCAGCGTCTGCGCTGCGGTCAAGGTAGCAACAGTATCCGCCCCGACAGTTGCCGAGGTCATGTTAAACGCGCCACCCGTTACTGTCTTGCCCGTAAATGTCAAAGCCGCAGGCAAAGACAACGTAACAGTTGATGCACCTGTTGCGGTTATTTCGTTTGCCGTCCCATTGATAGTGGTCACCGCACCAATACCAGATGCGCTAATTGTTGCGTTGGCGGCGGCAGTCAACTGCCCTTGGGCGTTGACCGTGAAAGTCCCAACCTGAGTTGTAGAGCCGTAAGAACCAGCAGTCACAGCGGTGACGTCAAGCGAAATTGTGCCGATACCCGTGATTGGCCCACCCGTAAGACCTGTGCCAGTGTTGACTTGAGTTACGCCACCAGACAAAGAAAATTGGTTCCACCCACTACCGGAATACCCGTAAAACCCCCCTGCGGTGGTGTCGTAACGAATCATGCCAATAGCAGATGCAACGGGTTGTTGACCTGTGGTTCCGATAGGAATGGTCATTGCCCCGTTGCCCGGTATCACGGGGTCGTTGGCAATCGAAAATACTGGATTTCCAACACCGTTTGTGTTTGTAATGCCAATCTGGTTTGCCGTACCCGTCAGGGTGGTCGATGTGATTGCGCCCGCACTTGTCAGCACCACAAAGCCGTTGATGCTGGCATTTGCAAGGTTTAAAACTTGACCAGTCAATGCAATGGTTGGGTCGCCCGCAATGCCATTGCCGTCAGTAATTGCCAGCCCAGCGCCAGAAACAGCGATAGAACGCCCTGTAATGGCTGTAGAAGACGTTTTAACCTGAAAGCCAGTACCAGAGTTCACCAAAGACAATAAAGCGCCTGTGGTGCTTATATTGAAGAGTCCCTGCGCACCACCATCGGTAATTGACAAGCCATTTGTCACGCCAACATAGCGACTATTGTTAAGCGATGGCTCTTGGTTGACCGTCAAGAATGTCTGAGTCTGAACAGGAGAGCCAGCAAGCGCCGCAGTCGTAGTCTGGACAGTTACCCCATTTTGAACGATAGGAACCGCCTCGGTGCCCGTGATTGCGCCAGCCGCCGGGAGTTGCAGTATGGTTACTTGTGCCGACATTTATGTACTCGTATTGTCAGGAGGGTTCGGAGCAATCGTATCTTTATTCCCAGTATTTGTGGGAATTTGAGTGTTCTGTTCCGTAGAAATTTGAAATTCGCTGGTGCCACCTGTCATCAAGAAGTTATCGTTAGCCGCAACACTCACATCAGGTCGTGCAAACCGAAGGTTAATCCTTTCGGTTTTGCGTGCCGCCAAGCGGTAGGGGTCGAGAGAGTCCCAACAGCCATCCCCACACACCCTTAGCCCCGGCACGTTCCCATCTGGTCTCAAGTCCACATACGGCTTCTTCATCTTACACCTATCGCACACTGCGATGGCAAGTGAGGTCAGCCCAGTGGTGTCTAAGAAGATAGGCATCCGCTACCTTGTGTAAACGCTGATATTCGGCGAAAAGTAAATGGGTGACTTGTCACGCTCTTCCTGCTCTGCTTCGTACAAATACTTCTCAGCCATCTTCTCCAAATAGCCAACCCTGTCCATAGCAACGGCAGGAAGTTCTAGGCTCATGCGGTGAGCCAGCATAAAGACAACCGCCTCGTACCATCTCTGGGGAATCTGCAATTCGTTAGTCAACGCCCCAACATCCATGATTTGGGTGGAATACCACACAGTCATCTGCACAAAGGCGTTGCTGGGGGTAGGCCACAGGTAAATCGTAGGGTTTGGAATAGTGCGGTCAAACCAAAACTGGAAGGGTTGGTTTGCTGTGAAGTTTTTATTTGGCAGGTTGGTGTAGTCGTCGCGGTTCAGGCGAGACATCATCACCTCAGTGCTGTTGTTGCCGATATACCACTCTCGCAGGGCTAGGGTAGTGCCACCAGATGCGACAATGCGGTAGAAGGCTACGCTTTGACCGGGGTCTATGTCCGTCCACACCCATGAGTTGTCCGTAACCGCAACCGCCCCAAGGTTCTGCAACGTGGTGTACGTCACCCCATCAGACGAGTATTGGAGCGAGATATTCCACGTCCCTGACCCACCGCCAGCAATGTATGGGAGGAAGCCAATTGAACCAGCATAGATGGGGTTTGTTATGCCGTAATCGACCGTGAAGTTGCCGTTTGCCGAGGTCTGCTGAGTGTAGGTGTCAACATCCCCATCGTATAGATTTGCAACAGTTCCGCCAGCGGAGGAGGTGTAAGCCCCATCAGGACGGCTCATTGTGCGATACAGCACGTTGAGCGTGTCTACGGCCCCATCCGGCAGGGTGTATTGATACTTGTTAGGGGTGAGGCCAACGACCTCTTTGCTGATACACCAGTACTGGATGCCACGGTTTATAAGATTAGACAGCAGAAAACCAAGGGATTGGCGGGCGGAAACAACCTGCTCTGAGGTTAATTCTTCAGCTAACTTACCGCATCGACGAGCGCCGTGGTCAATCAGCGTCTGTACGTTGACCGTTTGGCCGTATGTTTCAGAGTACGCCATATTCTTTTACCACCCAGAGCAATTCCAGCGCCTCAGCGAGGCCTTTGCCCTTGGTGCGTCTCCTTTTGAATGTTCTACAACGCCACTCATGCGAGCGCAAAATGAGTCTTTACGAGCGCCACCTTGGGGCTGCGGAGCCTTCAAGTTTGACCCTGTCTCTCTATTGTATTTGTCTCTGCCTTTTTGCGTAAGCCCTGCGCCGTTTTTTGTGGACAATTTTTCACCACGGCCTACCGCAAGGCTAACCCCGCCACTTTTTAATTTGGCGGTTTTTGCTGACTCTCGGAAGGCTTCAGCAGTTGGCGCATCTTTGCTACCAACTTTTCGCATCTTTTCGCCAGAGCCTTCAGAAATTCTTTCGCGCTTTGCATTGATGTTGTCATACAAGCCGCCCCCCTTGAACTTCTTGCCCTCATCTGCACTGGCAAACTCTTTGCCTACCTTTTGAGAGATGCCCACCTTCTTAGCAAATGTTGGGCTATGTGCGACTGCCGCCATCAGGCGATGCTGAGAAGGTGACTTGCTTGGCATACTAAGCCAATGGATTAACGTAATGCTTTTGCATTTCAAGAACTACTGTGTAGGTATCACCTGCGCCACCGTCTAAGGTAGTAAAAGTAATGACCCCAGTCTTTCCTGCACCAGAATTGTTTGTCAACCCGCCAATAGCAGAGAAATCTTGCGTGTATTGCGTATTTTGCGGGATTGTTTCAATAACAACTGGTGCCGTCGCAGCCCAGTTCATTTGGACTTCAAGACCATGCGTCAGCGAAGTTACTTTTAAAATACTTACCCCATCGCAAGCGCCACCAGCAGCCGACGGATTAAGCGCAGAGGGCGTTACTTTGGCAACAGCAGATTCGTTTTCCGTTGTACTCATTGAAGTATAGAACTTCATAATAGCAACTCGCTCGCCATCAAATAATGTTTGTGATGTAGCCGTAATCGTCATAACTATCTCCTAAAAAGCAGGGGCCGAAGCCCCCACTCGTTTTCAACAAGCGCGTCCGCCGCGCTTCTTTCCTGCTGGTGCAACTGTTATAGACTTTTCAGTTTCTGTAACAGAGCCATTTCCCTTGCCCCTTAACTCCATGAGTTTTGGCAAAAGTTTTGGAGCAACAAGACTTGCTAGCATCAACACCTCATCCGTAATTGCACTCATGCCTTTTTTGGCTTGGCGTGGCAAGTACATAAAGAAATCTTCTACCGCCTTACTGTCTGCCGCATTCTCTGCCTTTTGATTGGCATAGTGAGCGTCATACGCGCCCTTAGACATATCCGCCTCTTTGTCAGACACAGAACCACGACCATCCCTGCTGGAACGCAATTTGTCCATTTCCTGCTTGGACATTTCGTAGGCTTCTTTGTCAGACACAGAGCCGCCACCGTTCATACGCGAGCCATATTTCAGGTTGCTGTCTTTGTTTGCTGCACGCATGGACGGGGCATACTCAGCATCGTTAACCCGTTGCAACGACTTGTTGTTCGGGGCAACTTTGCCGCCCCCCTTGTAAGTACCAGCAAGTTCGCTGATTCTTACTGGGGACGAGGCGGGCTTGCGACCTTGGGGCATCGCGACGGGCTTACCTGAATTTACAGTTCCCCCCGTCGCGTAGGCTTTTTTTGAGGATTTTCCCCCATGCTTAAATCCACCGGCATTACCTAGCGAGACGCCGCCAGTCTTAAAACCGCCAGCATTGCCCATTTTGACGCCGCCAGTAGCCATGCCACCTTTTTTGAAGCCACCCGCATTACCAAGAGCAACGCCGCCAGTTTTCAGACCTTTGTGACCCTTGCTGGCAGGCTTGGACTCGTGAGACTTCAGTTCTTTTTCAAGCCCCGTCATCTTCGACATCTCAGCCTTGTGCATACCCTTGGACTCGCCGCCCTCAGCTTTGCCACCTTTTTTCATTGGGGGCATAGCCATAGGAAGGTCGGAGGGCATCGGCTTCTTAGCCATCATCGCCTTGCGGCGCGAGGACATGGAAGGCTTGCCCGGAGCGCGAACAGGCGCGTTCACCGCAGGACGACCGACAAGGGCTGGTGTACCCATCATCATGTCCATAGCGCCGCCACCCATAGCCATTTTCTTATGACCAGACTCCGCTTTGCCACCTTTTTTCATGTTGACGTGACCACCTTTTTTCAGCTTCAGAATAACTGAAGGCTCGGTAGTCTCCATCTTCACCATTGGTTTAAATTGTCCCATGTCGTTCCCCTTTTAAGCGAAAGACTTAAAGACAATAGTCACGCGGGCTGCACCTGTCGTAGCCGCTGTACCAGTCTGAGAGAACGTGACAGTTGCGTCAAGTTCAGCCGAACCAGTGTCAGCCCACGCGCTATACACGCCCGTGGTTGCCACGCTTGCACGTCCCGTGCTGGTCACCGAAGTGGCAGCAACGAAAGCGGCGGCAGTACCAGTCGTACCCACCGTAACAGTGTTAGTAGTCGTGGCGTTGAATGCGGTAGTCGTGTCAATGTTGATGTCAACGATTTGCGCATTTGCAGGTAGAGTGCCGATGCTCACAGCCGCCGCATTGCTAAAAGCAATAGTCGTTGTGATAGCCGACAACACGCCAGCAATTTCAGTTACTGAGTTGTTTGTAGCCATTGATTTCTCCTGTGGCGAGGGGAGCCGAAGCCCCCCTCAATTGGTTTAGACTCCGGGCGTGCCGTAAAGGGCGCGTGGGTCAGTAAAGCCAACTTGATAACGCTCGGTAGCCTTATAACGCATGGAGTCGGTTTCAAAATCACCTTCCATCGTCTTTTCCAGCTTACGACGCATCAGCAACTTCATGCCTTCAGGAGCGTCAGTCTGCACCCAAAATGCGGTAGCCGAAGTCAGGCGCGACAGAACAGCAGCGCCTTCGTCAAGCAGACCAATCGACTTAATCGGGTTGACGTCGTTGTTACCCGTTCCCGCACGCAGGACGGACTTCAACAGAACTTCCGCTTGGAAGATGTTGCCCGGAGCCACCACCAGTTGACGCGGCACAAGACGAATCTTCTTGCCGTTGTTGTCCACTGCTTGGCGAATCTGAATCAGCATCTGTTCCAGCGACGTTTGCGACAAATTCGCCGCAGTGGTCAGCAGGTTGCTGAAAGTGCCGTTCACGATGGGGTGTGAGGCACTGTTCAGCGCCACGCCGTCGCCACCGGGGTATGCGGCGTTAAACGCACGATTCAGCACGTTGGCCGACAAAGTTTCCTTCGTCTCAATCAGCGACTGCGCCAAGTGGCGGGCGTAAACCTGACCGATGCGGATATGGTCGCCGTCTTCCACCAGAACTTTGGTCAACGCAAAGGCAAGGCCAAAGACGTTGTATACATAGCGCTGGAGGAACAGCACACCACCCTGCTGGTAGCTGACGGGGGTGCCGTCAGGCAACTGCGGTGCCGCGCCAAAGCCGTACAGAACCGGCTCTTCGTGGTAGTTGCGGGGAATACCTTCTTGCTCACGGAAAACCCGTGACCATTCATCGGTACGTTGGTCGTAGACACCATCAAAACATTCATTGAGAATGGGTTCGACGATGCTACGAAAGTCGGTACTGCGCATTGGAGCGGCCATTTTTTATCCCCCCTTAAATAGCGTTAATGGTGGCAACATACTGGCTTCGGCTCACTTGAACCTGAACCACCGTGTATGCGTCACCAAATGCGTTATCAACAGCAGGCGTCAAACCGATGATACGCATATCACCGACAGCACCTGAACCAGCCAAACTTGAAGAGATAGTGCATTGCGACAGACCCGTGGTCGTGGAACCAGCGGTGATGTTGCTGAAGTTGGCTTGGTCGCCAATAGCAGTTTGCGCCAAGCTACCATCTGCCTGAATGTCGTAAACGATGTTCGGGTCAGAGTAGTAGTAAGTCACTTCAGAACCAGCTTGGTATGCAGTGTTTGCAACCCATTGGTTCGATACAAGGCGACGACCAGTGGTGTCGGTGTACTCGTGACCGGCAAAAGCGCCTTGGTAGGCACTGCCAGCAGTCGCAGCAATGATGTTACCACTCGTGTTCAGCGCCACAGGCTGGCCTTTCAAAATTCC
>Ga0222712_10001527_pt1 | contig 28325 bp, 27 predicted proteins | sample C33_657DmetaG_FD_165043 | JGI IMG/M metagenome (GOLD analysis project Ga0222712, IMG submission 165043) | Estuarine water microbial communities from San Francisco Bay, California, United States - C33_657D | ecosystem: Environmental > Aquatic > Marine > Unclassified | place: USA: California... | reverse complement strand
CGAAAAAAATATACCTGTTATCATGGCTTTGTTAGGGATATGGTATGGTAATTTTTATAATGCTAGTTCTGAAGCTATCTTGCCATACGATCAATACCTTCATCGTTTTGCCGCTTACTTTCAACAAGGAAATATGGAAAGTAACGGTAAATATGTTGATCGCAATGAAAAGGAAGTGAGTTACCCAACAGGGCCAGTAATTTGGGGTGAGCCAGGAACCAACGGTCAGCATGCTTTTTATCAATTACTTCATCAAGGAACCCAGCTAATTCCCTGTGATTTTATAGCGCCCGCTATCTCACACAACCCTTTAGGCGAACACCATCCAATACTGATGAGTAATTTCTTTGCTCAAACAGAGGCTTTAATGAAAGGAACGGATCATGAAAATCCTTTTAGAGTATTTAAAGGAAACAGACCCAGTAATTCTTTCCTACTCTCTAAAATTTCACCCTTTACCTTAGGAAACCTAATCGCCTTTTATGAACACAAAATCTTTGTTCAGGGAGTAATTTGGAACATCTATAGTTTTGATCAATGGGGAGTGGAGTTGGGAAAAGTATTAGCCAATAAAATATTACCTGAGCTTCAAAATGATACACTGATCGATTCTCATGATTCATCTACCAATGGATTGGTGAATAGTTTTAAAAAAATGAGGAAATAATATTAGTTGGATTGATCATTAAAAGGCATGCTCATCCCCTTTAAAAACCTTATATATCTTAAGGAATATGATACGTATATCCAACCAATTTGTTCAGTTTTCTATATACCATAAATCACTGTTAATCCTCGATTTTATTTATTGGTGGTCGGTAATTTGTCCTCTAAAGCCATTGATTTGAGCCCAGCCTGTAATTACAGGTTTTAAAAATTGCCGAATCATAAAATTGTCTACAATTTTTGAATAGTCAGTAGTATGTTTTATCATGTGAGGTCATGTACCCACCAAACTCATTTCTACTATCAATACATTTATAAATTGAGGGAATTCATCCAAACTCGTTCTTCGTAAAAACTCCCCTACTCTTGTGACTCGTTGATCAGCCTTTGTTACTTGAACGGTATCAGCCTCTTGATTGATATGTATACTTCTAATCTTGAGGCATTTGAATTTTCTGTTATTTTTTCCAGACCGTTGTTGAGAAAAAAAGACAGTACCTGTAGATTCGATTAATATAAATATTCCAATTAAAAGAATCAAAAGCTCTAGAAATTTGAAATTTTCTGAAAAAGAATAGATAAAACAATACCACAATAACCCAAAGAAAATATATTTCAGTCGTTCTTATAATAAAATATTCAAACTTAGTGTAAGCTCCTCCGGAATAGGTTCTAGTAATAAAATATCAACTTTTAATTTCTTTTGAGCAATACTTCCAAACATTTGCCAACAATAAAAAGGCATCCATTAAAAGTATATTTCAAAGCACTAACCAGATTGGTTTGCTCAACATTAAGAGTTATATAAAACAATAATCTCCAATGAGAAATAGGGTCTATAGAGAAAATGAAAAAGGTAAGCGATAGGTCAAAATATGGGCTATCGCCACAAAATTTTAAAATATCGCTTACCACATTTAAAAATTAGTAGGATTTGCCCTACTTTTGCAAAAATTATTATCACAATGGAAAATACAAAGAAATCTACCGGCTTATATTGGGCATTATTTTTTGCATCTTTAGTTGCATCTGTTTTTGTTTATAAAGTGGGGGGCGGTTACTGTTCCATGGTTCTTCCCTTTAATGTAACTTTCTTTGCAAAGGCCATGGATTTAATGTAATCCCTTTTTCTTCCCCTATTTTAAACTATTGATAATAGCTGAGAATTCAGCTGCTATCAATGAGGCACCGCCAACTAAACCTCCGTCTACATCTGGTTGGCCGAATATTTCTTTTGCGTTAGCCGCTTTCACACTTCCGCCGTATAAGATTGAAATACTATTGGCTACTTCACTACCATATTTTGCAGACAATACATTTCTAATATGGGCGTGCATTTCTTGCGCTTGTTCACTAGTGGCAGTTTTTCCAGTACCAATTGCCCAAATTGGCTCATAAGCAATTACAAAGCCTTTCAATTGATCAGCAGTTAAATGAAAAAGACTTTCCTTTAACTGATTTTCAACATAACTATTTTGAGTACCTGCCTCACGAATTTGTAATGCCTCACCACAACAGAAAATTGGTTTTAAACCCGCTTCAAAGCAAATATTTACTTTCTCAGCAAGTACAGCATTGGATTCATTAAAATATTCTCTTCGCTCACTATGTCCAATAATTACATAAGGCACATGAATACTTTTTAACATTTCTACACTGACTTCACCAGTATAGGCACCTGATGGCTTATTAGAGCAATTTTGTGCTGCCAAAGAAAACTGCTTTTTGCCAGCAATTTGTTGGTTAATATTTGTCAAATAAGGAAAGGGAACACCAAAAACTGCTTCTTGATTGGAGCTTAATTCTATTGGACTTGCCAATAAGTCGGTCATTAAAGTTGCTGCCTTCTCAAGGCTTAAGTTCATTTTCCAGTTAGCTGCTGCGATTTGTTTTCTCATTTTATGTATTTAAAGTTGCGAATAAAGTTGTTGTAAAGTTTCCGTCTCTTGTTCAGTTAGTTTTGATCCTTTCAATTTTTTCCAATTATTGATATCCACCAACATTTTATCAAAAATATACCTTTCTTTTCCCCAGGTAAAATTATCTACCAGCTTTGGAGGAAAATAATCTCCAAAAATATGGCAACACAAACCTATCACAGAACCAGTAGTAAAGGAGGTATTAATAGCTGATCTACTATAATCACCCATTAAAAGTCCACACTTATCTCCCACTGAAATATATTCGCTAGCAGCATTGAACCATACCTTCACCGGACCTGCAGTGTTTTTAAGATTAGAATTAGTAGTTCCAGCTCCTAAATTACACCAAGATCCAATTACACTATCCCCTAAATAACCATCATGTGCCTTATTACTATGATTAAAGAGTACTGAATTTTTAATTTCACCAGCAGCTACACAATAGGGACCAATCGTAGTAGCTCCATATACCTTTGCACCCATTTTCAAAACTGCACCTTCACATAAGGCAAATGGACCACGAACCATACAACCTTCCATTATCTCCGCGTTTTTACCAATATAAATAGGACCAGTAGACGCATTTAGAATAGTATGCTCAACCCTTGCACCTTCCTCCAAGAAGATATTTTCATTACCCATAACACGATTAGAAGGAGGAATGGGTTGAGAATGTCTTCCATTAGTGATCATTTCAAAATCCTTGCGAATTGCCCAATCATTATATTGAAATATTTGCCAAGGATAATTTAATTGTCTAATTGAATCGCTCTCTACGATATTTTTACTAAGAATTGGAGAGGTTAAGCCATTCAGCCAATCTAGCGTAGGGATTAAATTAGCATCAAAAATTGCTACGGAACTATTGGGATCAGGGGAATTGTCAAGAAAAAAAGATCCACTAGCTGTTTCAACTTGAAATCGATGTAAAAAAGACCATTTTTCTCTGATAGTCAAAATACCTATTCTGATATCCGCTGCATGGCGATTTGCTGAAAAAGGATATAAGGCCTGCTTTACATTGGTATCATCTAGTATTATTTTCACTGTTCAAAATTAATCAAATAAAAATAAAAATATTGATGGAGTGGTGGTATACCATTCAGAGTAGTCCTAAAAAAAATCCCCCCGGAAAACCGAAGGGAAATAAATTATAGTAAAGAAAAGTAGAATTGGGAATAGATTATACTCCTGCTTTCTTTTCGTAACGTTTTTTGAATTTATCAATACGACCTGCAGTATCAACCAATACATTCTTACCAGTATAAAATGGATGAGAAGTATTAGAAATCTCCAATTTAATTACAGGATATTCATTTCCGTCTTCGTGTTTCACTGTTTCATTTGAGTTAGCAGTTGAACGACTTAGAAAAGTAGTACCATTACTCATGTCTTTGAAAATCACAAAACGATAATTCTTTGGATGCAAATCTTTTTTCATAATTATAATTGTTTGTGCATGGATTTTGCCATGCTATTTTTTAAGAGTGCAAATGTAGGTTTATTTAATTAATTAACCAAAATACAGGTATAAAATACGGTATTTAGCTCTTCATATTGGTTTGCTGTAGCGCAATGCCAATATTCCAGCTCTTAGAATCCTGAATTACATCCTGTAAATCATCAATTTTTTTCCCCGTCACCCGGATAATATCATCCATTATAGCAACTTGCACTTTAAGCCCACTATCCTTGATTAATTTCACAATTTTTTTGGCATCTTCTTGCTTAATACCGTTTCTAACGATCACTTCTTTTTTGACTACTTTACCACTTTGATGGGCTTCTTTACTCAAATCATAAATTTCAGCAGCCAAACCCTGCTTCATACTCCTACTAATTAGCACATCGGTAATCTGGTTAAGCTTCATTTCGCTGTCTGCTTCTAGATTTACCTTAAAATCTTTTTTATTCAATTCTATTACAACGTGAGACCCCTTAAAATCGAATCGATTAGTTATTTCCTTACTAACGGTATTGATCGCATTATCAAGGGTTTGTAAATCAACCTTACTGGCAAAGTCAAATGATGGCATAGGAGAAATATTAATTATTATACAGTTACAAATATAAAAAAGCTCAATTAAAAATAATCATAAAAAGACCCAAATTACCATTACCGATAGGTAAAAATGTTTTACCCTTCATTAGTAGCGGCAGCCTTTAATTGAACCTTAATTAGAATAAAAAGTCCAAATAGGATCAAACAAAATGAAATAATTTCAGCCTGACTAGGATGAATTCCCCAAAAATGATACTGATTATTTACTCTAATTTTTTCTACAGCAAATCTTTCTAAACCATTGATAATGAAATAAATACCAGAAATTATTCCAGCTGTTTTAATCTTTGACCTGAATATCCAAAGGACTAAAAATAACAAAGTACAAATGACGGTTTCATAAAATGGAGTAGGAAAAACCGGTAGTGGTAGTACCCTATTATAATCCTCCGTATTACCTGGAATTAAGATACCATCATTATTAACATTATGAGGGTAATTATAAGCAACCATCCAATTAGGAATAAAAGCAAAGGCTTTTACCTCAATTCTAGGAACCAATTGAAGACTCGAACTCTTCCTATCCGTAACATAGGTTGGGGAGTTTTTGCCTGGATCTAGTACCATTCCATCTAAGAAATAAGTCTTATGGAGCTCTAATTGAGCTTCAAATGCACCTTTTTGAGCAGGTACCACCTTGCCACTGCTATCTGTTATGTAGGCACTATTATAGACTCCCCAGTCACCATCTCCCGATAATTGGCACCCGATTCTACCAACCGCATAGGCTAGTAACATGGCTAAAGTGATCGAATCAATAAGATGTATCAGTTTAATACCCTTTTTTACAGCGAAAACGCAAATAGCTATACCCGCACAAATTAAACCTCCGTAAAAAGTTAAACCACCAGCAGAAAAGATTCTATCTATTGGATGTGCAATAAAATCATCCCAGTTCTCTAGATTATCGAAGAGTTTTGCCCCTAAAATACCAAAAATTAATGCGATAATTACGATGTCACCTACTCTATCATGAGGCCAAATACGAATACTTCTTTTTTCGGGAGATTTTAATTTTTGCTTATCCTTTTCCCACCACTTCAATCCAGTAAGCAGCATAGCGAGTAATAATCCGCCAATAAGACTTCCTTCAGAAGAAAATATATAGGCTTGGGGACTAATATCTACAGGTTTATTTACTACTAACCCTAAAAATTTAAAACCAAATCCAAAGCCAACAACAAAATTGATCAGTAAATCTAAAAAAGAAGCAGGTTTTCCAATGGTAATATATTCTTCCCTAGGAAAAAGAAGTCCCTGTTTCTCCTTTCGCTTCAGTTCACTATTGATGACCACCGCCGCTACTATAAAACCAGTGGCAACCATTAATCCAAATGTGTTTAGAATTTTAAGCAACTCCCACTCTACACCAAAAAAATCTTTAAATAGGTAATATAAATTAGGATACATTATAATATGAATTTAATATATGGACTGCAAGATATTCAAATATACCGATTTTACGCTCCGCATACCGTGAGAGTGAAAGGATGATTTTCAATAATTTTAGGTAATTGCTTAAGTAAATTGATAGGAATAAGTAGAATGAAAAATCCTGCAGCTTTGAACTGCAGGATTTACCTATTTATAATTCAAAATATAATTTAGTTGCAATGCTCCTCAAAAGCTCCAATAAGGTTTGCAGCGATCATTTGAGCACTTCTTCCTTCAATATTATGTCTTTCAATAAAATGTACCAATTGGCCATTTTTAAATAAAGCGATTGATGGAGATGAGGGAGGATAAGGCAAAAGATGTTCTCTGATTTTTTTTACTGCGTCAACGTCAAAGCCTGCAAAGCTGGTCGTTAGTAATTTAGGCTTCTTTTCACTATTGTGAACAGCCATTAAAACTCCTGGGCGAGCAGTACCTGCACTACAGCCACAAACCGAATTGATCACCACTAAAGTGGTTCCTTCGCTTGATAATTTTTCATCTACTTCCGAAGCGGTCAACATTTCTTCAAAACCATTTTCTGTTAACTCCTCTTTCATTGGGAGTACAATTTCTGCTGGATACATATAATAAAATTTTTATTAGAATTACAAATTTACACACTTCAATCCAATTAAGCGACTAAGTTTTTAATTGAATAATAAAAATTTAACAAGTCAAACTATTGTAATTTCTACAACCATTCGATGAATTTGCATACATTTAGTTAAAAACAGAAGATTCTTTTGATGAGTGCAAATTTTTATATTAAAAACTTGTAATTTTATTCTACTGAATACAATCAAAATCATGGGTATTAATAAAGGCATCCTTACGGCGCTATTTTTTGTTTTTTCTATTTCTTCTCAGGCTCAGATTTTAACTGATTCAACCATCAAGGAGGTTGTAATCAATACGGATACCATATTGAGAATTAAAAATATTAATCCATATTTCACGCTCCATGTTGATTCCACTTTGTCTTATGATTTTGAAATAAACAAGGAGGACCCCTCCAAATATTATTGGTATTTAAAAAATTCACCGGTTGGTGTAAAAATTAATAGAGAAACAGGTCTACTAACTTTTAAAGCTGAAAAATCATTTTTTCTTTCTGGTAAATTAAAATATGATTACGAGTATAAAGTAAAAATTGGAATTCAAAATTTAAACAATCCGCTCGAGCATATCGATACTTCTTTTAGTCTCCTATTTTTTAATACCGAGATTATCCCTTCAGTCATTAAACCAACGGTAACCAATGTAGTTTATGCAGATGAAGGTGATACCATTAATTTTAAACTACAATGCGATAATGGAAGTTTCCCTATTGATGAAATTACCTATTTCAGTAACTATCCAGCAAAATCTCTTACCAGCGTAACTAAATGTAATGATGAATACACCTGGTTTATCCCTTTCGATTTTATAAAAGATAGTGATAAAGAGAAGATAAAAATGTTAGAATTATTTTTTGTGGGGATAACCAAATTTAATATTAGAGATACTACTATCATTAAAATTTATGTAAAAGACAATATAAACTATCCACAAAGGGTAATTGAATTTGAAGAGCTTAGAAAACAAGTAACGAATTACATTGTTCAATTAAAAAGTAGTTTCAAGCTAACAGACGAAAAAATTAAAAAAACAAAAAAGAACAGAACAGCCTTTGACTTGGGTTCTGCTGCTACTGGTTTGGGAGGAACGGTATTTTCATCTCTTCCTAATGTTGACCAAAAAACTGTCGGAAAAATTTTACCCAGCATTGGTGTAGCCTTGGTTCCAGTAAAAGAAGCCACGGCACCGAATGTCACTTCTGATCAAAATACAGCTTTACTGATTAGAAATAGCATTAAAAGATTAGAATATCTTTTAAAAGACAATGTGCTGGTGGGTGATAGAGATTCTGATATTTTACAGAAGGAAAAGAAAATAAAAGATGAAATTAAACAAATGCAAATTCAATTAATTGACATTCCTTTTTCAGATGAAAAATTGAATAGTAAGCAACTAGATGATTATTTTAATAATCCTAAGGTCAACAAAAAGTATCGAGTCAAAAAGAAATAAACCTAATGATTAAAATAGATTAAATTAAAAAAGGATGGCTAATTGCCATCCTTTCCTATTTATACTAATCATTTTAATATCCTAAAATCTTCAACATACTTTGTGCTGACTGTTCTTTTGCATACACCCAATCTACCAATTTGCCATTTTTATCATGACCTAATATAATATGCTTTGGAGAAGGTATTAAGCAATGTTTGATTCCACCATACCCACTTATTTGATCCTGATAAGCGCCTGTATGAAAAAAACCAACATATAAGGGTTCTCCATTAGTAAGTTTAGGTAGAAATACTTCATTGATATGTTCTTCTGAGTCATAATAATCGTGGCTATCACAGGTGATACCGCCTAGGGTTACCCGCTGATATTCCTCGTTCCATTTATTAATGGGCAACATCAAGAATTTTTCTCCAATCCCCCAGGTATCTGGTAAAGTAGTGATAAAAGATGAGTCAATCATGTACCATATTTCTCTATCATTCTGCATCTTCTCACCAATTACACTATAGATATGAGCCATACTCTCTCCTACTGTATAACTTCCAAACTCTGTAAAAATATTAGGCATTTTAACCTTATTACGTTTACAAGCTACTTTGATATTTCTTACAATTTCATTAATCATAAACTGGTAGTCGTAATCAAACCCAAGTGAATGCTTGATTGGAAAGCCACCGCCAATATTAATAGAATCTAATTCGGGACATATTTTTTTCAGCTGACAGTAAAGATTGATTACCTTATTGAGTTCACTCCAATAATAGATATCATCTTTAATCCCCTTATTCAAAAAAATATGCAGCATTTTTAATTGATACTTATGCTCCATCCCCTCTATTTCATCTACATAAAATTCCAATACATCCTTAGCCCTCATACCCAATCTCGACGTATAAAAAGGAAAATTAGGTTCTTCTTCAGCCGCTACTCTAATACCCAATTTAAAAGGAGTCTTTACAGATTTATACGCCTTTAACTCTTCTTTATTATCAAGTATAGGTATTACATTTTTAAATCCACTATTTAATAACCTTGAAATCCTTGTGGTGTAGGGTTTTTGTTTATAGCCATTACAGATAATAAAAGTGTCTTTATTGATCTTCCTTCTTGCGTATAATTTATTAACGATGTCAATATCATAAGCGTAGGAAGTCTCTAAATGAATATCATTTTTTAAAGCCTCTTCCACTATAAATGAAAAATGGGAGCTTTTTGTACAATAACAATAATTGTATTTGCCTTCATAACTATGCTTTTTGAAAGCTGTAGCAAACATCTCTTTCGCCTTTTTTATTTGTTTACCAATTTTAGGTAAATAAGTAAGTTTAAGCGGAGTGCCATATTTATCAATTAAAGCCTTAATATCTTGTCCATTGTATTGTAAATACTCATCTACCACTTTAAAGTCTTCCTGGGGAAAATTAAAAGTTTGGTCCACCAAATCGGCATAAGTATTATTCATGTTATTCATTTCCGTAAATGGGTTTTAATTTAATGCAAATGTAATTCAATGATACATTTAATAAATAAAAACCGGGTGCGACATGATCACACCCGGAAGGTAATTTTATAGTTTAATAGTAATAAGGTGAATGCTGAATTTATCCAAGCTACTCATTGCCTGATTCACTATTTAACCTGAGCGATTAAACTTTTGAAACTCTCTGGTTCGTTCATGGCCAAATCTGCCAAAACTTTACGATTAATATCGATATTCTTTACAGCCAATTTATGAATAAATTCACTGTAAGTCATACCTTCCGCCCTTACGGCAGCATTAATACGAGCGATCCATAAAGTACGGTATTCGCGTTTTTTTAATTTACGGCCAACGTAGCTATACGTTAACCCTTTTTCCATTACGTTTTTGGCAACGGTATATACATTTTTACGTTTTCCGTAATATCCTTTAGCTGCTTTTAGTACTCTTTTTCTTCTAGCCCTAGATGCAACTGCATTTTTTGAACGTGGCATATCTTAATTTTTTGAAATGTTAATTTTTAGATTAAAACCCAATAATTTTTTGAAAAATTACCCTTTTAGGCGCAATAATCGCAATACGAAATCATGGTTAGTAGAATGAACCATACCGTCCTTTCTCATTACACGCTTGCGTTTTTTTGACTTTTTGGTTAAGATGTGACGTTTGAAGGGCTTTTGATAGGTAATTAACCCTGTACCGGTAACTTTAAAACGCTTTTTTGCGCTTGAGTTTGTTTTTACTTTTGGCATTTAATAACTTATTATAGTTACTCCCTGCTGGCGCCCCGAACAGACGGGAACTTGTAGAGCCTTGTGGGAAATGTGTGAAAAAGAACTTTCTTTTTCGGGCGGCAAAGGTAATAAAAAAACAAATACAGTACCTGTATTTTATGAATATTCACAAAATAGAGCTCATCAATTAGAAAAAATAGCTCATTTTATTCTGTTTTTTAAGAGAAATAGATAAAGTAGGACTATATATAAGCGTATCATCTATCATCTTTAATCAACTATTTTGCACAACTAGAAAATAGATAGGCATTCCAATTGTTATATTGATGGGGAAGGTTACTGCAAGGGCCATAGGTAAAAAAAGCCCAGGATTTGCTTTGGGAACTGAAATTTGCATAGCTGCTGGAACTGCAATGTAAGATGCACTAGCAGCCAATATGGCAAACATAAACCGATTAGTTATGTCTTGGGTTACAAAGGAACTCAACATTGCTATGATACAACCATTAAAAAGTGGAATGAATAGGGCAAATAGAATTGGAAACCACCCAAATGAAAAAAATGCCTTGAGTTTCCTTCCACTCGTAATACCTATGTCTAAAAGAAATATTGCAAGAAAGCCTTTAAAGAGATCATTTGTAAATGGTTTTATTCCTTCTGCTTGCTTAGCATTAGCTAAATAACCAATAATCAAACAACCAACAATAAGTAACACGCTCCCATTTGTAAAAGAATGTTTAATCACAGTTCTTTTATTTATTTTATTGAATTCGTCTTTGTTAAATATAGAGATTAAAATCAATCCAATGATAATTGCTGGCGATTCCATCAGAGCCATAATTGCTACCATATGTCCATGAAGTGATAGTTGCTGAGATTCGAGATAAGAAACAGCTGTTACAAATGTTACTGCACTTACTGAACCATAAGCTGCGGCTATAGCTCCTGCATCAAACACGTTTAATTTTCTTTTCAATATAAAGAAAGTGTAAAGCGGTATAATTGAAGAAATAGCAACACCAAATAACATTGACCATCCAATTTCAATTGTAAATTCCTCATGAGATAATTCTTGACCACCTTTAAACCCGATTGCAAATAAAAGATACAATGAAATAAATTTTGATGAATTAGCGGGTATTTCTAAATCACTTTTTAAATAAACTGCTACAATACCTAGTACAAAAAACAATAAAGCTGGGTTGATTAGGTTGTCAATAAGTAAATTATAATTCATTAATTATTAAAAAATTTATCTGGTTTTAGAAAATTTTAATCTTTTCCCAATTTTATTATTATTGATGATTCCATTATCATAAACGATGGTTCCATTAACGAATGTTTTTACAATTTTACTTTTGAAGCAATAATTTTCAAATGGAGACCACTGACATTTGTAAAGAATGTTTGCAGAGCTTACCTTCCAAGAAGTATTCAAATCCAAAAGTACTAAATCAGCATAATAACCTTCCCGAATGTATCCCCGCTCCTTGATCCTGTAGATTTCAGCTACATGATGACTCATTATTTCAACTAATTTTTCTAGACTAATTTTGCCTTTATAAACTAATTCGAGCATTGCCGGTAAAGCATGTTGAACCAAGGGGCCACCAGACATGGATTTAAAATAAGTACCACTTTTTTCTACAATCGTATGCGGTGCATGATCTGTTGCTATAATATCAATGCTATTATCTAAAAGAGCCGCTAATAAACCGTTTCTATCTTCGGGTGATTTAATTGCTGGATTCCATTTTATTTTAGCCCCTAATTGCTTATAATCTTTATCTGAAAACCAAAGATGGTGCACACAGGCTTCAGCGGTAATTCTTTTTTCTCGAATAGCGCATTTATTATCGAATAAATTGGCTTCTGCAAGCGTTGAAATATGAAAAAAATGTAACCTATTATTATACTTTTTAGCAATTTCTAAAACACGTTCTGTCGCTGTAAGGCAAGCTGCTTCGCTTCTTATAATTGGATGAAATTCAAATGGAATGTTTTCTCCATACTTTTTGCGATAAAAGTTTGTATTATTCTTAATGATCCCGTCATCTTCGCTATGTAATGCAACCAAAGATTCTGAACAACTGAAAAGTTTTTCTAAAAATGCTGGATAATTTGCCAATATTCCTTCATCATTATTAAAATACAATCCATCGTCTGTTATTCCACAAACATTTTCATTGTTAATTTTCAATGCCTCCTCTACATTAGATTGATTGATTCCCATAAAAAAGGAATAATTAGCTATTGACGTTTTTGATGCAATAAGGTATTTTTCTTCTAATAATTCTATTGTCAAAGTATTTGGAATGGTATTAGGCATTTCCATAAAAGAGGTTATTCCGCCAGCAACTGCAGCCCTAGATTCGGAGTAGATATTTCCTTTGTGTGTTAAACCTGGTTCACGGAAATGTACTTGGTCATCAATCATTCCAGGCAATAAATACAAACCTTCTGCATCAATTTCGGTAATGGAACCTAGACTAGATAAATGAATTGACTTATCAATTTTAGCAATACGTTCATTTGATATTAAAATATCAGCAACATAACGATTACCTTCATTTACAATACAGGCATTTCGTATAATTGTTTTCATCTATACTTTTTTTGTAGCTCTTTCTAATTTATCGTTAATGGTTTTGCCCAAACCTTCATCTGGCAATCTTTCTGCTATGATTACATCTAGTTTATTTTGGTCTAAGCGATGCATTGCGGCATATAAATTTTTAGCCGCTTCAGTATAATCTCCTGATTTTGATAGTATCTCCTGACAATCAATTTGATTATCTTGAATTGTTTTTTTTAAAAGTAACAACCCAATTTTTTTTCCTTCAAAAAAATTCAACAAAGCAGAAACATCATTAGTTAAATAAGTATCAGTCATTGGAGCGTAATGACGCGAAAGCATCCCTGGCGAGTTGGGTGATGAATCATTATTTGTTCGTATGCTTAACTTTCCTGTTATTTTCTCTATTTCTTCCAATGAAATTGATCCGTGTCTATACAATATTGGATGAGTATTTTCAAATCCGATAATTGTAGATTCCAAACCTTTTTCGCATTCGCCTCCGTCTAAAATAACCTCAATCTCCTCTCCAAAATAATTGAAAACATGGGCTGCACTGGTTGGACTAATAGACCCAAATGGGTTGGCACTTGGTGCGGCTAGAGGAAAGTCAAGTTGATCTAATAGAGCTAATGTCAATGGATGTTTGGGAACTCTTACTGCAACTGTTTTTTTTCCAGCGCTTATCAAATCAGAAATATGGTCTTGTTTATTCAGTACCATTGTTAATGGTCCTGGCCAAAATTTTTCAGCCAGAATGAATGCACTTTCTGGAATTTCCGAAGCAACATCGAAAATACTAGATGCCGCCTTAAGATGAACAATTAAAGGATTATAAAATGGTCTTTTTTTAAGTTCGAATATCTTTTTGATTGCTATATCACTGAATGCATTACCTGCTAAACCATACACTGTTTCAGTAGGGATTGCTACTAGTTCATTTTTCAGAAGGATTTCATTTGCTTTACTTATATCAGTACTAATCATTATTTTTTTTATGGGTTACAAATAGCACAGTACATCGGATCTTCTGTCTTTTTTCCTTTTGGGTATTTTTCTTCTTCTAAATAGCCACATTTTTGGCAAGAATAGATATAGCTTATTTTGCTTCCTGTTGGGTAATTGCATATTACACAGGGTAATCCTTCTTTAGCAGCTGTAATTCCAAATCCTGGCATTTGGCAAATTGGACAGAGAGCGTTTATTTGATTAATTAGTTTTTTAGCTGCAAGTTCAATTACGTTCATTCTTGTAGGATTATACATTGCCCGCATATCGGTTTCTATATAAGCCGTACCGTAATTTTTAATTAAATGATTAAAAATAATGCTTAGCTGCTCGGCATTGGTGATCCCTTTTACTATGCCGCTATAATCGTCCTTTGATTTTCTTAGAATCAAACCATGTAAAGGAAAATTTGCCTTAGCTGCGAATTCGAATAGTTTTTTTTCAGTTTTTATTTCTGACCCATTAAAATTGGTTTCAATGCTAAGCTCCCTAGCAATAATTTCTAAACCATTTTTTTTATCAATAAAGAGTAGAAATTCATCATCAGCTGGTACAAAATATAAGGTTGGATGTGGGCCAAAAGAACCTTCATTGGCAATTACTAAGTCGCAATTAGTTAATTCCATAGCCAGGTAACATTTATTTCTGGCCGTAGTTATAGGATCAACTTTTCTCTCAACTTCTCCACTAAAGGTTCCAAATTTATCTGTATCTAAATCTTTAGTAACCAAACATTTTACACCTAATTCTTTTTCCACAATAGGAGCAATCACTTTTTCCTTTTCATGTTTTGTAGCAATAAGTAAAGTTCTTCCTTCAAACATTAGTCGCCAACTTCAAGTAGTGAAATATTTATTGCTGAATTAACTACTAGCTTTTTGTTTTTAGCTTTTGCTTCTAATAAAATCTCCTCTAACTTTTTTAATTCGTTTCTTAGGGACGGAATTGTTTTTTGTGCTATGGCATCATTTTTTCCAAATCGCTCTTGCGAACTCCAATTTTTAATATTGTAAAAATTAATTTTTGATGTAAACATATTCATTAAAATATCCTTAGCTTCATCAAAAGTGAAATTGTCATCAATAATTGTTAGTGTTTCAGTTTTTTTCATCAATTTTGATATTTAGGGTTAGAATAAATTAGATGAGTTAAGCACCTCCTCTTTTAATCAATTGTTTTATTTAACAAATTTGAATTGTTTTTCATTATAAATATTATTTAACTTTATTATATTTGACATAAATATATTTTATGAACTATACGATTAGCCAATTAAAGATTTTTTTAAAAGTGGTTGAATTTACAAGTATAACAAAAGCAGCCGATGAACTGAATTTAACGCAACCAGCTGTTTCTATCCAACTGAAAAACTTTCAGAAATATTTTAAATTCCCTTTAACCGAGATTATTAATAAAAAACTTTACGTAACTGAATTTGGATTAGAAATTGCAGTTGCTTGTGAAAATATTTTAAACGAAATTGAAATAATCAATTACAAAAGCAAAGGATACAACAAAAATTATACGGGAAAATTAAAAATCTCGATTGTTTCAACAGGGAAATATATCATGCCTTATTATTTATCAAGCTTTTTAAATGAATATCCAGATGTAGACTTACTAATGGATGTAACCAATAAATCAAAAGTGATAGCTAGTATAGAAAAAAATGAAATTGATTTTGGGCTTATTTCAATCTTGCCTGATAATCTAAATTTTATAGAACTTGAATTAATGGACAATCATTTATACCTTGTCGGGAATAAAGAAATAGCAGAAGAAATTATAAACAATAAGAAATTATTAGAAACCAAACCTTTTATCTTCAGAGAGCAAGGATCGGGCACAAGGCAAATGATGGAAAAGTTTGTCAGTAAAAATAAAATTTATACCAAAAAGAAAATTGAGCTTACTTCTAATGAAGCAGTAAAACAGGCGGTTCTTGCAGGTATTGGCATTTCCATCATGCCCATCATTGGAATTAGATCAGAAATAGCCTCTGGCAAACTTAAGGTTATAGCAACCAAAGGACTCCCAATTACTACTAAATGGAGATTGGTTTGGTCAAAAGAAAAGAAATTAAGCCCGATAGCGCAACATTATATCGAGTATCTAAAAAAAGAAAAGGAAAAGATTAATAAATTATCTTTTTCAATACCAAAGATTTAATTTAAAATAACCTTGTGTAAAAAACTGACACTTAAATCGGTAAAAACAATAAGCCTTAAGCGAAATGCGTTGAAATCACGTTGCCAATAAAAACCTGTTAAAATAGTAGCAGACTTATTAACTACTAATTGGTTTTATCGAATACCGTTTTCCATGAACGCACTTCACCCCATACATTTGATTTTGCAGTGGACTGAATAGTTATCGACTTACCATCATTAGTCAAGTTCCAAACCTCTATTACGTAATGAATAACTTGTTTCATGACTACAACAGAGTTAATAGTCATAGTTTGTCCATCAGCCGACAACTTCACCGAAAACTTTTTTCCTATCCCCTGGCCCTGATTAATTTGACTTTCTTTGCCATCGAATACTATTTTCTCCTGGATTCTAGCCAGCGCTTTATCAGGTGATGTGCTTGGTGGAATATCTATGGTTAGAAAATCAGACTGATCAGATATTTTCATTGATTTAGAATTCATTCGATCACCTACTATATAAGCACAATAAATATTTCCGCCCTTACTTATCGGCTCTTTGGATTTCCATTCGCCAGAAAAGTTAGCACGATGAGTGTAATTTTTTTGCTGAGCTTGCGCGGAGAAGTTAAATATTCCTGTTAATAGAAAAATTAGGCAGGTTAAAAAGTAGCATTTATTTTTCATAAAATTTTATAATACATTATTTACAAGTTGATTAAAGTTAAGGTAAAGTTTTGCTTTTAATTACCTTTCAAATTAAATTATAATTACAAATTTTCACAATACAGCTTATTTACCTTTTACATAATAATTCTTCATTATTTCAAAAACCTTATCCTTTAAATCAGTTGGTGTACTATCATTGGAAGCTATGGTAGGCAAAAAATGCATTTCTAATCTTTTGGGAATTAAAAAAAATCCTTTATTAATTGGCATTGCTTCTTTGGTCCCAAAAATAACACAAGGCATAATATCCTTTTTTGCATCGATGGCTAACTTAAATGCACCATCATAAAAGGGTTTAAGTGGTTGATCTGTTCGATTACGCGTTCCTTCTGGATAAATACACATATGAATATTCATTTGCAATACGGAGCGCATCATTTCCAAACTTTTTCGACGACTTTGATCATTTTTTCTATCCACTAAAACCGAACCCCTTTTATAAAACCAACCAAAAATTGGAACTTTAGCAAAAGATGATTTTGCAATCGTCTTATTTCCTCCTGGAACAAAGGGAGCAGATAAGGGTACATCAATCAGCGCATTGTGATTATAGACAATGACATAGGTCTCCCCTTTTTTGAAATTTTCTTTTCCGCAAACTTTTACTGGGCAACCTACTAAAAATAACCAAGTTCTCATCCAACATCTAGAAACCCAGATAAAATAATCTTGTCCTTTTTTACCAGGTATTAAATAAGCCACCATTGATGGTAAAAAAATAATCAAGAAGCTAACAACGAAACTAACTAAACCCCATACTGCCCAAAAACGACCAAACATATTCAATAAAAAATCAAGTACTTTATTAGACTGCTTGTTTTCAGTTGTATTATCCTTCATTGCTAAATTTAATTTGTTGTTGAGTGGGTGTAAACAATTTCCAATCAATGGGAGAATAGCCCTGCTGAATCAATAATTCATTTGTTTTTGAAAAATGTTTACAACCAAAAAATCCTCTATTTGCACTAAATGGTGAAGGATGAGCTGCCTTCAGCAAAAAATGCTTATCCTCATCAATCAGTGTTTGTTTTTGCTGAGCAAAATTACCCCATAATAAAAATATAATCCCCTTTTTATTGTCAGAAATTTTTTTGATAACCGCGTCGGTAAAATCCATCCAGCCAATTTTTGCATGACTAGCTGGTTCGTTCAATCTTACCGTTAAAATAGCATTCAATAATAAAACCCCTTGCTCTGCCCAATGGGTTAAGTTTCCATATTCCAATGGCATCTCCACTCCTATATCTGATTGAATTTCTTTAAAAATATTGATAAGTGACCGAGGAGGTTTTGTTCCAACAGGAACAGAGAAACTAAGACCGTGAGCTTGACCTGGATTGTGATAAGGATCCTGGCCTAAAATAACTACTCTTAGTTTATCAAACGGTGTTTTATTAAAAGCATGAAATACCCATTTACTTTGAGGGAAAATTATTTTACCAGCTGCTCGCTCAGTATTTAATAAATCAATAATAGATAAAAAATAAGATTGGCTAATCTCGTCTTGCAAAAGCTTTTTCCAAGAAATATCCAATTCAATATCCATGCATAAGATTTTGGCAAAAGTACAAAAGCAGTCTCAATAGAAATAAAAAGTAGTAGCTGATTAGGATGATTATCTAAGCGAAATTTTTAAAATGCTAACAACAAATAGTCATTAATTTAAAAATACCTCATCTACAAATACCCAGCCTTTATACCCTTTAGGGCTCCGCCACATCGGTAATTTATGAACAGGGATTATCACTACTTTTAAATAGCTCGCTTTAACCGGATTAAAAGAAATTTGTACCCCTTTCGTATAGGTAGGTGCTGATTTTTCTGGTTGAACAGGCATTTCTTTTTTAACCATTCGTAAACTTCTAGGATTATTACCAGCCCAAACTTGAATTTGCTGAGCAGGAAAAATATTGCTATTAATAGCTACTAGAGTACTCAGTGAAACAGAAGAAACATCAATAGGTTCTTTTAAAGAAATAAGAATTTCCATTGGTTGATCCTTAAAACCCATCCATTTACCATTTGAAAAATCTTTATCCTCTCCTTTTTTTGTATCAATTAAAATGGATGCGCTGAATTTTTTGTAAGGATCTTGCTCTGATGGTTTCAATAAACTGATAGAGTCAATCTTTGCACCAGGTTTAAAAAATGTCCTCTCTACCACTTCGCTACTTTGCCAACCAACTTTAAACGCTTTCACCTTCAAGGTTAAGGTATTATCCAATAAATAATCTCCTTTATAAAGCGGAGATAAAATGCTGTCTGGATCAGTTCCATCAATTGTATAGCGCATTTCAACGCCTTTTACATAATGTTTTAATTTAAGTTTGGTGGGCTCCATCAAAATCAATTCTTCATTTTCAATGATTGGTTGATTTAATTTAATTACTACCGTATCACCTGAAAAACCTGTTTCAATTCTTGTATTCTTCAGTTGGTTTTGGAGAGAAGCTAAATTTTGATTTTGAGCAGGCGTACTCCAAATAATTAATTCAGTCAAATTAGTCAAAGAAGATAAAACTCCAAGGCTAGTCATATCCACTCCTGTTCCCGACAATGAAAGCTGTTTTAATGATTTCAATTGAGTGAGTGATGATAAACCTGTTCCTTTAATATTAGTAAAAGACAAATTTAGTTTACGCAGATTGGTAAATTGAGCAATAGTAGCCAATTCAGCATCAGTGACAGGTATCTTATTGAGATTCAGCGAAACAATCTGTTCCTTTAAAGGAAGTATTTCTTTAAGTTGATCTGCTTTAAATTGAGAGGCACCAAAAAATTCAACTCCTAAAGCTGGTGAATTAATTGCCAAGGGGGTGATAAAGCGGTAATTATTACTCAAGGTTTTTACTGTATTTTCATCGGCAGCTTTGAAAGTATACTGATCAGTTTCAACCGTATTGAATAAAGACTTTGCAAGAAAACTTAAGGTATCTGTTGCTGGCAAGTTAACGACTTTAGCAGTTGCACTAGCACCACTATGAATCCAATAATAAAGAATTTGAGCCTCCTCATCTGTAAGCTGAGGTCTTCCACTTGGAGGCATATGCTTTTTATCATCCAACGGTAAATGTATTCGACTCAATAGCATACCAAAATCACTTTGAGTAGAATCCCAAAGGACTCCATTTTTACCCCCTTTTAAAAGTTGAGCAAAAGTAGCCATCACCAATCCACCTTTTGACTTATTATCATTATGACAACTGATACATTTAGCTTGTAAAATAGGTTGCACCATATTAGTATAAATGACCGCATCTTCAAATAATACAATCGGTGATTTTTTATCTTTCATTACAGGAGCTAACACAAAATTTTCTCCGTGGGTAACACTTGCACCCAAGTGACTGGTTATAATAATTACCACTAAACCCGTTATAGAAGTAAGCCCTAATAATAATTTAGTATTTCGAATAGATTCTCTAAATACATACCATAATATTGATAACAATGAAATGAATGCACCACCCCACTTATGCCAAAAAAGAATATCTTGTTCATAGCCATCTTCTTTAGAAAGCAATAAACCCATTAATGCACTCATTACTGAAGTAAGTGCTGTGATTAACAAAAGGCTATCTCCTATTACCTTTTGATCTGTTTTAAGAGACAATTTAAATCCAGAAAAAAATTCCCAAAAAATACAGGTTACTAATAATACAATGGGGAAATGTAAAAGCATCGGATGCATTCTACCTACAGGCTGAACCCAAGAAGGAACCAATAAACCTTTTTCAAAAATTAAAAGAAATACCAACAAACAATTCAATGCAAAGCTGGCATTATATAAATAGGTTTTAAATCTTTGCATCATTTTAATAAACTTTTATTTCATCTAAGAAAATCCATCCGTGTCTACGTTTCCCGGGAAGCCAATCAGGTAAATTTTTAATTCCGTACAACTTAATTTTTAATTGATTAGTTACCATTTTATTTCCTGCTGTCAACATAATTGGTCTACATTCAGGTGCGACAATCGATTTATTTAATTCAAAACTACTTTCAACGAAGGATTCAAATTGTTTTGTATCCGCATTCAAATAATCTACTCTAATCAGTTGAGGTAAAAAGACCCAATTTTTATAATCCTGTAAAAAATCAATTAAAACAGACTGCACCTTTTTAGCAGATTTCAATTCTACTAAAATTTCAATGGTATCCTGCTGATAACCAATCCAGGTAGGCGATTTCATATTTAAAAGACCTCCTTCATTATCAAACAAAGTATTTGGACCGTTTCCTTTATATTTTTCATTTGGAGCACTATGCTGTTCTGACTGTATGGGCAATCCGTCTTTAATAAAAGTAGTCGAAATAATTTCAGAAGGTAAAAAACTTGGACCAGAAGTCATCACTTGCAGGGTCGTCAAATTTTTATTGATCCTGATAGGCTTTTTATAGATTGTACTCTTTTCTGTTGGAAGCTGTCCATCCAAAGTATAATAAATATTGGCACCTTCTTGAGCAAATTTCATTTCCACTTTTGCAGCATCTTTAAAAAAAACGGAAGAGTATTTCAACAAAGCAGGTGCCAGTTGAACAGATTTTTGTCCAAGGCAGATTTGGCAAGATACCAAAGCGATAAAAATATTGAATAATGTACGCATTAAATAACTGGCGATAATTTGTAAGGATACACTTTGCCAGAATTCCACTGAGCAACATACAAGTTTTCTTCATCATCGACACAAACATCATGAGGATATTGAAAATACTTAGCAGTCTGATACATTTCCTCGAGCTTGTGATCTACGTATTGAGGTTGAGATCCTCCGAGATTAGATACTACCTTAAAATTTTTATCTAGAATAGTTACAAAACCCGATTGTTTGCCTTGCAGTGTATTGGATTGTAAAACTGCAGCATACAAATAATCTCCTTTAATCACTGGACGACAAACCCATGCACCAGGTAAAGGAATGGTGTCAATATAAACTCCGTTTAACGTATATCTTTTAAATGCATTTTGCTGTCTAGAAGTTACAATCAAGCAGGGATGCAGTGGATCACGTTGATCTACACAAATACCATGGGCATTTGAAAGATGTTTAGCTTCAGGACCTTTGCCACCAAAATGATTAATATAACGCCCCTTTGAATCGTATTGAATAATGAAATCTTTTCCATATCCATCTGCTACATAAATATCTCCATTAGGAGCGATAGCAGTTTCTGTAGGAACATACTCCGTTGCTTTTGTATATTGACCGGTTTCTTTTGGATAATCTAACACCAACAATACTCTTCCATCGATGGTAGTTTTAATTACCTGATGACGACTATTATCACAGATAAACAATACATCCGTTCCATTTTCATTGAAAAGTGTCAATCCATGAGCACCAGGATATTCATGTCCCCAAGTAGTTAATAGCTTACCTGCTTTATCATAGATGATGACATTATTTTTAACTTCATTGGTCAACAAAACAATTCTTCCTTTACTATCCTGCACCATCTCGTGACAATCATTTACAGGGTTAGTTGCAACATCCGCCTTACTCCATTTGGTATCTAGTCGATAGCGCTTATTATTATGACCAAGCAATGAATCCTCTAAAAAAGGAAAAGAGGGTTGTGATAAAAAACCTATCGTTCCCAAGGAAGAGTTTCTTATAAATGATCTGCGTTGCATACAATTGAATTTTAAAAATTAAAAATACCTTAGGCAATAAAAAATTATCAAAGAAGGTTAGCCAACCCCCAACTTTGAAAGTTAACTAATCAGCCCCTGAACCACTTTTCCACCCACATCAGTAAGCCTATATCTTCTACCAAGATGCTTATAAGTAAGTTGTTCGTGATCTAGTCCCATCAAGTGCAAAATAGTTGCATGAAAGTCATTTACATGCACAGGATTTTCAATAATATTATATCCAAATTCATCAGTTTCACCATAAGAACCAGGCTTTACACCACCACCTGCCATCCAGATACTAAAGCATCTAGGATGATGATCTCTTCCATAATTCTCTTTACTAAAATCACCCTGACAATAATTTGTTCTACCAAATTCACCACCCCAAATCACCAGTGTTTCATCTAGTAAACCTCTTTGTTTTAGATCGGTAATTAAGGCTGCAGATGCTTGATCGGTATCCATACATTGACCACGCATTTCATTTGGAAGATTTCCATGAGTATCCCAACCTTGGTGATATAACTGAACGAAACGAACACCATTTTCAGATAATTTTCTTGACAGCAAGGCATTGGCAGCAAAGGTTCCAGGTATCAAACAATCGGGACCATATAATTTTACAATGTCATCAGGCTCTTTACTAACGTCTGTAATATCTGGTACAGCCGTTTGCATACGATAAGCCATTTCATATTGTTGGATTTTGGCATTCACTTCAGGATCGCCTGATTGATTAAATGTTTCGGCATTTAATTGTTCCAACTTATCTAACATTTTTCTGCGGTCAACCTTATTGATACTCTCGTGATTATTTAAATATAATACAGGGCTGTCTCCGCTACTAAATTGAACCCCCTGATGAACGGAATCAAGGAAACCATTAGACCACAGTTTTGAATAAACGCCTTGTCCATTTCCTTTTCCTTTGGACAATAAAACACAAAATGCAGGTAAATTTTTATTTTCACTTCCCAATCCATAACTCAACCAAGAACCCATACTAGGTCTATTTCCAACCTGGGCTCCTGTTTGTAAAAAGGTAAGTGCTGGATCATGATTAATTGCTTCTGTATACATACTTTTAATCACACACAATTCATCTACTACTTTAGCCGTATGGGGAAGTATTTCACTCATCCAAGTTCTTGCCTTCCCATGCTGATTAAAATTAAATATAGAACCTGCCAATGGGAATGTTTTCTGACCTGCAGTCATCCCCGTTAGCCTTTGACCATTGCGAATAGATTCAGGAAGATCTTGTCCAAACATTTCCTGAAGCTTTGGCTTGTAGTCAAACAAATCTAATTGTGAAGGTGCGCCATTTTGAAAAAGATAAATGATTCTCTTTGCCTTGGGAGCAAAATGGGGTAAGCCAGCAAGGAGCATTTCCTCAGGATTTTTTTCACCAAATAAATCAGGTATTAAAAGTGAACCCAATGCTACACTTCCTATTCCCAAACTCATTTTTGATAGAAAACGCCTTCTATTAAAATTAAGACTATACTCTAATAATTCTTTGTTCATAATTAAGATTTTATGATTGCCTCTTCCATGTTATAAATCATGTTAATTACTTTCATTAATGCAGCTGTTGCATTCATATCTAAACTTTCTGCAAAAGGATATTCTCCAACTTGCAAAGTAGCAGTAGCATCCAATTGCTTTTGTTGAAACTGCTTCAACTGATCATCATAATAAGTTTTTAGAATTTCATTTTCTTTAGCTCCAGGTATCCTACAAATTATTCTTCTGAATGCTGCTTTAATTTTCAGGTCGGAAGATAAATTTTCTTTCATTAGCCTTTGAGCCAATACACGAGAGGCTTCTAGAACGGTAGGATCATTCATCATCATCAGCGCCTGTAAAGGTGTATTGGTTTGAGAACGTTTTACTTCACATTGATCACGGTTACTAGCATCAAATAAAATCATGCTGGGAGGAGGAACCGTAAGTTTAATAAAAGTATACATCCCTCTACGATAAAGCGCATCGCCTCTATCTTGCTTATAGGTTTTTAATTCTCCTCTACCAGAACTAGCCATTTCCCATAACCCCTTAGGTTGATAAGGTTTAACACTAGGTCCACCAATGGTATTAACCAATAAGCCACTTCCTGATAATATAATATCGCGGACAAATTCAGCTTTCACTTTTTGACGAGGTGCACGAGTAAGATAAATATTTTCAGGGTCTTTATTATAATTATCAGGATTTACTTTAGAGGATTGACGATAAGTTGCAGACAATACAATCTGCTTCATTAAACGTTTGATATTCCAACCATGTTCCATAAAGTCAACCGCTAACCAATCAAGTAATTCAGGATGGGTAGGTAATTCACCTTGCATACCAAAATCACCAGCAGTTTTTACCAATCCTCTTCCAAAAATTTCTTGCCAAATATGATTGACAAAAACTCTTGACGTAAGTGGATTATCCTTATTGACTGTCCAAGCAGCAAGGCCTAGCCTATTGCGTTGATTTTTAATGGTATCAAAGGGTAATACAGAATTAATGGTAGAAGGAAATACTTCGGTAGTAGGATGATTATATACTCCACGATCTAAAATATAGGTTCTACGCAAACTATCATTTTCTCCCATTACGGATACATACAAATTACCCGTATCCTTTTTATTGATAAAAGTTAAAACACTTTTTGATTCATCATCTGTAATGGTTAATATCGGAGACTTTGCAGGTTTAGAAGTACTTACATCCCCTTCAAATCCTGCTTCTTTTGTATTATTAAAAAATGCAAACATTTGATAATACTCTTTCTGAGAAATGGGGTCATATTTATGATCATGGCATTGTGCACATTCGGCAGTTAAGCCCAAAACTCCTTTTGTAAAGGTTTTTGTTTTATCAATAATATATTCAATTCTATATTCCTCAGGTATGATACCACCCTCTTCGGTATACTTATGATTTCTGAAAAAAGCGGTGGCAAGCATTTGCTCCTTAGTTGAATTAGGAAGCATATCACCTGCAATTTGCCAGGTTAGAAAATCGTTATACGGTAAATTTTTATTGAATGCATGGATTACCCAATCACGCCAAGCCCATTGAGTTCGTACATTATCATCTTGATATCCATAACTATCAGAATAGCGAGCGATATCTAACCAATGAACGGCCATTTTTTCACCAAAAGTGGATGAAGCTAATAATTGATCAACAGCAGTTTCATAAGCATTGCTGCTTTGATTTGCAGTAAATTGATCCATCAATTTTTCTGAAGGTAGTAAGCCTGTTAAATCCAGTGATACACGTTTTAACAGTCTTTCTTTATCAGATTGTTCATTGTTTGTAAGCCCCATTTGTTCTTGCTTACTAAAAACAAAGTAATCAATTTCGTTAACTGCATTTTCTTTGTGATCTATAGAGGGCAAAGGAGCTTTTACAGGTTTTACAAAAGCCCAATGCTTTTCGTATTTAGCACCTTGATTAATCCATTTTTTAAAAAGGGCAATCTCATAAGATGACAAAATGCCTAAATGAGAGGATGGAGTGGGCATCTGATAGGCCGTATCGGTAGAGGATATACGCTTAAAAAGTTCAGACTCTTCTGGCTTATAGGGTACTAGCGCAAATGCTCCTTTCGTTTCTTTTAATGGTGCAAAAGCTGAATCGGGTATATCTAATCTTAAACCAGCTTCCCGTTTATTCTTATCTGGTCCATGACACTTAAAACATTTATCAGATAATATGGGACGAATATGGAAATTATAACTGACTTGATCAGGCATCTTATTAGCAGCAGTAGTGCCTTTAGAACGCATAAAGAAAATCCATCCCGCAGAAAAGACAACCAACACAGCAATTACAATTAATAACTTAGATTTCATATAACTTACAATTTACAATAAAGTACAAGTACCTATTTTCAAATATATAGCATAAATGAGTAATTTCAATAGGTAAGGAAGTTTTAAATTCCCAGAACAAAGATTTCATTCTATTGATTAAATTAAGATATATTAATAAATAATTAAATATAAATAAAACCAAATAGAAAAAATAAAAGGAATTCTAGAAAAACAGAAAAAATAGAACTTGATAAAGCGATCAATTACTTATGATTAAGTCTATTAATAAAGTAATAATGCTCGGTGATTAAATAATTACCATTGAGTTTATTTCTTTTGATAAACTCTCACATAATCAACGATAAACTCATCAGGAAAAACAGTCTTTTTTATCTCTTCTAAATTGTTTGGAATTTCCATACTTAAAATTAGATACTCCTCTATTTGGGATACACCTGAACTTACTTCATAGAATTTAAGTCCATCGATATAAAAGATATATTTTTCAGGCGTCCACTCTAAGCCAAAGGTGTGAAATCCCTTGCTTACATCTTTAAGATAACTCTGCATTCCACGAGTAGTATGTTGACCAGCCCCATAAGGTCCCCAATGAACATTATGAGAAACAATATCAAGACCTAATTTTTTAAAAAATTCCATGATATCTATTTCAGCACCGTTCACACGAGGATCATCACCTTCTGATAATTTAGGGGATTGTAACCAAAAAGCACCCCAAACACCCGGTGATTGCTGTAATTGAGCTCTACACTCATAAAATCCATATTTCGGCATGAACAGTCCTTGAGTTCCCACCGCACTGATCAAGATAGAATCTCCTCTTTTCAGTGCAGCTAATTTCAATACACCATTTTCTACTTTTACTGCTTCCGCTGAAACATAGGCGATAGCTCGACGTCCTACTCCCCTAACCGCCCATTTTGTATTGTCTAATTGATTACCTAAAAACTCATCTTCCCAAACCAACTGGTAACCATTTTTTAAAGGCTTAAAAACCTTGTCAGACATGGGTCCTTGAGCTGGACGCTGAGCAAATGCTGTGATTGAAAAAACAATAAATAGAAAAATAAGAAGATGATTTTTTTTCATTTGTACTGATTGATTAGGTAATTCATTGCGTTGACAAAGTAAATATATTGAATAGATTCAATTTAAATCTCTTCCTGATACATCAAACAGAAATTAGTTCAGCATCCAAACCTCCAATATCAATTGTCTGTATCTTTTGATCCAATTTCAATGTAAATAATTCTTTGGTTTCAGATAAGTTCCATAAAAGAACCTTATTTATTTTCGGATACCAGGCACATATTACTGGCTTATCTTCCACAACATAGGGTACACCCTTTAATAATGGAATAATTTCCTTTTTGAATAAGAATATTTCCTGAAGATTTTCCTTAACAAATCTAGCCCCACTAATTTTTTTATCTTGACTAGCCCCATAAATAAAAGTAGTTCCTTTTGATTTCAACTCACCAGAAGAAACATCTTGAATATCAAAATCTGAAAGGAAAGTCCAACCATCTTTTGAAGGAATGTCAGTTACCTCAAAAGGTATTCCAGCAGCAAGAAAAAGACTGTAGGGTTTATCATCTCCTACCATCCTACTGCGTGTTCCCCAAAAATGCTTCATTGGACCTGCTAATTTTTGACCAGCGATTTTTTCATGCATCGCAGCTACTTTTTTAATTGCTGGTGCGAGCGTATTCCAATGACTAAAAGGGAACGGATCTAATCCACTCATCATCATCGTATTTCTTACATCAGAGATTATTGAAATATGTAGCTTAGCCGCCATATTTTTAGCAGACAATTGATTAGCAGGATAAGCGGTTGTTTCACTAAATGCCAATGTTGGTTTTACGAATCTGCGATGAAATAGCGAGCTAAATAATTCATCTGTCTTACCTTTTACTGGAGAAAAATTTTTATCACTAAACATTAATTCTCCTACCCTAAATAATGAATCTTTATAATCTTCTAATCGAATACCTGCTTTTTCGGAACCCAGAT
>Ga0222712_10001526_pt1 | contig 28334 bp, 30 predicted proteins | sample C33_657DmetaG_FD_165043 | JGI IMG/M metagenome (GOLD analysis project Ga0222712, IMG submission 165043) | Estuarine water microbial communities from San Francisco Bay, California, United States - C33_657D | ecosystem: Environmental > Aquatic > Marine > Unclassified | place: USA: California... | reverse complement strand
AGCAGTAGCCGTTATTGATAACGGAAAATTTGGTAAGCGCGAGATTCGCTTTGAAACAGGGCGACTTGCAAAGCAGGCAGCAGGAGCTGCAGCTGTGTATCTAGATGATCAGACAATGATCTTCTCGGCAACAACAGCATCAAAGTCACCAAAAGATCAATTCGATTTCTTTCCTTTGACAGTAGATGTTGAAGAGAAGATGTATGCAGTTGGAAAGATTCCGGGTTCATTCTTCCGTCGTGAAGGTCGTCCATCAGAAGATGCGATCCTTACATGTCGCTTAATTGACCGCCCGTTGCGCCCATCGTTTATTAAGGGCCTTCGTAACGAAGTTCAGATCGTTGTGACCGTTATGGCCCTCGATCCTGATCACATGTACGACGTGATTGCGATTAACGCAGCATCAATGTCAACACAACTTGCAGGATTGCCATTTTCTGGCCCAATCGGCGGCGTTCGCGTTGCTTTGATTGATGGACAGTGGGTTGCATTCCCTAACCATTCACAGGTTGAGAATGCAGTATTCGATATGGTCGTTGCAGGTCGTGTTACAGCAGATGATGTTGCGATCATGATGGTTGAGGCCGAGGCCACATCTAAGACTATTGAACTCATCAAAAATGGTGGACCAACTCCTACTGAAGAAGTTGTATCTGCCGGACTTGATGCAGCCAAGCCATTTATTCGCATTCTCTGCGAGGCACAGAGCAAGTTGGCTGCAGTTGCTGCAAAGCCAACAGCTGAATTCCCAGTATTCCTTGACTACCAAGATGATGTATTTACTGCAGTTGAAAAGGCTGCAAAGGATGATCTAGCAAAGGCTCTTACAATCGTTGGAAAGCAAGAGCGCGAAACAAAGATTGATGAGATTTCAGAATCAACTAAGGAGTCAGTCTCTGCAGCCTTTGAAGGTCGCGAGAAGGAAATTCCTGCAGCGTTTCGTTCACTCACTAAGAAGCTTGTTCGCCAGCGTGTTCTACGTGACAAGATTCGTATCGATGGACGTGGACTTCGCGATATTCGCGCGCTCTCTGCAGAAGTTGAAGTTATTCCTCGTGTTCACGGTTCTGCAATCTTCGAACGTGGTGAGACTCAGATTCTGGGAATCACAACTCTCAACATGCTTAAGATGGAGCAGCAGCTCGACACTCTTAATCCAGAGAATCACAAGCGCTACATGCATAACTACAACTTCCCACCATATTCAACTGGTGAGACTGGTCGCGTAGGTACGCCAAAGCGTCGTGAAATCGGACATGGAGCACTCGCAGAGCGTGCACTTATTCCTGTACTTCCAACTCGCGAAGAGTTCCCTTATGCAATTCGTCAGGTCTCCGAAGCGCTTGGTTCAAATGGATCAACCTCAATGGGATCTGTTTGTGCATCAACTCTCTCAATGTTGCAGGCTGGGGTTCCTTTGAAGGCACCAGTTGCAGGTATTGCAATGGGTCTAATCTCAGATGATGTCGATGGCAAGGTTGAATACGTTGCGATCACAGATATCTTGGGTGCAGAAGATGCTTTCGGAGATATGGACTTTAAGGTTGCTGGAACAAAAGATTTCATTACAGCCCTTCAACTCGATACAAAGCTTGATGGAATCCCAGCATCAGTTCTTGCTGGCGCACTTCTACAAGCTAAGGAGGCTCGTCTTGCCATCCTTGATGTCATGAACGAAGCGATCGATTCACCGGATGAGATGAGTCCATTTGCTCCTCGCATCATCTCGGTCAAGATTCCTGTTGATCAGATTGGTGCTGTGATCGGGCCTAAGGGCAAGATCATCAATCAGATCCAAGAAGAGACTGGCGCAGATATCTCTATCGAAGATGATGGAACTATCTATATCGGTGCAGTCGATGGACCTTCAGCAGAAGCTGCCCGCGCACAGATCAATGCGATTGCAAATCCACAGATGCCAGAAGTTGGCGAGCGTTACCTCGGTACCGTCGTCAAGCTTGCAGCATTTGGTGCATTCATCTCATTGATGCCTGGCAAGGATGGTTTGCTTCACGTTTCACAGATTCGCAAGATGCATGGCGGAAAGCGAATTGAGAACCTTGAAGAAGTAATGAAGGTGGGAGACAAGATTCAGGTTGAGATCGGTGAGATTGATCCAAAGGGCAAGCTCTCACTCGTTCCTGTCCTAGAAGACGGTTCAACTCCGGCTGCTGAGTAAAAAGCGGCCAATGTCAGTAAAGAGATTCGTTCACGCAAGTGGCCTTCGTATCGTTACGGAAGAAGTTCCGTCGGTACGAAGTGCCGCTGTGGGAATCTGGGTCAATGTAGGTTCACGTGATGAAACCCCGGCAGTTGCTGGGGCTTCTCACTTTCTAGAGCATCTACTTTTTAAAGGAACAACACGCCGCAGCGCACTTGAGATTTCTTCATCTATCGAAGCAGTCGGCGGTGAGATGAATGCATTTACAAGCAAGGAATACACCTGCTTCTACGCACGTGTCATTGATACCGATTTACCCATGGCGATCGATGTGGTCAGCGATTTAATTACATCTTCTATTGTGAGCGCACTAGATGTTGACGCTGAGCGCAAAGTTGTTCTGGAAGAGATTGCCATGCGTGATGATGATCCAAGTGATCTCGTTCATGATCTCTACGCCGAGACATATTACGGTGACACACAATTAGGACGCCCGATTCTAGGAACTATTGATTCCATCAACTCGATGTCCCGCAACTCTGTCTTTAACTATTACAAGAAGCGCTACCTTCCACAGGATCTTGTCGTTGCTGTAGCAGGCAATATTAAGCATAAGAAGGTTGTTGAGATGGTCGAGCGCGCACTCAGCGCTGATGGGTTCCTCGACGTAAAGGGCACGCCACAAATTCGAGGTAATGAAAGTATTCGTAAGGCCAAGCAGACTTCGGTTGGCTTGATGACTCGAAAGACTGAGCAAGCGCATATGTTCTACGGCATGGAGGGCGTTGCCCGTCATGATGATCGTCGCTTTGCGATGGGAGTTTTGGCTTCAGCACTTGGTGGCGGCATGTCTTCTCGACTCTTTCAAGAGATTCGTGAGAAACGTGGCCTTGCTTACTCCGTATATGCATACGCACAACAGTTTGCAGGATCAGGACAAATCGGTTTCTACGCAGGATGTAACCCAACTAAGGCGATTGAGGTTATCGAAATTATCCGAGAAGTCCTCACCGATGTTTCAGAACATGGAATGACGCACGAGGAGATCGAGCGAGCTAAAGGTGCCGTCCGTGGATCACTCGTGTTGAGTCAAGAAGATAGCGGCTCTCGCATGTCGCGAATTGGCAAAAATGAGATTGTCTATGGCCAAGTGATGGGCTTTGATGAGATTTTGAAGGAGATTGCTGGAGTTTCTCATGAGGATGTTCGAAAAATCGCTAGCGAGTTTCTGACTAAAACGCCTACCCTTGCCCTAGTGGGTCCATTTAAGAGCGAGAGTATCTTTGAGAAAGTTTTGGCGAAGGGGAATTAGAAGATGATTAAAGTAGGAGTTCTTGGCGCTCGTGGTCGCATGGGTGCAGAAGTAGTTGCAGCCGTTGAGGCAGCGGCAGATTGCCAACTCGTAGCTGCCTTAGACCTTGGTGACTCCTTAGATCAACTCATCGCATCCGGCGCACAAGTAGTTGTCGATTTCACGACACCGGATTCTGTAATGGCAAACCTAGAATTTCTTATCACTCACAAGATTCATGCAGTAGTTGGAACCACTGGATTTGATGACGCGCGATTGGCTAAGTTGAAGTCACTTTCATCAGCCCATCCCGAAGTAGGAATTCTTATTGCTCCTAATTTTGCAATTGGCGCTGTACTCATGATGGAGTTTGCAGCCAAGGCAGCCAAGTACTTTGAATCGGCTGAAATAATTGAACTTCATCACCCAGATAAGGTTGACGCGCCTTCTGGTACAGCATCTCGCACCGCAGGTCTTATCTCGGCTGCGCGCAAAGAGGGCAAGCTTCCAGCGATGCCAGATGCGACATTAACTTCTCTTGATGGTGCTCGTGGAGCACTGGTTGGAGATGTTCCTGTTCATTCGGTGCGCATTCGTGGCCTTGTCGCACATCAGGAAGTTCTCTTTGGGGGATTGGGTGAAACTCTTTCGATTCGCCATGATTCGCTAGATAGGGCAGGATTTATGCCAGGAGTATTACTAGGAATTCGCAGTGTTATCTCACGGCCTGGAGTCACATTCGGCCTTGAGCACTTTATGTAAAGGAGATCAAAATGTCAGCTATCACAATGTATTCCGCAGAATGGTGTGGAGATTGCCGCCGTTCCAAGCGTTTGCTCGCAGAACTAGGTGTCGAGTACACACTCGTTGATGTTGAGAATGATCCAACTGCTGCAGCTAAAGTTGTGGAGATTAATGGAGGCGCACAATCTATTCCAGTGATCGTTTTTAGCGATGGAACTCACCTGACCGAACCGTCAGATAATGACCTTAAGGCAAAGTTAGAGTCACTCAATATAATTTAATCTATTGATAATTTGATTTATTGCAGGTGATACAAGCCAGCCGACGTTGCAGCGGCGCTGAGAACGACCACCGCAAATGGGGCTCTTAGTATCAGCGCGATTACCGCAACTGCCAAGCCAGCAAGTCTTTGATCAATCACCAAAGATTTTCCGTTAGTAAATGTCTGAACTGCAACTAAGGCACTTAAGAGTGCGATGGGAATAAGTCCATTGATTTTCAAAACTCGCGGGTGACTCAGCCACTTTTCTGGCACGCTATGTCCCAAGTACTTAAGCAAGAAAGCAATAATGCTTGTGGCAATTAACCCAATCCACAACGCATCCATAGTTATCTCCACACTCGACCTCGCAAGCCAAAGAAAACCGCGAGGGCTGCGGTAGAAATAATTGGGACACCGGCAGGAGCATACGGTGTGGCAATAAGTGCAAGAGCTACTGCAGATATAGCCAGAAGTCGTTCGGTCTTGCCCGTCAATCGTGGCCAGACCAAACCTAAGAAAGCTGCTGGCACGGCAGCATCGAGTCCGAATGCAGCTGGATCACCCATTGCTTGCGCACCGAGGGCTCCAAGCAGAGTGAATAGATTCCAAAAGGTATAGACGCCGATTCCGGTGTACCAAAACCCTTGTCTCATGCTTTCGCGTCCATTTTTCTCAAGTGATATTGCAACACCAGTTGATTCATCAATTGTTAGCTGGGCGGCAATTACCTTTTTCATGCGTCGTGTTCGTAGAACTGGTGCCATCTGTAATCCGTAGAGAAGGTTGCGAGTTCCAAGAAGTGAAGCCGTTGCAGTTGCACTCAGCGCCGTGCCGCCTGAACCCATCACACCAACAAGGGCAAATTGAGATGCACCAGAGAAAGTAAGGAGTGAGATGAGACAACTTTGTAGAACGGTAAAGCCTGCCGCGACACTTGCTGCCCCAAAGGCGATGCCATACGCCCCTACGGGTAATGAGACGCTCAATGATTGAGCTAGGGTGGCACGGTTCACTTTAGACACGGTGGCATTCTGCCGTAGATATCCGAGATAGGGAACTGGCTGCTAGGTATGGTGCGACCATGGCCGAACAAGTGATCTTTCGTGACGATGTCACAGTTGAATTAATTAAAGCAAGTGCTAGCGATGCCGATGTTATCTGGGCAGCTCGTGTATCAACTGCTGGAGAGCAATCGATGGAAGAGATTGGTGAAGATCCAAATCGATCAGCTGGACTTATCAACTATTTAGCGCGTGAACGCCATGGTTCACCATTTGAACATACGTCAATGACATTCTTTATATCTGCTCCGATATTTGTATTTCGTGAATTTATGCGCCACCGAATTGCTTCATACAATGAAGAGAGCGGTCGTTATCGCGAACTCAAGCCCGTCTTCTACATTCCATCTAAAGAACGCAAGTTGGTACAGGTTGGAAAAACCGGTGCTTATACCTTTGAAGATGGCACAGCAGAGCAATTTGAAATTTCTGTAACGGCTATGAAAGAGGCATATCTCGTTGCCTATGACAGCTACCAAAAGATGTTGGAAGCCGGAGTTGCCCGTGAAGTAGCGCGCGTAGTTCTTCCAGTTGCGACTTATTCATCTATGTATGTCACGATGAATGCACGTGCACTAATGAATTTTCTTTCGCTACGTACAGCTCGCGAAGGTTCTCACTTTCCTAGCTATCCACAACGAGAGATCGAAATGGTGGCTGAAAAAATGGAGGCTGAATTCGCCAAATTAATGCCTCTCACCTACGGAGCATTTGAAAAGTCTGGCCGTATCGCACCTTAATCTTGTGCGAGTCGCAAGCAATATTGAAAGGCGCTCATCGGCACGATAAGGTGTGCAGATGAGTACGCCAGCACCTTTTGGACGCCTAATCACGGCAATGGTTACCCCTTTTGCCAAGGACGGTTCCATTGATTGGGATGGCGTAGCAACTCTAGCCACTCACTTAGCCGACCACGGACATGATGCAATTGCGGTTAACGGCACAACAGGTGAGGCACCTACTACAAAGTCTTCAGAAAAACTTGAGATCATCAAAGTCGTTAAGAGCACTGTTGGTTCTCGAGTCAAAGTTCTCTCGGGTGCTGGCGATAACGAAACCTCCTACACAGTCGAACAAGCCAAACGTTCTGCCGATGCTGGAGCTGACGGTTTATTGATTGTCACCCCGTATTACAACAAGCCACCTCAAGCTGGAATCGAAGCGCACTTTAAGGCAGTTGCCAGAGCTACCGATCTTCCGATCATGATGTATGACATTCCAGGTCGCACAGGTGTAGAGATTGAGAGCGACACAATTGTTCGACTCTTTGAGCTACCAAATATCGTTGCTCTCAAAGATGCAAAGGGAAACCTCGCAGCGACCTCTGATGTAATCGCTCGTTGCGGAATTCCGGTGTACTCAGGAGATGACATTCTCAATCTGCCATTCTTATCGATTGGCGCAGTTGGATTTGTTTCAGTCTGTGGTCACACAGTGGGTAGTGAACTCAAAGCAATGCTCGATGCCTGGTTTGCAGGGGATACCGCCCGCGCACTTGAGATTCATCAGAAACTGATTCCAGTATTTAAGGGAACATTTAAAACACAAGGCGCAATTTTGACCAAGGCCGCAATGAATCTCATGGGTCTGCCTGGCGGCACCACACGACTCCCTCTTGTAGATGCAACACCAGCTCAGATCGCTACCTTGCGCGAAGATCTCATCGCCGGTGGCGTGAAGCTTGGCTAACGTAATTTGATATGACAAACCCACATCCCAATTTAGGCACTCCACCTAAACTCGTATCAGGCGGCTTACGCATCGTCGCTCTCGGCGGAATTGCTGAAATCGGTCGCAACATGACGGTCTATGAAAGCAAGGGCAAACTTCTCGTTGTTGATTGTGGCGTTCTCTTCCCTGAAGATAACCAGCCAGGAATTGATTTAATCCTTCCCGATTTTTCTTACATTCGAGATCGCCTCGATGATGTGATTGCAATTGTTCTTACACATGGCCATGAAGACCACATTGGCGCAGTTCCTTATCTTCTTCGCGAGAAGGGAGATATTCCTCTCTATGGATCACCACTAACCTTGGCTCTCATTACAGCCAAACTTAAAGAACATCGGATCAGTGCACTTACTCGTGAAGTTCGCGAAGGCATGACTGAAGACATTGGACCTTTTGAACTCGAGTTTGTCGCGGTTAATCACTCGATACCCGATGCACTAGCAATCTCAATTCGCACTGATGCAGGTCGAGTTCTTCACACTGGCGACTTTAAGATGGATCAGCTACCGCTGGATGGTCGCCTCACAGACCTTCGCACTTTTGCCAGAATGGGAGAGGAAGGCGTAGATATATTCCTTGTTGATTCAACAAACGCTGATGTTCCTGGCTTTACTCCATCTGAGCGGGAGATCATGCCTGCCCTCAATCGAGTGATTGCCTCAACTAAACGACGAGTGATCGTTGCTTCCTTCTCATCACACGTTCACCGCGTTCAACAAGTTATTGATGTTGCAGCAGAACACGGGCGAAAAGTTGTTTTCATTGGTCGATCAATGGTGCGAAATATGAAGATTGCACAAGAGATGGGCTATCTCACCGTTCCTCCAAATATGGTTTTAGATTCTAAAGACCTTGAAACATACGGAGATAACGTTGTCTTGATTTGTACTGGTTCGCAGGGTGAACCGATGGCTGCTCTATCGCGCATGGCTAATGGAGATCACCAGATTCGTGTAGGAGATGGCGACACAGTAATTCTTGCCTCATCACTCATCCCAGGTAATGAAAATTCAGTCTTTCGCGTGATTAATGAACTCACTCGTTTTGGCGCAAAGGTAGTTCATAAAGCAAATGCAATGGTGCACGTATCGGGCCACGCTGCTGCCGGAGAGCTTCTCTATTGCTACAACATTGTTAAACCTAAGTACGCGCTGCCGGTTCATGGCGAGTGGAGACATCTCAAGGCGAATGCACAATTGGCTATCGAATCAGGTGTGCCTCGTGAGAATGCCTTCATTATTGAAAATGGAATTGTTGTTGACTTGATTGATCATGTTGCAGAAGTTGTCGGTTCAGTACCTTGCGGGTTTGTCTACGTAGATGGACAGAGTATTGGCGATATCACCGAGTCCTCTTTAAAGGATCGCCGCATTCTTGGTGAAGAGGGATTTATCTCAGTATTTGTTGTAGTTGAGGCGCAGAGTGGAAAAATCATTTCTGGTCCAGATATACACGCTCGAGGCTTTAATGAAGATGAAGCACTCTTTGATGAAGTCAAGAAAGAAATTGAAAAAGCCTTAGCTCGCGCTGTTGCTGATGGAATTGATGGAACCCACCAATTGCAGCAGGTAGTTAGGCGAACCATTGGTAATTGGGTCGGACAAAAACATCGGCGCCGTCCGATGATTGTTCCCGTAGTTGTAGAGGTCTAACTGATAATATAAAAGGTGTGGCCAAGAAAAAGACTCGCACAAAGCAAGGTTCGTCCTTCCTTGCAGTCGTAGGGCGTGCCGTCAGCGCCACCTGGTCAGCCCTAGCTAAAGCCCTTGGATCCTCTGTCCGCTTCTTAGCCCGCGGAGCAAAAGATCTAGATCCCGCCCATCGTCGCGATGGAGCAGGCCTCATTGTTCTCATTCTTGCAATAGCGTCACTGGTGGGAACGTGGTTTAAATCTGAGAGCATTTTGAGCGATTTTCTCTACGCAATTTTCTATGGTGCTTTTGGAAAAATTGGTTTCTTCGCCCCCATCATTCTTGCTTATTTTGCCTTTCGCATCTTTAGGAAACCAGAAGATAGTAAATCTTTAGGTCGCATCGTCATTGGTGTTCTTCTACTTTTAATTTCAAGCACAGGCTTCATCCATTTTGTTTCCGGATTTGCAGCTCCTGTCGATGGCGCAACAGATATGCGCAACGGTGGCGGCCTACTCGGGTACGGAGTATCGCTTCCACTTGAAAGACTTATGACTGAGGTGCTGGCTCAACCTTTCCTTGTACTGCTCTTTCTTTTTGGATTATTGATTACAACCGCAACTCCACTTTCTGCTGTGCTTTCGAAAATCTCAGCACTCTTCTCGTGGATGTGGGCTAAGAGACCTGAACGTAAAGAGGAAGAGTTTGAAATTACGGATACGCCGCCTTTTGATACACCGGTAGTTGGCTGGAATCCAGATCCAGAAGAAGATGAACCAATTGATGAAGAAGAATTTGATCAGGAGTTCACAGTTGAAACCCCGAGACCAATTACACCTGTCACGGGGCAGTCGACAGGCGGGGGAGTTGTAAAGCGAATCGAGCAGTTACTTCTGACCGGAGACTCTACCTACGAACTTCCTCCGCAAGATCTTCTTCGTACAGGTCCTGCAGCCAAGAGTAAGAGCAAAGCGAATGAGACCGTAGTGGCCGCACTCACCGAAGTCTTTAAGCAATTTGAAATTGATGCCGAAGTGACGGGATTTATGCGCGGTCCAACCGTTACCCGTTATGAAGTTGAGTTGGGAAATGCTGTAAAGGTTGAGCGCATTACCGCTCTTGCTAAGAACATCTCTTACGCAGTGGCCAGTAGCGATGTTCGTATCCTCTCTCCAATTCCTGGAAAGTCGGCCGTTGGTATTGAAATTCCAAATGCTGACCGTGAAATCGTCGCTTTAGGTGATGTGATGCGCTCATCAGTTGCGGGCCAAGACCACCATCCGATGTTGGTAGCACTTGGAAAAGATGTCGAAGGTAATTTTGTCTGTGCAAACCTAGCGAAGATGCCCCATCTACTTGTAGCTGGCGCAACTGGTGCTGGAAAATCATCAATGATTAATGCGATGATTTCATCGATTCTGATGCGAGCTACACCGGATGAAGTTCGCCTTGTACTTATTGATCCTAAGCGAGTCGAGCTCACCGCTTACGAAGGTATTCCACATCTGATCACACCGATTATTACCAACCCAAAGAAGGCAGCCGATGCGCTTACATGGGTAGTTCGTGAAATGGATCTTCGTTACGAGGATCTAGCAACCTTTGGTTTTAGACACATTGATGATTTTAACAAGGCTGTTCGCGCAGGAAAAGTAAAACCTCCTGAGGGCAGCGATCGAATAGTTGAGTCTTACCCTTACTTGCTTGTGATTATTGATGAGTTGGCGGACCTCATGATGGTTGCAGCACGTGAAGTTGAAGAATCAGTTGTTCGCATTACACAGTTGGCACGCTCTGCTGGTATCCACCTAGTTCTTGCAACACAGCGCCCAAGTGTTGATGTTGTGACTGGACTTATTAAGGCAAACGTTCCATCACGTCTCTCGTTTGCTACATCATCCCTTGCTGATAGCCGAGTTATTCTCGACAGCCCTGGCGCCGAAAAGCTTGTAGGGCAAGGAGATGGCCTCTTCATTCCGATGGGAACATCACGCGCAATACGTATTCAGGGTGCTTATATTTCAGAGCGAGAAATTGAAGCCATAGTCGGCCATGTAAAGAAACAACTTTCACCTCGATATCGTGAAGACGTAACGGCACCTCCTGCCTCGACCAAGCAGATTGATAAAGAGATTGGCGATGATCTTGATCTGTTATGCCAGGCAGTCGAGCTAGTTGTCGGCACACAATTTGGTTCAACCTCCATGTTGCAACGTAAATTGCGTGTTGGTTTTGCAAAAGCTGGGCGCCTGATGGATTTAATGGAGTCACGCGGAATCGTTGGTCCATCTGAAGGATCGAAAGCACGCGTTGTCATGGTCAAGGCCGATGAACTGGAATCGGTTTTAGCTACACTCCGCGATTATTGATCTCACCCTGTCCCTGAAAATATCACCCAATACGGGCTAGGTTGAATGGTCATCATCACCCTACAATTTGACTGAGGGATGAGTTTTCACCCCACCAAATCAGAATGTTGGTGACATGGCACTTGGTGAGTTCTTACGAAAAGCGCGCGAAGACGCGGGCTTTAGCGTGGACGAACTCGCACACCTTGTAAATCTTCGTCCTGGATTAATTAAGGCCATGGAGTCTGATGACTTTCTCCCGTGCGGCGGTGATACATATGCTAGAGGGCATCTTCGCAACATTGCTCAAATAATTAGATGTAATCCTCAAGAGTTGCTGGTCATGTATGACGCAGAACACGCGGTCGATTCTCGCTCGATTCATTCTCAACTTGTTGACAATAACGCAGCTGCGATTCGTCGCGAAAATCGAAAATTGTCATGGAAAGTTCTCGTTGGTGCTTCTGTTTCCATTGTTTTATTGATTGGGGTTGCTCAATTTGCACTCAGTGGAATTGACTCAGATACTGAACCATCTTCAATGATCTCAGAGGAAGTTGAACCAACTCAGTCACCGTCACCGGATATAACTGCCAGCCCTTCACAAAGCCCAACCGCATCTGCTGTAACAACCGCGGAAGCAGTTAATGGCCAACTAACCTTGACGATTGCCGCAACTCGAGGAAACTCAAACATTGATGTTGTCACCGGGGGAGTAAGTGTTTATAAAGGTCCGCTCTTTCAAGGCGAAACCAAATCATTTGTAGGTGAGAACTCGATATCGATCTACTTAGGCAATGCAGGTGATCTTGATTTGACTCTTAATGGTGAGAAATTAGCTCCATTGGGTGAGCGAAATCAGGAAATACGTAAGACTTTCAGAGCCAAGTAAGGTTGCACACTGTACTATCTGACAAATGAGTCGGACCGTAGCAATAGTCACAATGGGCTGCGCCCGAAATGATGTCGATTCCGAAGAGCTAGCCGGTCGTCTTGAGGCTGATGGATGGACGCTAGTTTCAGATGTTGAAGATGCTGACGTTGCAGTTGTAAATACCTGCGGCTTCATTGAATCGGCCAAGAAAGACTCGGTAGATGCCCTTCTTGAGGCTAACTCTCTCAAGGGCCACGGGGTCACACGCGCAGTCGTTGCCGTTGGATGTATGGCAGAGCGCTATGGAAAAGAATTAGCTGAAGCACTGCCTGAAGCCGATGCAATTCTCGGATTTGATGATTACCAAGATATTTCGGCTCGCTTGCAATCAATTATTTCGGGGCAGAGCCATGTTGCGCACACACCCCGAGATCGACGCTCGCTTCTGCCAATCGCACCGGTTGATCGTGCAAAGGCTCGAGATGAAAACTACGAATCTTCTCTTGGCGCGGGAGGTTCAATCTTTCGTAAGCGATTGGGAGAAGCGCCATGGGCACCTCTAAAAATTGCCTCAGGTTGTGATCGACGATGTTCATTCTGTGCGATTCCATACTTCAGAGGATCATTTGTATCTCGCAGGCCTACCGAAGTTTTAAAGGAAGCAGAATGGCTTGCTCAGAATGGTGTGAGCGAACTCTTTCTGGTGAGTGAAAATACAACGTCATACGGAAAAGATCTCGGTGATCTCATGTTAATGGAGAAAATCCTTCACGAGTTTGGTGAAATTCCTGGTATCGAACGGGTCCGCCTCTCATATTTGCAACCGGCCGAGATGCGCCCCTCACTTCTTCAAGCAATGATCTCAACCGATAAAATTGCACCTTATTTCGATCTCTCATTCCAACATGTGAGCCCAACTCTTTTGAGGAGCATGCGACGCTTTGGCGATAGTGAAAAATTCCTACACCTGATCACCCAGATTCGTGCTCTCTCACCAGAGGCTGGTATCAGATCGAACTTCATCGTTGGATTTCCTGGTGAAACAGAAGAAGATTTCAATCTCTTGGCAGATTTCATCACCCAAGCCAATCTTGATGCAATCGGAATTTTCGGATACTCAGATGAGGATAAGACTGAGGCGTTAGACCTACCGGATAAAGTCGATGGCGAAATTATTGCAGAACGCGTCCAATCCCTATCTTCTCTAGCCGATGAAATGGTGACTTTGCGCGCTGCTTCTCGCGTTGGAGAGCAGGTTCGGGTGCTCATTGAAGATGAAGAAACCCAAGAGGGACGCGCGGCACATCAGGGGCCTGAAGTTGATGGAACAACTTCATTTGTTGGAACTTCATTTAAAGTTGGAGAATATGTGGATGGAGTTGTTACCCAGTCACTTGGCGCAGATTTGATTGCGCGCCCACTATGAAGAGCTACCTCTCGCCGAATGCAATCACTATTGCTCGAATAGTTCTCATTCCGTTCGGTGTTTATGCAATCTTTAAAAATGGTGGGGATGATTCGACCTGGCAGATAATTGCTTGGTGTATCTACTTTGTCTTAGGACTGACGGATCTTCTCGATGGTCACCTAGCACGTGCAACTAATCAAGTCAGTGAGCTTGGAAAGTTCCTAGATCCCGTTGCAGATAAAGCTCTCATCGGTTCGGCCATGATTTCTCTATCAATTCTCGACAGATTTCCATGGTGGATAACTATCCTCATCTTGGCGCGCGAGATTGGAATTACGCTCTTCCGTTTAGCAGTTATCAAGGGCGGGGTAATCCCAGCAAATCGTGGTGGCAAGATCAAGAGCACCTTCCAGAGCTTTGGAGTTGGATTCTTTATGCTTCCAATGCCTGAGAGTCTGTATTGGTTCCGTGATGGATTTATTGCGATTGCAATTGTTCTCACTATCGTCACGGGTGTTAACTATGTACGATTGGCCTTAAAGAAACCATAATTCAACCCGAAACAGCAGAAGAGGGGGAGATATATGTCGCTCACCTCTGAAGTATCTTCCATGGTTAATGAGATTATCCGTACGCTGAGCAAAGATAGCGAGTCGCTCGTCACCGCTGAATCAATTACGGCTGGTGGATTAAGCGCTGCAATAACATCAGTTGAAGGTTCATCACAAATCTTTCTTGGTGCAATTGTTGCTTATCAAGATCATGTTAAAACCGATGTACTCGGCATCGATGCGACGGTAATTGCAACACATACCGTGTATAGCCAGGAGGTTGCAGTTGCAATGGCGCAAGCGGTGCGCGCGAAATTCGGCGCCACATGGGCAATTGCAACGACGGGAGTTGCAGGCCCAGGTCCATCTGATGGCGTCCCATCGGGGACAGTGTGGGTTGCAATCGACGGGCCGATTAGCCAGAGCCTGGAACTTTCCCTTGCAGGAGACCGCGAAAGCGTGCGAAACGCCACAGTTGCCACTGCAATCGGTACATTTACGCGTATCCTTAGGGAACGTGCGCGCCAAGCGATTACAGGTTAGGAGGGGCAGTGATGGTTTTACTACGTGAAGCTGTCGGCAGTTCACTCCGCGCTGCCCGAACAGAGCAATCTCGAACACTTCGTGACGTTGCACGCCAAGCTCGCGTCTCTCTTGGTTATCTCTCAGAAGTAGAACGTGGCCAGAAAGAAGCATCATCTGAATTGCTAAACGCAATTTGTGATGCACTCGGTCTTCAACTCTCAGTTCTATTGAGTGATGTCACTGTTCAGATCGCATCTGGCGAGATTGCAAAGCTCTCCGTTGTCGACGCAGCCTAAGTACGCCACGCAAGGCGCTTCTCATCGCCGTACCGAAGAGGCGATACTTCAAGCAACTAAGGTTTTAATTTCCCAATCTGGACTCACAAAGATTTCAATGATCGACATTTCTGCAGCATCTGAGGTAGCTCGTGCAACTTTATACAATCACTTTCGAGATAAGCACTCGGTTATTGAAGCCCTCTTGGCATCTGAAGTCGCACGCATCATCCAGATATCTAAGTCAGCTGGAACACCTGCAGATGCACTTGAATCACTTTCTATTGCAATTTCTTCCGATGCGGCTTTAGCAAGTCTTCGCGAGCACGACCCCGCTCTTATTGCGCAACTGCTCATCCACAGCGAACACCCCCTCTATCTAGAGCTCGCACGTGCAATTTACGCTCTCACCCAATCGCAGAGCGCTACAGGTCTTGCAATGCGCTGGTTATTGGGACAGGCGGTTCAACCACTTACTCCGGAGCAATCTCGCGAACAAGCAGTTCTGCTCGTTGAGAACACTCTCTTCTAGTTTATGCACCTGCAAAGTGATTGCATCTGATGAGAATTTCAGATTTACGTAATCGGATTGCGCTTTCCTTCGGCTCTGAGTGGGCTCCTTCCTTCTGCAAAGACATTGCAATTTCAGAGTTAGGTAGCAAAACCGTTGACGAGGCTTTAGCTGCTGGTATAGAGGCTGCAGATATCTGGCGAGCAGTGTGCCAATCTCACCCGACGGAAACGTTTGCCCACAAATACTAAGTGCAAGTTATTTGCAGAGATTCTTAATGTATATCACTCAAATTGATGTCACGAGAAATTGATTTTACCAATACTCACATCTAAAGTACGCAACATGTTTACAAAGAGACGCGTGATTGATTACTGCCGCGTAAGCACTTGTATCTGTCGTTAAACACTCGACAACCTATCAATTTATTTATCATTTTAATTTTTCCAACGCAAGTACATCAACTTCTAACTAAAGGATTACCATGAATAAACTCAGTAAAAAGTCTGTCGCAGTAGCTGGAGCCCTGGCTATTGGCCTCTCATCGTTTCTCACCCTTCCGCCAGCTCAAGCAGCTCCAAAGAATCAGGCACGTTCTGTTGTTCAGCCAGATTGGCTAGAAAAGAATCTTGATGACCCAAAGGTTGTAGTGGTTGAAGTAAGTACCGAACCAGGAGTCTACGAACGAGGTCACATTAGAAATGCAGTCAAAATAACTTGGCACACTGATTTGGTTGACACAGTCAATCGTGACGTTGTCTCTGCTGCGAACTTTCAAAAATTTGCTCAGGCTGCAGGAATTAGTCAGGACAGCACCGTGGTTCTCTATGGAGATAAGAACAACTGGTTTGCCGCATGGGGTGCCTGGATCTTCAATCTTTATGGCGCAAAAGATGTTCGAATTCTTGATGGAGGTCGAGTCAAGTGGGAGAAGGATGGTCGTGCGCTCACAACAGCAGTGACAACCAAAACCAAAGGAAACTTCACAAGTACTCGTTTAGATAAGACGCTTCGCGCAACCTTGCTTCAGGACATCATTCCTGTTGCAAAGAAGCGCGTAAAAGTCGATCTAATTGATATTCGTTCAGCAGATGAGTACAGCGGAAAGATTTTTGCTCCAGCTGGATTCCAAGAATTAGCAGTACGTGCCGGGCATATTCCAGGTGCGATCAATGTCCCTTGGGGCGCAAACGTCAATGCAGATGGAACCTTTAAAACAGTAGCTGAGCTCAAGAAGCTTTACGCTGATAAAGGCGTTGATGGAAAGCAACCAATCATCACGTACTGCCGCATCGGTGAGCGTTCATCGCTGACCTGGTTTGTACTCAGTGAAATCCTTGGCTATAACGTCAAGAATTATGATGGCTCTTGGACTGAGTATGGAAACACTGTCGGTGTTCCAATCTCGAATCCTTCAGGAACGATCTGGGGTAACTCGTAATTTCTACAGACTCTCAACTCAGCAGGGGTTCCAGTACATCTGGGACTCCTGCTGAGTCATTCTCATGGAGCAGGGACGATACCTTGCGGACTACCGCAGCTGCAGTAATCGTTTCGGTATTACTCGGCGTCGCATATGTACTCTCCGGTCGAGAAGGCACAGGTGCGCAAGCTTCTTTCTCGCTCTTGATCGGAACAGCTCTCGGAATCATCTTTGAGCGAGCACGATTCTGTTTCTTCTGTATTTTTCGTGATGCAATTGAAGATCGAAACACAACTCCAATTCTCTCAATCCTCAGTGCAATCGCTGTAGGTAGCGTGGGATATGCAATTCTCTTTGGTCAGTTTCTACCCGACACATCTACAGAATACTTCCCCCCAAATGCACATATTGGTCCCGTCAGTTGGGTGCTAGCTGTTGCGGGATTAGTTTTTGGTTTAGGAATGACACTCTCCGGTGCATGTATTAGTGGCCATCTCTATCGCCTCGGCCAGGGTTCATTACGTGCATTTCCAGCGCTCTTTGGTTCTCTCATCGGATTCGGATTAGGATTTGCCACCTGGAACAAGCTCTATCTTTCAACGCTGATATCAGCACCTAAAACTTGGCTGCCACACACATTTGGTTATGCAGGCTCCTTATTTATTACCCTGGCTGTATTACTCATACTGGCCCTTATAGCAAGACGTTGGCGCGCTACATCAGATCCAGTTTCTAATCAGCCAGCTGCAAACTTCTACTCCGCCATTATTGTTAAGCGCTGGCCTCCGCTTTTGTCCGGCGCTCTTGTTGGAGTAATTGGAACGGTGGCATATCTACGAATTGAACCTCTTGGCGTCACGCGACAGTTAAGTACAACCGCCCGCACAGTGTTAAGTGATCGAGGATTCCTACCTGAAACCCTTGAAGGTCTTGATGTCATGAAGGGTTGCATTGCGGTAATTAGTTCAACGATTACAAATAATGGATGGCTCATTCTCGGAATCGTCTTCGCATCCCTTGCTGCGGCTCTAGCTGGCAATAGATTCTCGTGGCAGTCCATTACAATCAAGAATGGTTTAACTGCACTTATCGGTGGAGTGCTCTTGGGTTGGTCTTCCATGATTGCACTTGGTTGCACCGTTGGGGTATTGCTTTCGGGAACACAAGCATTTGCTGTCTCGGGCTGGATCTTCTTTGCCACAGTGTTTATTGGAACTGTAGTCAGTATTAAACTCAAGCTACATAAGATTTAAACAGCAATCACTTCAAGTACCCACGGATCACCATTTTGTGGCGGTGTGAGTGCGCAAGGAAATTTCTCCGAGATAATCGCATAGATATCTTCAACTGTTTTTGGAATCGACCGACTAACTAGAAGAGCTCTTGTTACTTCTCCGCGCGTCTTTTTAGACATGTGCGTAATTACCTTACGTTCGCCATCAACAACAGTAGATGCCCGTATTGCTACCGTGACTTCGGCAGGAGCACTCCACACGGCTTGATACGTCGATGATCTGCAATCAACAATCAGATCTTGCTTGTAGCCAGCTAATTTCTTTTCGACAATCGGACGCATCGCTGTCGAATTAATTTTCTCTTTATAAAACTCGATGCGATCGCTGGGGGAGAGCGCTCCATATTTTGCCGAGATGATCACCACCGACTTTTCGCAGCGCGCCTTTGCGCTGGCAGACAAGGTTGGATAATCCAACGCCTTGTGCAAAACCCCGCTGTAGACCGCGATTGCCGGGGCAGGGCCTTTGGGCGTCTGATTCTTGCCCTCAGAGGGTGGAAGCAGGATCAGCATTGGGTCATTCTGGGCGCTTGGAGCCTCTGTGAGGCGCAAAAGAGCGACACGCCGCTTGTGATGTCAGTGGGGGGTGCTAGTTTTCGAACAGGTGTTCGGATACCCTTACACCTGTTCAACCAGAGCGGTTCCATCTTCCGCCCACAGCTCTTCCCCAGATGCTGTGGTCCGTCGGTGGGTCTCCGTACCTTCTGGACCGTTACCAACGTATGGCCTAGGCCAGACGTTCTACCTAAGGAGTGAAAGTGGCAGCAAAAGAAGCAAAGCCAGATGCACCATCCGATCGCGCAACATCTGATCGTCAGAAAGCCCTCGATACCGCCCTCGCCCAGATCGAACGTCAATTTGGTAAAGGTTCAGTTATCAAGATGTCTGATAAGCAGGCACAAGTTATTGAAGTAATCCCAACAGGATCTGTCGCACTCGATATCGCACTTGGTATCGGTGGACTTCCTCGTGGTCGAATCGTAGAGATCTACGGACCAGAATCTTCAGGTAAGACAACACTTACCTTGCATGCAATTGCAAGCGCACAGAAGCTCGGCGGAATCTGCGCATTCATCGATGCAGAGCACGCATTCGATGCAGAGTATGCACGCAAGCTCGGCGTAGATATTGACGCCCTCCTTGTTTCACAGCCAGATACCGGTGAACAAGCTCTTGAGATCATGGATATGTTGGTTCGCTCTGGAGCCCTCGACCTCGTTGTTGTTGACTCAGTTGCAGCACTTGTTCCACGTGCTGAAATTGAAGGCGAGATGGGTGATTCTCATATGGGTCTTCAGGCTCGTTTGATGTCACAAGCACTTCGGAAAATTACCGGTGCACTTCACCAATCAAAGACGACCGCAATCTTTATCAACCAGTTGCGTGACAAGATCGGTGTCTTCTTCGGTTCACCTGAGACAACAACCGGCGGTAAGGCACTTAAGTTCTACGCTTCAGTGCGCCTAGATATTCGTCGTATTGAAACTCTCAAGGATGGAACAGAGTCTGTCGGTAACCGCACACGTGTGAAGGTTGTTAAGAACAAGATGGCTCCACCATTTAAGCAAGCTGAGTTCGACATCATCTACGGTGTTGGAATTTCACGCGAAGGCTCTCTCATCGATATGGGTGTAGACCTTGGTATCGTGAAGAAGGCGGGCGCTTGGTATACATACGAGAGCGATCAACTTGGTCAGGGTAAGGAGAATGCACGCGCATTCTTGGTCGATAACCCAGATCTAGCAAATGATATTGAAGCTCGTATTCGTGCCTCATTTGTCCCTGTAGAAGTCGATGCAGAGCTCATTGCTGAGATCGATGAAGCAGCAGCAGAGGTTGAGTTCTAATTTCACTCCACTTTGCAAAAGTTCCGCGAGGATCTTCTTCAGGTGGTCAGGAGCTTGACCCTTACGAAGTAGCTCACACAATTGCTCTTAACGCACTTGTGACCCGAGCCAAAAGTAAGGGCGAGCTCCTGGCTCACTTGAAAACACGCGGCGTTGAAGATGAGGTCGCTGCTGCGGTGATATTTAGGCTCACTGAAGCAGGACTCATCAACGATGCAGAATTTGCTATCGCTTGGGCGACCTCTCGTCATGGACATAAGAAGATCTCAAAACGAATCATCGCAGGTGAGCTTCGCCAAAAAGGTGTTACTCAAGAGCAGATTGATGAGGCTCTTGATCAGATCGATGACGAATCTGAGTATCGTGCCGCTTTTGAACTCGGCTTTAAGAAGTACAACACGATGTCACGTCTTGAGCCTGAGGTGCAGATTCGTAGAATTCAATCTCTACTTCAACGCAAAGGTTTCAACTTTTCAATCATCGGTCGCGTACTAAGAGAGCTTGACCTGCTCGATCGTTAAGATTTTGCCAAGTGCTCACTTAAACGAGTAGCTGTTGCGACAACTGAGGCGGCATGTAAACGCCCTGGTTGGCGGCCAAGTCTTTCGATAGGGCCACTGATTGAAACCGCAGCGATAACTTTTCCATTTGGTCCGCGCACGGGCGCAGAGACTGATGCAACGCCTGCTTCACGTTCTCCCACAGATTGTGCCCAACCGCGACGACGATCTGCAGCAAGGTGAGCGGCGGTAAAGCGCGCATTTTTAAGTCCTCGATGAAGCTTCTCGGAATCTTCCCACGCTAAAAGTATTTGAGCAGCAGAGCCGGCAGTCATTGTTAGTGATGCACCAACAGGTACTGAATCGCGAAGACCTGAAAGGCGTTCAGCGACTGCAACACAAATTCTGATATCACCTTGACGGCGATAAAGTTGTGCGGATTCACCTGTTGCATCGCGCAGTGCAGCTAGTGCTGGACCGGCAGCAGCGAGTAAGCGGTCTTCCCCTGCAGCACCTGCAAGTTCTCCAGAGCGCGGGCCTAAGATGAATCGTCCGGTCAGATCGCGGGTTACTAGGCGGTGAAATTCAAGGGCAACGGCTAATCGGTGAGCGGTAGGGCGGGCAATTCCAGTTGCAGCGACAAGCTCTGCAAGTGAGTGTGGGCCAGATTCCAAGGTCGCTAAAATCGCTACGGCTTTATCTAATACGCCGACTCCGCTATTCTTTCTATCCACCTGGTGATATTAACATCCCACCTAGTGAGATGCAAAGAATGAGTGAAAAAGGGGTAGCGATGGGAAAGACACTTGCAGAGAAGATCTGGGCAGAACATGTTGTTCGCCAGGCCGATGGTGAGCCTGACCTTCTCTATATCGACCTCCATCTCATCCACGAGGTAACAAGCCCACAAGCTTTCGATGGTTTGCGTCAGACTGGCCGCACAGTGCGCCGTCCAGATTTAACAATTGCAACCGAAGATCACAATGTGCCAACGCTAGATATTTTAAAGCCCATTGCGGATCCAGTTTCAAAACTTCAAGTAGATACTCTTCGCGCAAACTGTAAAGAATTTGGTGTGCGCCTGCACTCACTGGGTGATGTAGATCAAGGCGTTGTTCACGTCGTTGGACCACAGCTCGGAATTACTCAGCCAGGCATGACTATTGTCTGCGGAGATTCTCACACCTCAACACATGGAGCCTTTGGTGCAATTGCATTTGGAATCGGTACATCTGAAGTTGAACATGTTCTAGCAACTCAGACACTTCCATCAACTCGACCAAAAACTATGGCGATTAATGTTGAAGGAAGCTTGAAGCCAGGGGTTACATCAAAAGACATCATCCTTGCCATCATTGCAAAAATTGGTACTGGTGGGGGACAGGGTTACATTATTGAGTATCGCGGTAGTGCTATTCGTGCTCTCTCAATGGAGAGCCGCATGACAGTCTGCAATATGTCTATCGAAGCTGGTGCGCGTGCTGGCCTTATCGCACCTGATGAAACTACTTTTGAATATATCAAGGGCAAGCCACACGCTCCAGAAAATTGGGATGAGGCACTTGCCTATTGGAAGACGCTCTACACAGATTCTGATGCAAAATTTGACGTTGAAGTTAATCTCAACGCCGATGACCTCGAGCCATTTGTCACTTGGGGAACTAACCCAGGGCAAGGTTTGCCGCTTAATGCCAATGTTCCAAACCCTGCAGATTACGCGGATTCATCAGAGCGCACCGCAGCAGAGCGCGCACTCGAATACATGGGACTTACTGCCGGTACACCCCTCAAAGAGATAGCTATTGACACTGTTTTCTTGGGCTCATGTACCAATGGCCGTATCGAAGATCTTCGTAGCGCAGCAGAGGTCGTTAAGGGTAAGAAAATCGCCTCAACACTTCGCATGTTAGTTGTCCCTGGATCTGCACGCGTTCGCTTGCAGGCAGAGGCGGAAGGTCTAGATAAAGTCTTTATCGATGCCGGAGCTGAATGGCGAAATGCCGGATGTTCAATGTGTCTTGGAATGAATCCAGATCAGCTCGCGGTTGGCGAGCGATCTGCATCAACGTCAAACCGTAACTTTGAGGGACGCCAAGGAAAAGGTGGACGTACTCACCTGGTAAGCCCACTCGTTGCAGCAGCGACCGCACTTCGCGGAAAACTTTCTTCACCTGCGGATTTGTAAGGAGCTATGACAATGGAAAAATTTATCAAGCACACAGGTACCGGCGTTCCGCTACGTCGTAGCAATGTAGATACCGACCAGATTATTCCGGCTGTCTACCTCAAGCGCGTTACTCGTAGCGGCTTTGAAGATGGACTCTTTGCAGCTTGGCGCAATGATCCAGAGTTCGTACTCAATAAGCCGGAGTTCAAATCTGGCACAGTTCTTCTAGCAGGGGCGGACTTTGGAACAGGCTCGTCTCGCGAGCATGCAGTCTGGGCCTTGCAGAACTACGGTTTTAAGGTAGTTATCTCATCTCGCTTTGCAGATATCTTCCGTGGTAATTCGCTCAAAGGCGGACTTCTCACAGTGATCTTGCCGCAAGCAGATGTTGAAGCCATGTGGGCTGCCGTTGAGGCAGATCCAACGACAGCGATCACGGTCGATTTGGAAACCCGCACCGTTTCATATGGATCGATCTCTCTTGCATTTGCAATCGATGATTACACGCGTTGGCGCTTGATGGAGGGTCTCGATGACATCGGATTAACCCTGAAACAGACTGATTCCATCGATACTTTTGAAGAAAAGCGCGCATCACATAAGCCTGCAACGCTTCCAATTCGCTCGTAGTTATAAAAAACAAGCGTGAAATAAGGCTTTTCTCGCTCAGGGTGATTATGATCTGTAAAACTCTCAACTGCAGAATGAGGGTTTTTTACGCGTAAAAAGTGCGATTTCCTTGAAATATTAAATTGCGACACGCCCACTTTAATGTAGGCATCACCCCTTTACCTAGTTTAAGTTTTACACAGGTTAAGCAAAAGCTTAATTTTAAGCGTAAAACTAAGGGGATTTTGATGAATAAGGCCCAATTCATTGCCGCGTTGGCCCCACACTTCAACGACAGCAAGAAGGATGCAGCTCACGCTGTAGATATCGTTTTTGACACAATTACACGCACAATGGCGCGTGGCGAAGATGTCATGATCAACGATTTCGGTAAGTTCAAGAAGGTTGATCGCAAGGCACGTATGGGTCGTAACCCATTCACCGGCGAGACAATCAAGATCAAGGCTTCAAAGAAGGCTCGTTTCTTGCCAGCTAAGGCTCTCAAGGAAATCGTTGCTGGCGATCGCAAGCTCGCTCCAGCTCCAAAGCCAGAACCAAAGCCAGTTGCTAAGCCTGTAGCAAAGAAGGCAGCTCCTAAGAAGGCTGCTAAGAAGAAGGTTGTTAAGAAGGCAGCAAAGAAGGCTCCTAAGAAGGCTGCGAAGAAGGTTGTTCGCAAGGCAGCACCTAAGAAGGTTGTTCGTAAGAAGAAGTAATTCTCTTCTTTAATAAGGCCCACGCATTGCGCGTGGGCCTTATTTTTTACCTCAATTTCACTTCTCAGCACCTCATAAAGTGCCCAGCGCGACTTAGAATTACACCATGTCGCGATCAGGTTCAGCAGAATTAAAGCCCCTCAAGATTCGCTTCAATCCACCGACTGGCTATCCACTAGGTGTAAATCCGACATTTCGATTCTGCGCTTCAATCCTGATTCCCATCATGAAGCTCGTCGCGCGCTATGACTATCGCGAAGGCGTGAAGATTCCAAAGAGTGGTCCGGTCATTGTGGTCTCTAACCATGTCTCATATATGGATGCCTTCGCTCTTGCCTTCTTTCTCTTCGCACATGGGCGCGCCCCAAGGTTTCTTGGAAAATCCCAAGTTTTTAGAGTTCCGATTATTGGCAAGATTCTTTTGGCGGCAGAACAGATACCAGTCGAGCGAGAAAGTAAAGAAGCGCGCGTTGCGCTGCAGTATGCACTTCGCTTACTTGAGATGGGCCATCTTGTCGGTGTCTATCCTGAAGGAACGCTGACTCGAGATAAAGAGTGTTGGCCAATGATTGCAAAGACCGGGGCTGCACGTTTGGCAGTCATCGCTCAAGTACCTGTATATCCAGCTGCGCAGTGGGGGACACAGCAAGTCATACCTCCGTACCGCAAGAGTTTACGAATTTTTCCTAGAGCTACGGTTCGCTATCGCGTAGGTGAGCCGGTGGATCTCTCGCGTTGGTATGGGAAAGAGGAAGATCCTGCCGCGATGGTTGAGGCTACGGCGGAAATCATGAGGGCGATTACCGTCCTCCTTGAGGAAATTCGCGGTCAGCAACGTCCTGCGGCTATCTTTGACCCTCATACATCCGATTTACCCCGCACGGGAAACTTTAGAAAAGGTGAGAAGAAGTAATGAGCAGAATTACTGTCTTCGGCGCAGGTGCATGGGGATCAACCCTTGCCCAAGTGCTCTGTGATGGTGGCAATGAAGTTCTGCTCTGGGGTCGTAACGCCGAGACAATTAGCGAGATTAACGGCACGCATACAAATCAGCGCTACCTTGCAGGCCGAGTGCTTCCGACCGAACTTCGCGCAACAACAGATCTCGACGCAGCTTTTGCTTTCAGTCAGACCTATGTCCTTGCAATTCCTTCCACGCAACTAAGAGCAACGCTCAACGAGTGGAAGCCTCGATTCTCAGCCGATTGCACCATCGTGAGCACGCTTAAAGGTATTGAAGTGTCAACGATGTTACGCATGACCGAGATCATCGAAGAGGTGCTCGGCAAACATAAAATTGCGATCCTGACTGGACCGAATTTGGCTGATGAACTTATCTTGCGCCAACCAGCGGGAGCTGTCGCTGCTTCAACATCTCAGGCAGTTGCCGAGAATGTCCGCGAGCTCTTTCGTACTCCTTATTACCGCGTCTACACATCAGTGGATTTACTTGGTTGTGAGTTAGCAGGTGCGATTAAGAACGTGATTGCGCTAGCTGTTGGAATCTCCATTGGAATGGGTTACGGAGAAAATACCCAAGCGATGCTGATTACTCGCGGACTTAACGAAGTTGCTCGACTCTGTGCTGCACATGGATCCGATCCACTCAGCGCTGCTGGTCTTGCAGGAATGGGCGATCTCGTTGCTACATGTGGGTCGCCGCTTTCGCGTAATAGAACTTTCGGCGAACTTCTTGGAAAGACAGGATCGATGGAGATGGCTATAGCTCAGGGTGCTAAGACCGTTGAGGGAGTTGCATCATCGGGTGCAATTGTTGAGATTGCACACCGCGTAGGTGTTGAAGTTCCCGTCATTGAAGCAGTAGCCGATATCGTCAATGGTTCTCTTACTCCAGAACAGGCGCTAGCGCGCTTGATGGAGATTACGACTCAAGCTGAAAACTTCATTCGATGACCACGCGCGTAGCAATTATTTGTGGCGGACGCAGCAGTGAGCATGAAATTTCCTGCACATCAGCTGGGGGAGTGCTCAGCGCTATCGATCGCACACTCTATGACCCTGTAGTTATCGGTATAACTCAATCAGGTAAGTGGGTGCTTATTCCCGAAGGTTTTAGGCTATCTATAAGTAATGGAGTTCTTCCCGTCGTTCCAGAAGATGGCAAGCCTGTAACGGTATCGCCCGAAGGCTTTACTGTGGACGGAAAATCTCTAGGCGTTGAAATCGTCTTTCCGGTTTTGCATGGTCCATATGGCGAAGATGGAACTATTCAAGGACTTCTAGAGATCGCAGATATTCCTTTTGTGGGTTCTGGCGTTTTGGCATCAGCTGTTGCTATGGATAAATCATTTGCGAAACCCATCTTTGCGGCCCATGGAATTGCAGTTGCAGAAGGCTTAGTAATCCGTAAATCTGATTGGAAGTCCAATAAAGAGTCACTTTCTGCAGATGTTGCAACACTTGGCTATCCAGTCTTTGTAAAACCAGCACGTGGCGGTTCCAGCCGTGGAACCACAAAAGTAAAATCTGCAGAGCAATTGGCCGCTGCAGTTGAAGAGGCACATCACTTTGATCCTAAGGCGATGGTCGAAAATGCAGTGATCGGTCGCGAGATCGAGTGTGCTGTGTTGGAAATAAACGGTAAACCAGAAGCATCTGTCGTTGGACAGATTGAGATCGATTCCAAATTTGAATTTTATGATTTTGAGGCGAAGTACCTCGATGGCGCAACGAGTATTACTTTGCCAGCTCCTATTTCAGAAGCGATCGCTACCCAGATACAGAGTAAAGCGGTGGAGGCATTTATTTCACTCGGGTGCAGTGGCTTAGCCCGTGTCGATTTCTTCTTAACCCCACATGGTGAAGTAATAATCAATGAACTCAATACAATGCCTGGCTTTACTGCAACATCAGTCTTTCCCAAGATGTGGGCAGCCAGTGGTGTTAGTTATACAGAAGTAATTACGCACCTGCTCAAGAGTGCGTTGACGCGCAATAATGGCGTGCTAGGTAATTAGTAAGTAGTTACTGGGCAAGTGAGCGTGCGAGTAATCCCTGGCACAGCTTGAACTTTAGAAAGAATTGAACGACCAAGATCTTCCATTGATGGAGATTCTGCGCGCATAATCACATCGTAAGGTCCAGTAACTCCCTCTGACAGCGTTACTCCCGCAATAGCGCCAACAGCTGCGGCAACAGATGACGCCTTTCCTACTTCGGTTTGAATCAAGATAAATACCTGAACAGACATCATGTTTCCTTTCGCTGAAGTTAACGTTGCTATGACCAAAAGGTACCTCATCATCTAGGCTAAGCGCTATGGCATTTTCCGAGCAGGAGCTCCTTTCACTCGTTGCCTCCATATTCCAGACGCAATCCTCAGATGGCATTCTCGTTGGAATTGGTGATGATGCAGCCGTTGTGCGTGGGAGTGCCCAGCAAGTAATCACAACCGATGTTGCAGTCGAGAATGTTCACTTTAATAAGCGCTGGTCAAATGCCTTTGATATCGGTCGCAAAGTCACTGCTGCAAATATCGCAGATATCTTGGCAATGGGAGCAAAGCCTGAATACCTTGTTGTTGCGCTTTCTCTAGTTGGAGATGAAGGCATTGAGCGTGTCCGCGAAATTGCTGAAGGAATAAAGCACGAGGCCGACAAGACGGGCACACGAATTGTCGGCGGTGATATTGCTCGGGCTACCGCAATCTCTATTGCCATGACAGCCATCGGAAGCGTTGAACTCGCAATCACTCGATCGGGCGCACAGGTCGGAGATGGAATTTATATTTCATCCCTTACAGGTTGGTCAGCTGCAGGTCTACATATGCTGACACACGATGTTGAAGCTGTGCACGCTGTCCATGCCATGGCACTTAATGAATTTCGCGCACCTTCACTTGATTATGGAATCGACTTCAGCCGAGCCAGCGCGCTGACAGATACCAGTGATGCGCTTTTCCTGTCTTGCCAATCTATTGCCGAAGCATCCGGTGTAAACCTTCACATTGATCCTGTGCTTATTGAAAGCGCCTACGAATTTAAAGAGCTCTCCCTGCTCGCTCAGTCACTCGGTGTTGATGTCTTTGAATGGATACTCGGCGGCGGTGAAGACCATGTATTTCTTGCTACCGGCGTGGATCTTCCTGGAATCCGCATTGGCGATGTAAGGCAGGGCTCTGGCGTAACTGGTTTGGAAATGAAAAAAGCGCCACAGATGTGGCGCCACTTTCAATAAAGTTTCAATTAGATGTATTAGCGGGTAACTTTTCCAGCCTTGAGACATGAAGTGCAGACATTCTGGCGCTTTGTTGAGCCGCCAACGAGTGTGCGCACGCGCTGAATATTTGGATTCCAGCGACGACGTGTCTTTACCTGAGAGTGTGAAACGTTGTTACCGAAGCTGGGCCCTTTGCCACAGATATCGCATGTTGATGCCACAGCAGTAC
>Ga0222712_10001525_pt1 | contig 28372 bp, 12 predicted proteins | sample C33_657DmetaG_FD_165043 | JGI IMG/M metagenome (GOLD analysis project Ga0222712, IMG submission 165043) | Estuarine water microbial communities from San Francisco Bay, California, United States - C33_657D | ecosystem: Environmental > Aquatic > Marine > Unclassified | place: USA: California... | reverse complement strand
CGCCAACTTGCCCATTTTTTCAAGCAGCTCCACGATGGCAAAGACCGCCAGGGCTCACTGCTCGACAACACCATCGTCCTCTACGGCAGCGGCGCCAGCACCACCCACAACCCAACCAACCTGCCCACGCTCGTCGCTGGCGGCGCCGCCATGGGTCTTAGGCACGGCACCTACTGGCGCCAGGGGGAAACCCGCATGTCCAACCTCCACCTTAGCATCCTGCGCGCCCTCGGCGTCGGACAGGACCAATTCGCCGACAGCACGGGAACCCTCCCGGGGCCTGTCTTCACCAATTCCTGACCTCTTGGCCCTCCCGATTGGCTGAAAAGCAATCGGGCCCCCTCCCGGTCTGCCGGAAGTGGACCCGAAAGGATTGACCCGAAGGGTGGGCCTGCCTGTCATTTGATCGCGTACAAGGTGTCCACCCCGCGTACAAAAAGGGTGTGACTGCTGATGGCCGGGGTGGACCAGTAGGTGTCGGCCCCCAGTTTCATCCTGCCAGCCACTTTGAAATTGCGCCCGGCCTGAATGACATGGGTGGTGCCTTCCTCGTCGATGGCAAAAACCTTGTCATTGTAAGACCAGGGTGACGCCCAAATGGCCCTGGCCCCGGGTAACCTTTCCTTGTATTGCTGTTCACCTGTCCCAGCGTCCAGGCAGGTCACCAAACCGCCCTGCCTGTCGAATAGGTAAAGGTAACCCTTCAAAAGTAGGGGTGTGGCTGCCGCAGGGGCGACTTTCGGCACCGACCACCTTACCCATTCACTACTGGTTTTTCCCTCTGCGGGCGTGATGTTTCCGGTGGCTCCCGCCTTCACCGCGAAAAGTGTGCCACCTCCTCCAAATCCGCCAAAACCACCCGGTCCGCCGCCGGGAGGTCCGCCCCTACCGCCGCCCCCGGGGGGGCCACCCCTGCCACCGCCACCTGGTCCCCCTGGCCCACCACCGGGAGGGCCACCCCTGCCACCACCTTGCATCCCGGTGCCAAAATAAAGGGTTTCTTCATCCCCGACGGGCGATGCGTTCGCCTGGCCTCCCCCGGTGGATAATTCCCAAAGCTGGTTGCCGGTCTCCGGATCGTACGATTGCAATTTCTGGCTTCCACCGGTCACCAACTCGGTGCGGTTTTTCGTTTTCCAGATGTAGGGGGTGCTCCAGTTGGTTCGCTCCTGCCTCTCCTTCCTCCACAGTTCCTTGCCGGTTTTCGCGTCCAGTGCGGTGAGATGCGATTTCTCCTCGTTGTCGCATTGGATGAAAACCTTGCCCTGGTGGTAGGCCGGTGAACTCGCGGTGCCCCAGCCGTTTTGGTTGGGGTAAACCCCCAGATCCGCTTTCCAGATTTCCTTGCCGTTCAGGTCATGGGCTAGGACGGTCCCATTCGCGCCAAACCAGGTATAAATCCTTTCGCCGTCCGAGACGGGCGTTTCGGTGGCGAAAGTGTTGCTGGAGTGGGTGTTGTATTTTGGCTTGCCGGTCGCGGCGGTGGTGGACCAGATTTCCTTGCCGCTGGAACGGTCGAGACAGACCACTTTCCAGGTGTAGATCTTGTCAGGTCCGCGTCCGCCGCGTCCCCCGCCGAATCCACCCGGGCCTCCTCCACCTGGACGGCCACCAGGCCCGCCTGGGCCGCCAGGTCCACCCGGTCCGCCACCTCCCCCAGGCACGCGTCCGCCCCCTCCGCCTCCACCAAAACCGCCACCCCGGGGTTTTGGTTGGCCATCGGCCACAGCGGTGGTCAGTATCACTTTGTCACCGATGATTATCGGGCAGGACCAGGCTACCCCTCCGACAGCGGCTTTCCATTGGACATGGTTTTCAGGGCCCCATTCCGAGGGGGGCCTCGATTCAGTGGACACACCTTGCCCGTTGGGCCCGCGGAATTGCAGCCAGTCCTCGCCCATCAACGGGGTGATTCCGCAAAGACCAAGCATGGTTGCCAGGGCGCGTTGCTTCATGATCTGGCTCCTTTAGGGAAAAGAGGCCTGAGAGTAGTCCTTCATCAATTAGAAATCAATGAAGACAGGCGAGTCTGAAGATCGCGTCTAACCAGGCTTTTTTCCAGATTCCAGCTCCACGATTTGATGAATTTCGAGCCTGGGGACAATCACCTTCCTACGGCCCGATTCCCGAAATATGGGCAAGTCTTTCCCAGAGGGCTGCAACCTCGCCCGTGTTAAACCCAGTTCTTCCGCTACTGAAATCGCGATGTCATGGATCGGAATCACTTCCTCCCGCAAGGGCACATCCTCCTCCGGCCGTGCCTTTCCACCGGTGGTGTTCAGGTCGTTGTACAGGTGAACCACAAGCCGCTGGCTCCCTGGCAATAGCCGGAATGTGGATTGAACGCATTTCGGGGCGGCAACAACAACTGGTGGTGGCCCGCCAGCCGCCCAGCGCACCGTGTTTGCCAGCATCACACGCTGCCAGGGGTAGGCGTAGCTGTAATAGGCCGCATCGATGCCGGCAGCCAGATAGACGATTCGTCCCTTGCCGATTTTTCGCGACAGGATGGCCGGCGAACGTTTTCCATTGGGGGTGACGTACCAGGCATGGATTTCAGCCCCTTCCTTGGGTGCCACGGCCAAGGCCGGCCCTTTGAATACCACCGGTTCCTCGTCCACCACCTCGGCCAAAGCCTTGTCTGCCAGGTCGGTTTTCAAAGATAGGGCTAAAGAATGCACGCCCTTCCGTTTCAGCCAATAATCCTGGGTCACACCCCGTTCAAAATTCCAGTCCAGGGGTTCAGGTGGCTTGCCCGGGTTCATGGGGCCTTGGTGTTTGAAGCCAAGCCATTCCGACATCAGGTCCACTTGCCAGGGATTCCCTGTCTGATCAAAACTGCCCACCTCCATGCTGGCAACAAGCCCGCCACCCGCTTCGACAAATCCCCGGATGGCTTCCATCTGGTTTGGCGCCAGGCAGGCTGTGTTCGGTAGCACCAGCACCTTGTAAGGTGCCAAATCAGCGGCGGTCAGATTCCAATCCTGAAGTAGGTTGAACGGCAGATGCTCTTCCAGCAGGGCCCGGAAAAAACCGAGCGGATGGGCCAGGTACCGGTCTTCCACCGCCCCCGCTGACCGGGAGTAAAAATTCCGGGTGTTGTCGCTCACTACCAGCCCCGCCCACGGCAGCGGTTTCTGGTCCACCAGCCAGGGCTTCAGGTGTTGGATCTCCTGCAAGACGGTATAGGCCGCTTGCTGCAATCGTTTCGGCTGCGCCACCGCCAGGCTGGGAAACGCGCCATGCGTCACCACCAACTTCATGCGCCGTTCCAGCTCGTGGGCCGGCAACCCGTCCTTGCTGTACGGGTTCCCATGCGACATCAGGTACGGTTCGCTGAAGGCCACCCGGTGGTTGGTGGTCGACCAGATCTGCGCGTTGCCAAAAGCTGGCACAATCGTGTTGCCCCGGTTGCTTTCATCCATCCAGAATTCCTGGTCAGGCGCGTCAAATAACAGGTTCAGCCGGGCGGGCATGTTCCGGGGCACACTCAGAAAATGCCCCCAGCGCCCAGCGTTCGTGCTCCAGGTGACCAGGGCAAGGTCCTTGCGGATCCCCTTCAATCGGGTCTGCATCTTGCGGACCAGACCTTCCAGTCGCCTGTCCGCCCAATGCTGATACAGGCGGAATTCCTTGTTTTCCATGTCGGGCGCTGGAATTTTCTTGCCGGTTTCCGCCAGGTAGTTTTTGCGGCAGTGCTCGCAGAAACAAAAGCCGCCATGGTGCAGGCCGTCAAAACTGAATGCGGCAACCTGGGGGTGAACCGTGGCGATCTCTGCCAATACCTCGATGAAAAAATCACCATAGGGTCCCAGCAGGCACAGCATGCCACCATGCGGTTCCATTTTCAGGTCCACCTGGGGGATTTTTCCATCAGGCGTTGTCACCCGCCTCCAATCGGGATGGGCTTCATACACCTCCGACTGAAGGCAGGGCGGGTACACCCCCAATATTTTCACCCCCAGCCGGCCGTATTCCGCGATATCCTTCGCAATCCGGTCCGCGGGCACATGCGGGCTTCGCTTTTTCAACAGCTTGCTGTCGTAGTAGGTGTAGAAGGGATCGACGAATCCCATCTCGCTCAGCGTCACTCCGGCTTTTGCGGCCTTTTCCCTTGCGGGACCGTCCATGACTGAAAGCGTGTATCCTGCCCCCAGGGTCCCCCGCACCCAATTCGGCACCCTCACCGGCCGAAATGGTTCCCGGTCAAAAGGCTCGGCGGGCAGGGGATCCCCAAAAAAGTCGCCCTGGGAGCGAACCTGCGCGCAAACCATTGACAGGCAGAACAAATTCAGCAAACAACGGTGAACGCCCACGGGTGAATTCCTTGCAACCAATGAACCAGGTCCCAACCTGGTACTGTAACCAGTTCAAGGTGGTTAAACACTAATCCCTTGGCCAATCAAATAGCCTTAAAATGTGGCCTATTGAAAGCGATGTGAGCAAAGAAGGGCTCCTTTGCTTTTGACGAAAATCTAAAAAGTCTGATCCTGCTCAATCTTATTCGAAAAGATTATCCCTGCGGGCCAACAATGTTTGACGCTAGATTTTGAGTAAAAGGATTGAAGAAAAAGTTGCTTGCGGTAATGGTCAGTCCGGGTAGGCTTCGGGCCAAGAATCAAAGCAGCCAAGGGCTTCGCCAGTCCAAAGGTGTTGGGGAAGCCTTTGGGCCCATTGGTGAGGGATGCTTTGGCCTAATCCATCAGGGTTTCATTTGCCAGCCAGCATCCCCTTCCGCAAATCTTTGTCAACGGGCGAATTGGAAAGCCATATCCCGAAGAAGGCTTTCTTGAATGCCAGGCCCGGGATTACTCCCTGCGACTTGCCGTTTTTCAAGACGCTGAGCCCCTTGGTTGGTGTGTACATGAAGTCGTAGATGTCGTTCTTTTTGACATCATCCGCGAGGAACTGCTGCAGTTGCTCAATATCACCGGCCAATGCGTCGGTTTTCCCACCGGTCGACTGGGCAAGTCCGTCTTTCAGCGATGAGACCAGCGCGGAACGGCTCACAAACCCTGAGGTGATCTTGATCCGGATGGCCATCGGCTCGTCGGCGTCCAGGATGCTTGCGGCGTTGGTGTTTGGTTTCAAAAGGTACAGGCCTGCCTCGTATATTTGCACAAGGGTCTTTGTCCGAACGCCCGATCCATTCAGTTGGAGAGCCTGTTCGCCAATTTGAAGGCGCGGCTCCAGCTTCGCGTTGGCAATAGAAACTGCGGTGAGACAAAAAACCGAAACCAAAAGAAAAGCACGCATAGTTGGCATGGCGACCTCAAATTAGTTGGCAAATCCAAGGGAGCAGTTTGGCCTGGTCCGGCCCTTCGCGTTGAAAAGGGCTTCGCCAGCCCATTGTCCGAAAGAGTAGCGCATAGGCTGAGCAAGGGGAAATAGCAAAAGCTACCTTCGATGCATGGCAAAACAGGCCACAATGACCATGAGCCGATCCCGTCTTGTTCTCAAATCAGTCATCACGAAAAGAAAAAATCACACATGCCAAATAATCGGGAAATTGGAAGTTTCATAGTTCGTTGAGGATTTTTCAGGGGAGCAGTGTCAAAAATGCTATCTATTTTGCACCGCGTGCAGTATTTTCGGTTTGCAGGTTTTGTAGTTTCGCTCAAAGTCCTATCGATTCGATCGGTTGCCTTTGCTTCATGCCTGTCATTGAAAGGATGCGAATCCACCGGACCAAGGGATCCGCGGAATTTGTTCTTCCCATTTCCCGGTTGTTAGGAGCTGGAAGTCATGCACCCGTTCTTTTTCAAGGTTGAAAGAAGTTGGATTATCGCGGGGTTTTTGTTTTCACTTGCCACATTGCCTGTATTTGCTGCGGAAAACCCGGTGCGGGGCGCCATCACCGAATCTGAAGTCAATCGGGCCCAGCAGGCATGGTGTGACGGGTTGATTAGGATCGGCAAAATCTACAAGGATGGCGGTGATTACAAGGCGGCAGCCAGTCAGGTCCTTGATGACCTGTACGACTACAACGAGGGCAAGGTCTTCTTCAAGCCAACCCTGGCTTCCGGGAAGAACACCTTCCGACCCACCCGGGAAGGTGCTCTGGCATACTTTGTTGGAGGCAACGGCACCTTTCCCGAGGACTCTGGCTTCGCGCTGAAACAGTGGGTGAAGGTGCGTTACGACAATAACGCCGGCGAGAATGGTATCCAGATTCACGGCGACATCGCTATCACCATGGGCAATGTCTACCTGACAAGCGCCAAGGGGGATGAGGTGATGGTGGACAAGACATTCGTGTTCAGAAGGTGCAAGGACGGCAAATTGCGCCTTTGCGCCCACAAGTCGGCCCTCCCGTTTGACCCGGCCAAGTAGCCCTTGGCAGCGGGGCGTTTCTTGCAGGAGTCTTCTGGCGAATCGGGTGAAGATTGCGAAGAGGCGCTGGATCGACGGATCAATTTTCTTGCAGGAATTGGTTGCCCAGATTGGATCTGTTTGCCTTTCGCACCCAAAAAATCGGTATCCGGGCCATTTAGGGGTGACTCAAATTAGAGTTGCCCAGATCATGCTTCGGTCATGCCTTCTTCGTGTCCTGAATGTGCCACAAGACCCCAGATGGGTCTGCCAGATACAGGACGCGCAGGCCCCACGGTTGCAGGGTGGGTGGCTTGAGCATGAGGCCCGGGTACTTTTCAGCTAGCCCGATGCGCTTGAAATGATCCCACCAAATATCGGCGTCTTCAACCTTCAGGGCCATCATGAAGTTTTCCGAGTGCTCCTTGACATGAAAATTCTGAAGGAGAAAAGTGCATGGTCCAATTTTGAATTGGGCAATGTCGTTGTTGCCCCAGAGGAGTGTGAAACCCAAATCCAGATAAAACTGTTTTGACAGTTTGAAATCCCTGGCCGGGACGAAAGCGTTTAGTTCAATTGCCGGGATCGACTCCATCAAAACCTCCAAGAGCAGCCCTGCGCCATTCTCCGATTTCGGGTTAATATATGGATTGATGGAAAACTGAAATGACCGGGATGTTGGGGTCCAGATCCCGGGAGCCCTCAAATAAAAATGGCAGGCCAACCTGGTGGCTGGAAATGCTGTGTTAAAGACCAAATCCCAATGAGTGGGCAAACTGAAGAAAATGCTCCCCGACTAGGACTCAGAAAAATGCGGTTTTTCCAGAAAAAACCAAGATTATCCGTCAAAGTGGCAAAGAACTAAGGTAAGTCAAGCTAACCGTTTACCGTCCTTTACTGGCTAGGAATTTTGAATTTGTTCCCAGTCACTTGAACCCCAAACTGGAACAAATCACTGCGGCTTGGGACCACCTTCCCGAGAAGATTCGGCAGGCGATTTTGAGTATGGTTGGGTCATGATGGTCAGGTACACGCCCCCCCCGAGACTTTGCGCCGCCAGATTGGGGAGGCCCTGCGAGCCTGGCCTTAATCGTTGGAGTTGGCAAGGGATTGGGGCAAGAGGAACTAGGTTTTGGCTTATCGGCTAGACCGCTCGCCAAAGTCCGTACGGGCGTAAAAACCTTGTCACCATCTCGGCGATCCAACCAGCCTTCCGTGTGGTGGCGAACCGATACTCAAAGGCTATGTATTGCTGGCTGAAGTGAAGGCGCATGGGAATGGATTCCACCAGAACCGGTTCTGGCGGATTACATCCACGATATCGCGGACCTGGGCCCTGGCATCCCGGATGGAGTCAAATGGCACAAACCGCTAATATCGATGATCCTCGATATTGCGAATGGCCAGCACAACCAGGCCTAATTCATCGGCCATAAAATCGCCATCCCGGTCACAGAGTCACACCGGACAGGTCGCCGGGATTGCCTGCGAAAAATCGATCGATCAATTCATAACGGACCGGGCCGAATGTGCGGATTTCAGGTCCAGCCCCCGGGCCCGGGCCTGTGGCAATCAGGAACCGTTTTCCAACCTTCATGGATCCCACCCGCACCTCGCCATCCCAGCCCGTGTAGGCCATGAAGTGGTCGACGGACCTTGGATGGCGCCTGTAGACACCCACTTGTTTGTCCGTGCCACCGGTCGTACCCAACAGGATCTCGTCCATGCTGTCGTTGTCCAGGTCGGCGGATGCGATATAAACCCCGTTCCTCACCGGTTGATTGAATGCGTAGAAACTATCCAGGACCTCCCGGCCCAGGCTACTAAAGGCCACCACATGTGAAATGGCGCCCGATGCTGTGGTAGTCAGGATATCCAAAACCCCGTTCCCGTCGACATCCGCCGTGCCTACACGCAGCCCGCCGTTGAAGCCAGGATCGAAGGCGTAGAAACTTGCCAGGACCTGGAAAGTCTGGCCGGCCAAAACCACCACATGGGGCGTCGCGCCCTTGTCTGCCGCGAGGATGATGTCCGGGACGCCGTCGGCGTTCACATCCCCGGTGGTGACATTGAGTCCGCCGACAAAACGAGGGTCGAACACATACTGGCTGACCAGCACCCGCATGTCCTTGCCGCTGTAAACCACCAAGTGTGGTGCCGCGCCAGGCCCAGGGACGGAAACCAGATCGGCGACGCCGTCGCCATTGAGGTCGGAGGCGGTGTCGAAGCGGGGAACACCCTTGTAACCTGTGAAGGGAATGATCGGGGAACTCAGGGATTCACCCTGGGGTGACCACGCCTGGAGTCTGCCGCTCTGGCCCACCACGATGTGATCCGCCTGGCTGGTGAAGATTGGCTCGGGTTCCAGCACGGCGCGAATGGTCCTGCCTGATTCATTGCTGAAGTGCCCGTTGGCGAGCAAGGTTTCCAATTTGGCTGATTTGCCTCCCAGATAGGCAAGTGGCGATTCGATGTGGATATTGCCGTTGGTGGCGCTGAGCCTGGCCGCGTTGAGGGTGCCCAGAAGCACCCTGCCCTCCTCCCCGGTCACCAAGGCGATGCTGCCGCCCGCGGCAGCATCAATGGTGCCCTGGACTGACAAAAGAGATTTGGCTTCCAGTCGAACATCCCTGGAAAACAGCTTGCCGAGCTGGTTGATGACAGAACCAAAAATGACCAGTTTTTTCGGGGCCTGATCGGTGAAATCCACATTCACCGCAGAAGCGGTCTGGTGAATGGTCAAGCGGCGGATACCATTCCAGTCGATTTTGAATTCGGCGCCCATGGAACTGATGCCGTTGGAATCCGCGGTGATCACATTTCCCAAGGTTCCGTTGACCAGGATCTGGTCCTGCTGGCCTGAAACGGAACTGCCGAGCGTGACCTTCTCTTTGGGGTTGAAAGCCAGGATCTGGAAGCGGTCGCGCCCCCCTCCCTGGTCGATGGAGACCGAATCATACCCTTTGGTGAAGGTGACCCGGTCATCCCCCTTGCCCAGGAGGATAATGGAGGGCCCTTTTCCCGTCCAACTGATCCGGTTCAGGAGGCCAGCACGAATATCGTTTTTTTCGCCCAAAACCACATCAACCCCAGCATTGATTGCAGAGAAGTCAAGGGTTGACCCGGTCAAATCCACCCCGCTGATATCGTCCCCGCCAAAACGCTCCGCGAAGACCAGCTTCACGCCGGGGCCTGCCTTAATGGTGTCCTTGCCCCGCCCGGCGTCAATGGTGTCGGCACCACCCCCGCCCGTGATGTCATCCTGCCCTTCACCCCCAATGAGTATGTCCCCAAGGGGCCCACCGACGATGCGATCAAATCCCTTGCCGCCGTCGATGTAATTGACACCCTGACCACCGATCAGTGAGTCCTTACCAACGCCACCTTCCAGGTGAGTTGGGGAAAGGACTCCGGCGCAATCGATAATGTCATCGCCCTCTCCAGCGATTCCCACCACCTTGTCGACATGGTAATAAACCTGCGGCCGAGGGGTGCCGTCCTCATCCACATACTGCGGTTCGCCAGCCTCGTCATAGAGTTGTACGCTCAGCGTTTCATCTCCGGCCACCCCGCCCAGATGCCGGATTTCAAAATGCTCATTCACCATATTCCCGGATTGATTTCGCCTGCCAGCGGTGGCGCCCATATTCAGGTAAAGGGATCCGTGACTGGCCGCACTTCCTTTGGGTGGTGCCGGATTGTGGTGCACATTGAACAAGGTGAAACTGCCGAAATCATGGTCCCAAACCTTCTTCCACTTGAACGGCAGCCATACCTTCAAAGAGGCATCTGCCGAGATGCTGCCCGTCAAATCAAAATCGAACAGATTCAGGGGCTTGCTGAAATTCGGGCCGGCGAGCTGGATCATCTGCTCCAAATTCAACCGGCCGCTTGAATCGGCGTTGGGGGTCATGGACATGCCGATGTTGAAGCGGCCGTTCACCCCCGCCTTGGCCATGCCGGCGTTCAACTGGACCCCCATGGAAAGGGAACCACCCGCGGTGATGGATGTGCCGTCGCCATCCACGAACAGTCCCTGCATCAGGATATCCTGGGCCAAACCGGCCAGCGCGGCAGGAGACAGGCCGTTGCCTCCATCCACGGTGGCCGCCACCCACTGTTCCAGCCCCGCCGAATCGAAGCCGATGGACAGGTCCACAGCGGCGTGGACGCTTCCGCCGAAAGTCATGAAGAGCGGCCCAAACAGCGGGTAGGACTGGGCAATGCTGAAATCGGCCGAGAATCTCGGGAAATTGATGTGGAATATGTCAACGGTCTGCCCGGTGATCAGTCCGATGATGTTCTGGGGATCGAGGATGTCGAAGGAGATGCCCAGACCGCCTGACTTTCCGTAGCGTTGATTCACGATCTTGCTGGCAGACGCGGTGAAGTTGTTGCTGGCGGAGTTGGCGTACCTTTCCAGATAACTATTGACGGCGTTGATGCTATCCTGCCTGCTTGGGAGCTTGGTGGTCTGTTTGGCCTTGGTCAAACCGCTGGCGGCGTCGCGGAAATCGGCGGCGAATGTGGAGACCACCCCCAGGGGAACCCTGTAGCTTTCACCGGGATGCTGCTTGATGTAATTCACCGCGCTGGTGATGTCGTTCAACATGTCGGCGACGCCCGAAACCGCCGTGATGAAGCCGGTGTTGGCCAGCCCCATTCTCTTGGCCAAACCGAGGATGGAAGTATCGCCGCCAATGATGTCACTGAGAACCGGGGTCTGGGCTCCCAGGGCACTCAGGATCGGCTGCACGCCGTTGGTGATCGGGGCGAGGTAGGGCACAACCGCGCCTAGGTAATCCGAAATGAAGGATCCCAGGTCCAAATAAAAATTGTTGTAAGATACCTGCGGTGAACCCTGGCCGGGGGTCCAACTGATGCTCATGGTATTGCCGATGCCGGGTATGGCAGCCGCGATTCCGCCCCCCGCCACCTTCAACTCGAAGTCGAGGTCCATGCCGATCGTCGGTGTGGTCAGCGTGGTCTGAAACAGCGCCGAAGGGGTCATGTTGTTGATCTCGGCCAGGGTGATCTGGCCGTTGCCATTGGGATCGGTAAGCACCGAAGTGAACGGCATCGAGAAGATCTCGCCTGTCGATGCGCTCATCGAACCGCTCAAAAGGCCGATGGTCACCGTTGTGCTGAAATTTGAATCCGGGCCTGCATTAACAACCCCGGAGAACTGATCGCCCCCGCCGGAAGACGGGATGATGAAAAACCCGTTGTAGGTGTCGATACCGAAACTCAGGTCCACCGTTGCGGTGCCCGATTCCACCAGGTTCAGGTCCGCCGGGTTGTTGATCGACAGTGGAATGCCCGGCATTCCGAAACTGAAGGGCACCTTGGTGGCCGACAATGTGTAGTCGATGACCAACGGGCAGGTGACCCCCACGGCATTCGTAACCTGGTTCAGCGCATTGACGAAGGTCTGTGCGGACTGACTGAAGGTGAGGGGATTGCCGTTTGCGTCAAGGAATCCGGGGATAAAGCCGGTGGTGGATTGGTTGGTTTGGCTGCTGATGAAGGTTCCCGTGGCGAGGATCAGGGCGGGGTTCAGGACAAGGCCCGGGGTAGCCAACACAGCGTTGTAGACCGTGCACGCCGCGTTGTAAAGCTGCGCGTCGGCGGACTGGTTGCCGGTGGTTGCCGCCCCGATGCTGACCACGGGATTGGTGTAACCTGATCCATTGTTGCCCAGGGTGATGGAGGCGACCTTCTGTCCACCGTTGCCATCGGAAGTCATGGTCACGGTGGCGGTGGCGCCGGTTCCATTGCCCCCGTTGCTGTCGGTGATCGTGACCAGCGGGGTGGAGGTGTAGGAATTGCCAGAGGACAGCAGGGTGATCGAACTGAGGGCGCCACTGACACCATTCACCGTGCCCACAGTGGCGCTTGCTGTGGCGTTCTGGTTACAAACCGGCACGAACGGGGTGAGGGTGGCCGCAAGATTTTCGGCGATGTCACCATAGGTGTCGAAGGCCCTTCCGAATTCGGCGGTGCCCGTACCGATGATGATTTGGCTGGTCGACTTCATGGATCGGGTGAAGACTGATTGCAATGCGGATTGCAGGGCTCCGATGCCCTGCTGGAAAACATTCGGGTCGGCCAGGGCGTTGGCCAGTGACAGGGCGGCTATGTCACTATTACGGATGCTGGGCAGTCCGAAAGTGGCGGAAGGATCGCCGGACGGGTTGGTGCTGTTGCGGGTGCCACCTGAGAAACGGATAACCGGCGAGACATATCCCGACCCGGCCCTGGTGATGGTGATTGCCGTCACGGCGCCGCCGATGATGGTTGCGGTCGCGGTGGCACCCGAGCCATTGCCACCCTCATCCATGATGGTGACCTGGGGAACCGAGGCGTAATTCGCCCCCCCGGATATCAGGGTGGCACCCGAAATCCCTCCTGAACCGTCGAGGTTGGCGATGGCGACAGCCTGCAAACCGAGAAACTGCTGGAGCGATGCGTTGGAGGAACCATTGGTCCCGCCCAAGGAAAATGCGCCGGAATAACAAGTACTTGTCGGGTAATAAACCGGCAAGGTCGCATTGTATTTGCCTGCAGTTGGCGCCGTCCCGCCCAAGGTGGAGGCCACAAGGCCTGTGGCGAGGGTGTTGGCGGCCAGTGTGGCTGCGATTGCTCCACCGGAGACTGTAACACTGGCAGGCGTTTTCACGCTTGCGTCGAAATAGATGGCTGATGTGCCCAGTGTGCCCTGAAAATCTAGGTCGGGCCCGGTCACCTCGATGTTGGTCAAATTCCAAGCCGTTGTTGAGGGTGACCCCTGCACATATCCGGCAGCCACGAAGATGGTCAGATCAGCGGAGTCTGAATTGGCCAGAAAAACACCGAAAGGAGCCTGCCAGGCCGCCTTGAGGCTAACTGTCGCCTCCCCGGTGTTGCCCGGAGGAACAACCAGGTTGGTAAGGGCGCTGGCTGTCGGGTCCAGGTGGGAGTCGTTGAATCCGCCCGCCAGGCTTGCGAAAGTGCCGACATCAAAAACGACCTGAGTGGTAGCTTCCAACGATTCCGCCCAATTCTCGGGGTGGAGCGTGAGGCCGAATCCGCTGGTTGAACCTATGGTCACGGATTCGTAGGCAAGGCGGAAGGAGCTGTTGTTATCCCGCACCCAATCGATCAGCGCGTCCAGGTCGGCCGGGACTGATCCGATCAGGTTATCCTCGAGAAACTGGCTGAAGTAGCCGGAAAACCCTGTCAGGTCCTGGAGGGTGCCACAAGTAAATGGCATCACGCTGCCGAGATATCGTGAGGTATCCGTGTTTTCAATGGCCCTGGAGACCTGCCCGAACGATGTGCCGATCCCCGATTTGTCAATGTAAAGGAGCCCCTTCGCGTCACCCCAGTTGGCTTCCGTGAAGACACCCTGTCCGGCCGAGTTGACGCTGAAAGTGACATTGGGGATGGCCTGTTCGGTGTTGGTTGATACCGGCAATCCAAGCAGATCCCCGACCTGATTCGAGGCAAGGGCGTCCAGTGTCAGGCCGTAGGAATTGATGGTGGCGGTGGTCGCCGCGTTCATAGCCAGAAGATCGTCACTACCCAGATTGGACTGCCAGGTCGCGAAATCCTGGTAGTTGCCAGGGGTGGTCGCGAGCGAGAACCCTACATTCGGGGTAAAACTTTGGGCCTTTAGGTTGACATCCACATAGCCAACCTGCGCGGTACCCGTGAAGCCCGAGGAACCATTGGTTCCGAAAAGGTTCATACCCAGGTTGATGTCGCCCAGGGTGACCTGGCCCAGACTGGCAGCAGACCACAAATTGTTGGCAAAAAGAGCCTGGGAAATAAAAGGATCTGTGTCCGTGGTGGAGACGTGCCACAAAATGGGCGCGTTGCCGGAATCCGGCATAACCACGCCAAGGCCGGCTGTCTCCGCGTGGGTAGGGTCGTTCAAGGAAAGGAGCGGACTCACGTAAGCGGCCAAATTGTAGTATCCGGGGGCCGAATTGGCAGAGCCGCCTGTCAATCCGGCCACCGCCCGGTTGTTGAGCTGGTTCATGTGGTCAATGAGCTGATACTGCAGGCTAATCCCGCTATTTGCGGACGTTGTGGTGGTCCACGAGGTGCCATCGAGGAAATAAAAGGAGTGCTCCAGCGTGGAGGGACCGCTGGGCGGTTGGGTGATATCGATAGTGCCCGGTTCGATCGTCACGACCGGGCTCACATAACCCGACCCGTAGCTGGTCATGACGATGTCCGATACTTGCCCTCCAACCATCACCGCGTAACCGGCTGCCCCTGAACCTTGGCCAGCCGAATCCGAGAAGATGACATTCGGGGTCTTAGTGTAAAGGGTGCCGGAATAACTGAGGGCAGCCGCCAGAATGCCGAACGTCACCTCCGCCGTTGCGGTGATTGGCGGCGCGATGGTGATGGTGGGCGCCGAGGTGTAGCCGGTGCCGGGGCTGTTCACGGTGATGGCGGTGACGATGCCGTTGTTCACCGTGGCGGTGGCCGTGGCTCCGGAGCCGCCGCCTCCGGAGAGGGTGACAACAGGTGGTGTGGTTCCGTAGAAAGAACCACCAGAAACCATGCCGACGGCGGATACACCACCACCCGACACGGAGGCGGTCGCTGTGGCCGGGCTGTTGTTGGTGAAGGTGATGGTCGGGTTGGTGTAGCCCGAATTCATCACCGGGGGCGGCCCGATGGTGATCAAGGGGTTGGAGTAACCGGAACCCGCGTTGGTGACCGTGATGGCTGTGACCACGCCGTTGGCGATGATTGCCGTCGCCGTGGCGCCCGATCCGGTGGAATCCGTGATGGTCACGGCCGGGGCGGTCGTGTAGCCGATTCCTGGGTTGGCCACGGCAATGGAGCTGATGGCCCCGTTTGAGAGTGCGGCCTCGCCTGAAGCCTGGTTGGCCGTCATCACCACGCCGGTAAGGTAACCATCCTGATCCAAAGTGACATTGCCATGAGCGCCCACTCCGGTTGGATCGGTGATGGTCACCACGGGGGCGGCGATGATCTGCTCACGCGAGGCGGTGGCCACGGTCGGCGGGTCGATTACCACCATTGGATTCCGATACCCGCTGCCACCATTGGTGATGGTGATCGCGGTGACAATCCCTCCGGAAATCGTGGCGATAGCCTGTGCGCCCGACCCGGTTCCTGATTTGTCATGAATAATCACCTTGGGCGCCGAGGCGTAATATTGCCCGCCCGAACTGACCGTGGCGCCTGTCAAGGCCCCGGCAAAATTGATGGTGGCAACGGCCTTGGCCGGCTCGTTGTCCTGGATCGTGATAATGGGTGAGGCGTAGCCGGACCCAGGTGATGTGAGGGTGATTCCCGCGATTCGTCCGGTGTTGGGGTCCAAGTAGGCTTCCGCCAGCGCCCCATGCCCTGTCAGGGGCAGGGGTGCGCTGGAGTTGGAGATGGGGACCAGGTTCAACGCCACCGAATCCACGGCGGTATCCACGTCCTGCCCGTTGTTGCCCACACCGGCAAGTTGCAGGGTGTGGCTACCCTTGTCCAGGAAAAGGGTACCGGTGCTCCAACGGGACCACGCGCTGCTGGTCAGGCTGCTGGCCGTGACCTGCCCGACCTTTGTTCCGTCGATGGAAATGTTGAAGGTATTGGCGGTGTAACCTTTCCTGCCAATCGCCTGCCCGGACACATGGTAATAACCGGGCGTGGTGATCGAGACGGTTTGGCTGATGGTGCCGGTCTTCTGGATGAAGGCCGCCTGGGTGCCTTCCGGCGCGTTGACCAAGTACCAAGGACTGCCATTGCGTGCGATGCCCGCATCGCCGGCAAAAGTCCAGGTGCCGCCAGTCGGCCTGTAGGTGTACCCGCCCGGGGTGCTTGCCTGGCTGGGGGTTTCAAACCCGGGGTTGCCCAGGGGATTGGCCATGGTTTGGATGAAGGTGCCGGTTTTCCCTAATCCGGAGGAATCGACGACCGAGTTGCCGGCGACCTGATCGGCCTTGTAGTAGGCGATCAACCCGTTTTGGGGCGTGGTGAAAATCTGGTTCCAGTTCCCCTGGATTTCTGAGGGAGCCAGGGCGCGGTTCCAGAAGCGCAACTCGTCTTGCTTGCCCTGCCATGCGGGTTTGCCGGACCAGTCGGCAGCCCAGTAGTTCCCTGACCTCGCCAGATCCTTGACTAATGGCATGGAATCAAAGGTGCCCACCTGTTGGCCATTCAGGTAGAGAGTTGCGGTGGAACCATCGAAGACAGCGCTCACCTGGTACCAGGTCTTGGATGCAAGGGTGGGGCCGGCCGCCAGCATGTGACCGGTCGATTGATTGTAGGTGGACACGAAAACCCGGGACCCGTTCACCCCCACGATAATGTTGTCAGATTCTGGGCCGTTTCCCATGTCGATGATCCGCTGCAAACCGCCATCGATGTTCGTTGAGTTAAACCACGCCTGCACCGTGAACCCGGCATACTGCCCAAGTCCCAGATCGGGCAGGGAGGCGAATGCCGGAGCCGTGGCGGAACTAAAGAAGGCCTTCCCGGCGCTGTCGGTTATGGAAACCGCGGGCGGTGCGGAGTACACCTTGGAGCTGGCGGAGAAAGGGATGATGGTGGAGATGAAACCATCCTGGTTGAATGGTTGGGAGCCGGGTTTCACCGAGACCGCGCTAACCACCCCGGTGGTTTCCGCGTAGGCCGTTGCCTGAGCTTGCCGATTCGATGTGGAAGCCCCGTTGGTGAAGACGGAAGCGTCCAATTTCAAAGAGAATTGCCGCACGGCGTTGACAGTTGTCTGCACATCCTCGGAACCGGACAACGAAAGGTTGGTCACATGGGGCACATTGGCAGAATTGATCGCCGAGGCGGTAATGTTCACCATGGCCCTGCCGGTGTTGATGTCGGTGTAGCCGATGAAAACCTCCAAGGGGTTGGTGGAGGGGAAATACTGCGCGCTGGCAAGGGCTGAATAGGCCTGGTTGCTTGTGGCCCGGGTGAGGAAAGTGGCGGAGTAGGTGCCACCGGACTGGGCCAGTGCCGTGGCGGAACCGATTGATCCGACGCTGAACTGGGATCCGATGGCAAGCCCCGCCGAACTGATGGTCCCCGAGGGCAACCAGGTGCCGCCGGCTGTGTATTGGATCACGCCGGCATTGGTTGACAGCGTGGTGATGGCACCGGCGTTGCCCAGGGACACCTGGCGGGTGCTGAATCCCATCACATAGTTGCCGGACTGGTTCAGGGCGGCAAGGGTGTCCTGCGCGAATTCCACCGGCAGCATCTGGCTGCCACTGGTGATGATCTGATGACTTCCACCTGCGGCAGCCAGCGTGTAGGTGGGTGCCGAGGCAGTGCCGCCCACCTGGAAAAGCAGCGGGGTGATCCAGCCGGTGCCGCTGGTGGGAGCGGTCGCGTATACCTGCAAAGCGTCTGGCAGGTTCTGACGGGTGATTGCCTGGCCGTTGGCCAACTGGTAGCTTTGCGCCGGATTCAACACCACCTGTCCTGTGGCCGTGTCCAGGCTTGATCGGGAAATCACCGGGCTGCCGGCGGCCTGCGAGGCGATGATGTCTAGCGATTGGATAGTAGATCCATAGAACGAGGCACTGTTGCCCACTGAGGTGAGATTGGTTTTTGTGGAAGACCAAGAGCTATAGTTGCCGGATTGGGTGGCGATCACGCCCGTGGCGCTGTTTTTAAAGCCGAACAGGTAGGTGGTACCCGGTGTTAGGTTGCCCAGGGTGGGAAAGAGGATCGGCACCTCATTGGCCCCGAGGTTGATCACGTTGACAGAATTGCCGATAGCTGCCACCTGGTAGTTGAGTGCCGAGGATTTGGTGGGGCTGGGGGTGAATAGCATCGGTGTGATGGTACCGGGGGCGTTGGCATAAAAACGGATCGAAGTGGGTACAAAAGCGGAATTGTAGGCAGCACCAGTGAAGACATAGCTGTTGGACGTTGAGCTGTCGGTGTCGGGGCGTGGCAGCGACCCTTGCCCGGCTTGGGCCAATCCCTGGTAGGCGGTGAACGCGTAAGTCCTGCCTAAATTCAGGGAAGTACCGGTGGCTCCAAACTTGGTTCCGATGGTCAGTGAGCCATTGCCGGTGCCCAACCCGGTGCTGTAGGCCCAGGTACCCGAGCCGGTGGACATGTCGGCGCCAATGGTGCCGGGGTTGCTGTAGTTGGATACGACGGTACCGTCGATCACCTCCCATGTGCGGTCTGTGAAGCCGAGCACATAGGTTGTGGTGGTATTCGGGGTAAAGGTGGGAAACACCAGAGGGGCCGTCTGCAGCCCGACGCGCGAAACATTGATTCGTTTGGCTCCGGCCGCCACCGTGTAGGTGCCCCCGCTGACCGAGAACAATAGTGGCGTGATGGTGCTGTTGATGACATTGGCGTTGAACTGCAACGCGGTGGGCAGGGTGGCAGCCGTGTAGGTGATACCCTGGTTTATGTATACCTGACCGGAGATGATGTCATTGTTCGGCAATTGCAGGGGTGCGTTGCCGGGCCCGACCAGATTGGGCTCGTTGATGGTGTCCAGCAGCCCTTGAATGCTGGTGAATTTCGGGTAGGTCGCCTGCTCCGAGGTGAGCGTTTGGGTGAAGATCTGCACCTGGTCGATGCCTATCCGCGCCTGGGCGGTGGATCCGGAGGGGATGCGAGCCGAAAATTGCAGCGTGTGGCTACCGGCGGCCAGATACATCGCCTTGCTGGTGAATTGCAGGTATTTGGATGAGTTTAGGGCGGTCCCTGGCAAATAGTTGTAGGTGGTTCCGTTGATGACAAATTGCAGTGGTGTTCCATCCACCGTCACGGTGGTGTCGCACCCGATAAAGCTCGGGTCTTTGGCGGCGTAGAAGGATAACTGGTAGTTGCCCGCATCCATTTGCTGGAGGGCTTGGGTGACGGTCGGGGCCGGGGCGGAGGTGGAGGATTGGGTTAGGAAAGCTGCCTGGATTCCGTCGGCGGGGGCCAACGCGATCCAGTAACCGTTGGTGGTGATGCCATTGTTGGCCGAGGGGTCGGCGTTGAACGACCATTGGCCGCCTTGGGGATTGTTGGCCCATGTGCCCACATTGGGGCCCTCGAAACTGCCGTTTTGCAGGGCCAAAGAGTAGTTGGGTTCCGCGAAGAAACCCAGTTGGGTGAACCCGTTGGCGGACTGGTTGTTGTTCACGCCCGAGTTGGCGGGATCCATCGTGAAGGAGGTGATCGTGGAATCGATGGCGTAAAACTCGAGGTAACCGGGGTGACCCGGTTGTTCCCGACAACCAAGACCGGTGCCCTGCAGTTTCCGATTGAAATGGTAGGCGATGGGTCCGGCAACCAGTGGGCTGGCGGTGACCAAGGACGGTGAATCGGAGTTCAGGTTACCCGACAAGGTGTAGGTGGCGCTGGCGGTTCCACGGTAAATCGTGAAGGTGGCACCGTAGTTGTTGGAGGGTATCCGGCCCTGAATCCGGAAATTGCCGGAAATGGAGAGCGGATTCTCGTAAAGCAGGCCCGCGGAGCCGGCGAGCCCGGCGCCCCAGTCGTAACCTTGGGCGACATTGCTGCTGCTGAACGGCACCGTCTGCCAACTGGTCTGGCTGAGGGACCCGAACGAACCTCCGGCATTGGCAAGTCCGGTGTTCACCAGGGAAGCCGCGTCCAGTTGTGCCAAGGCCAGGTAATTGCCAGCGTTGAGGACCGACCATTGGGGCTGGGTGAAGCCAGCAGGGTTGGCAGCGGAGTTCCAGTTGGCGGTAAAGGAGGCAAGCTTGACCGTTGGTTGGACGGAGAAGGGATTTCCTGCCACATCCCCAATAAACGGCATATTGGCGCTGACGGTGATGTTGCCGGAGGTCTGGAATTGGGAACTGCTTGGGGTGGTAAAGTTATCGGTGTTGGCCAGCAAGTTGCCCGGGTTGTTGTTCCCGCCGGGGGCAGATTGGCCAGTAGCGGAGTCGAAAAGGGTTGCGGATGCGCTGGCGCTGAGACTGTACGAGCCCCCAAAGATGGAACTTCTTAGGTAACCCAATCCGATGGCCATTTCGAGGTTGGTCAGGTTGGCCGAGGCGGTCCATGTGGATGTCAGGCCAGTCTGAAGGGACCCATTGACCAAAGCCAGGGTGAGGTCGAGCCCGGCCGACACGGTGATGGGCATCGTGGCGTCGCCGGAAGGGTTGAGGTGGAGCCCGGCATCCAAGTCGCCGGTGGAGAATACCGAATTGTAGGTTCCCGACTCCGACCACTGGATGCGAACGCCATTCTCGGCTACCAGGCTCAGGGTGCTGGTTGCTCTGGCGGTATCGGTATTGGTGAAACCGGTCTTACCCTGGCCGGAAGAGTCAACCAACGAGGTCGAGACTATAGAGATGTTGTCGATTGCGGAGTCGACTGTTCCGTAACCCCTGAAATTGTCACCGACACCTTTGAATGTCAGAGTGTGTTTGCCAGCAGGCAGGTAGACAACCGGCGACGACCAGTGAATCCAGGCACCCACGCTAAGCGAGGAGCTCTGTATGGTATTTATCGTAGAATCATCAATCTGGACTAGGATGGAATTGATGGCATCGGGTCGGCGGCCAACCGCCATGCCTTGTACAAGATAATAGCCCTCAACAGAGACATTGAAGGTCTGACTGACTGACTGGGTATCCTGGATAAAGGCAGCCTGAGTTCCCTCGGGAGCATCGGGCTGATAAAAGGGACTACCATTGCCGGCTATACCGGCATTAGATACGAATGTCCAACCGCCTTCTTTAGGGTCGGATTTGTATGCACCGTACGCCAGGCTGGGGGTTTCGAAGCTTTTGTTCGTCAAGGAAACCGACTGGCCAGTTGACTCGTCCCCCTTGTAGTAGGCAATCAGGCCGCTTTGGGGAGTTGAGAAGCTGAATTTGTAGTTGGCGGCGATTTCCGATGAGGTGAGCGCGCGGTTCCAGAAGCGCAATTCATCCTGCTGCCCCTGCCAGGACGGGTCACCTGCCCAGTTGCTGGTACCCCAGTAATTGTTGGCCCGTGCCACATTCCGATATTGCGGCATGGACCCATAGGTGCCAACCTGCGCCCCGTTCAGGAAGAGTTTGGCGGTGGTACCGCTGAAAACCGCACTGACATGGTACCAGGTGTTGCTGGCAAGGGCCGGACCTGCGACGAAGTTGTACCCGGAGCCACCGTTGTAGGTGCTCATAAACAATTTGGATCCGGTGACGCCGACGAGGATATTGTCGGAGCGGGTACCGTTGCCCAGGTCGATGATCCGTTGCCAACTACTGGATATATTCGAGGAATTGAACCACGCCTGAACGGTGAAACCGGAATACTGGCCCAGGCCCAGGTCAGGCAGCGACCCGTATGCCGGGGACATCGTGGAACTGGTAAGCATGTTCCCGCTCAGCGCTGCCGGCCCGATGGTGGGTGAAATGGTGGCCGTGTAGGGACTGTTGGCTGTAATGGAACCGGCAATGGTGTAGAGGTCTTCGGCCGTGGGAGAGGGGAAGGTTGCGTCGAACTGGCTCCACGTGTTGGCGCCGTTGCCGTAGGCGTTGAGTCCCAGCAGATCGCTCAGGCGGCTGGGTGCCATTTGTCCCAAAGAAGCGTCCAGGCCCGGAATCTGCGGCAGCGCGTCCTCCGCCTGACGCAGCGATTGGGCGATGGTGGAAAGGTTGGCCAAAGAGGGATTCAGACGGCTCTCCAAAACCTCAATGGCCGGCTGAAACCTTTTTTGTGGCAATTCAGCCCGGGAGGATCCCTTGCGATTCAGGAACCGAGTGCGAAAGTCCAGAAACCCAAAAAAGTGACGCATGGTCTTCGTCTCCTGTTTGATTGAAAAGCAGGTCAGGATTTGTCCCGGCCCATGGTTTTCTCAGATCATTCCAAGTCTGATTTCCGGGAGGATCGGCCCGATCAGGAAAATCGGATAGTTTACGGGCACAAACCCTGCCAAATGCGAGGTCGCAACCGCCATGTGGGCCTCTACAGGGCAGTCGAAAAATCCAGCCAAACCATTCCTTGCGCCGATCGTCTTCCCGTCGGGCCGAAGAGCCAAATCAAGCCCGGTTGGCACAGGGGCCGATGTCGGGTCCCAAACAAATAACCCCCTCCACCGGGCGGATTCAGCCGATTCGTTCGAATTCCGGTCAAAAGACAACCAAACCAGGAGTGACTGAGCCAAGCCGCTAAAAATCCAACCTGAACTCTTTTGGCAAAGCGTTTCGAAATTCCTTTTCCATTGGGGGGCTGTGCCATCCCCAGAAAAATACTTAAATAGAACCTAGGCCAATCCATGGTGGTTGATTCCAAGGGAATACTGCCTTTTGAATTCCTTACACTTCCTCGATAATCATTCGGACCAAGTCTGATTTGATTGGCAAAGAAAGATTCCTGACGGAACACCCTAATTTGTGGCTCACGAGAGATTGTCTTTGATATATTATCGACCATCTTAGATTGGATTTGCTTTTATTACGTGCTGATTCGTGCATAAAAAGACTGATTCGTGCACGTTAGGAGGAAATTCATTGAGCAAACAAAGTGTAATGAAGATCCGTCAAAGTAATTGAAGTGATCAGGGAATTCCCTGAGTAACTGGCCGGGAAAAAAGGTCCAAGAATATAGGGACCCGGATTAATCCAGGGGCCTCATGCTTTTGAGTTGTCGGGAGCGATCGGGTCATGTCGTTGGGTGACAATACGGCGAGACTGGCAATACCTGAAACCGGCCAACCCGGCCATTGAGGCGATGGTGGCCAGCAGGAGTGTGCCGGGCTCGGGAACATGGACCAAATTGACCGTGGCAGCGAAGTAGTAACCAGTCAAGCCCGTGTGCCATCCACTATTATCGTAGTAGCCCCACGTCTGTCCTGTAAGGCCCGTTCCGCCAGAGGTCGAATTGCTACCATACCAACTGACGCCTTCTGTGGCTGATCCGATACTCAGAACAAAACAATATCTGGTGTTGGCAGCCAATGTTCCCAAGTCGGTGAAGTTGGAGACCGTGTAATTGGCACTTGATGTGGTGACCGTGTTGGCGGCCAGAGTGGCATGGCCCAAGGAGGATCCAGTCGGCCTGCCTGATGTATTTAAGGCATAAACATCGATATAATAACTACCGCTGTCCGCAGTCCTGGTACTTCTTTGCAAGAAAAAATCTAATGAACTAACCTGGTTATCGCTTCCAGCCGTGTTTGTGAAAGTCTGCATCAGTCTCTGGAGATAGAATGGGCTCGCGTTTTTTAGGTACTGGGTATTCGAAGTGGTGTTTGGTTTGTGATAAACCACTTCGGCAAGCCCTGTGCCTGGCGCGGTCATGGCGCACAGCAAGGCGATTTGTCCGGTGATCGCTTTGGTGGTTCGCATATTCATACCCCTGGGTTGGAAAGGCTGTTTTGACAATCGAGGGTTAAGTTGACAGGAGTACAGATTCAGATATCCAACCGGTGCGCTTTCAATGATTTTTTAAGGCCAAAAACACCAGCCAAACTTTTAGAAAGGTTGAAGATCATTCTTAGCGAACGGGCCCGATTGGTGTAAAGCAAACTGGTGCATGAAATGGCCGTTTCGTGCACGGGCGGTTTTTCAGAGAATTGGGTTGGAGGTGGCCCAGGTTTGACGTGGCCCTTTAGCACGCTTTGAAACCACAGCGCAGGCGTACGGCCCAGGGACAATTTGCCGGGAATGAGAGTAGAAAGCGACCTCGAGATTTTTTGCGCCAGAACTTGTCGGAAATGAAGATCCACTGATTTCCTCAGGTGTGCCCCGGTTTTCTTGCGGCACTGGCCGGGTGTCCACCTGTTAAAGTCTTAGTGCGGGGTAGGAATAGGAACGGACCTGGCCAGGTTAATGCCATGGGAGCGATATTCCGAAACGAGGCACCACGTGGTGGTGCGGCCCACCAAGGGAAGGGAGGTGCCGGGGCGGCCATTTCTTCCCGCCTATTCTGGTTTTTTCAGTTTATTTTCTGGTCATTCATCACTTTTTTCAGCCTCGCGGATTCCCTGTCGGAGGAGCCCATCGGCATAGTGGCCGGCAAGGCGCTGTTCCTTCGTGTATCCAGCGGATTTTTGGTGACGGCGTGGGTGAACCAGTTATTCCAGGCCCCGGTTCTGACCCGATTGGCCCGGGCAACGCGGTGGTTGCTCCTTTTGGTCACGGTGACAGGCTTGCTGGTCCTCAGCCTGGTGCCTTTCGCCCTGCTGGGGCCGGATGTTTCCCAATTATGGGTGGATTCCAAACTGCTTGGATGGGTTCTGCCCAGGATGGCAGCGGGGATATTGTGGACCACCTGTCGGATCGCGATCGAATTGATGGAAGGGTTGTACCTTTCTGAGATCCGGCTGAGTCGGGCCGAGGCAGATGCCGCCCGTGGTGAAGCCAGGGAAATTCAATTGGAGGCGATCGCTAGCCACCATGAGGTTCAACGCCTGCAAGCCCAGATGAATCCGCATTTTTTGTTCAACGCGTTGAATGTCATCATCGCCTGCAAGAATGACCCCGGGCAGGTGGCCCAGGTAACGCAGGACCTTGCCGATTTCCTGCGGGGCGCCCTGCGGGAATCGAGGTTGCTAGAACCGCTTTCCCACGAGATCCGGATGCTGGAAAAATACCTTGGCATACAGCAGGCGCGGTTCGGGGATGGACTGAAATGCAGGATCCATTGCGACAGGGCGGCACGCGGCGTGATGGTTCCGCCCCTGATGGTCCAGCCGCTGCTTGAGAACGCGATCGCCTACGGCATGAAGACAAGCGATGGGCCCCTGAGGGTGGAAGTTGCCGCCCGTGTGACCGGGGAAATCCTCGAGGTGGCTGTTTGCAACACCGGGAGGTGGATTCCACCCGACGCCGCCCGCTCGCCGGGCACGGGCCTTTTGATCCTACGCAAACGACTGGAACTGCTGATAGGTCCGGGGGCGGTGGTGGAAACCGAATGTGGGGAACCCTGGCCGGAAACGGGCGGTTCCGGTGTCAGGGTTGTCGTCCGGATGCCGGCCAAGGTCGCCCGGCAACCCATGGTGGGTGACCGGGTTCCTTCCGTGGAGCCGGCCGAATGATCACCCTGATGCTTGTGGACGATGAGCCCCTTGCCAATGTCCGGATGGGGAGATTGCTTTCCAGGCACCGTGGATTCCAAGTGAAGCTGGTTGTCGGGACAGTATCGGAGGCCCGTGACCACCTCAAATCCTTCACGCCAGATGTTGTCTTCCTGGATATTGAAATGCCGGGGGGCAGCTCGTTTGAACTGCTTCCCTATTTGAGGAAATCGACGCAGGTGGTATTCGTGACCGCTCATGAGCGGCACGCGGTGGAGGCCTTCGCGGTGGGGGCCGTGGATTACCTGGTGAAACCTGTCGATCCCGACCGCCTGGCCGAAACGCTCCGCCGGCTGGAGGCTGGCGCGCGGAAGCCCGGGCCAGTGGATCCACCGGGGCGAAAGCCTGCCGCAATCCGGGGCGAGGCGACCGCCAACCGCGCCGACCCGGACCGCAAGTTAGTGGTGCGATTGCGGGAGGCGGGCAGGAAATGCATCGTCCCGCTGGGGGACATCTGCTGGATTTACTCCCTGAGAAACTACACCCGGGTCGGGATGCGCAATCCGAAGCGGGTTCTGGTCTTCCGCCGAAGGATCGGGGAATGGGAGAACGACCTGGCCAGCCCGGGTTTCGTTCGGATCAGCCGCTCCGAAATCATCCAGATGGGGCATGTTACCGGCACCGAGTGGATAACCCGCAACGAGACAAGGGTTCACTTCGGGGATGCCGCGGAGCCGTTGACCATAGGGCGGGTTGCCGCCACCAAAATAGGGGAGATTTTGGCGGCTGAAGATCCTTTCGCCGGGTGACCGGCTTTCCACTTTTGAAGCGGGAGCGAAGATAAATGTGGAAGAAAAGTATGGCCCCGATGGCTATTGTCCTAATGACGTTGTTTTCTGTCACGGCCTGGAACGCGGCGGATCAAACCGAAAATACCGTGGGCCCCCAGGGCCTGAGCACCCATGTGCTGGACACGGCAACCGGCAAACCTGCAGCAAAGGTGGGGGTGGTCCTGCACCGACAGCAAGGGGAGGGCTGGGTGGAGGTGTCTAAAGGTGAAACAGACACCCAGGGGCGGGTGCGCGATTTGCAGCCAGGAGGCAGGGGCCTACCGGCGGGAACTTACCGACTGGTTTTCGAGACCGGGGCCTATTTCAAGGGTGCCGGTGTGGCGACATTTTTTCCGCGGGTGGAAATTATATTCACGACAACGAACGCGGGGGAACATTACCACATCCCTTTGCTTTTAAGCCCATTCGGCTACTCCACCTACCGGGGGAGCTAAGCCTCCCTTCTGTTCCGGCGAACCGAGCGGAGGCATCTCTTTCCGCCACCCTGTTGGAAGAACCGGCTTGGGAATTCTCACCCCGTCGCGACAAGGCCCATCAGGGCGCCTTCAGGACGGGCCACCAATATTGCCTTGCCGATCATCTTGTCGCCGAAGCCATCTTGATGCACAAGCGGCAACTGGTCGCGCATTCCCCGCATTCCTTGGCGCAATCGGCTATCTCCGGATCAGAGGGAAATTTTCCGCATTCCCTGGCACACAGGGCGCAAGCCTTGGCCCAAGCCATTTGGGAATCTGCTTGCTACTCGGGACACAGAGCTTGGCAGGTCTGGTGGGCTGGACCACAAGGTTGAGGCTTGCCTGGGACATTCGGTGAATGTCACGAAAAAGCACTATCTGCAAATCATGGGTATGGATTACCTCCAGGCGGCTGGAGTGGCACATGGGCCAAATGCAAAACCAATACCAACTTGGATGAGGGGCGGGCCGGATGGAAAAGATTACCTGGCGTCCATGGTTGTGGTCACTCAGGCGAAGGAATTTAACAGGACCGAAAAAACGAACGAAAGAGCGCTCGGCTCCGTTAGCTTGTTGGAATCGGGCTTAGGGTGGCGCATTAGAGGCGCAGATCCAGCCAAAAGTGTTGCAAAAAATACACCAGGGAAGCGCCTGCAATAAACTGCAAGCCATGACGCAAAGCCTTGATGTGGATGGGTTTGTGCGCGATTCTGCAAGTGATTGCGGTTTGTTGCAAGAGAAAGAAACTCCCCGACTAGGACTCGAAAAAATGCGGTTTTTCCGGCAGAAAACCAAGATTTTCCGCCAATGTGGCAAAGAACCTAGGTCAATCAAGCTCACCGTTTACCGTCGTTTCCGAGTTAGGAATTTAGAATTAGCTCCCAGTCACCTGGACCCCAAATTGGAAAAAATAATTGCAGCGTGGGGCCACCTTCCCGAGAAGATTCGGCAGGCGATTTTGATCATGGTTGGGGCATGACGGTCCGGTACACGCACACCCGGCCTGAGACCTTACGCCGTCAGATTGAGGGGGCACTGCGAGCGTGGCCTAAATCGCAGGAGTTGGCAAGGGATTGGTGCCAGGGAATCAAGGAATAGGCCCCCTGGCTGGGCCGTTTACTTGGGTGGCTAGAAGACAGGATGTCTTGGCGCCATGAAAACCGTCTGGATGAAAACCTGTAAAGGGGGCCGAAGATTGGAACAGGGGTCAGGTTTTAGGTTTTGTTTCCCCGGCAAGTAACCCGGCGATCCATGCGGTGTCGATTCCGGCCAGGGAAAGCGGGGCTGGGTCAAAGGGGATCTCATTGAATCCTTGCCCGCGGTCATCGTTGAGGATAATGCCCCGGGCCTGGGAATCGAAAATGGCCGCCAGGGGGGTGATCGCGGTCAGGTTGACAAAGAAGTACTCATCCGCCTCGGGAGCCTTGTCGCCGATGACCTGAATATCGATGAAGGCCGACAGGGTTCCGACCGGGATTAGCAGCACGCCTGACGCGGCCAGATAATCCAATCCGGACACGGCTGTGCCGTTCGCCGTGGACCACGCCACCTGGAGGGGCGCCGCGGCCGGCAAGGACAGGTTGACCGGGAACCGGAGGGCGCGGGTCTTGTTCTGGCCTTCCTTGATGGAGGCGTCGAGGATGGATACCAGCGGCGGCGGGGCGGAATCATCATTCACGATGGTGCCCACCCCCTGGCCATCCAGGATGGACGCCCCGAAGGGACTGGTCAGGTTCACCGTGAAGGTTTCATTGGGCTCATAAAACATATCCCCATTGACAATGATG
>Ga0222712_10001524_pt1 | contig 28385 bp, 16 predicted proteins | sample C33_657DmetaG_FD_165043 | JGI IMG/M metagenome (GOLD analysis project Ga0222712, IMG submission 165043) | Estuarine water microbial communities from San Francisco Bay, California, United States - C33_657D | ecosystem: Environmental > Aquatic > Marine > Unclassified | place: USA: California... | reverse complement strand
CCCTTAATGTTGGGATAAACGCAACTATTTCTTGTGGATAATGGCAAATTTTCAGTATGAGTTTTCGGTAACAGGTGATTGTACTAGCAATGGTAGTGGTGCTATTAATATATCTCTTTCGGGAGGTGTTGAACCGTATACTATTGATTGGGTTAATCCAAATATTGGAACGGGTAATTATAAAACAGGATTAAATGCTGGTGTTTATATTGTAAGAGCAAATGACTCTTTGGGTGATGTTAATAATGAATTTTACATCAACATGATTGTGTCTAGTGGTGGGTGTTTAAGTGTTAGTTCAGTTAGTGCAACCACTTGTGGACAAAACAATGGAACTATAACTATTAGTGGAACATCAACAGCGTACCCAATTACGGTTAGTTTATATTCGGGTAGTAGTGTAGTACAAACCGCAACTACTGTTAATGGTGATGTAACTTTTGTTAATTTAGCCGCGGGTATCTATAGAACATATTATGAGGATTATGGTGGATGTTCAGGATATTCAGAATCTGTAATTGTTAATTCATCAACACCTCTTGATTATGGATTTTTTGTTGTAAACGATACTAATTGTTTTGGGGCAACAGGAAAATTACAAATTACAGGATTAACTGGTTCTGCTCCGTTTACATATCTTTGGAGTAATGGGTCAACAGGAACAACAATAACAGGATTAACGGCATCAACATATACAGTAACAGTTAGTGATTCAGAAGGATGTAGTGTTACAAAAGCAGTTGAAGTATTTAAAGCTGACCCACTACAAATTGTATCTTTTCAAACGGTTAGTCCAAGTTGTTTTGCTGCTGATGGTTCTGTTAATTTAATTATAACAGGTGGAACGGGTCCGTATTTTTATTCGGGTAGTAACGGAACAACATTGATAAGTTACGCAACCAATTTAACTTTTACAGGATTTACACCGGGTTCGGCAATTTTTACAGTAACTGACTCCGCGTTGTGTTCAGTTGTGGGTAGTACTTATTTACAAGCGGATGCTGGATTTTCAGTGTTGTCTATTGGAACACAAAACTCAACATGTTCAGTGAGTGGTGGTACTATTACAATTAATGTTGTGGGTAATGGACCATTTGTTTATACTTTAATTAAGCCCGACTCAAGTTCAGAGTCTTTAACAACAACATCAACATCACAAAATTATACTGATTTAGATTCAGGTGATTATACTGTTATTATTAGTAATACCAATGGTTGTGTGTATTCACAAGAAGTTACTTTATTTACTAATGACAAATTTAATTTAACAACAACACTTTCAGGTACAACTTGTGGACAAAGTAATGGTTCATGTTACTTACAAGTTGGTACTGGATACACAGGTGTGTTAGATATGATTCTAACGAAAAATAATGTACCTGTAATCCAATACATAGATGTACCACAATCAGCGGTAACATTTAACGGATTATCATCGGGTCTGTATACCTTACAAGTTAGAGACGAAGATAATTGTTCGGTATACCAATCATTTTCAATTAGTTCTTCAAATGCATTAAATTTCTCAATGAGTAGTACAAGTTGTGGGGATACTAATTCAGGTGGTACAATAAATGTTAGTGTGTTTTCAGGAACACCACCATTTACATATCAATGGTCTGACAATATTCCTGTTGGACAATCAGGTGCAAACTTAACAAGTTTAACAGGTGGAACATATACATTAACTGTTTCTGATTCGGCAAACTGTATTTTAACAAGAAGTGTTATTGTACCATGTACACCATTTATTAGTGATTATCAAATCATACCAATTATTAGTTCAGGATTTACAACAACGGTTAATAATAAAAGAGATTTTACAACAATGGTAAATGAAGGTTTTTATGATTTAACCACAGGTAATACTAATTGTGTTTTATCATCGGCAACTTATACTGCAACTATAGACATTAGTGGTAATACTTACGAACAAGATTTTTATACAGGAACTACATTAAATGATGTACCAACAGAATCTGATTGGGTGGATGCTTTAGAGGGTATATTATCAGGTATTACTGGTGTCGGAAGTTATACTGTGAACCCTTCAACAAATACAATTCAAGTAAAATCATATTGTGACGGAGATGAAAACACATTAAGTGATTCTGAATTTATAATGGGATTAAGTATTGAATATAATATTAATTGTGAATCATAATGGCGGCAAGACTAACCATACAATCAATAACAGGAACATCACCATACGACTTTTACGTTTGTGATATATATGAAAATAATTGTTCTTTATTAGGTACTGTTTCAACAGCATCTCCTGACCAATTTTTTACACTACCAGTTTTATTTAATTTGGCACCACAAATCATGATTAAAATGATTGATGCCAATGGATGTGAAATAAAGAAAATAATATCATGTGATTTAAGTTGTGGATTTGAAGTTATTATTAATGTTGCTGAGTGTACATTTTGTATTACAATTGATGTTACAACACCTACACCAACGCCTACACCAACACCTACACCAACACCAACCCCGTAATCATTATAAATTTTTACGGATTTACTTTTTTTATTTCCAATTCTATGTATTTATCTATTAAACCGAGAAGAAAATTATGCCTTCATTAGAAACCGTATCAATCTATGTAATAAATGAAGCCGATGGGTGTTCAGATTTAACAGTTGAATCAGAAGTAAGTTTTACCGCTTGTTCACAAACATATGTTGTTAGAATTAGTAACCAATCTAATGCTGTTGGACCATTTAGTATTTATACTGGTTCAACATCGGGTACTCCTGTATATTCTGCGGTTACAAGAGTTAATATGGTTGCGGGACAAACTTTTGTTTTAACAAACCCTGACCAAATCGGTTGTGAAACACCTACACCAACACCTACTCCAACAGTTACTCCAACAGTATCAGTTACACCAACAGTTACTCCAACAATCCCTGGTTCACCAACACCTACAACAACATCGTCACCAACACCAACGCCTACTATTACTCCAACTATAACACCTACAGAAACATCAACTCCGACACCAACAATTTCGGTAACGCCAACAATTACGCCAACAATAACAGTTACGCCAACTGTTACTTCAACACCAACTGTTACACCTACATCAACAGTAACACCTACAATTTCTGTAACACCAACAATAACACCAACTATTTCGGTTACACCAACTATTACACCTACAGTTACTAAGACTGTTACTCCTACTATTTCAGTAACACCTTCAGTAACCCCAACGTTAACGCCAACTAAGACACCAACACAAACACCTACAAATACACCTACTAACACACCGACACCAAGTATTACACCAACTATTTCGGTAACACCAACAATTACACCAACAACAACAATAACACCGACACCAACAATTTCGGTAACACCAACAATTACGCCAACAATAACGCCAACAATAACTCCTACTTCAACAGTGACACCAACAGTTACTCCATCATCAGCTGCGTATTTCGCATATATTTTCGCTGAACCACAAACATCAGGTGATGATAATACATTGTTAACATATGCAACTAATAATGGTGCTGTTGATTGGTACTCATGGTATCAAGGAGTTGTTCCAAGTAACGGAGGTGGAAACTATAGTAATGACTTAAATGTTTACGCACATCAACCTTCATTTGTTAGTGGTGGTGGTAATTTTGTGACTCCTGTAACATTAAGTAATTCAATATCACAAATTAATTACTTGTTTAATACTATTCAAGTTTCGTCATCAGTGGTTAATCCAAACATACAGTACTTCTATACAATTTGGTTACCATTAAGTGGTATTGGAAATTCATTAAACAATTATCAAGTTGACGTTGGAACTAGCTCAGGTGGTTCTGAAATCTATAACGATATACCAGGTATAACACCAACTACCAACGCGTATGATGTTACGGTAACATCGGGAGCAGCAATACCTGCAGGTACCTATCGTGTATTATGGATATCAACGGACTTCTTACTTCCAGCGGGAACACCATTAACAGGTTCAATTTATTTCACAGGAGCTAATAAAACATAAAAAACAGGTTATTTATTTAAAATAAAAATGTCATTTGTCTATAAAAACCCAGTCGCAAACGTTTTACTTTCAGCACCTGAAGGTGTTGCACTTACCTCCAATCAAGGTACCAATTTTTCCGTATCACAGGTCGGTGGTTATCAAGAGGTTTATTATTTAGATAATTTAACATTAGTATTTAGTGGTTCAGGTAACCAACAGTTATCTGCTAATACAATACCAATTCAAATATCGGTAGGTCCAAATACTGGATTATCATATACAGTACTTACGTTAAATTCTGATAATATTTCATCAGGTAGACGAAGATTGGGTATGCAGGTTTATGTTCAAGAAACAGATACTGTTTATCAATATAGTATAACTAATTTTGAAACCTTATGGAACGCTGCTACCGCACAAACAGGAAATTCAGGTGTTACATTTAACTCAACAAATACAACCGTAAACGGTAGGTCACAAGCGGGTCGTGACTTTATTAACGCTTGGACCGGCTCAACAATTGAAGGTGTTAGTGGTGTAACAAGAAATGACGCTCGTTGGAAAATATTTTGGGGAACAGACGTTCAAATTACAGGTGGAACGTATTATTCTGCAACAACAACATTAGATTTATATAATAGTACTGGTGGCACTGTTAGTATAACGGGATTCACAAGTAGTGGTGGTAGTGGTACATCAGTTACAGGTGGTACTTTTGACCACAATACGGGAGTTTTAACAATTAATAACAGTGATAATACTTCTGTTAACATTTCAGGTTTTATTGATGTTTATACATCAGGTGGAACTGTAAGCGGTAGTACATTAGTACTTTACGATTCAACAGGTGGAACTGTTAATATTTCAGGATTCACACTTTTAAATTATATTGAATATGGTTCATCATTAAATTTAGATTCAGGTCTTAGAGTTATTGATACGACTTTAATAGATGATGCCTCATCAGTTCAATATAATTACGTTTTAACAGACTGTGACAATTATAGGTCAGGACAATTTGTTGTTACTTGTAATAGAACTGAGGTTGATTGGTATGAAGTTTGCACACAAGATTTAGGTGACACAAATGGTGTTATATTTTCAGCAGATACTAATTCAGGATTGATTAGATTCAAAGGATACTTCCCAAGTAATGACTGGCAGGTTAATTTTGTTAAAACAATGGTACCTTCATTCTGTACCAACCCAGCACCATCAGCATCTCCGTTAAATGTTACACCTACTCCTACACCAACTGTAACAAACACACCAACTGTAACACCAACAATTAGTGTGACACCAACAATTAGCGTTACACCAACAATCACTCCAACTGTAACACCTACAATAACTCCAACTGAGACACCAACAAATACTCCAACGGAGACACCTACTAATACTCCTACACCAACAGTTACACCAACAGTTACTCCAACTGAAACTGTAACACCTACTCCAACTGAAACTGTAACACCTACTCCAACAGAGACACCTACTAATACACCTACACCTTCAATAACTGCGACAGTTACTCCAACAATTAGTTTAACACCAACAATAACTCCAACGGTTACTGAAACACCAACAAATACTCCAACGGCTAGTATTACACCAACGCCAACTTGTTCATGTTTACAATATACATTAACAAACTCAACACCATTTAACTATCCTGTAACAGTAACATGGACAGATTGTTATGGTAACCCTGATTCACATACATTTAATGCAAATAACGAAGTTCCTGGATATCAATTCTGTGCTCAAACAGGAGCATACATATTACCTGCAGAAATTGTATTACAATCATCACCAGTTTGTTGTCCAACATTACCAACGGTAACACCGACACCAACTAGTACAGTTACACCAACGGTAACTAATACACCTACTGTAACTGAAACTCCTACTCAAACTCCAACACCTACAATTAGTGAAACACCGACTAATACCCCAACACCAAGCGTTACTCCTGAACCTGTTACAGGTTATTCGTTTAATTTAATTGCTTTACCGTATAATTTCCCAAGTACAGGTAATACAATTATGAATAACACAGCACCTGCACAAACAGGAACTACTAATCCTAACGAATTAACTATAAATGGTAGAGGAATATATTTTAACACTATTGACTCTAATGGTGTAGACAGGGAAAGTTATTTCTCTCAATTTACAGGTCAAAGTGTAACAATAACAATGAGTCAAACAGGAAGTACGGCAATTTACTCTGGTGACTCAGGAGCTTTCCAATATTGGTCAGGTAACACAGGAGCATCACCATTTGTACCTGGTGATGGATTTGTATTTGGTAAAGGTATTTCAGTTGTACCATCAGGTGTTACAGGAAATACTGTCTTAATACAATCAGCAACAACTCAGTGGGTTACAGGTCAGACTGTATACATTAGTTTAGTTGTTAATGGTGGTGTTACCCCAACACCAACATCTACACCTACTAATACACCAACACCTACACTTACGCCAACACCAACGATAACGGAAACTCCTACTAATACACCTACACCGACAGTGACATCAAGTCCCGCGGTAGGTCAGGTAATGAACATGACCTTATTAGAAGTGGGTGGTGATGTTGTATTGTCAGGTGCTGGAACTATGAATTTAACTTCATTAAATTTCTTACAAAATAAGTTCTCATCTGCAAATCTTGTACCAGTAGGTTCTCAATTTGGTTGTGGAACCGCAGGTCCTGGACCGTTCAACTCAGAGTTTTATACAGGTTCAACATTTACTTCACCTGTTAATTTTGGGACAGGTGGTCAAACGGTTGGTAATTCAGGAACAGGTGATTTCTTTGGAATTGGTTTCTTAGGTGTGAGAGGATTATTTGTTCAATCAGGATATACATCAGGTTCATTCATTAGTGGAACCACAACATTCAATTCAACAACATTAGCAACTTTAGGAGCAACACCAGGAACATATACTTGGAGTTGGGGAGCAGGTGCAACCGCAAGTTCAATAATATTACAAGTAGGACCTTAAATAAGAATTTATAATATTTATAAAACAAACTAACAGATGGCTCACGAATTTAAAGTTAAAAATGGTCTTATTGTAGATGGAAAATTCTACCTAAAAAGTGGCGATACAAATAACACTTTAGGTAAGGTTTTAGTATACAATAACGGAACGACTGAAGTTAGCTTTAGAGATATTGAAACAATTCAAGGTGTTTCAATAACGGGAGGTACATATTTTTCAGGTACAAGCACTCTTGAATTATATAATTCAACAGGTGGTACAATATCTATAACAGGAATGACCGCTGGCGATAGCGGAACTTCAGGAACAAGTGGTACATCAGGGACTAGCGGAACTTCAGGAACAAGTGGTACTTCAGGAACAAGTGGTACATCAGGAACAAGTGGAAGTTCAGGTTCATCAGGTTCAAGCGGTACATCTGGCTCATCAGGAACAGATGGCTCAAGCGGTACATCAGGAACAAGTGGTTCATCAGGAAGTAGTGGTGTATCGGGTAGTTCAGGTTCATCAGGAACAGACGGCTCAAGTGGAACATCAGGAACAAGCGGAACATCAGGAACAAGTGGTTCATCAGGAAGTAGTGGTGTATCAGGTAGTTCAGGTTCATCAGGAACAGACGGCTCAAGTGGAACATCAGGAACTAGTGGTGTATCGGGTAGTTCAGGTTCATCAGGAACTGACGGCTCAAGTGGCACATCAGGAACATCGGGAACTAGTGGTGTATCAGGTAGTTCAGGTTCATCAGGGACAGATGGTTCAAGTGGAACATCAGGAACTAGTGGTACTTCAGGAACATCAGGTTCATCAGGAACAGACGGCTCAAGTGGTACATCGGGAACTAGTGGTGTATCAGGTAGTTCAGGTTCATCAGGAACATCAGGTACAAGTGGTACATCAGGAATATCATTTAATTGGGTTGGAGGATGGAATAACAGTACACCATATGGTTTAAATGATGTTGTATCATATAGTGGTAATGTTTATATTGCAACTACTACAATATCATCAGGTCAAAATCCACCTGATATTAATAATGATTGGGAATTAATGGTTACATCCGGTACTTCAGGTACTGGAACAACAAGTAATCTATCAGTAAGTGATAGTGCAACTACCGTAACATCTGTGACGGGTATTACTTTTAGTGGTGCCACAGTTATTGATAATGGTTCAGGTAATATTACTGTTAATATTACAGGTGGTGGAAGTGGAACTGCGGGTTCTTCAGGTTCATCGGGAACTTCAGGAACAAGTGGAACTTCAGGTACATCAGGAACTAGTGGAACTAGTGGTGTCAGTGGCTCTAGTGGTTCTTCAGGTACATCAGGAACTGACGGCTCATCAGGAACAAGTGGTACATCAGGTACTAGCGGTGTCAGCGGTTCAAGTGGTACATCAGGTACTAGTGGAACATCAGGTAGCTCAGGTTCAAGTGGTTCTTCAGGTACATCAGGAACAAGTGGTACATCAGGTTCATCAGGGACATCAGGAAGTTCAGGAACAAGTGGCTCAAGCGGGACATCTGGCTCATCAGGAACATCAGGAAGTTCAGGAACAAGCGGCTCAAGTGGGTCAAGTGGAACATCAGGAAGTTCAGGAACATCAGGAAGTTCAGGAACAAGCGGCTCAAGTGGAACATCAGGTTCATCAGGAACTGATGGTTCATCAGGAACAAGTGGTTCAAGCGGAACATCGGGAAGTTCTGGAACAAGTGGGTCAAGTGGAACATCAGGCTCATCAGGAACATCAGGAAGTTCAGGAACAAGTGGCTCAAGTGGAACATCAGGTTCTTCAGGAACATCAGGTGTTAGTGGTTCAAGTGGTTCTTCAGGGACTAGCGGAACATCAGGTACATCAGGTGTAAGCGGTTCAAGTGGTTCATCAGGGACTAGCGGAACATCAGGAACATCAGGTGTTAGCGGTTCAAGTGGTTCATCAGGGACTAGCGGAACATCAGGAACATCAGGTGTAAGCGGTTCAAGTGGTTCATCAGGAACTAGCGGAACATCAGGAACTTCAGGTTCAAGTGGTTCATCAGGAACAAGTGGTTCATCAGGAACTAGCGGAACATCAGGAACTTCAGGTTCAAGTGGTTCATCAGGAACAAGTGGAACATCAGGAACTTCAGGTTCAAGTGGTTCATCAGGAACAAGTGGAACATCAGGTACTAGCGGAACATCAGGTTCAAGTGGTTCTTCAGGAACATCAGGTTCAAGTGGTTCTTCAGGGACTAGCGGAACATCAGGAACATCAGGTTCAAGTGGTTCTTCAGGTACTAGCGGTGTCAGCGGTTCAAGCGGTTCTTCAGGAACTAGTGGTACTTCAGGTACTAGTGGTTCAAGTGGAACATCAGGTACTAGCGGTGTCAGCGGTTCAAGTGGTTCATCAGGAACAAGCGGAACATCAGGAACAAGCGGAACATCAGGAACAAGTGGTACTGGATTTAGTGCTGTTACAAATCCGTCAAATACAAGTATATTAACATCAGATGGAACACCTAACGGAGCTGTTGCAAATTCGGGATTAACATATAATGGAAATACATTAACAATATATGGTAATCAATTAATTGAATCTCAATCAGGTTCTTCAATTAGTACAACAGGTGTAACAATCACATCAATTCCAAAAGTAACGGGTTCATGTGCACATTTTGAATATGTTATAACAAGTGATTCAGGATATATGAGAGCTGGTGTTGTTATGGTAGTATGGGATTCATCAAATACTACATTTAACGATACATCAACACCTGATTTAAATGGTTCAACTTTAGGTTTTGTTTTTGATGTTGCAATTAGTGGCTCAAACGTATTATTAAAGGCAAATGTTACATCAGGAATATGGACTGTAAAAATAGGGACTAGAATAATATTTTAATATAAAAGAAATTTAATTTAATAAAATTTACCACCTCCTAAAAAAAGGTGGTTTTTTTTTATACAAATTTGATTAAAAAGAATTGACTTATATTTATTAGAAAATAAAAATTTCTTTTGGAAAGTGAAAAAAGAAAACAATAGATGGCAAACGAATTTGTAGTAAGAAGAGGTATTATATCGTTGGGAGGTATCACTTTCCCATATACTGAAATAACAGGAGGAACTTATTCAATAGGTTCTGATGAATTTTTAATTGATGCTGTATCAGGTGGTTCGTATACGGTAACATTACCAACCGCTGTTGGTATTACAGGAAAAATTTATGAAATAAAAAATAGCCAAAGTGGTGTAATAACAGTTAACACCACATTATCACAAACTATTGATGGTGTTACAACAAAAACATTAAATCAATATGACAGTTTACATGTACAAAGTACTGGCTCAAATTGGGTAATTGTTGGTGGTTCAGGTGGCTCAGGCTCAAGCGGAACATCAGGAACATCAGGAACAAGCGGAACCTCAGGTACTAGTGGAACATCAGGAACAAGCGGAACATCAGGTACTAGTGGAACATCAGGTACTAGCGGAACATCAGGAACAAGTGGTCAGGATGGTATTTCTGCTGGTCAAACATATTATTTTAATGAAAGTCAAAACAGTGATGTTTCGGGGTATAAAGTTTTGTCTATTGACCCATCAACCGCAACAACACAAACATTAACTACAAATTTAACTAGCGGACAACAAAACGTACTTGTCTCAGACTATATAACACCTCAATTAGGATTTTCAGTAATACCTGGCGGAGTTCAAAGATTTCATTTACATTATTTAAAACCAGCAAGTAATGATGATATTGATGCCTATGTTGAAATACAATTGGCTGATAGTTCAGGAACACCAATTGGTCCAACAATAACATCAAATGTTGTATTAATTGGTTGGGTTAGTGCGGTAATTCCAGTTGAGGTTAATATGGATATTGTTTTATCAACAACAACTATTGACCCAACAAATAGAATGATTGTTAGATTATACGTTAGTAATAATGATTCAACAACACATTCTGTTGTTTATTATACTGAAGGTAATTCATATTATTCATTTGTTGTAACTTCGGTTGGTGCTATCGCGGGAACATCAGGAACTAGTGGAACATCAGGAACTAGTGGTTCATCAGGAACTAGCGGAACATCAGGAACTAGCGGAACATCAGGTTCATCAGGTACGTCGGGTTCATCAGGTACGTCGGGTGTAAGTGGTATTAATGGTACTAACGGAACTAGTGGTTCATCAGGAACTAGCGGAACATCGGGAACCAGCGGTTCAAGTGGTTCATCAGGAACTAGTGGTTCAAGTGGTTCATCAGGAACATCGGGTTCAAGTGGAACAGACGGTTCAAGTGGTACCTCAGGAACAAGTGGTACATCAGGAACATCAGGTTCAAGCGGTTCTTCAGGTAGTTCAGGTTCATCGGGAACCAGCGGCTCAAGCGGAACATCAGGTTCATCAGGAACAAGCGGTTCAAGCGGTTCTTCAGGAACAAGTGGTTCAAGCGGAACATCAGGTTCATCAGGAACATCAGGTTCATCAGGAACATCAGGCTCATCAGGTTCATCAGGAACATCAGGCTCTTCAGGAACATCAGGCTCTTCAGGAACATCAGGCTCTTCAGGAACTAGTGGTTCAAGTGGTTCTTCAGGTTCAAGTGGAACAGATGGCTCAAGCGGTTCTTCAGGTACAAGTGGAACATCAGGAACAAGTGGTTCTTCAGGAACATCAGGAACCAGTGGTATAAGTGGTTCAAGTGGTTCTTCAGGTTCAAGTGGAACAGATGGCTCAAGCGGTTCTTCAGGTACAAGTGGAACATCAGGAACAAGTGGTTCTTCAGGAACTAGTGGTTTGTCAGGGTCAAGTGGTTCTTCAGGAACTAGCGGAACTTCAGGTATATCAGGAACATCAGGAACAAGCGGAACTTCAGGAACATCTGGCTCAAGTGGTTCTTCAGGAACTAGCGGAACTTCAGGTACGAACGGTTCATCGGGTTCATCAGGAACTTCAGGTTCCTCAGGTACATCAGGAACTAGCGGAACATCAGGTGTTAGTGGTTCAAGTGGTTCATCAGGAACATCAGGTTCAAGTGGTTCTTCAGGAACTAGCGGAACTTCAGGTACAAGTGGTACATCAGGAACATCAGGTTCTTCAGGAACATCAGGTACTAGCGGAACAAGTGGTTCTTCAGGAACTTCAGGTTCTTCAGGTACATCAGGTGTTAGTGGCTCAAGTGGTTCATCAGGAACTTCAGGTTCTTCAGGTACATCAGGTGTTAGTGGCTCAAGTGGTTCATCAGGAACATCAGGTTCAAGTGGTTCTTCAGGAACTAGCGGAACATCAGGTTCTTCAGGTACATCAGGTGTTAGTGGCTCAAGTGGTTCATCAGGAACTTCAGGTTCTTCAGGTACATCAGGTGTTAGTGGCTCAAGTGGTTCATCAGGAACATCAGGTTCAAGTGGTTCTTCAGGAACTAGCGGAACTTCAGGTTCTTCAGGTACATCAGGTGTTAGTGGCTCAAGTGGTTCATCAGGAACATCAGGTTCAAGTGGTTCTTCAGGAACTTCAGGTTCAAGTGGTTCTTCAGGAACTAGCGGAACTTCAGGAACTAGCGGTTTGTCAGGTTCAAGTGGTTCTTCAGGAACTTCAGGTACATCTGGTACTAGTGGCTCAAGTGGCTCATCAGGAACTTCAGGTTCTTCAGGTTCAAGTGGTTCATCAGGTACAAGCGGAACATCAGGTTCAAGCGGTTCTTCAGGTGTTAGTGGATTTTCAGGAACATCAGGTTCTTCAGGAACATCAGGTTCATCAGGTACAAGCGGAACATCAGGTTCAAGCGGAACATCAGGTTCTTCAGGAACATCAGGTTCTTCAGGAACATCAGGTTCTTCAGGAACATCGGGAACTAGTGGTACATCAGGAACATCGGGTTCAAGCGGTTCATCAGGAACTAGTGGTTCATCAGGAACTAGTGGTTCTTCAGGTACATCAGGTACTTCAGGTACTAGTGGTACATCAGGAACATCGGGTTCATCAGGTACTTCAGGAACAAGCGGTTCATCAGGAACTAGTGGTTCTTCAGGTACATCAGGTTCTTCAGGTACATCAGGTACTTCAGGTACTAGTGGTACATCAGGTACTAGTGGTTCAAGTGGTTCTTCGGGAACTTCAGGTTCAAGTGGTTCTTCGGGAACTTCAGGTTCATCAGGAACTAGTGGAACATCAGGAATATCAGGTTCAAGCGGTTCATCAGGAACTAGTGGAACATCAGGAACTTCAGGTTCAAGTGGTACATCTGGCTCAAGCGGTACATCAGGGTCATCTGGAACAAGCGGAACATCAGGAACTAGCGGTTCTTCAGGTACATCAGGTTCTTCAGGTACAAGCGGTACAAGTGGAACGTCAGGTTCATCAGGTTCAAGTGGTTCTTCAGGTACAAGCGGTTCAAGTGGTTCTTCAGGAACAAGCGGTACAAGTGGAACTTCAGGTTCAAGTGGTTCTTCAGGAACAAGCGGTTCAAGTGGTTCTTCAGGAACAAGCGGTACAAGTGGAACTTCAGGTTCAAGTGGTTCTTCAGGAACATCAGGTTCATCAGGTTCAAGTGGTACCTCAGGTTCTTCAGGTTCATCAGGAACAAGTGGAACATCAGGTACTAGTGGTACATCAGGAACATCAGGTTCATCAGGTTCAAGTGGTACCTCAGGTTCTTCAGGTTCATCAGGAACAAGTGGAATATCAGGGTCAAGCGGTACAAGTGGTTCTTCAGGTACATCAGGTTCAAGTGGTACATCAGGTTCTTCAGGTTCATCAGGAACAAGTGGAACATCAGGTACTAGTGGTACATCAGGCTCAAGCGGTACTTCAGGTTCATCAGGAACAAGTGGAACATCAGGTTCAAGTGGTACATCAGGCTCAAGCGGTACTTCAGGTTCATCAGGAACAAGTGGAACATCAGGTATTAGTGGTACATCAGGCTCAAGCGGTACTTCAGGTTCATCAGGAACAAGTGGAACATCAGGTTCAAGTGGAACATCAGGCTCAAGCGGTACATCAGGTTCATCAGGAACAAGTGGAACATCAGGCTCAAGCGGTACTTCAGGTTCATCAGGAACAAGTGGAACAAGTGGAACATCAGGCTCAAGCGGTACTTCAGGTTCATCAGGAACAAGTGGAACATCAGGTACTAGCGGTACATCAGGTTCTTCAGGTTCTTCAGGAACATCAGGTTCAAGTGGTACATCAGGTTCATCAGGTTCATCTGGAACTTCAGGAACTAGCGGTACAAGTGGAACATCAGGAACATCAGGTTCAAGCGGTTCTTCAGGAACATCAGGTTCAAGCGGTTCTTCAGGAACATCAGGTTCATCGGGAACTTCAGGAACATCAGGTTCAAGCGGTTCTTCAGGAACATCAGGTTCATCGGGAACTTCAGGAACAAGCGGTACAAGTGGAACGTCAGGTTCTTCAGGTACATCAGGTTCAAGTGGTACATCAGGTTCAAGTGGTACATCAGGTACTAGCGGTACATCAGGTTCTTCAGGTTCTTCAGGAACATCAGGTACTAGCGGTACATCAGGTTCTTCAGGTTCTTCAGGAACATCAGGCTCAAGTGGTTCTTCAGGAACTAGCGGAACTTCAGGAACAAGTGGAACATCAGGGACTAGCGGTACATCAGGTTCATCAGGCTCAAGTGGTTCTTCAGGGACTAGCGGAACGTCAGGAACAAGTGGTTCATCAGGTTCATCAGGTTCATCTGGATTAAGTGGTGTTTCAGGAACTAATGGTTCTTCCGGAACATCAGGAACTAGTGGTACGTCAGGTATAAGTGGTTCTTCAGGTTCTTCAGGAACTAGTGGTTCTTCAGGTTCTTCAGGAACTAGTGGTACATCAGGAACTAGTGGTTCTTCAGGTTCTTCAGGAACTAGTGGAACATCAGGAACTAGCGGAACATCAGGTTCATCAGGTTCTAGCGGTACATCAGGAACCAGTGGTACATCAGGAACTAGTGGTTCTTCAGGTTCTTCAGGAACATCAGGTTCAAGTGGAACATCAGGTTCTTCAGGTTCAAGTGGTTCATCAGGAACTAGTGGTACATCAGGAACAAGTGGTACATCAGGAACTAGTGGTTCTTCAGGAACATCAGGTTCAAGTGGAACATCAGGTTCTTCAGGTTCAAGTGGTTCATCAGGAACTAGTGGTACATCAGGAACAAGTGGTACATCAGGAACTAGTGGTTCTTCAGGTTCATCAGGAACATCAGGTTCAAGTGGAACATCAGGTTCTTCAGGTTCAAGTGGTTCTTCAGGAACATCAGGAACATCAGGAACATCAGGTTCTTCAGGTTCAAGCGGTTCTTCAGGAACATCAGGAACATCAGGTTCAAGCGGTTCTTCAGGAACATCAGGAACATCAGGTTCAAGCGGTTCTTCAGGTTCAAGTGGAACTTCAGGAACTAGTGGAACATCAGGTTCAAGCGGTTCATCAGGTTCAAGTGGAACTTCAGGAACTAGTGGAACTTCAGGAACTAGTGGAACATCAGGTTCAAGCGGAACATCAGGTTCAAGTGGAACTTCAGGAACTAGTGGAACATCAGGTTCAAGCGGAACATCAGGTTCAAGCGGTTCTTCAGGAACTAGTGGAACATCGGGTTCTTCAGGAACTTCAGGTTCTTCAGGAACATCAGGTACAAGTGGAACATCAGGAACATCAGGTAGCTCAGGTTCAAGCGGGTCTTCAGGAACATCAGGTTCAAGTGGAACTTCAGGAACTAGTGGAACATCAGGTTCAAGCGGAACATCAGGTTCAAGTGGTTCATCAGGTTCAAGTGGTTCTTCAGGAACTAGTGGTTCTTCAGGAACTTCAGGAACTAGTGGAACATCAGGTTCAAGTGGTTCTTCAGGTTCAAGTGGTTCTTCAGGAACTAGTGGAACATCGGGTTCAAGTGGTTCTTCAGGAACTAGTGGTTCTTCAGGAACATCAGGAACTAGTGGAACATCAGGCAGCTCAGGTTCAAGCGGGTCTTCTGGTTCTTCAGGAACTAGTGGAACATCGGGTTCTTCAGGAACTTCAGGTTCTTCAGGAACATCAGGTACATCAGGAACATCAGGCAGCTCAGGTTCAAGCGGGTCTTCTGGTTCTTCAGGAACTAGTGGAACATCGGGTTCTTCAGGAACTTCAGGTTCTTCAGGAACATCAGGAAGTAGTGGTTCTTCAGGTTCAAGTGGAACATCAGGAACTAGTGGTTCATCAGGTTCAAGTGGTTCTTCTGGTTCTTCAGGAACTAGTGGAACATCAGGTTCTTCAGGAACATCAGGTTCTTCAGGAACATCAGGTTCTTCAGGAACATCAGGTTCTTCAGGAACATCAGGTTCTTCAGGAACATCAGGTAGCTCAGGTTCAAGCGGGTCTTCAGGAACTTCAGGTACAAGTGGAACATCAGGTTCTTCAGGTTCAAGTGGTTCTTCAGGAACTAGTGGAACATCAGGTTCTTCAGGTTCAAGTGGTTCTTCAGGAACTAGTGGAACATCGGGTTCTTCAGGTTCTTCAGGAACAAGCGGAACATCAGGTTCTTCAGGAACTTCAGGTTCAAGCGGTTCTTCAGGAACAAGTGGAACATCAGGTTCATCAGGTTCAAGTGGTTCAAGCGGTTCTTCAGGTTCATCAGGAACTAGTGGAACATCAGGAACTAGTGGAACATCAGGTACATCAGGTTCAAGCGGTTCTTCAGGTTCATCAGGAACTAGTGGAACATCGGGTTCTTCGGGTTCTTCAGGTTCATCAGGAACTAGTGGAACATCAGGTACATCAGGTTCAAGCGGTTCTTCAGGAACTAGTGGAACATCAGGAACTAGTGGAACATCAGGTACATCAGGTTCAAGCGGTTCTTCAGGTTCATCAGGAACTAGTGGAACATCAGGAACTAGCGGAACATCAGGTTCATCAGGTTCTAGCGGTTCATCAGGCTCAAGTGGAACATCAGGTTCTAGCGGAACATCAGGAACTAGCGGAACATCAGGTTCATCAGGTAGTTCAGGTTCTTCAGGTACATCAGGAACTAGCGGTACTTCAGGAACTAGCGGTACTTCAGGTACATCAGGTTCAAGTGGTTCATCAGGTGTTAGTGGATTTTCAGGAACTTCAGGTTCTTCAGGAACTTCAGGTTCATCAGGAACCTCAGGAACTTCAGGTTCAAGCGGTACTAGTGGTTCTTCAGGAACAGCAGGTTCTTCAGGTTCATCGGGAACAAGTGGAACATCGGGTTCTTCGGGTTCTTCAGGTTCATCGGGAACAAGTGGAACATCGGGTTCTTCGGGTTCTTCAGGTTCATCGGGAACAAGTGGTACATCGGGTTCTTCGGGTTCTTCAGGTTCATCGGGAACAAGTGGTACATCAGGAACTAGTGGTTCTTCAGGTTCAAGTGGTACATCAGGTACATCAGGTAGCTCAGGTTCTTCAGGTTCATCAGGAACTAGCGGTACTTCAGGTTCATCAGGAACTAGCGGTACTTCAGGTAGTTCAGGTTCATCAGGTTCATCAGGTACGTCAGGTAGTTCAGGTACATCAGGAACTAGCGGTACTTCAGGTACATCAGGTTCAAGTGGAACTAGTGGTTCTTCAGGAACATCCGGTTCAAGTGGCTCTTCAGGTTCATCAGGAACTAGTGGTACATCAGGAACATCTGGGTCAAGTGGTTCTTCAGGTTCTTCAGGAACATCAGGTTCTTCAGGAACTTCAGGTTCTTCAGGAACTAGTGGTACTTCAGGAACATCAGGTTCTTCAGGAACTTCAGGTTCTTCAGGAACTAGTGGTACTTCAGGAACATCAGGTTCTTCAGGAACATCAGGTTCTTCAGGAACTTCAGGTTCTAGTGGTTCTTCAGGTTCATCAGGAACTAGTGGTACTTCAGGTTCATCAGGTTCTTCAGGAACTTCAGGTTCTTCAGGAACTAGTGGTACTTCAGGTTCAAGTGGTTCATCAGGAACTTCAGGTTCATCGGGTTCTTCAGGAACTAGCGGAACATCAGGTTCTTCAGGTACTAGTGGAACATCAGGTTCATCAGGTAGTTCAGGTTCATCAGGTAGCTCAGGTTCATCAGGGACAAGTGGTTCTTCAGGAACTAGCGGAACTTCAGGTTCATCAGGTAGCTCAGGAAGCTCAGGTTCAAGTGGTACATCAGGTTCATCAGGAACTAGCGGAACTTCAGGAACTAGCGGAACTTCAGGTTCATCAGGTAGCTCAGGTTCATCAGGTAGCTCAGGTTCAAGTGGTTCTTCAGGAACATCAGGAACTAGTGGAACATCAGGAACTAGTGGAACTTCAGGTTCAAGCGGTTCTTCAGGAACATCAGGTTCAAGTGGAACTTCAGGTTCAAGTGGAACTTCAGGAACTAGCGGAACTTCAGGTTCAAGCGGTTCTTCAGGTTCAAGCGGTTCTTCAGGTTCAAGTGGTTCTTCAGGAACTAGCGGAACTTCAGGAACTTCAGGTTCAAGCGGTTCTTCAGGTTCAAGCGGTTCTTCAGGTTCAAGTGGTTCTTCAGGAACTAGCGGAACTTCAGGAACATCAGGTTCTTCAGGAACTTCAGGTTCATCAGGAACTTCAGGTTCATCAGGAACAAGTGGCACATCAGGAACTTCAGGTAGTTCAGGTTCATCAGGTTCAAGTGGATTAAGTGGTGTTTCGGGAACTAATGGTTCATCAGGAACAAGTGGTACATCAGGAACATCAGGTTCTTCAGGTTCTTCAGGTGTTAATGGAACATCAGGTTCTTCAGGAACATCAGGTTCTTCAGGTTCATCAGGAACTAGTGGTTCATCAGGAACTAGTGGTACATCAGGTACATCAGGTTCATCAGGAACTTCAGGTTCATCAGGAACAAGTGGTACTTCGGGTACATCAGGTTCATCAGGAACTTCAGGTTCAAGTGGTTCAAGTGGTTCATCAGGAACTTCAGGTTCAAGTGGCACTTCAGGAACTAGTGGAACTAGTGGTTCATCAGGAAGTTCAGGTTCTAGCGGTTCTAGCGGTTCTTCAGGAACTAGTGGAACTTCAGGTTCATCAGGTTCTTCAGGAACATCAGGTTCTTCAGGAACATCAGGTTCTTCTGGAACTAGTGGAACTAGTGGTTCATCAGGAACATCAGGTTCATCAGGAACATCAGGTTCTAGCGGTTCTTCAGGTTCATCAGGAACTAGTGGTACATCAGGAACTTCAGGGTCATCAGGAACATCAGGTTCATCAGGAACTTCAGGGTCATCAGGAACTAGTGGTACTTCAGGAACTTCAGGTTCATCAGGAACTTCAGGTTCATCAGGAACATCAGGTTCTTCAGGAACTTCAGGTTCTTCAGGAACTAGTGGTACTTCAGGAACATCAGGTTCAAGTGGTTCTTCAGGTTCAAGTGGTTCTTCAGGTTCAAGTGGTTCTTCAGGTTCATCAGGAACTAGTGGGACTTCAGGAACATCAGGTTCTTCAGGAACTTCAGGTTCTTCAGGAACTAGTGGTTCTTCGGGTACATCAGGTTCATCTGGAACTAGCGGTACTTCGGGTACATCAGGCTCATCAGGAACTTCAGGTTCTTCAGGAACTTCAGGTTCATCAGGAAGTTCAGGTTCAAGCGGTTCTTCAGGTTCAAGTGGTTCTTCAGGTTCATCAGGAACTAGTGGTACTTCGGGTACATCAGGTTCATCAGGAAGTTCAGGTTCTTCAGGTTCTTCAGGGGTAAGTGGAGCATCAGGAACCAGCGGCACTTCAGGTACATCAGGTTCTTCAGGTACATCAGGTTCAAGTGGTTCTTCAGGTTCAAGTGGTTCTTCAGGTTCTTCAGGAACAAGTGGAACATCAGGAACTTCAGGTTCATCAGGTTCAAGTGGTTCATCAGGTTCAAGTGGTTCATCAGGTTCAAGTGGTTCTTCAGGAACATCAGGAACTTCAGGTTCTTCAGGAACTTCAGGTTCATCAGGAACAAGTGGAACTTCAGGGTCAAGTGGTTCATCAGGTTCTTCAGGTGTAAGTGGATTTTCAGGTACATCAGGTTCATCAGGTACATCAGGTTCATCAGGAACAAGTGGAACTTCAGGGTCATCAGGTATTAACGGTACTAGTGGTTCATCAGGAACAAGTGGTTCATCAGGAACAAGTGGTACATCTGGCTCAAGTGGTACATCAGGTTCAAGTGGTACATCAGGTTCAAGCGGTTCTTCAGGTATAAGCGGAACTTCAGGTTCATCAGGAACTAGTGGAACATCAGGTTCTTCAGGTTCTTCAGGAAGTTCAGGAAGTTCAGGTTCTTCAGGTTCAAGCGGTGTATCAGGAACTTCAGGTTCATCAGGAACTAGTGGAACCTCAGGAAGTTCAGGTTCTTCAGGTTCAAGCGGTGTATCAGGAACTTCAGGTTCTTCAGGTTCAAGCGGCGTATCAGGAACTTCAGGTTCATCAGGAACTAGTGGAACATCAGGTTCAAGTGGTTCTTCAGGTTCAAGTGGTTCTTCAGGTTCAAGCGGTGTAAGTGGTTCATCAGGTTCAAGCGGAACTTCAGGTTCATCGGGTTCTAGTGGAACAAGTGGTACTTCTGGAACTAGTGGTAATAGTGCTCCTTGTATACCTTATACTATAACTAACGACGCTGACCCTGAATCAAATGGTGAAGTAGTATTCCAACAAGGTGGTACAAATACTTTAACAGTAACATCAGTTAATAGTATTAGAATTTACAAAAACGATAACAATGGTGTTGATATGTCAGGTATGATTACAGGTTGTACTTGTGGAGCAGTATTAACAATTACAAAACAATCTGACCCAACCAAGTTTGTTATATTTAGGTCACCAATCGGTGAATTATCAACAACATATGTAAGTGCTACAGGTCACTACTGGCATGAAAACTGGGTTTATTTATCATCAAGTAGTGCAACACCATTTGCTTATGGTGATGTGTTGTGTGTTAAGTACTGTTGTGATGGTTGTAACGGAACTAGTGGTTCTTCAGGAATATCAGGTTCTTCAGGAAGTTCAGGAACATCAGGTTCTTCAGGAACATCAGGAAGTTCAGGAACATCAGGAAGTTCAGGTTCATCAGGAAGTTCAGGTTCATCAGGAAGTTCAGGTTCAAGTGGATTGAGTGGTGTATCAGGAACCAATGGTTCATCAGGTACTAGCGGAACAAGTGGTTCATCAGGAACAAGCGGTTCTTCAGGTGTTAATGGAACAAGTGGTTCATCAGGAACAAGTGGTTCATCAGGAACAAGCGGTTCTTCAGGAACTTCAGGTTCTTCAGGTTCTTCAGGTTCAAGTGGTTCTTCAGGAATTAGTGGAACAAGTGGTTCATCAGGAAGCTCAGGTTCAAGTGGTTCTTCAGGAGTTAGTGGAACAAGTGGTTCATCAGGAAGCTCAGGTTCAAGTGGTTCTTCAGGAAGTTCAGGTGTGATAAGTGCGATTTCACCAAATTATGGTTCACCTGTGGTATATTCACCTGATAGCGTATTTGGATATTGTGTAAACATATATCAGTATAATAATGGTGGTATTGTATTTAACGGAAAACCAACATCTGTTTCGGGTAGAACTGAACTTTCATATGAAGTTGTTACATTTACAGGTATTGATTATTTATTACCATCACAAACACCTTTTGTAACAAATACGGGTGGTGGTAGAATACAAGATTTCATAACATCAGGTACTTTAGACGCTGGTAAATTATGTTATTTGTCTACAACAGTTGGTGGGTCACCATACGCTGAAACTACAAGAATGGCATACGCTGACGCAGACGGAGCGTCAACAGCGTCAAGATTATTAGCAATATGTTTATCAGCTTCAACAGGTAATGACCAAGTTAGACCATTTGCGTTGGATGGATATGTTAACATAAATAATGGATTTATTAATGGTAAAAGTGGAGCACCTACTGATGATATTGGTAAACCAGTGTACGTATCACCAACAGCTGGTCAATATGAAATGACAGCACCATCAAGTTCAGGTCAAATAGTGAGAATTGTTGGACATGTAGTTATGGCGGGAGCATCAGTTTATACAATATACTTTAGACCTGATAATACTTGGATAGAATTATAATGTTATGGCTTGGAGTATAAACGGTTCAACCCCTAGTGAAACATCTTATATTAACGGTAAATTATTTGGTACTGGTAAAAATATAAACAGCACCCAATTAAATATTTGTTATTATTATGATTTAACTAATAATAATCCGCCACCACCTCCACCAAATCCACCTGACCCGCCAATTACTTTCAGTTATACTGATTGTTTTGGAAATCCTCAGAATATTAATATTGATTTTGGGGCTCCACAACAAGTATGTGCGTTAGTTGATAGTGTTAGTGTACCAGGTGGTGGTTCATCATCTAAAGGTTCAAGATGTACATCATAAAAAAGGTCGGAGAAATCCGACCTTAATAGTTTTGATAACTTTTTTCTTCAATAAATCCTGAAGAATATTTTAAATTAATTTCTTTTTTTATTTTAGCCCGAACATCATTTGTGTGATAAACAGAACGCGCAAGATTAATAAAATCAAAATCAAATTCTTTTTGTCTTTCTTTATCTCTTATATCATCTTCAATAACCCAAAGTTTTTTATTGACAGATAGTAATTCCAAATACTCAGGTGACAGTGTAGAAATACCCAAATCATTTTCAACTACCGAAAAAAGATAATCATGTTCTTTTATAATGTTTTCTAATTTAATCGGGTCGGTAATATTTTCTTTTTTAATTTGAAGGATTGTTAATTTATCAACAATTTCTCCGTGTGACACTTCTATTTTCATTTTTTTCTAAAAAATAATTTTAAGTTGGGACCTGCGACATAGTGATTACCAATCAATTCCCAATTACTTTCTTTTTCTTTAACAAAGTGATAGATTAAAGAACCTTTACCGATTAAATCATAATCAACATTTACCTCTTTAACTTCTTTTAATTCACCATTCATTAAAATGTGCCAATAAATTACGGTTCCTTTAAAAAAGTTATCATCAATCATTAATATTGAACCCGATGGCATCTTATCTTGAATTGCATCAAATTCTAACCAATGGTGTAACATTGATGGTAATGGATTTAAAACATCCAAATCGTATGAATCTAAATGAACTAAATTTGGTCTACCTTCGTATGATTTTAAAAATGAAACTGAGTCATTAACAAAATACTTGTTACTATTATTACCAATAACATCGTGATATAATATTTTACTCTTGTTGATATAATCTTCTGATATGTCAACAGTACTGAATTTACCATTATTATCTTTACAATATTTCGCTAAGTAAACACCAAAATTATCATAACCACCTGAAGCACAACCAGTCTCAATACATTCAATGTAATCAAAGTTAAATTCTTCAGATAAAAGTTTATCAAGTATTTCAGATTGTTGAATTCTAACAGTGTCATTAGAACCCGATATAATGTAATTTTTAAAGAAATCTAAAGATTCACTCATAATAAATGTTGTATTTTGTTAATTACCATTTCAGGTGTTATAGATTTATGACATTCAAAATGTCTTTCAGTATTTTGAAATTCGGGACACCAATTCCAATCACCCTTATCAAATTTGAATAATGGATTATTCCAACAACCGTTACATACTAATGGATTGGTTATTCTTGTACAGTTAGATGTAAATTCATGGTCGGGGGTTGTAAAGTTAGATATCATTACAACATGTTTACCAATAGCCCAAGACAACCAAGATAAACCACTTGATAACCCAATAAAGAATTCACTATGATGTATGTAATTAATAGTATTTTCTATTGAGATATCTGATAACTGCTCAACATTTTTTAACTCAGTACCTTCTTTTGAAACATGAACAATCTTATAACCTAAATTAGATAGATAGTCAACCAACAGTTGCCAACCATTTGGATTATTCCAATATTTTAAACCTGCGGTTGATTGGGTTGCAATTGTTATATATTTTTCATTAATAGGTCTTTCAGAAATATTGTATTTGATATTTGGTTTAATCTCCTCAAAGTCCAATCCCAATATATTTGATGCTGATTTTTGTAAAGGTATTAAATTTGGTGTGACAGGTTCTTTATCTTTATCAAAGAACCAACCTAATCTATACATCGCAATTACATTTTGAACAACACTACCAGGTGTTATAAAATTTAAGTTAGGATAAGTTTCCTCAAAAAAATGATTCCAAAATGTTGAAACTAAAACTTCACAATTATGTTTTTTTCTAAACTCCTCACAGTATGGAACCCAAGCAAGTGTATCACCCAATGATTTAGATTCAAAAGAAATTAAAACTTTTTTATTCTCAAGACTTAATTTATCGGACATTATCAAATTATCACCGTCAAATAATTTATAATAAGAATTCATAAAGTATTTACGATTTAATTTAGTCCACATATTTGGTTTAATGATTGAATCATAATATAAATTATAATTGTCATCAAAGACTTCTAACTTATATTCCTTATCAATATCACCAATCAATTCAATATAACAACCATCAATATAGTTTAATCTTAATGTCAATGAATTGGATTTTGGTTCACCATAATTTTTAATGAATAAATTCTTGGTTTCATCAGACGAATAATTTTTCTTAATTATTGTTGTTATTTCATAAATTTTTAAAAGTTTTTTACCAATTGATTCCCAATCTGAATCATGACTAATAAAGAATACCTTATTTGTAATCAAAGACGGATTCAATGATTTATCATAGTATAATGATATTGTTGAATTTTTAATAGATTTCTCAATAATTGAAAAATCATAAATGTTATCATTCAAATAATGATTGTGTATTGTAAAAATATATGGTAGTTTTAATTCACTTAATATTAATGCAAATAGTGGATTGTGAACATGAATTAATCCTGATATTTCAGCGTCAAATGTTGTAAGTATTTTAGAATCACAACCTAGTTTTTCTAAATTAATTTGATATTGTAAAGCAACTGAATAATCTGCGGTAAAATCAGGATTATAAATTTGGGTAACTTTCATACTTAAATATAATAAATTTTTGTATCACTAACAATATGGTTATCTTCCTCATAGGAATATTCTACAATTACTTTCCTACCTGAAATTTGTTCTTGATAATCTCTAATATTCCATACACCTGGTAACAATTCTAAATAAATTGGGTTAATTTCAATATCAGTTTCATTTTCACAGGGGAAAGAAATACTTACATTGATTTTTTTATCGTGTTCGGATATTAATTTGTTCCAAACAAATATTTGGTAAATTTCGTTTATTGGACGGATTGAAACCAATAAAGATTTCTCAATATCAAACACAGGTGTTTCCCAACTATTACTTGAATCAGTTAAAATTAAATCAGGGAAAAAAAGATTAAAAGGGTCTCGGGTATTACAATCAATATCATCTCTAACCCAATTTGATGGATATTCACGATAATATTGTTCTTCCCACTCTTCTAAATTAGTTCTAACCTTGAATTTAATATTACCAAATTTATCTTTGCATTTTTTATAATAATACTCTTCAACTGACCAATTTGGAAATGTTAAATTATAAAACTCCTCAACCGATGTTGATTGAAATAAATCATTCCACCATTTAGTTTTACCAAAAAAAACAAAATCACTCATGTGGTTATCACCCATATTTGGGTCAACTGATATGAAACCATCTAAATTTGACGAATACATCTCATTAAAGTATTCATTGGTTAACTCTAAACTTTTATTGGTTAATTCTAATTCTTGTAATAACATAAAATGTGAATAACCTTTTTCAGTTGCGAATTCAAATGATTTTCTATATAGTTTTGTTAGTGCCCAATAATAACTTTTTTCAGTACCATATGTTATTGGTGTATAGGTAATAATACTATTATCAAAAGTTAGATGATGTCTGTATTTTGTAGTATTTCTAGCTAAAGTAATATCTTCTATGGATAGAAAATGAGATGCTGATACCATTTCATTTTCACCCGTATAAATAAATTCATCAACATCTGTTAGATATTTTTTATCAATATCCATATTTGAAAATACCAATATTGGCAAGTTCAATTTTTTAACACTTTGTAAACTTTTTAATAAAATATTAATTTTATTTTCAGTGTTAGGATATGTTAGTATTATTATACAAGGATTTTGGTGCATTTAATTATTTTTTCTTAAAAAAAGATATGCAATCAGTTACGGTAGGAAAATGAAATTCTTTTTGTGAAACAATCTCCATTCCATTTTGTTCTACCAATTCTTTAAATCTTTCAGGTGTCATGTTTGACCTTCCTGCAATGTTTTTAAATGATTCTTCTTGACCACCGTATAACCATGAGTGGTGAACAAAACCGTAACCACCTGATACTAATACTCTATTAATTTCTTTAACATATTCTTCAATTACATTTCCATGCATGTGAACAAAAGAATCAAAAGAGAATACCAAATCTTGTGAAGATGTGCGAATATCCGACAATGATTTACCATCATTAACAAAATAAGCAAGAACATGGTTACCCAATTTTCTTCTTGTTTCATCAATACAAGTTTGGTTTAAGTCAACAACAACAAGTTGTGATGCCAAAATTGATAAGTACTGAGTCATTCTACCAAAACCTGGTGCTATTTCCAATACCTTTTTACCTCTAAATTCTTTTACATAATCAAATATGTAATCATTCCAAAGTTTATCAGAACTTTCAAAGGGGACTGACCACTCGTGACCATCAACATCCCACATATTTTTATCGTTCCATTGTCTTTGTTCTTCAATATTATAAAATTTTTCCATTACTATTAATTGTAATTAAAAAGAAATAAACTTAAACCAATGTTTACCACTTTTTTTCATTGTAATCAAGTACCGAATAACCATCTAATTGATATGCCAATGATTTTTTTGATGTGAATTGTGTTACTTGATTATGGTAGTTCCAAGCCATCCAAATATCAAATGAATGCCAACCAGCCGTGTTTAATTTATGTTTGATATTGTCTCTTTCAGATTTAAAAATCAAGATAATATCACCAATCATAAAGTGTGGAACCTTAACCCAATTACCATAATCAACTGACATTGATTCCCAATCACCACCTGATAAGTAACAAGGTGCGTTTAAGTTAATCAAACCCGCATTATGTTTCATACCTATTCTATAGGCTTCCATAATCTTATCATGAAATTCATCAGGTGATAAATCTGTAACAACATCACCACCAATCAATACCAATAGGTCAACACTTTCATCAAACTCTTCAATAATTGCGTCTTTATTTGATTTATAACAACCATAATGACCATAAGTTAATACTGGTGGTTCATTTTTTAATTCTTTGGATGTATCAATAATTTCAGGTTCGGCACAATTTTCAAATGGTAATTCCGTTCTATTAACAACATTTAATCTTGGAACATACGATGTGAATTTATGTGACATACTTTCCCACAAGTCCCTTGATTTTCTTTGTTTATCAACAGTTGATTTCCAACTATCCAATGGAATATCTTCAGGATGGTTTGGGTCCAATAAAATGTGAACCAGTTTAATATTTAAATTTTCAGGTACCTCAAATTTAGGTGGATTTAATATTGAAATTAGATTATTACAATCAGTTTCTAAATCACCTGTTAACATTGTGAAGTTTTTATTTTCATTGTACTTTCCACAATATACATCCAAATTATGCATCATAATTGGTAAATCATATTCTAATGCTTCTTTTAATGAGATTGGATTTAATTCGTAAATTGAAGTAAATAAGAACAAATCACTTGCTTTAAGAAATGTTGATACGTCAGCTCTTTCACCCCAAATAACACAATTATCAGGTTTCTTTTCCATAATTGGTTTCCAATAATGCTCAAAGTTTCCGGCTTGATTACCTACGAAATGAAATTTAATTTTATATTGTTCTAACAACCTACACATCTCAAAAGCATAACCTTGATTTTTTCCTGGTGTAAACAATCCAACATTAACAACATGTTTCCATTCAGGGTCAAATCCTAATTCCTGTTGTGAAACCAATTGGTTCTTTTCTTTTTGGTCAACAGGATATTCAATAACCTCATAAGGAATATCAAAGATGTTATATTTTAATGCGTTAAATGCACATACAAAGATAAATTTATCAGGGAAAAACCTTTTCTCTGATGGTTGAAAACTTGAGTTATGTGTTGTTTCAAATATCTCATACGTTCTATCTTTTGAATACAATCTTTTGGTAATGTGGTCAGGCATGAAAAATTCAGGAAACTCTTCCATTGAAATAATATCAGGTTTGTGGTCCTCAATAATATTGAATAGTTCATACTCTTTATTCTGTCCCAATGAATAAAATTTATCACCCATATGGTTTATAATCTTATTTCTTTGAACCACAAATGTCCAAGCAATACATTCCCACTCAATACAAATTAAATTGTATGTTTCTTTTAACAATTCAATTTTA
>Ga0222712_10001523_pt1 | contig 28407 bp, 23 predicted proteins | sample C33_657DmetaG_FD_165043 | JGI IMG/M metagenome (GOLD analysis project Ga0222712, IMG submission 165043) | Estuarine water microbial communities from San Francisco Bay, California, United States - C33_657D | ecosystem: Environmental > Aquatic > Marine > Unclassified | place: USA: California... | reverse complement strand
AATTTGAGATTTTAAAACCTATAACCTACAACTTACAACCTACAACTTATAACCTACAACCTACCACTTACCCTTATGAAAGGAATCATACTCGCAGGGGGCTCAGGCACCAGATTACACCCACTTACTCTCGCTGTTAGCAAGCAACTTATGCCGGTTTATGATAAGCCGATGATTTATTATCCATTGTCTACCCTCATGCAGGCTGGTATTAAAGATATTCTGATCATTTCTACACCTCATGATCTTCCACACTTTGAAAAATTGCTTGGTGATGGAACTAGAATTGGCTGTAAATTTTCTTATGCTGAACAAGCAATTCCAAATGGTCTGGCACAGGCTTTTGTGATCGGTGAGAAATTCATAGGTAAAGATGCGGTTGCACTTATTCTGGGCGATAACATCTTTCACGGTGATTCGATCAGTAATTTGTTGCCTACCATTCAAAATCCCGAAGGAGGAGTAGTATTTGCCTACCAGGTTTCTGATCCTGAACGCTACGGGGTTGTAGAGTTTGACAAAGATTTCAATGCTTTATCTATCGAGGAAAAGCCATTAGCGCCCAAATCTAATTATGCAGTTCCAGGTTTATACTTCTATAATAATTCGGTAGTTGAAATAGCAAAAAATATACAGCCTTCGCCACGTGGAGAATACGAAATTACAGATGTTAACCGTGAATATTTAAGGCAGAATAAGCTTAAAGTAGGGGTTTTAAGCCGCGGAACTGCCTGGCTTGATACTGGTACATTCAACTCGCTTATGCAGGCCGGTCAGTTTGTTCAGGTAATTGAAGAAAGGCAGGGCTTAAAGATTGGTTGTATAGAAGAGATTGCCTATCAAATGAACTTTATTGATCAAAAGCAGCTCAAGGAAATTGCTGAACCACTCCGTAAAAGTGGTTATGGAGAGTATCTTTTGGGGTTGGTTAGGTGATTGGTATTAAACCACCCCCTACCCCCGCCAGCGGGGGACAGTATGTCGGATAAAGAAATTCCGGGATTGGATTAATATTTACAACTTATATCAAATTATACTTAGCCACCCAGTGTCCACCGCTGGCGGGGTGATTAAAGGGGGTGGGTGGTACATTCTGTTTCGTCCTAAAATAAGTTTACAGGTTTTGATTTAATCCCGTACTACCTTTATAGGTTTTTGGATTATTATTTACAATTTATATCAAATTATGCTTAGCCGATCAGTGTCCACCGCTGGCGGGGGAATTAAAGGGGGTGGTTCTTCTCCAATTTCTCAATAAACTCGTTGATCTTATAAAAAACGTCATTTATATGATTTAATACCTCCTCATCATCAAAACGTAATATGGTAAAACCTACTTGACTAAGTTCTTCTTGTCGTTGGTGATCGTTCAATGCTACTTCCTCCCACTGGTGTGTAAGCCCATCAACCTCAATTATGAGTAATAGGTCTTTACACATAAAATCAGCAATGTAATTTAGAACAGGCCTTTGACGTCCAAATTGGTATCCTCTCATTTGTCTTTTACTAAGCACATACTTCCAAAGGCATGATTCAGCTTTGGTCATCTTCTTCCTGTTCTGATTAGCAAATGCTTGCAGGTCTTTGTTATAGTGCCATAGATTTTCAGCAGAAGCGTTTTTCATTAGATTCTTAATTTGTCGGCTAAATTTAATTTTAGAAATTGATGAATACCGTTTACTCAATGAGAATGTCAGTTTTTTATTGGCTGGTAAAAGGTTTTAGGAAAATGTAGCTCAAAAACCACCCCCTACCCCCGCCAGCGGGGGACAGTATGTTGGATAAAGAAATTTAGGGAGTAGATTAATATTTACAACTAATATCAAATTATCCTTAACCGCCCAGTGTCCACCGCTGGCGGGGGAATTAAAGGGGGTGGTTCTTCAATAATATTCCAACACATAAAATTTCTTATTTCGTTGCACTCTCCTTAAAAAATCAATATCTTGTTGTATAATTTAAATGAATTACACACAGAATGTGATCCAAAAAATATAAACATGAAAAACAACCGTAGAGATTTTATAAAAATCGCTGGAATAGCCGGAATGGCTGGAATTGGGGCAGGAGTAATTAATGGACTTTCGGCTTGCAACGACTCCGGAAAGGCTACCAAAGTTCCGGTAGCGGCAGATGAAAATGTGGATGGTAGTAATCAAAGCATTATTGGGTTATATGGGGCATGGGCCTATTCAATTACAGAAAATAAGATTCCTGATTACTCATTTAGGAATACCAAATGGCAGGATATTGAGAAGTGGAGAGTAGCGGCAAAGGAAAGGCTAATTGATCGTTTAGGAATACCTGATATAGGTGGCATTCCTAAAGTTACTGTCAATAAGCAATATAATTATGACGGATTACATATCGAAGAATTGACCTGGCAACTGCCTTATGGCCGTGTTACAGAAGCAATTTTATTAAAACCTCAAAATGCCAAGGGTGCCTTGCCTGCTATTCTGGCTTTCCACGATCACGGAGCAAACAAGTACTTTGGAACCAGAAAGATTACCAAGACATCCGATAAACAGCATCCAGATATGGTATCCCATCAAAAGGAATATTATAGTGGATTAGCATGGGCAAATGAAATTGCTAAACGCGGCTATGTTGTCTTAGTTTCTGATGCATTTCCTTTTGCCAGCCGTAGAGTAATGTTACAGGATGTTCCAGCATCGCAAAGAAATGGATTAAACGATCAAAACCCCGAAGATTCAGAAAATATTAAAGCGTATAATACCTGGGCTTCTGCACATGAGCATACTATGGCAAAATCTTTATTCAGTGCAGGTACAACCTGGCCTGGGGTATTTTTTGCAGAAGATCAGAAAGCCTTAGACATTTTGTGCGCCCGCAAAGATGTGGATGCTACTCGGGTTGGCTGTGCCGGTTTATCGGGAGGTGGAATGAGGACTGTCTTTATGGGCGGACTGGAACCACGAATTAAATGTGCCGTATGTGTAGGATTCCTCACCACTTGGAAAGACTTTATTCTGAACAAGTCCTTTACCCATACCTGGATGACTTATGTTCCAATGCTTCCAAAGGATATGGATTTTCCAGAGATTTTGGGCTTAAGAGCGCCGCTTCCAACCTTGGTTCTGAATGATACCCATGACGGGCTTTACACCCTTCCTGAAATGGAGGCAGCCGATAAATTGTTAGCGGAAGTTTATAAAAAAGCGAATGCTACAGATAAATACAAATGCTCGTTCCATCCGGGCCCTCATAAGTTTGATAGCAAGATGCAAACCGAGGCATTTGACTGGTTTGATCAGTGGTTGAAAGCGTAAAAGACTTACGAAATTACCTAGGCGTTTAGAAAGACAATTTCGTCAGTCACATCAAGGTGTTGGATTTGGGATTGAAAGTTAATTAGCAAATTTAGGGCCTCACCCTGTTTACGAAATCACTGGTTTCAGGTATAGTGTTGCCCCTCTCCAAAGGAGAGGGTTTAAAGATTGTGTAAGGATATGTCGATGAGATAATTTGTCCCTTTGTTTTACCTTTGGCAATCTTGTATGAGTAAACCAAATAATCAGTAGAATAGCATAATCCAAACTTATAACCTACAACTTAATACTTACAACTTATACCCTAAATCTTTATAAAAATCTTCTTCTTATACAAAAAATACATCATAAACCATACCAGTGCAAGCCCGCCGAGTGCCTCGAGTGCATCATGAAAAGGTTCTGGAACTGGAGCATAAAGACCGGCAAAAAGAGCATTTGAGGTATGAGCAAAATCAATGAAATGGTAAGCCAAATAAATGGTGAGTGAATTCATGCCAATTACCTGGAAAAAGAATGCCCATTTCTGGTATTTCAGAATATCGATAACATAATAAAATAGCCCCAAAAATATAAATGCCATTCCTGAAGTAAGGAGTATAAAAGAGCTGGTCCAGAGGTGTTTGTTAATTGGAAAGTGAATACTCCAAATAAGACCTACACCTATTGCTGTAATACCAGCTAATAGCAGAAATGATAATTTTTTACTTTCTTTCCAGTCTGTTCTCAGCATATCACCAGCCAGAGTCCCCATAACCGCAAGGCACATGGCAGGGAATTGCGTTATTAGGCCATTTTCATCATATATTTTTTGAAGCAGCCGTCCTGGCAAAAAATTTCTATCAAACCAACCAATCAAATTACCTTCCATCGTCAGATTGCCTGCACCAAATCCAGGTACTGGAATTAGGAATAGGGCCGCATAATAGGAAAGTAAAATTCCGGCTACCCAGATTAGTCGGCTTTTCCATGAAAAGTTAAGGTATAAAATGGTAGCTAGGAATCCTGCTACTCCTATTCTACCAAGAACGCTAGCTACTCGAATTTGCGCAGGGTCAAAAAAAGTAACAGGTTGATTTTTATCCAGAATGCCTAAAACGATTAGAATTAACATTCTACGGAATGCTTTTTTATATAATTCAGATTTACTGAGACCCTTTTCAATGCCTTTTTTGAGCGAGAAGGGGATAGAAACACCTGCAATGAACAAAAATAGCGGGAAAATAAAATCATAAAAAGTAAAACCATTCCAGGCAGGGTGTTTCAATTGCCCAGCAAGATAATCGACCCAAGCCAATCCGGTTTTATTTTCCAGTAATACCAGAAATGTACCGCCACCTGCAATCAAAAGCATGTCGAAACCACGAAGGGCATCGATAGAGAGCAGGCGTTGTGGTTTTGCTGTTTCAGGAGAGTTTTTTTCTTTCATTTTCTTGAACTGAAATGTTGATTCTTAGTTTCTGAATTTCGATTATTTATGCTATTTGATAGCTTTTGCCCAGAAAACTTATACTAGTTTACGATAAATTTTGAAAATGTAAGGTAATTTGTAGTAGGATTATGATGTAAACCCGTTTTAGGACAAGACAATTTTCTGTTATCTGTTTTTCAATGCGTGGAAAGACTTACGAAATCACTTGGGCGAGCGGAAAGAAGATTTCGTCAGTCGCTAAAAGGATTGGCGACTGACGAATTTAAACGCATGACGCTTAGGTAAATTCGTAAGTCGGAGCAATCAGACTTACAAAATCATATACACGAGCGGAAAGAAGATTTCGTCAGTCGCTAAAAGGATTGGCGACTGACGAATTTAAACGCATGACGCTTAGGTAAATTCGTAAGTCGGAACGATCAGACTTACAAAATCATATACACGAGCGGAAAGAAGATTTCGTCAGTCGCTAAATTAATGGTAGGATTAGGATGTAAACCAATGTTAGGAGGAGAAATTTTTCTGTTATCAGTTGCCTGTTATCAGTTATCTGAATAAATGTTGCTAATTTCAAACTAGCACTAACTCGTCTTTGTTCTTGGTTCTTGGTTCCTGGTTCCTGGTTCCTGGTTCTTGCCTCTTGGCTTCTAACAAAAATATCATTCTCCCATTTCCTAATCCTATTGATATATTTGTATCAATCAATAAAAAATAAATGCAAGCAGTCCTTTCACCTGATCTGAAAATTGGAGTCATTGGGCTTGGCTATGTTGGGCTTCCATTGGCTCTCGCTTTTTCTGAAAAATACACGGTGTTTGGATATGATTTGGATTCAGCTCGTGTAGCGTCTTTGTGTTTAGCCAATGATAAAACCTTGCAAGTTTCCAAGCAAGAGTTAAAGGCTTCAAAATTAACCATCACGCATAATCCGGTTGACCTAGCTAATTGCAGCATATATATCATTACAGTTCCTACTCCGGTAAATGAACATAAAGCACCCGATCTAACCGCATTGTTAAGTGCATCCAAAACAATTGGAGCAATGCTAAAAGAAGGAGACCTTGTTATTTATGAGTCTACCGTATATCCTGGTTGTACAGAAGAAGATTGCGTACCCGTGCTTGAAAAAGAAAGCGGCTTGAGCTATAATCAGAATTTTTATTGCGGCTATTCACCCGAACGTATTAGTCCGGGCGACGCGGTACATACCCTAAAAAATATAATCAAAGTAACCTCAGGCTCCACTCCTGCAACAGCAGAGGTGGTCAATGATTTATATGCTTCAATCATTCATGCAGGAACTTATAAAGCATCCTCCATTAAAGTAGCAGAGGCCTCTAAGGCGATAGAAAATGCTCAGCGCGATGTCAATATCTCATTTGTAAATGAGCTAGCTCTGATATTTGACAAAATGGAGATCGATACCTCCGAAGTATTGGATGCGGCTGCAAGCAAATGGAATTTCTTGAATTTTAAACCCGGATTGGTTGGAGGGCATTGTATTGGAGTGGATCCCTATTACCTATCCTATAAAGCAGAAAAGCTGGGCTATGTTCCAAAAGTTATATTATCAGGGAGAGAGGTGAATGACCAAATGGCTTTGTTTGTTGTCAATAAGTCGCTTAAGCTGCTATCAGCAAAAAATATTCCATTTAAAGGGGCTAGAGCATTAGTAATGGGCCTAACATTCAAAGAAAACTGTCCAGATACCCGGAATAGTAAAGTGGTTGATATTGTGAATGAATTAATGCAATTTGGGCTAGATGTTGATGTTATTGATCCACTTGCCGAGAAAGAATATGTACAGGCTCAGTACAATATCAATCTGATTTCAGATATCTATCAACATAACTATCAGCTAATCATTTTAGCAGTTGCTCATGCAGAATTTCTTCAAATTGATTTCGGTAAATTGAAGAATTCGGATACTGTACTTTTTGATACCCGTGCAGTATTGAATAGGGAATGGGTGGATGGGAGGTTGTAAAAATAGTAAATAAAGCATTTATTGTCCTGAATAGGTTTACAAAAACTACCACATTGTCCCTTCTGCATCACAGACATGAAAATTTCATTTTTTACATGAAAATTTTAATCTTTCAGCACATTTTTATGTCCGCCCAGTATCCACCGCTGGCGGGGGGATAAAAGGGAGTAGTTTTTAATTTTAGTGTTGAGAATCATCAAGTATAGGAAAGCACTTGGTGTTACTCACCAAGCATATATGATTTCATTCCGCTCATAGCCGCGGGGGCTTAGTCCTTTTTCTGTAGCAAAAAAGGACCAAAATGCCACCGCTGCGCCTGCTGCTATGAAAGGTTCTGCGAGGGCTAGGACGGTAATTGCCGCACCAGTCAATGCGGAAGAGAGGTGAACGGAGGTTCAGTGAATGGACGATTTGTTTAAGATTAATATGAGTTTTCCTGTTCCTGGATTTAGCTATCTACCATTCATAATTTCACTCCGCTCATAGCCGCGGGGGCTTTACCTTTTTCTATAGCAAAAAAGACCAATGCCGAGGCGGTACGACGAGACCATGAGGGCCTTTAAAAAACAATAAACTACACCGAATAAATGCTACCGCTGCGCCTGCTGCTATGAAAGGTTCTGCGAGGGCTAGGACTGTAATTGCCGCAACAGTCAATGCGGAAGATCGCGTATTAAAGGTCTGTGCAAGCCTATCGGATAAAGAGATTTCGAAAAGAGGATATAATTTAATATTTAAATCAAATTTTCCTTAGGCACCCAGTATCCACCGCTGGTCCAAAGGACTCCATTGGAGCGGGGGAATAAAAGGGGGTGGTATAATAAGCTAAGTCCTTATTCAGGTCTGAATACTTAGGGAATTGAGCTTAAATAATTTTAGTATTTTTGTCAAAAATGAAGGTGTTAGAAAGAGATTCAAAAATATATGTAGCCGGCCACAGGGGAATGGTAGGGTCTGCAATATTAAGAAAGCTCAATGCTGAAGGCTTTTCTAATTTAGTAGTAAGAACCTCTTCAGAGCTCGACCTAAGAAATCAAGTAGCTGTTTCAGATTTTTTTGCAAATGAAAAACCTGAATATGTATTCTTGGCTGCAGCTAAAGTTGGCGGCATCATAGCCAATAACACTTACCGGGCAGATTTTTTATATGAAAATCTTGCTATTCAAAACAATGTAATTCATAGCGCATATTTAAATGGAGTAAAGAAATTAATGTTTCTTGGCTCTAGCTGTATTTATCCTCAAATAGCTCCACAACCATTAAAAGAAGAATATCTATTGACGGGTTTATTAGAACCCACCAATGAACCGTATGCTATTGCAAAAATTGCAGGAATTAAAATGTGCGAAGCATATCGCGATCAATATGGCTGTAATTTCATCTCGGTCATGCCTACTAATTTATATGGATATAACGATAACTATCATCCAGAAAATTCACATGTTTTGCCTGCCCTAATCAGGAGACTGCACGAGGCTAAAATAAATAGGGCGGCTGAGGTAAGTATTTGGGGATCAGGCTCACCCAAGCGGGAGTTTCTGTTTGCTGATGATTTAGCCGATGCCTGTTTCTTTTTGATACAAAATTATAATGATAAAGAGCTGATCAATATTGGTACAGGACAAGATCTGACAATACATGAACTTGCGCTTTTAGTAAAAAGTGTTGTAGGTTTTGAAGGTAAGCTGGCATTTGACACGAGTAAACCAGATGGGACTCCCAGAAAGTTAATGGACGTATCAAAATTGAATGATTTAGGCTGGACGTATAAAACAAGACTGGAGCAAGGTCTTCAATTGACTTATGCAGATTTCTTAAAGAATGTTCTATAACTATCTCTTATTTCAAACGAATTACTTTCCGATTTAAAAATCAAGCATATCGAATTCAAATTTGACCCTTATTGCTTGATATTTAGCCCTTTAATTCCTATCTAGGCTTAAATTTTAAATAAATTACTCATCCCATAGGCCCCAAAAAAGCAGCAATATTTTTTTTTTAATTCTTTGCCTTTTAAAAATATTTTTTACTTTTATAGTATATAATGAGTATTATTTATACTCAAAAAGCATGCTAGAAAGCCTGATCACTTCTAAAACCAGAATTAAGCTATTGCTTAAATTCTTCTTAAATATCAATAATCAGGGCTATTTACGTAGCCTAGAGAGTGAGTTTAATGAGAGCACTAATGGTATCAGGCAGGAACTCAATCGTTTTGAACAAGCTGGTTTATTGTTGGCAGAATCTGATGGCAACAAGAAATTGTACAGAGCGAACACGCGTCATCCTTTATTTAAAGACCTCAATAGTATTATCCTCAAGTTTGTAGGTGTTGAACAATTAATCGAACAGGTTATCGATCGATTGGGCAATGTGCAACAGGTATATCTGGAAGGCCGAATAGCTCAAGGGCTCGATTCAGACATTATAGATCTGCTGATCATTGGAAATGATATTGACCGTAATTATTTGAGCTCACTAGTTGAAAAGGCCGAACCTTTCTTGAAACGTAAAATTCGCTACCTCGTTTTTGAGGAGCAGGATGCCAAAGTATATGTTGACCGGCATCATAAAGAATTGGTATTAATATTTGATCAACCCGAATGAGCTGGTACGTAATCTATACTAAATCTCGTTGTGAGAAGGCGGTTGCTGATAAGCTAAGTTTATCTGGTATTGAGGTGTTTTGCCCACTTTTAAAGAGGAAAAAACTGTGGAGTGATCGATGGAAATGGGTTGAAGAACCCTTATTCAGATCTTATTGCTTTGTGAACGTAGATGAAAAAGATAGAGAGTCGGTATTTTCAGTGCAGGGTGTAGTACGATATGTTTACCACTGCGGGCAACCAGCAACAATCAGGGAAAAGGAAATGAATCTGTTGAAAAGCTGGCTGTTGCAATATGATCATGACAGTATTGAGGCAACAAATTTAAATGCAAACGATCGAATCAGAATCCTCTCAGGTGCATTAAAAGATAAAGAAGCTGAAGTATTAGAAAGTAAAGGTAATTATGCGCTTTTACTATTAGAAGATCTTGGGCTACAGGTTAAAGTTGATCTGAGAAAGAATATTTTAGAGAAAATACTAGTTTCCTAAAAAGAAACGCTTATTCTGTTTTTACAGAATTCATAATTGAATAGATGTCATAGCTTGAATATGTGACTGAAGGGGCGGAGCCGTGCGCTGCGCGCAGGATGCGCAAAGGGCGCAGTTGTCTGTTATCAGTTATCTGGCTGGGCGGAGATGACTAGTATTATAATAGTAGTTAATAAGAAATTTTTAAAATGTCGCTAGCCTGACAACAGATAACAGACAACAGATAACAGACAACAGATACATGAAGAAAGCAAAATTATCAGCAGAAACAAGATTTTCCGGATTAGCACCGGATATCTCATATCTCATATCTCATATCTCACATCTCCTCTAATGAAAACCGCATTAATCACCGGAATCACAGGCCAAGATGGGGCTTATCTAACTGAATTACTTTTGAATAAAGGATATTTTGTTCATGGTATAAAAAGGAGAAGCTCATTATTTAACACCGATAGGATAGATCATTTATATCAGGATCAACATGAAAATCATTTGAGGTTAAAACTTCATTATGGTGATTTAACTGATTCAACGAATTTAATTCGCATCATCCAGGAAGCGCAGCCTGATGAAATTTATAACCTGGCAGCAATGAGCCATGTGCATGTGAGCTTTGAAACTCCCGAATACACCGCAAATGCTGATGGTATAGGAACATTGCGAATATTAGAGGCAGTAAGGACATTAGGTTTGGAAAAGAAAACCCGAATTTATCAAGCATCCACTTCCGAATTGTATGGATTGGTACAGGCCGTACCTCAATCAGAAACAACCCCTTTTTATCCCCGTTCTCCTTATGCGGTGGCTAAAATGTATGCGTATTGGATCACCGTGAATTACCGTGAGGCTTATAATATGTATGCGTGTAATGGAATTCTATTCAATCATGAAAGCCCGGTTAGGGGTGAAACCTTTGTTACCCGTAAAATAACCAGGGCTGCTGCTAAAATAGCTTTAGGTCTTCAAAATTGCATTTATCTGGGTAATTTATCTGCCCAGCGCGACTGGGGGCATGCTAAAGATTATGTAGAAGCCATGTGGTTAATATTGCAACAGGAAAAGCCAGAAGATTTTGTGATTGCAACTGGAGTAACAACAACAGTGCGCGACTTTGTAAAAATGAGTTTTGCAGAATTAGGGATTGAAGTTGAGTTCAGTGGTAAAGATGAGCACGAAAAAGGAGTGATTATTGATATTGACGAAGCGAAAGCTGCAAGCTTAAAGCTTAAAGTTGAAAGCTTAAAGCCAGGAACAACGATAGTTAAAGTTGATCCGAAATACTTTAGACCTACAGAAGTAGACTTATTAATAGGCGATCCAACTAAATCAAATACAAAACTGGGCTGGAAACCAAAATATGATCTACCTGCCCTAGTTAAAGAAATGGTCTTATCTGATCTTCAGTTAATGAAAAAAGATGAGTATTTGAAAGAGGGTGGGTTTGGAACGATGAATTATTTTGAGTAGTAGCCATTGTGAGTTAATAATACCTATTCAATGGTTAAACAAATTTTCTAGGCGTCTAGTGTCTCCCGCTGGCGGGAGAATAAAAGAGGGTGGTTGCCTTTGATAAGAACAGAAATCGTTAACCTAGTCGTCATTTCGAGTGAGCAAATAAAATTATCAACCTTGAAACAAATTTAATGCGACGAGAAATCTGTTGAGTGCAACAACAATTTCGATTGAAAAAATACCCTTTAGTGAACAGATTTTTCCCCCTGTAAAAATGTATTTCAATTGAAAAATAGTTAAGGTGTTCGAAATGACGTAAATAAAGCCGTCGATTAGATAAAAAGAGAAATCGTTAACCTAGTCGTCATTTCGAACACTCGAATTAAATTTTAAGTTTTAGTATAATTTTATGAGTGGAGAAATCTGCTGAATTGAATTGGGGTTTCTAAATGAACAGATTCCTCGTCGTACCACCTTCAAAATGACGTGCTAGTAAATTATACACCCAAAAGAATATTACTACAATTTCATTACTTTTACTGAATTGAAAAATTTTAAGATGAACAAACTTTTTAACTTTTTAAGTCTTTTGCTGTTTTTAAGCCTCAGTATGCCGGTTTTGGCACAGGTTAAGCCACAAAACTTGAGCAATATCCGTGTAGATGAATTATCAGATACGCAAATCCGTCGTTTCATTGCTCAGGTAGGTGCTTCTGGATTATCTGATCCCCAACTTGAACAGCGGGCCCTTTCATCAGGTATGAAGCCCGAAGAGATTCAAAAATTAAAAGAACGCGTCAAGAAGCTCCAAAAAGTAGATCAGAGTAGCCGGCTAAAAAATGGATCAGATTCTAAAGCATTTAACACTTCAGGGGATAGTCTGCGCACTACCTCCGAATCTGACACACTCAGTGTGGTTGATAAAGCATTGGCTGAACTAAAATCTAAAATTTTTGGAGCTGACCTTTTTACAACTCCTAGTACTACATTTGAACCCAATATCCGAATCGCCACCCCTTTAAATTATCAGGTAGGTCCTGATGATGAATTGTTAATTGATATTTATGGCTTTTCGGAGGCTAGCTATAACCTTAAAGTAAGTCCGGAGGGAACTATCAATGTGCCTTATGTTGGAGTTATACCTGTTGGCGGAATGACCATTGAACAGGCTACATCAAGAATTCGTACGAGGCTTTCTACTATTTATTCAGAACTTAAAACCGGCAATACTAAGGTCAGGGTTTCACTGGGAAATATAAGAAGCATAAAGGTAGTCCTAACCGGTGAGTTGGTAAAGCCGGGTACATATACTTTGCCATCCGTGGGGAGTGTATTTAACGCTTTATACCAATCAGGTGGTCCTAGCGAAAATGGTTCATTTCGTGAAATTGAGGTAATTCGTGGAGGCATGAAAATTGCCACTATAGATGTGTATGATTTTTTATTACGTGGAGAATTTAAGAACAATATCCGCCTTCAAGACCAGGATGTTATACGCGTACCTACTTATAATAAGAGGGTTGAAATTGTGGGCGAAGTAAAACGACCGGGAATCTTTGAGATGGTTAAGGGAGAGAATTTGAATGAATTGCTCCGTTTCTCAGGTAATTTTACTGAACGGGCATATCAGACACGAATTAAAGTATTAAAAAATACTACCACAGAACGGAAGATCTCCGATATCACAACTGAAGAGTTTGCTACCTATCAACCTTCCACAGGCGATAAATTTTTTGTTGATGAAGTGTTAAACCGGTTTGAGAATCGTGTTACGATTGAAGGTTCGGTTTTTCGACCCGGTCAGTTTGCACTTGAGCCTGGAATGACCCTAAAACAGCTATTGCAAAAAGCTGAGGGACTTACTGAAGATGCTTTCCGTAATCGCGCTTATATAACCAGACTAGGTGATGACCTCCAACTGCAGTTAATTTCAATAGATATTGATGCTATTTTAACAGGTAAAACCAAGGACATATTGCTAAGGCGGGAGGATGTGATTAAAATAGCGTCCATTTTTGATCTTAGAGAAGAGTATAATGTTAAAGTTGAAGGCGAAGTTCGACAACCTGGTAAATTTAAATTCGCTGAAGGAATGACCGTTGAAGATGTAATTCTCCAGGCAGGCGGTTTTAAAGAAGGGGCAACTTCCCAACGTATTGAAATTTCTCGAAGGGTTAAAAATAGTAATGTCTTGTCTTCTTCAGCCCAAACTGCAGAAGTTTTCCAAATCAATATCAATCAGAATTTGAATGTAGCAACCGCAGCCTTTGTAATACAGCCTTTTGATATTATTTCAGTAAGGCCTTCCGAAGGCTATGAGATACAAAGGCAGGTGAAGATACAGGGAGAGATACTTTATCCGGGTGTTTATACTCTAACAAGAAAGAATGACCGTATTTCTGACCTTATAAATCGGGCAGGTGGCTTCACAGCTTGGGCATATACAGTGGGTGCATCACTCAAAAGATCAGGTCCCGCTAAAGAAATTGTAGAAACAAAAAAAGATTCAGGGCCTGATTTGGGTACACAGAAAGATCAAGCAGCTCAAAACGGTACAGCTCTCGATAAGTCTTTGCTAACTAGAACTGATACGATTCCTGAAAATTATTCTTCAGAAGCGGTTACCAGGAATGACTTTGTCGGAATTAATCTTCCGCGGATCTTAAAAAGACCAGGGTCAAAGGAAGATCTTTTTCTTGAAGAAGGAGATGTATTAAATATTCCAAAAGAATTGCAAACTGTTAGAGTAAGCGGGCAGGTCTTAAGCCCTATCACAGTTATATACTCCGGAGGTAAAGGTTTTAAAGATTATGTGGCAAGTGCAGGTGGTTTTACTGAAAAGGCAAGGCGAAAAAGAAGTTATATCAAATATGCAAATGGTTCAGTGAAAGGTGCCAAAAAAATATTTGTTTTTAACATCTATCCACGTGTTCGTTCTGGTTCAGAAATTATTGTGCCTGAAGGTCCTGTTAAACGTCCAGTAAGTATTACGGAGCTTATTGGAGTTAGTTCTAGTCTTTTGACAATTTACATTTTATTAAATTCCTTGAAATAAGTTAATGAGCAACTTAAATAATGGAGAAGTAAAGTCTGATGAAGTTTCTCTAAAAGAAGCTATTCTTAAGATTAAATTTTGGGGAAGCTATTTAATTTCTAAATGGTTTTATATAGGGATTATAGCTGGATTAGGCGCGGCATACGGATTATTTACCGAATACTATAAAAAACCGATTTATAAAGGCCGAATAAGTTTTGTTATTGAAAACGCTGGATCTGGCGGTGGCAGTGCTGGCGGTCAACTAGGTGGATTTGCAAGTCAGTTTGGAATGGATATGGGTTCGGCCGGTCAAACCTTTAGCGGAGCAAATCTTCAGGATCTTATTTTATCCCGCAATTTAATTCAGAAAGCATTATTATCACCTGTTACTATAGAGGGGAAGACTCAAAGTCTTGCCGACTATTACATTGATTTTAAAGGGTTCAGAAAAAAATGGCATGATACTCCGATGGAAAACATTCACTTTTTAGTTGGAACAAACCCCGATAAATTTACCAATAGTCAAAATAGTTTGATAAAGAATATTCATGCCGTACTTATAAAGGAGGATATGATAGTAGATACGAAAAAAGCTGGATTATCTTCCATCGAGGTTTCATCAGAGAATGAGCTATTCTGCAAATATTTTTCGGAAGCCATACTGAAAGTTGCAGGTGAATTTTATGTAGCCACTAAGACTAAAGTATCTTATGAAAATTTTAAGATATTAAAAACTCAAGTAGATTCGATGAAGAAGGTCTTAAATTTTGGACTAACAAATGTTGCCGCATCAATAGATGCAAATCCAAATCCTAACCGTGCCCGCAGCATTATAGGAGCAGGTACCCAGCGCCAGCAAATTGATGTGCAGGCTAATCAGGCGTTTTATGTACAGATGATTCAAAATCTCGAGTCAGCCAAAATCACCTTACGAAAAGAAACACCCTTAGTTCAGGTAATTGACCGACCTATCTTGCCGTTAGATGTAATTGAAAGTAACAGAAAAGCAGGATTTATCCAAGGTGGTCTTATCGGCGCATTATTGGCTTTTGCTTTCTTTATTGTAAAAAAGCTACTTAAGGAGATTTTAAATAGTTAATTGTCCCAGCTCCTTTTTTATAGGGTATTTATCACAAAATAGAGTTGTTTTTAGAATCTCTGAAAAAACGTTTACCTTTTCAAGTATAGTGCGGGTATATTTAGCAAATTTTAGCTCCCATAGTTCCCAAGTGAAATTATGAGTTAAATTAGTAGTATTGAGCCGGAAGATACTAACAGATATCTATTATCAATCAACGGATTGTTAACTATATAAATTTGTATAATTTTCATGAGGGTTCAGAGAAATTTTGTCTCAAAATCATCATAGAAAAAATTAAAATATGAATGCACTTTGTTCTTAAACTTATGAATGGTTTTACCTTTTGAAAATTCTTAAAAATATAACTCTGCAACACATATTTAATCAAGAACTTCCCAAGTTGCCGCACAACATTTAAAATTTAGTGATTTAGTGTCAAAAATCACCTACTATTTTTCACTGTGGTAATAAAAAAATCAAAGATAAAATACTTCTCTTTTGCGAAAAAAAATATTGTTTACAGGAGGTTCGGGATTACTTGCATTGAATTGGGCTTATCAAATCCGAAATATCTATGATATTGTCCTCGGTTTACATGAAAAAGTAATAAATGTGAGTGGTGTTACCTCAGTAATGATCAGTTTGGAAAATGAGGTTGAATTTTTAAATAGTATACAGAATATTAAGCCGGACTTAATTATTCATACAGCAGGAATGACAAATGTCGATCTGTGTGAGGCTGATCCCAATATGGCTTCTAAAATAAATTTTGAAGCAGTAAAGTATGTTTCAAATGTTTGTTCAAAAAATAATATTGATTTAATTTTTATCTCTACAGATCATCTATTTAATGGTAAAAAATCATTTGTGGAAGAAAATCAATTGAAGGCTCCCATTAACTGGTATGGTCGAACAAAGTCTTTGGGAGAAGATTATATTGCAGTTAATAATCCCAATTCCTTAATTATCAGAACCAACTTTTTCGGTTGGGGTACAAGTTATCGACAATCTTTCAGTGATTTTATCATTAATAGTTTGTCATCTGGGAAAAATATTACATTATTTCATGATATCTATTACACTCCAATATTAATAGATGTTTTAGTTATAAATGTTATGAATTTGTATTTGAGTAAGGCTGCTGGAATTTTTAATGTAGTTAGTAATGAAAGAATTTCAAAATTTGAATTTGGTCTAATGGTTGCTGATATTTTTGGCTTAGATCCTAGTCTAATACTAAAAGGAAAAATAGAAGATAAATTAGAGTTAGTTCAAAGACCTAAGGATTTAAGTCTCTCTAACCAAAAATTAATTGATTTTTTGAAAACATCTATTCCTTCAATAAAAGACCAAATCTTAGAATTAAAAAAACAAGAGAAAAGATTTAATTTCTAGACATATTAATATTTAAAAAAAAATTGTGAAAACACAAGAAGAAAATTGGGACGTAGTTTTAACATCAAATAAATCTTTTTTTGATTTACAGATAAAACAAATTTGGGTTTATCGTGATTTGCTGATGTTGTTTGTTAAAAGAGATATAATAGCAGCTTATAAACAAACTATTTTTGGCCCTTTATGGTATTTTATTCAACCAATATTTACTACCGTAATATTTACTTTTATTTTTGGGACTCTAGCAAAGTTGCCAACAGGAGGTGCACCTCAACCACTTTTTTATCTTGCAGGTGTAACCGCATGGAATTATTTTGCCGATTGTTTGATAAAAACGTCTACAACTTTTCGTGATAATGCAGGTGTCTTTGGTAAAGTTTATTTTCCCAGGGTAATTACACCCCTTAGTATAGTGATATCAAATTTGATCAAATTTGGTATTCAAATGTTGCTTTTTGTAGGAGTTTTAATTTATTACGTTTTTAATGGTTACAATATTCAAATTAGTTGGGAGATAATTTTATTCCCGATTTTTGTCATTTTTATGGCAATGCAAGGATTGGGTTTTGGCATGTTGGTTACAGCAATGACAACAAAATATCGGGATTTAGCACATTTAGTAGGATTTGGCGTGCAATTAATGATGTATACTACAACTGTTATCTACCCTTTAGATAGTTTAAGTGGAAAACTATATTGGGTAGTTTCTCTTAGTCCAATGACATACATCATTGAAGGTATTAAAACATGCACTCTTGGTATCGGACAGATCACTTTTTTCTCGTTTTCTTATTCACTTTCTGTCTCAGTCGTTATTTTTTTAATTGGACTTTTAACATTTAATAAAGTGGAAAAGTCCTTCGTAGATACTATTTAAAAATGTCAGTTATCATAAAAGCAGAGAACCTATCTAAAGCATACCAGATAGGAGAATTTTCAACCAAGACCTTAACTCGTGATATCGAAAGATGGTGGGCCTTAACTAGAGGAAAAGAAGATCCGTTTTCTATTATTGGTGAGAAGAATGATCGATCAGTTAAAGGGATTGGTGACATTGTCTGGAGTTTGAAAGATATTAATTTTGAGATTGAAGAAGGTGAAGCAGTTGGAATAATTGGAAGAAATGGTGCGGGAAAGAGTACCCTATTAAAAATTTTAAGTCAAGTCACCATACCTACATCTGGCTCAGTAAAAATTAAAGGAAAGATAGCCAGTCTGTTAGAGGTTGGTACCGGTTTTCACCCGGAGTTGACAGGCAGGGAAAATATTTATACCAACGGGGCGATACTAGGTATGAGGAAAGCAGAAATCACAAAAAAACTTGATGAAATAATTGATTTTTCTGGTGTTGAGAGATATATCGACACCCCGGTAAAACGCTATTCTTCGGGGATGTATGTAAGATTAGCATTTGCTGTTGCCGCACATTTGGAATCAGATATTTTAATTGTAGATGAAGTTCTTGCTGTGGGTGATGCAGAATTTCAAAAGAAGTGTATAGGTAAGATGGATTCCATAAGTAAGGGGAATGGCAGGACAATCCTTTTTGTCAGTCACAATATGAATTCGATTCAAAAGTTGTGTTCTAGAGGAATATTATTAGAAGATGGGGGGGTAAAAGCCATTGATGATATCAATGCAATCGTAAGTTTATATTCCGATTTATATAAATCTAATTCAGACTCCGACGAACTTGAAAACGCAGAAAATATTAACTATACATGTAAAAATGGTGTTGAAATTAGGGCAATTTCATTAGAAAAAAATATTTTAAACCAAGAGCAACCTCTATCATTTAAAATTGATTTAAAATCTGAGGAAATGATTAATGGCCTAAAAGTTCAATTGTTAATTATGAATTCAAACGATATTTGTGTTTTCTCATTTAGATCTCATGCATTGACTGAATCAATAATAAGTTTCAATGATAAAAATACATGTATCAAAATTGATTTTCCCAATCACAGACTAATGCCTGGAAGCTATAAGATTAAATTGGAGCTAAAGGATAATTTTGGAAAATTTTATGAATTTCAGTCTCAATCATATTTTTTCAAAGTTTTAAATGATTTTTTTGTTATTACTCCTAAAATATCACAAGGGAGCTCATACGTTCCATCAGCCTTCACAATTGAATAATTTAGAGGATAGAAATAGTATAAAAATTTCATTTATTGTTTGTTCAAATGGCTTTGGGCATTTTAAAAGAGTGTTGGGAGTTGCTCAAGCTTTGGTAGAAGCTAATAAAAATTGTAGAATTACAATTTTTTGTTCTAACAAGCATATTGATTTAATAAGCAATGCTCAGCCCAATTTTAGGATTATTAGTGATAAAAATATCCGTTTTAATAAATCTATTTCGAGATTTGAGATAAATTTTTTGAAAATCAAAATTGGTTCTTATTCAAAATATCAAAAATGGCTTCAGGATATTGCTTCTAATAAAAAATTAATCGAAAGTAATTTGATAGTTTCTGACAATCAAATTGCTCCACTTAATGCTTTCAATAATGTTATTTTAATGGGGTCATTTATTTGGCATGATTTAATAAAATCAAGCGTGATTGATTATAAAATGATTATTGCGCTTGAAAAGAAGATTATGAAAACATATAAACCTAAAATTTTATGCCTTAGGAGTATGGCGATGGATAATTTGTCAAAAAATACTATTCCAGTATTCGCTCCCTGGTTCACGGAAAAACACGAATGTAGATTTTCAAAAAAAGATAACTCAGTTTTAATAACTGGTGGAGGAACATCATTATTTGACGAAATTCTCATTCAGTTATCAAATTATTTATTAAACCTTGATGACAAATTAATTATTCATCTAGATAGCAAATTATTTGATAAATATAGTTCGCCTAATGAAAGAGTAAAACTGTTTTCTTTCAAGGATGAGGATTTCGGTAAACTTAAAGCAATTATATGCAGACCGGGAATAGGAATTCTGACTGATTGTGTCAAATATAATATCCCAGTGATTGCTTTAAATGATAATTCAAATTTAGAGATTTCAAGTAATGCACTTAATGTTGAACGGCTAAAACTAGGGGTCCTGATTAACGTAAAAAAGAGTTATTATTTGAATCCAAGCATTCAAATAATAACTCTTTTAAATAATAATAGCGCATTAGAAAATTTCAGAATGACTATTGAAAAACAGGAATGTAACGGATCTAGATTTGCCGCTAATTATCTTTTAAGTCAATGTATCAAGTTGTAAAATTATGAATTCGATTAGCCCAATATGTTGTTTCGAAAGCAGCACCTTACTAGATGTATTAAATATATTGGAGATTGCGAACAATTACTCACTTCCTAATGGTATTGCATTAGTAATTGATAAGGATACAAAATCATTATTAGGCACGATTACAGAGGGAGACCTAAGAAGGTCATTATTGCACAAAAACGATCTAAATGTTTTTGCGTCTGAAATAATGAATAAAACTCCGATTATTTTTAATGAAAATTTAAGTTTTTCAGAAATTATAAATGATCTGCCTATTGAATTATTAAAAAGGAAACGAAGATCAAATAAATTTCTTGGCAAAGTAGTTCTGGTAAATGAACTGAACCAACCGGTAAGGGTTCTAAATTATCATGAATTACTTGAACAAAGGTTTGCGCTGCACCGGAATATCGTTATTATGGGTATGGGTTATGTAGGGCTCACTTTAGCTCTTGTTATGGCAGATGCTGGATTTTCAGTAATTGGGGTAGAAAAAAATGAATATAAATTAAGTAAATTATTAAGTGGAGAATCCTATATCCATGAATTGGGATTGCCTGAACTTTTGAAAGAGCATGTTAATCGAAAACTTAATTTTACAAATGAAATTCCTCATAATTGCGATGTCTATATTATATCCGTTGGCACTCCAATTAATAATTTAGATGATTCTATTAAATCCCCTGATCTTGCTTATTTAACTAGTTCATGTGTTGAAATTGGTGATAATTTAAAACAAGGCAGTTTAGTAGTATTAAGATCTACTGTCCCGATTGGGACTTCAAGAAATATTGTAAAAAAGATCCTGGAAGAAAGGTCAAATTTGAAGTGTGGATTTGATTTTCATCTTGCATTTGCTCCGGAACGAACAGCTGAAGGTAGAGCTTTGAAGGAACTGAGGAGTCTTCCCCAAATAGTTGGAGGATACAACAGAGATTCTTTGGAAGCTACTGCAGCTTTATTCAGGGATTTGACTCCAATGATTGTAAAAGTGGATTCTTTAGAAGCTGCTGAGATGGCAAAACTTTTAAATAATAGTTTTAGAGACTATATTTTTGCTTTCTCAAATCAATGTGCAAAAATTGCCAATGAATTTAATATAGATATTTTCAAAACCATAGAAGCTGCTAACAATGGTTATGTTAGGGATCCGATACCATATCCTAGTCCTGGTGTAGGCGGACCTTGTTTAACCAAAGACCCATATATTTTTGCTACAGGAGCACAAGCGATAGAAAATGGCGGTGAGATATTTACACATGGTCGGACGGTAAATGAGTCCATGATTTATTATGTGTTTAATAAAATTGTTGAGCAGCTAAATGTATTAGGTAAGAGACTTGATAGTTGTAATATTTTGATTTGTGGGCTAGCATTTAAGGGCTATCCAGAAACAAGTGACTTAAGGAATTCCCCATCCATAGAAGTTGCTAATTTATTCAAAGGGAAAGTGAAAAATTTATACGGTCACGACCCAATCGCAAGTGATGAAGACCTAAGTCATTACGGATTAATTCCTGTAAATATTCCAGAAGGATTTAATGATATAGATGTGGTGTTATTTCTTAATAATCATAAGAAGTTTGAAAAAATTAGCGTTTTTGAAATGACAAGAAAAATGAATGACTTGCCAATTGTTTTTGATGGTTGGAATATATTCCATAGGGAAGGAATTCTATCAGCAAAACCCTCTGTTTACATGGGGTTATCATTTACAGAAACTTCTATATTGTAAGTTATAATCATGAATATTTTAGGAATAATTCCTGCAAGAGGAGGATCTAAGGGAGTTTTGAGAAAAAATATTAAAGATTTTGGAGGGATACCATTAATTGCCCATACTATTCAAGCCGCCTATAAATCTAAATTATCAAAAGTTATAGTTAGTACAGACGATGAAGAAATTGCAAGGATTGCTTTAGAGTATGGTGCTATTGTGCCATTTTTGCGCCCCCATTCATTATCTGATGATCATTCAAAATCTCTTGATGTTGCAAAACATGGTTTAGAGCAAGTAGAAAAGATAGATAATACCCAATATGAATCAATTATGTATCTTCAGCCTACCACTCCATTTAGAACTGCTGAAGATATAGATGCTTCAATATCATTATTGAATTCCAACCCAACTGCTGATAGTGTTATCAGTGTGGTAAATGTAAATGGGCACCATCCGGCAAGAATGAAATATATAGAAAACGGGGTGTTAATTGACCCTGAATTTTGTGAAATACAAGAAAATCAAAATAGACAAGAATTAAGACCCATGTATATTAGGAATGGAGCTATTTATTTAACGAAAAGGGAGACTGTCTTATCAAATTCCTTTAAAGGTAATATTTGTTTGGCCTATGAAATGCCCACAGAAAGATCTGTAAATATTGACTCACCTGAGGATTTTCAATATGCAATGTGGTTACTAACTAATAAATAAATAAAATAATTTAAGATGATCAAGTTATCAAAGAACTGGGAGTTCAATGTTTTAGGAATAGACGATTATAATGTTCAAGCTAAGCTATCGCCCTATTATAATTTTATCCGCGAAAATCATGATAAAATTTCAGGCGATATCTGTGAAGTAGGTGTCTTTAAAGGGTATTCACTTTTAGCTACAGCACTACTATTAAAAGAGCTTGGAAGCAACAAAATTGTTTGGGGATTTGATAGTTTCGAAGGATTCCCTGACTATCATCCAAATGATGACTTAGATAAATTCAATGAACTTTATCACAACGGTACAATTTCAGAGGAACATTATAAAGACGTAAATGCAAATAAAGCCTTTAAAGAATTCGTTTTGAAAAAAAGTGTCAGCGTTAAGAATATATCTACTTCAGGAGATTTTTCGAATAATTCTTTATCAGAATTAGAGGACAAAATCAAGTATTTAGGAATTGATAACATAAAATTGGTAAAAGGGGATTTTAAAAACACAATGAATGAAAGTTTAGATAATTTGGGAGAAATCAAATTTTTTGCTGGACTTATCGATTGTGATCTATATGAAGGCTATAAAACTTCCTTACCCTTCTTGTATAATAGATTAAGCACTGGATCATATGTATATCTAGATGAGTATTATTCTTTAAAATTTCCCGGTGCGAGGATCGCAACTGATGAATTTTTTTCTTCAAAACTTGAAAAACCATTTATGCACGCTAAAATTAGTGGTGATTTTGAAAGATGGGGTTTTAAGAAAAACTAATTAATTTCTGATGAGAATTCTTCATTTAGAAAAACATGCCTATCCTTCTAGTACTTTAAATGAATTAGAGGAAAACCATGATGTAGTTTTTTTGGATTGTAAGACTCAAGATCAATTGAATGATTTTTTAAATAATAATTTAGTAGATGTAATATTTACAAAATTGGGCTTTTATATAGGGGAAAATCAAATCAGATCCCAGCCTACACTAAAATATATTATTTCTCCCACAACTGGTTTAAATCATATAGATTTTGATTACGCCAATTTGAAGAATATAAAAATCATTAGCTTAAAAAATGAAGTTGAATTTTTACGAACTATAAAATCCACTGCAGAACATACCTGGCTTTTACTGCTGGCAATTACAAGAAATCTTTTTCCTGCTGTTTACAATGTTAAATACAATAAAGTATGGGATAGAGAGCCATTTATAGCTGATGAACTTAGTAATAAAACCCTTGGTATTATTGGTTTTGGTCGCTTAGGTAGAATAATTTCTGAATATGGTTTGGCTTTTGGGATGAAAGTAATTGCATTCGATACAGACAAAAGTCAGTACAATAAGTCTGATATAATATTTACTAATGAATTAGAGGAATTATTAGAACAATCAGATTTTGTGCTTTTATTGATTTCTTGGACTAAAGAAAATATTAATTTCTTTAGCTTTCCGGAATTTGATAAAATGAAAAAGGATTCATATTTCATAAATACATCAAGAGGTGAACTTGTTGATAGCGATGCTTTACTGGATGCATTAATAAATAAAAAGATTAAAGGGGCCGCAATTGATGTAGTAGACAATGATTCCTCCTGGGAATCGAATGAAATAATTCGTAATCCAACAATAGAATACGCATCAAATCATGATAATTTGATTATCTCGCCACATATGGGCGGGTATGGAAAAGATTCAATAAATAGTACAAGGAAATTTGTCACAGAATTATTTTTAAAAGATTTAAAATGAAGCCAATAATTATAGCCGAATGTTGTCAAAATCATAATGGCAATGTAGAAATATTAAAAAAACAAATTCATGCTGCAGCTGAAAATGGGGCAGATTATGTCAAAATTCAGGCAATCAGGTCCCGTGAATTGACACATAGGAATGAATTTGATGAAGGGATATTAGATCAGAATGGCGAGGTCTTAGTTATAAAAAGGCCTTTCGATGTTGAACTCGAACGCTTAAGTAAATTAGATCTTAATTTAGAAGCTGAAGCATGGTTTGTTGAAGAATGTAAGCGGGCCGGCGTAGCTTCAATGACGACGGCATTTACTATATCAGCAGCCAGGCAAATAAAGAATTTAGGATATGAAGCAATTAAAATTGCAAGTTATGATTGTTCATCTTTTCCTTTGATTAAAGAAGTTAAAAAATATTGGAGTAATATATTTGTTTCTACAGGGGCAACTTTTGATGAAGAAATTGAGCGAACCGCTGAAATCTTAAAAGGCTCTAATTTTCATTTTTTACATTGCATTACATTGTATCCAACTCCAATGGAAGATTTGCATTTAAATCGTCTCTCGTTTTTGAGAAGATTTACCAGTAATGTCGGCTATTCAGACCATACGCATGTAGAATCTACAGGCCTATTTGCGAGTAAAATTGCTTTGGCTCTGGGTGCGACTTCAATTGAGAGACATTTTACAATATTAGAGAAAGATGAGACAAAAGATGGACCCGTTTCGATAAAGCCAGGGCAGTTGAAGGAATTATCTGATTTTTCAAAACTTACGCGGTATGAAATGATGGAAATAATAAAAAAAGAATATCCTGATTGGGAAAAAACTCTTGGTTCCTTCACCAGGGAATTGTCAGTTAAGGAAAAGTTGAATCGCGATTATTTTAGAGGCAGGTTTGCCAGTTTAGTTTCAGGGAAATTCATTTATAATTGGGAGGATGTTAATTTTTAAATAGATATCAATGAAAAATTTAATTTTGAGTTTTGTTCTCAGGTTGACAACAAAAAACTATAAATCCCCTATTCGGAGAGCTTTACATAAATCATTTTTCAAATCGTGTCAATTTCTTTTTCGTAAAAAACGATCAGTTGATAAACCTAGGGACTTGGATGACAATTTTTTAAAATTTGAACAAAATGGTTTTGTCATACTTAATAAATCTCTTCTCAAAGAGGAGACCCTGGAAAAGCTAAACCGTTCTATTAATTTATCAAAAACAATTTTTTCGGATAAGATAAAGGAGTATAGTAAAAAAAATAAACCCTATCTCATGAGTGTTGATTTTACTAATAATCCAATTGCTGGTAAAACATTTTATGAATTATTTACTGATAAATACTTCATAGATATTGCTCAAAATTATTTTAACGAGATGCCATTATTGTCAGAAATTAAGTTGTTGCATTCCCCAATAACACATGATAAAATTTTTACGGGGTCACAATTATTCCACTCAGATTTCGATGATAGTAAACTTATGAAGATTTTTATATACTTAAACGATGTAGATTTAGAGAGTGGTCCTCTAGAAATAGTTAGTAAAAGTATTACGAAAGAAATTATTAGTAAAAGCAAATATAGATGGGGGCAAGTGAAACGAAACTATAAATCACATGATGACAATTTGCTTAATCTTTTTCCAAATGAGAATATAGTTACTTCTCTTGTTGGAGACGAAGGTACTTTATCAATTGTAGATACTGTGAATTGCTTACATAGGGGCTCTCGGAATCCAACCAAAGAAAGGTTAGTTTTATACGCTACTTATTCCACGAGGACATCATTCAGGAACCCGCCAATTAATTGGTTCATTCCCGGGAAATCTACTGATTTAGTATCCAATCCACTTTTGATTTTAGATCCAGATAAATCTTGGATTGGTAAGTATGCATTCAATAATTAAAATTAAGTATATATGAACAATTATAATATCGATGAAAAATCTTACAGAAAGATTAGAAGATTAGATGCAAGATTAAGATCAAAAAAGTACCATTGGTTTTATGAATATTTGTATAAAATATTAAGTAAATCAGATTACTTCTGGATTCTAAATTTGACTGAAAAGAACCCAAACCTCTATTTATTGGCGGATAACAATACTAAATATTCTTATGAAGAAATTCAAATTGAAGCAAATATTAGGAAGTTAAATAATTCAACAGAAGACTCGCTGTTTCCTGCCGTAAATGCTTGTGTAAAGTATTTAAATGCCAATGTGAAGCTGGATAAATATGTTGGGCTTTGTCACGGTGTTAGAAACGGAGTTGAGGTTAAATTATTCAATAATTTATTAAATGGCGATGATCCCGCATATAAAATTATTGGAACCGACATATCTCCTACTGCAACGAATTTTGATAATGTTTTTCAAATGGACTTTCATGAGGAAAAGGAAGAGTTTGTAGGAAAATTTGATTTTATATATTCCAATTCTTTAGACCAATCAAATAATCCGCAAAGAGCTTTACATACTTGGGTTGATTCTTTAAAACCAGATGGAATGTTGTTTGTAGATCTAGGCAAGGGCGGTAAGTCGCATTGGGCCCTGCTTGATCCATTTTGCTGCGAACCTGAATTTTTTCCTTTGGTGGCGCTAAAATTTTTGAAACAGAAAGCTTGTGTCGTTGATACTATTCAAAAGTTTGAAGATGATGCAAGGAATTTAATTTTCGTGATAAAAAAGCTTTAAGTATTAGTTCTGGAAGTTGATAAAAGTTCTACGCTTAATTTCTTTGAATAATTTCAAAAATTAGGTGCATATCTTTTCTCTATTCTTAGAACCAAATAAAGCAAAGTTTAGACTCTGCGCTTTTATAAAAATGCAGGAGTCTTATGTTGTGTCATTAAATACTGTAAGTCGATGTGCTGCAATTCTTATTTCTGTCTCATAATTCAATAATCTTTACTTTAAATAGTTAGAATATGGAAAATAAAATAATTCTGAAGAAAAAATACGATGAGATCTATCAAAATGATCAAAAATTGTTTTTTAGTAAATATGTTAATGGTAAAGATATTTCGGAGACCAATCAAATTGTACTTGATAATCTCCCAAGTTTAGAAGGGAAAGTTGTTGTTGATTTAGGATGTGGAGATGGAGAATTAATTTATCAGATAGCTAAGCTGGGGGCAAAGAAAGCTATTGGTATTGATTATTCTGAGCCAGCAATTGAACTAGCAAACAATAGTTTTCAAGGACCTAATTTGAGATATGAGTGCTGTAATTTAGATGATTTTAAAGAAAAAGTTGATATAGTTATTACAAATGGCACTTTAGAACATTTGGACAAGCCGGGGGAAATTTTGCGAAAATTGCAGTTAATTCTAAATGCTGGTGGTTTAATTTATGTTACTTGCCCTCATTTCTATAATTTACGAGGCTTTATTTGGATAACTTTAAATAAGTTACTTGAAGTCCCCATGTCATTAACTGACCTTCATAATATTACTCCATCTGATATGGAGAATTGGTCAATTGAGGCAAATTTGAACTTAATTAAGCAGATGTCTTATGACTATGATAGAGCTAATGGAGAGAGGATGATTACGGACATGAAAAAAAGGCTAACTAATGCTTTATCTGATGCCAAATTCCCAACCGATAAAATTGACAGCTTGCTTGATTTTTGTAAAAACTTTTTTGAGTATCAGAAGAAATATCCCAATGATTTAAGTTTAGAGGGTATGAGTAAATTATATATTTTACAAAATCAGAAAATCTAGATGCAGTTTTTAGTTTTAGGACTTAATAAAGATTATTTGATGAAAAAATTTATTTTATTTCATCAAAAGTATAAATGTGTTGAATATATCTTCACAGATTTTCCAATCAAAGAAGATCATATATTTAATAATTTTAAAAGAATTGATTATTTAAAGCTATTTGATGAATTGTCAATTTTTCAGGCATTCCCAATTCAGCAAAAATCAATAATTGATCAGGAATTTATTGAAGAATTTCATGAATGTTATTTTAATTTTCTTTCAACTATCGATCGTTGTGCTGTGGTACCTATTTCAGTTGGAGAAATAAACTCTTATTATTATAATTTGTTATGTTTTTTTAAAAGTTTTTTCCTTGAAAATAGTAGCATAACTCATATTTTCTTTCCTGCCACTCCACATTTTCCCCCGGATATTGTATTGTTTCACGTTGCAAAATATTTCAAAATAAAAACAATTATTTTTAACAGGACAGATTTTGA